>MDSZ01243687.1_pt1 | contig 66181 bp, 55 predicted proteins | sample 811201 | NCBI WGS metagenome assembly MDSZ01 (sample SAMN05326647, study PRJNA326480) | marine metagenome | isolation source: seawater | place: Indian Ocean: North | collected 2010
CTGGCGCTGCTCCTGCTGGAGGAAGCCGGGGCACTTTCGCTGGACGATTCCCCCCGCGCCCATCTGCCCGAACTGCCGTCCTGGGCCGACGCCATGACGCTGCGGCAATTGCTGGCGCACACAAGCGGCATGCGCGACAGCCTCGACATCCTGCTGCATGCTGCGGGACCGGGGACGGCGCTGCCCGCCGATTATCAGGTTCGCGCGCTTGCCCGCATCGACGATGTCAATTTCGCGCCGGGCAGCAGCTGGTCCTATAATAATGGAGGCTATGTCCTCGCCGCCGAGATCATCAGCCGGGTGAGCGGCATGAGCTTCCCGGCCTTCATGCGCGAGCATATCTTCCTACCGATCGGCATGCGCGACAGTATGGTGCGGCCTCTGGACACCGATCTCGTGCCCAACAGCGCCACGTTGCATGTGCCAAGGCCCGATGGCGGGTATGATAGGGGCGTTTTCGGCGCCCCGATCGGGGGCGAAGGCGGGATCGCATCGACTGTCGATGATATGCTGCTCTGGCTGCGGCATATGGATGATCCTATGGTCGGTAGCGATCAGAGCTGGACCGCCCTGCGCACGGCCCTCATCAGCCACGGTTATGGCCTTGGCCTGTTCGTGGACGCGCATCGGGGGCTGGAGCGGTGGCATCATGCCGGCGCGGTCATGGGCGGATCATCGCAAATGGTGAAGATCCCGGCGGCTGGCCTCGACATCATCATTCTGTCCAACGGACGCAGCAGTCTGGAAGGCTATGCCCTTGCCGACTCGATCATAGACCTGTGCATAACGGACCGTCCCCCCATCCCTGAGGACAGGGCAAGCCCCGCGACGACAGGCACATATCATTCCCGAGCGACCGGGCGCGTGTTGCGCCTGACCGAAAAGGACGGCGCGCAGATGGTCGCGATCGGTGCCGTCACGCTGCCTGCACGCACCGGGCAGGATGGCTCGCTCAGCCTTCCGATCCTGCCGACCGACATGAGGATCACTCTCGGCGATGAGGGCGATCTTCTGACAGTTCGCGAATTCGGCAAGGTCGACCAACTCGAACGGCTTGCGCTTTCGACCGACGCCGACATGGGGTCGATCATTGGCGATTATGAGAATGAAGCGGCATCCCTGACTGCCAGCATATCGATCGAAGCGGGGGCCGGGTCGGCACAGCTTGTTCTGGGTAGCCCGATGGGTTCCACAACCTACCAGCTCACACCATTGGCCGACGGACTGTGGGAAGCGATAGGTGGGACCGGGCTGCCGCTCGTCGTTACGCTCGAATTTGGCGACGGCGGCTTTAGGCTGACGACCGGCAGGACGACGCGGCTTCCCTTTTACCGCAAAATGTCGGCCTGATGACGACGTTGGCACCCTCCTTCCCCACGCCTGCCCAAGCACGACGCGGCGTCGCGTGCATTGCCACGGCCGGCTTCTTCCTGTCGATGGACATCACGCTCACCACGCTGCTGATCGAGCCGATAAAGCGCGAAATGGGGTTGAGCGACATCCAGATCGGCCTCGTTCAGGGAACGGCTTTCGGCATAGCCTTCGGGCTGAGTTCAGTGCCGCTAGGCCGCCTCATCGACAAAGGCGATCGCGTGCGGTTCCTTGGGGTCGGCCTTCTGTTCTGGATTGCCGCGATGGTCACGACCGGCGCGGCATCGAGCTTTCTGACCCTCATCTGTGCCCGCCTTGTCCTTGGCTGCGTCGCGGCGCTGCTCATTCCAGCGGCATTTTCCCTGATTGCGGACCTTTTTCCGCCCAAAGGACGCTCGGTCGCGACCAGCCTTTTCGTCGTCGGGCAAGCGGCGGGGCAGGCGTTCGGCATCTTGGTCGGCGGTCTCGCATTCGACGCGCTCACCGCCTTTCAAAATGCGCATCTCGGCGCGGCGTGGGGCCTGCCCGCCTGGCGCATCCTGTTCATCGGCGCAGCGCTGCTGGGCCTCGTCCCCTATCTGTTGCTGGCACGCGTCAAGGAACCGGCACGACAGGAACAAAAAGAGCATCATGCAACAGCGATCGGCGCTGCGCGGGAGCTTTGGACATATCGGCGGTTACTGATCCCGCTTCTCGCCGCAATGTTGTTCACGCAAATCACCATGCAAGCGACTTCGGTGTGGGCGCCCCCCGTTCTGACGCGACAGTTCGGGTTGACCCCCGGGCAGTTCGCCGGCTGGCTGAGCGCGATCATGCTTGCAGGCGGAATGCTGGGTGCACTGGCGGGCGGCCGCCTTGGGAAAGCCGGGCAGCGTCAGGGCGGAAATCGCCGCGTGCTGATGCCCGCCATGACTGCGTCCCTTGCCCTTATTCCGCTTTCCTTGTTCGGCGTGCTTCCGACTATCCCGCTCGTTGCGCTTTTCCTTGCGGGGAATATTTTCGCAGGCGCTGTGATCGCGACATTGGGCGTCATCGCGATAACGCTCAACTTCCCGAATGAAATCCGCGGATTGGCACTCGGCAGCAACGTCCTGTGTTCGACGCTGCTCGGGACCGCCACCGCTCCCGCCGCGATCGCGATGGTCAGCAAGGCCATGGGCGGAGAAACGATGCTCGGCTTTGCGATTGCCGGTCTGTGCGCGCCGGCAGCGCTCCTGTCGGCGCTGTGCTTTTTCCTGGCGATGCGACAGGGTACCGCCAACCAGGACGGACGAGGGACAACGAGCGCACAACGCAGTTTGACGGAGGCGAGAGAATGAGGGCGGTGATAGGCAGGCTGGCAAGAACGGCGCTATTGTGCGTCGCCGCTCACATGATGGTCGGGGCAGCGCCCGTCACCAAGCCCGCGAAAGTCCTGCCCGCGCCCCCGGTATCGCAGCCCGACGCCAGGCGCACGGTCGATGTCCCGCAGCCATCCCATGACCTCCACGCCCGCGACCTTGAAGCATGGTTCGACGGCATGCTTCCCGTTGCGCTTGAACAGGGCGATGTCGCGGGCGCGGTCGTATCGGTGGTGAAGGACGGCCAGATCCTGTTTGCCAAGGGCTATGGCTATGCCGATGTCGCGCGCAAAGTGCCGATGGACGCGCGACGCACGCTGGTGCGCCCGGGTTCGGTGTCCAAGCTCGTCACATGGACGGCGGTGATGCAGCTGGTGGAACAGGGCAAGCTGGACCTCAACGCCGACGTCAATCGCTACCTTGATTTCAGGATTCCCGAACCCTTCGGCAAACCCATCACGCTCAATCAGCTGATGACGCACCGGGCCGGTTTTGAAGAAGGGCTGAAGGACGCGATCATCACCGATCCCAAATCGCTTCAAAGCCTCGAAGTCTTTCTCAAACGGCATGTCCGGCCGGTGCTTTTCGCGCCGGGCGAAACGCCTGCCTATTCCAATTACGGAACGGCGCTTGCCGGTTACATCGTGCAGCGCGTTTCCGGCCAGTCGTTCGACGATTATGTGGCGCAGCATATTTTCCAGCCGCTCGACATGAGCAGCTCGACGTTCAATCAGCCTCTGCCGCCGCGCTTTTCGGCGCGCATGTCGAAAGGCTATATTGCGGGATCGGACGCACCCCGCCCGTTTGAGCTCATATCCTTTTCGCCTGCCGGGGCGCTGACCTCATCGGCCACCGACATGGCGAACTTCATGATCGCGCATCTTCAGAACGGCCGGTTCGGCGGCCAGTCGATATTGCGGCCCGAAACCGCGCAGACAATGTACAGCGCGTCCATTCCCCATGCCAAGGGATCGGACGTGATGGCCCATGGCTTCTTCCGGGGGTATCGCAACGGCCACCTCATCCTGGAACATGGCGGCGACACGATCCTCTTTCACAGCAACCTGCAAATTCTGCCTGATGATGGTGTCGGCCTGTTCATCAGCTTCAACAGCCGGGGCAAGGGCGATGCGGCCTATGGCATCAGAACCAGTCTGATCGACGGGTTCATGGACCGCTATTTCCCGGGGCCCAAGACCGTGACGCCCCCCGCCCTGTCCACCGCCAAGGCCCATGGCGCGGAAATCGCCGGACGCTACGAAACGTCGCGCCGCGTGCAATCGGGTTTCATGAGCCTGTTCTACGTCCTTCAGGGGCAGCAGGTCGTCAGCCTTCAACCGGACGGCACGATCAAGCTCGCCACCGCACCCGAAAAATCCTATCGAGAAGTCGCGCCCTATGTCTGGCAAGAGGTGGGCAGCACGCAAACCCTGACTCTTCGGCGGATCGATGGCACGAAGACCATCATCGACAGCCACGATCCCATCCAATATTTTCAGGAAGTGCCGCTTCGGCGCAACGCCAGCTTCAACCTGGCGATCTTCGGCATTTCCTTTTTGCTTTTGATTGCCGGGGCGGTCGCATGGGTCGCTTCGGCCATCAGCAGGCGGGTCCATGGTCACGCGGTTGCCTTGCCCCGGCAGGTCGTGCTGGCGCGCCGGTTTGGGCGGATCGCGGTCATGGCGGACCTGGCTTATCTGGTCGGATGGTTTATACTGCTCTCTCCAATCCTCAGCAATGACGTGGCCTATTATACCTCGGCCCGCGACACCATCATCCGCTCTATGCAAATTGCCGGAGTCATCCCCATGCTCGCCCTACTGGCTGGCATCTGGAATTGTGTGGAGGCGTTCCGAGCCCGTCGGCACTGGCTGATCCGGCTTGGAACACTGGTGATGGCGGCTGCCTTGGCGGGTGTCCTGTGGATCGCCTATGTGGGCGGACTGCTGAGCTTCACGTTGAATTACTGAACATGGGAGACGCGCTCTCCGGCAAGTAGGGCCTTGCTGAAGAGCTTGACGCCTGGAGGAGGGGCGGCTAGCCCGCCGCTTGCATCAAGAGTCGGGTGAACGCCTGACACCAACCTGCTCCCGGGCAAGGTGGTGCCCCGTAAAAGCGGGGGATGTGGCCGGACCGGCAACCATGGGATCCTTGCCGCATGAGACGTTTGCTTCGCCCTTAAAGACGCAGGGAGCGATAGGTTATGACTATGCCGGCACAGCAATTTGCCAGCGACAATTATGCAGGTATCTGCCCCGAGGCCTGGGCGGCGATGGCACAGGCCAACCAGGGATCTGCGCCGGCCTATGGCGATGATGACTGGACGCAGAAAGCGGCGGACGCCTTCCGCGCGCTTTTCAATAGCTGCTGTGAAGTGTTTTTCGTCTTCAATGGCACAGCCGCCAACTCGCTCGCGCTCGCATCCCTCTGCCAATCCTATCACAGCGTAATCTGCGCAGCGTCCGCGCATGTGGAAACAGACGAATGCGGAGCTCCGGAATTTTTTTCGAATGGATCGAAGTTGCTGGTCGCGAACAGTGAGGACGGAAAGCTGACGCCTGAGGCGATTTATAGGATTGCCCAGAGCCGGAAGGATATTCATTTTCCCAAGCCGCGCGTGGTAACCATCACCCAGCCCACCGAAACTGGGCAAGTCTATTCCATCGACGAAATACGGGCAATCTCCGCCGCCTGCCGGGACCTTGGGCTCAAATTGCACATGGATGGCGCGCGTTTTGCGCACGCCTGCGCCGCTTTGGGTTGCGACCCGGCAGATATAAGCTGGCGGGCCGGGGTGGACGTCCTCTGTATGGGCGGAACAAAGGGCGGAATGGCTGTGGGGGAGGCGGTCGTCTTCTTTGACACGGACCTGGCTCAGGACTTCGACTATCGTTGCAAGCAGGCTGGACAGCTCGCGTCAAAAATGCGGTTTCTGGCAGCGCCCTGGCTCGGTGTATTGTCGGGCGGGGCGTGGCTTCGGCACGCTGGCCATGCCAATCGTTGCGCGCAAACACTTGCGCAATCAACTGCCGATTTGCCCGGCATCGACCTGCTTTACCCCGTTCAGGTCAATGCCGTGTTCATGCGGGCCGACCCTGTTATCCTGGAGCGATTACGCGCTTTGGGATGGCGCTTCTACACCTTCATCGGTGGGGCAGCGCGCTTCATGTTCGCGTGGGACTCGGACATCGATACCGTTGAAAGACTGGCCAACGACATCCGGCACAGCGTGGCGCCTGTGCACGAGGCGCAAGACGCCGACCAAGCGGAATATATGCGATAAGTCCATGACTGGGGGGATATAGGCTTCGGTCGTCCAGTTGCGCCTCGGGCCGTCATGGCCCGCGGACCTTGCCTGCGCGGCGAGACTTTGGTCGCCACGCATCAGGATGCGAAGAGATCCCCCTGGCGGGCGGGCGCGTTCGTCCTGGGTGGGGCAGGCCGGCTGGAGACCAGTGCTCTGGCGCGTCCGGTCAAAGTGTAGACCGCCTGACGCTGGGCGCCGCGATTGAGATGGTCCACGCGATAGCCCTGATAGTGCCGCTTGAGCAATCCGGCCTTTACCAGTTCCGATGCTGCCCGACTCAAATTGGTCTTTCCTGAAGCGCGCACGCGCACCTGTACTTCATCGTGAACCAATTTTGCGTCCGCCTCTGTGTCTCCGAGGATCTGACCGTTGGCCCGCAACTCTTCCCACACGCGTTCGATCAATGCCAACCGGCGCGGATCACGCTGGCCCATTGGCGTCAGTGCGTCACACAACCAGTCGCGCAAAGGCACGAGGCCGTCTTCGACCCGCACCATCGGTCCTGCGCTGCCATCGGGCCGCGCCACATCGGCGATCAGCGTCAGCAGCATGAAGGCATAACGCGGGCGTGAGCAGCAATGAGCCAATTGGTCGAGCAACAGCGAAATGTCGCTGCCGCCCACCATGCGGGACGGGACGGATGCGTGAAACATATCGTGAATCAAGCACAAAGCTATGCAGATGGGAATCCCGTTTTTCAGCCGAGTCGCGCTTTGTCGGCTGTGACACTTTACCCACTGGCAAAGTGTCACAGCTGAAACATCATAAGCGGATTAGCCAGCACCTAAATGTGGGCCGATAATTGCGCCCCGGCGTAAACGGACACCCGCTGGTTGGCGTGACCAAAATGGTCCCTGTCGAAATGCGCGTTAGCGCAGCTTGTCGAGCGTGAGCGGCAGGTCGCGGATTCGTTTTCCCGTAGCGTTGAACACCGCATTGGCGATCGCGGCGGCTACACCTGTGGTGCCGATCTCTCCAATGCCGCGCGCGCCGAGGGGGGTGCGGGGGTCGGGGATGTCGGTCCACAGAATATCTATGTCGGGCACGTCGAGATGCACCGGCACGTGATAATCGGCGAGCGACGTGCTCATGATGCGGCCGCTCCGTTCGTCGAGCAGCGTTTCCTCGGTAAGCGCCATGCCGAGGCCCATGATCATGCCGCCTTTAAACTGGCTGGTTGCCGTCCTGGCATTGAGGATGCGGCCACAGTCGAAGGCACCGACAAGGCGGTCCACGCGGATTTCGCCGGTGACGTCACTAACGCGCAACTCGCAGAAATTCGCCGAGGTGCTGTGCATCGAATATTTCATGATCTCAAGCGGCGCTCCGCTTTCGCCCACGACGCTTAATTCCTCCCGCCCTGACCGGCGGAGGATGGAAGCGAAGCTCTCACTGCGGGAGGGGTCCTCGACACTGCGCAAGCCCCCGTCGGCGAACTCGGCCTCAGCGGGCTTGAGGCCGGCCAGCGGCGTGTCGTTGCCCGCTAGCCGCAGCAATTCGGCGACGAGCTTCCCGCTCGCCGCGCTGATCGCGGCGGCCAGCGATGCAGTCTGCGACGATCCGCCGGCAAAGCTGGCGAAGGGGAGGCTTGAGTCCCCGATCGTCACCGTGACACGATCAAGCGGAAGGCCGAGGCGATCGGCAGCGTGCTGGCGCTGAACCGTCGCCGTGCCCATGCCCATTTCATGCGCGGCGCTGGCGACATGGGCGTCCCCGCTGGCGTCGATGGTGATCCGCACCGAGGTGCCGGGCATCCGCATGAACGGAAAGGTGCCGCTGGCGCAGCCCATGCCGATCAGCCATTCGCCCTCGCGCCGCATGCCCGGCTCTGCCATGCGCCGGTGCCAGCCGATGCGCGCCGCGCCCAGATCATAGGCATCCATCATCGCGCTTTGCGAGTGCGGCGCGCCACTGACCGGATCGCGGGTCGCGACATTGCGGCGGCGCAGTTCGATAGGGTCCATGCCGATGGCGTGCGCCAGTTCGTCCATCGCGCATTCAATTGCGAATGTGCCCGGCGTCTCTCCCGGCCCGCGCATGAAGCTGTTCGCCAGCAGATCAAGATCGACATAATGCTGGACGATGTCGAAGCTTTCGCAAGCGTAGAGGGATCGCCCGGTAAGGGTGAACCCCTCATCGCAGATGCTGTGCAGCGGTTTGACGCCATAGCCATGGTGAAGCAGCGCCTTGAGCTTGCCGTCCGCATCCGCAGCCAGCGCCACCCGCTGCTCCGTCTGCGTTCGCCCGCCGATCAACCTTTGCATATTGGCGCGCGTGAGAGCGACGCGCACGGGACGATCGGCGAGCTTCGCAGCAGCCACGCCGAGAATCTGGTGGTCCCACAGGCCCTTGGCGCCAAAGCCGCCGCCCACATAGGGCGAGCTGACCTGAACATCGCCTTCCTTCAGTCCGAATATCTTCGCGAGCGAACCGGCAGTGCCGTGGATCATCTGGGTCGCGTCGTGAACGACCAGCTTGCTATCTTGCCAGACGATCGTGGTGGCGTGCGGCTCGATCGGATTATGGTTTTCCCATGGCGTCGTGTAGACGGCGTCGATCTTGAACGCCGCTTCCGCAAGCTTCTTGGCGGCGTTGCCCTTGTCGAGCCTGTTCTTTTCGACAAGCATCGATTCCGGCGTATAGGCGCTGGCCTTGCCTTCCTCGAACCGTGTGCGCGCCGGCGCGGTGTCGTAACCCACGCGGATCAGTGTCGCCGCATGGTCGGCCTGTTCACGGGTTCCGGCCAGAACCACCGCCACGACCTGGCCATTCCAGCGTATTTCGGCATCCTGCATGATCGGCAATGTGTGATTGCCCGCGGCCTTCAGGTTCGTCATGCCGATTGGCGGCGGGACCGCCATTTTAGGCGCGTTGCGATGGGTCATTACCAGCGCGACGCCCGGCGCCGCCTCGGCTGCGGACACATCCAAATCAGCAATGCGGCCGCGCGCGATCGTGGAATGAACAAAGGCGGCGTAAAGCAGATTTTCCATTGGTACTTCGGCGGCAAACCGAGCAGCGCCGCGCACCTTGTCGGGTCCGTCAACGCGCGACTGCTGCCCGCCAAGCGCCACCCGCTTGTCGATCAGCGGATCGGGCGTGCCCCCCGGCAGCCAGCTTGCGGGCACATGGCCGGTCACGGCGCGCACGCCGCCGACGATGGCGTTTTGAAGCTTGGTCATGCGTTCGCTCCTGCAAGGGCGGTCAGGACGGCGACCGTCGTTCGTTCTACGAGGCCGATCTTGAAGGCGTTGCCGGACAGCGGCTGGGCATCGACGAGTTCTTCGCGGATCGCAGCCAGGAAAGCGTCGGGCGTCGGCGCCCGGCCGAGCAGAGCGTGCTCGGCCCGACTTGCCCGCCAGGGCTTGGCGGCGACGCCGCCCAGCGCAATGCGGATTTGCGTGACCTGCCCGTTGGCGAGCGACAGGCCGCCCGCGACGGAGATTAACGCGAAGGCGTAGCTGGAACGGTCGCGCACCTTGCGATATTCGGAGTTCGCGATCGCATCCGATGGCGGCGGCAGTTCGATGCCGGTAATCAGGTCGCCGGGCTTTAGCACTGTCTCTATTTGCGGCATATCCCCCGGCAAGACATGGAAATCAGTCAGCGGCACCTGCCGTTCGCCGGCCGGCCCTGATAGATGAACCACGGCGTCAAGCATGGCGAGGGCGACGCACATGTCGGAGGGGTGCGTCGCGACACATTGGTCCGACGCGCCCAGTATCGCGTGATAGCGATTGAAGCCGTCGAGCGCATCGCATCCGGCCCCAGGCTGCCGCTTGTTACAGCGCGCACCATCGACATCGTAGAAATACATGCAGCGTGTGCGCTGGAGGATATTGCCCCCGACTGTCGCCATGTTGCGGATTTGCGCCGAGGCGCCGGCGAGCAAAGCACGCGCGAGTACGGGATAGCGACTGCGGACGATCGGATGGGCTGCAAGTGCGGCATTCTTGACCGATGCGTCGATGAACAATCCGCCGCCTTCGATTTCGCGGATGGCACCGTCCAGGCGGCTGATGTCGACCAAAGCGCTTGCTTGTTCGACATTCTGGCGCAGGAGGTCGACCAGATTGGTCCCGCCACCCAGAAATCGACCATCGGTGCCGACACGCGCAAGGGCGTCCGCCCGGTCCGACGCTCGGATGTAGGTCAGGGGGGTCATGCCGCGGTCTCCGCCAGCATCGCCTCGATGGCTTCGACGATACCATTGTGCGCACCACAGCGGCAAAGATTGCCACTCATGCGCTCGCGTATCTCCGCGCGCGTCGCGACCGGTCGCCCGGCGGCGAGATCATGGGTCACATAGCTGGGATCGCCGCGGCGCAATTCCTCGGCCATGGCGATTGCCGAGCATATCTGGCCGGGCGTGCAATAGCCGCATTGTAGCCCATCATGCTCGACAAAGGCGCGCTGCAACGGGTGAAGATCGTCACTTCCGCCTGAGAGGCCCTCGATCGTCCGAACGTCGCGGCCTTCCGCCTGCGCGGCCAGCGTAAGACAGGACAGGACGCGATCACCATCGAGAAGAACCGTGCAGGCACCACAGGCACCCTGATCGCACCCCTTCTTCGTGCCGGTAAGATGCAGATGCTCCCGCAAGAGATCGAGCAGCGAGACCCTGGCGTCGTCCGGCGGTGAAATCTCGATGCCGTTCACGCATATCATCATACGTCGCTCCATTCCTGACGGTTTGCCAACCATGCCGCACCGCTTACGAAGATACAACGACGGTCGGACTATTCAACTATCGTTGTAGACGATTTTGGTAATCATTGCGATGAACCGGTCCCTTTCATCGGGCGACAGCCGCGAGAGCATGAGCATATATATCTGTCGATAGGCCTCGACCTGCGCCTTGGCATAGGCTTCGCCGTCCTTGGTGAGCGTGAGCGCCACGGCGCGGCGATCGACTTCGATCCGTTCCCGCTTAAGAAAGCCGCGCCTGACAAGCCGGTCCGTCGCCGAGGACAATGTTGTCTGGGGCACGCCGAGAAAGCGAGCAACATCAGTCGGGCCGCAACCAGCGTGCTCGGCGATATAGAGCAGCACTGCCTTGTCTAATTCGGCAAGCGGTCGTTCGGTGCGGAGCGCATCGGCCAGCTTATGGCGACGCGCAAAAGTTTCAAACGCATTGCCGAGCGTGGCAAGCTGGTCTTCGGTCGGATCAGTCATGCATTGCGCATATCCCGTCTGGGCCAGGATATGCCAGCCCTTGTCCGTGAGCGAAATGCGACAGCACAAATCGCAGCGCGAAAGGGAGAGTGAGGCCATGTTAGATATAGCGACCACCTGCCTGTTTTTCCGATGTCTGATTGCGGCGTTTGGCGCTTAAGTGCGGGCACCGATGACCAATGCGTTGATATCCTTATCTGCAAAATCGGCAGTCAGTCGCCAAATCATTGCTGGGTTTTGGAAATGGTTATGGAAGCGCAGCTTTTAGGACGATTAACGATGGCGGTCGCTATTCTATGCCGGAAGGGCGCAACGGCGAGGAATCTCCACACAGCTACGGACGGTTTTTTGAATGCGCTGTTGAGGCTGGCGCGATCTGCCTGAGAGGCTGAGCCGTATCCGACCGCCGAGCAGCGCTATTATTGTTGAGCCGCACAAGGCGTGATCGACCGGATATTCGAGTCGGTATCCGACGATCCCGACATCGAGGGGTTGACGCCCAAGAACATAGCGCCAGCCTGCGATAACGACTAAATCATCACTGGCGTTTGATGTTGATGATCGACGCCTGAGTGTATTCCTTTAGCCCGTCCATCCCGAGTTCGACCCCCATGCCCGACGATTTGGCGCCGCGGAATGGAACGGTGGGATTGAGCGCGAGATGCTGGTTCACCCAGACGGTGCCGCTCTGGATCCGCGCGGCGGCGGCCGTGGCCCGCTCTTCGTCCGCGCTCCAGATGGAGCCGCCCAACCCGTAATTGCCGGCATTGGCGCGGGCGATGACATCGTCGAGATCATGATATTTAAGTATGGGCAGAATGGGGCCGAACTGTTCCTCCCGCACGATCAGGGCGTTATCATCGACGTCACGCACGATGGTCGGCGCCAAGAAATAGCCGGGCCGGTCGATCACGTCGCCGCCGGCGGCCAGTTGCCCTTCATCTGCGCAGGTCTTGAGCAACGCCCTGAGCTTGTCGAACTGTGCGCGATTCTGGATCGGGCCGATCTGCGCGCCTTGGCGCGAACCATCGTCGACGATCGCTGCGCGCGCCAGTTGAGCCAGTTCTTCGCAGAAAATCTCATACATGGCTTCGGGCACATAAGCGCGCTTGATCGCGATGCAGACTTGGCCGGCATTGGCCATCGCGCCCTGAAATATGCGCCGTGCGGTATCGACCGGGTCTGCGTCGTCCAGGACGATCGCTGCGTCATTGCCGCCCAGTTCCAGCGTCACCCGCTTGAGCGTCGCGGCGGCCGCCTGCATCACTTTCTTCCCTGTTTCGGTCGATCCGGTGAAGGAAATCTTCGCGATGTCGGGATGGCTGGTTATCGCTGGGCCAAGATCGTTGTCGTCGCACACAATGTTGACGACGCCGGGCGGCATTATGTCGGCGCACAAAGTGCCAAACAGCAGGCTGGTGAGCGGGGTGGTGGGCGCCGGCTTCGCCACCACCGTATTGCCCGCCATCAGCGCCGGCCCCACCTTGTTCATCAGCAGCATCAGCGGGTAGTTCCACGGCGTGATCGCGCCGACCACGCCCAGCGGCTTGCGCAGTTCAACGATCTTGCCCTTTTCATCGTCCTTGAGCAGCACGGGCTCCAGGCGCATCGCCGCAAAGGCGCGCAGGGTGAAGGCCGCGCCCATCACTTCCATGCCGGCCTGGTCGAGCGGCTTGCCCTGTTCGCGGGTCAGCAGCTGGCTGAATTCGCCGGCGCGCGCCTGCAGGGCATCGGCCAGCGCGGTGACCAGGGCAGCGCGTTCGTCGATCGGACGAGCGGACCAGACCGGGAAGGCGGCCCGGGCGGCGGCGACCGCTTCGTCCAGCAGGGCTTCGTCCGCCAGCGGGCAGGCGGCGAAGGCGTCGCCGGTCGCGGGGTTGATGACGTCCATGGTGCGCACGCCGTCGCGCAGCGCGCCGTTGATCAGCAATTTGGGGTCGGACATGGGAAGCTCCGGTAGCAGGATCAGGCGAAGGTGATGACCGAGCGGGCGATATTGCCGCCTTTCATCTCGGCAAATGCCTCCTCGATCTGGTGAAGGCCGATGCGGCGGGAAATCAGCTCGTCCAGCCGCAGCCTGCCGGCCATGTAGAAGTCGACCAGGCGGGGAATGTCGACTGGGAAGCGGTTCGACCCCATGTTGGAGCCCTTGAGCGATTTTTCCGCGAGAAATTCATAGCCGTTGAGGCTGACCTTCTGCCCGACCGGGATCATGCCGACGATGGTGGCGGTGCCGCCCCGCCGCAGCATCGTGAAGGCATCCTCGGCGGTCTTCGCCAGGCCGATCGCCTCGATCGCATGATCCACGCCGCCGCGCGTCATTTCGATGATCCGCGCGACCGCCTGGCCATCGGATGCGTCGATGAAGTCGGTCGCGCCGAAGCGCCGCGCCAGATCCTCCTTCTCTGCGATCCGGTCGATGGCGATGATCCGGCCGGCGCCCGCCAGCGCGGCCGCGTTGATGGCGCACAGGCCGATGCCGCCGCAGCCGATCACCGCGACGGTTTCGCCGGGGCGGACCTGCGCGGTGTAGGTGATCGCGCCATAGCCGGTGATGACGGCGCAGCCCAGCAGCGCGGCGCGGTCGAGCGGCATGTCCGGCCGAATTTTCACGCAGGCATTTTCGTGGATCAGCATCTGTTCGGCGAAGGCGGAGAGGTGCAGGAACTGCGTCATGGGCGCGGCCGAGTCGCCCAGGCGCGGCTCGTCCGTCTTGGCGCGCTGCGTTTCCGGGCTGACGCAGCGGCTGATATGCCCCGACACGCAATGGTCGCAATGGCCGCAAAAGGCGGAGAGGCACGTGACGACATGGTCGCCCGGTTGAACCGAGCGCACTTCGCTGCCGACTGCTTCGACGACGCCCGCGCTTTCATGGCCCAGGATGGTGGGCAGGCGCGTGGGATAGCTGCCTTCGTAGAAATGCAGGTCGGAATGGCAGACGCCGGTGGCCGCGGTGCGGATCAGCACTTCGCGCGGGCCGGGTTTGGAAATGGCCACGTCCTCGATCGACAGCGGGCTTCCCACGGAACGCAAGATGGCGGCTTTCACGTCTCTCTCCTATCGCTATGGCGGCAGATTACTAAAATCGGCACGCTTTCCAACATCAAAAAGCAAGCCGCAGAAAATAGGATTTGAAATGTGCGTATGTTTTTGGCTTGCAAGTGCCGCCGACCCTGCGCATCAATAGCGATGCGCGATCCGTCGCGCCCAGAAGATGATGGAGAAGGTGCCCGGTGGATTTCGAACTGAGCGAACGGCAGCGCCATTTTCGCGACCGCGTCCGCGATTTCATCGAATCGGAGATACGGCCCTGCGCCGGCGACTATGCGGATCAGGCGCATGGCGCGGATCGCTGGCGGCCGGTGCCGGTGATCGAGGAATTGAAGCCGCGCGCGCGGGCCGCGGGCCTGTGGAACCTGTTCATGCCGCCGCGGTCGGGCCGCAGCCATGTGGACGACAGCTTCACCTTCGAAGGCGAGCAGCTGACCAACCTGGAATATGCGCTGTGCGCCGAAGAAATGGGGCGGGTGAACTGGGCGAGCGAGGTCTTCAACTGCTCGGCGCCCGACACCGGCAATATGGAAGTGCTGCTGCGCTATGGCACGCGGGAGCAGAAGGACCGCTGGCTCGCCCCGCTGATGCAGGGGGAGATTCGCTCCGCCTTCCTGATGACCGAGCCGGCGGTGGCATCGTCCGATGCGACCAATATTGAATGTTCGATCCTGCGCGATGGCGACGACTATGTGATTAACGGCCGCAAATGGTGGTCGTCGGGCACGGGCGACCCGCGCTGCAAAGTTGCCATCGTCATGGGCAAGTCCGATCCGCAGGGGTCGCGCCATGGCAGCCAGAGCATGATCCTGATGCCGATGGATGCGCCGGGCGTCCGGATTAAGCGGATGCTGACCGTCTATGGCTATGACCATGCGCCCCATGGCCATGGCGAAATTCTGCTGGACAATGTGCGCGTGCCCGCCACCAACATGCTGCTTGGGGAAGGGCGCGGTTTCGAGATCGCCCAGGGGCGCCTGGGGCCAGGTCGCATCCATCACTGTATGCGGACCATCGGCGTTGCCGAGGAGGCGCTTGCCGCGATGGCCGCCAGGCTGACCAGCCGGGTCGCCTTCGGCAAGCGTATTTCCGATCACAGCATATGGGAGCAGCGGATCGCTCGCGCCCGGATCGATATCGAAATGAGCCGCCTGCTCTGCCTTAAGGCTGCCGACATGATGGACCGCGCTGGCAACAAGGCGGCGCAGCTGGAAATCGCGATGATCAAGGTACAGGCGCCGGCAATGGCGCTGAAGATACTGGACGACGCCATTCAGGCGCATGGCGGCGGCGGCGTGTCACAGGACTTTTTCCTCGCTCATGCCTGGGCGGGGCTGCGCACGCTGCGCTTCGCCGATGGGCCGGACGAAGTGCACGCCCGCGCCATTGCCCGGGCCGAATTCGGAAAATATGCCTCACCCACGCCGCGCGCCTGACGAGCAGCCGCCAAGGATCGACAAGGAAGAGGAAGAGATATGAGCCGGGAAGCCGTCATCGTTTCGACCGCGCGCACTCCGATCGGTCGCGCCAATCGCGGGGCGTTCAACAATTGCGAGCCCGCCATGCTGGCCGCCCATGTCATGGCCGCCGCTGTCGACCGTGCGGGGATCGATCCTGCCCGCATCGACGATGTCTTCTATGGCACCGGCAACCAATATGGGCAGCAATTCTTCAACATCGGCCGGTTGGCGGTCTTCGCCGGCAAGCTGCCGCAATCGCTGGCCGGCTTCACGCTGGATCGCAAATGTGCGTCTGGCCTGACCACCGTGGCGCTGGCCGCGCGATCCATTATGGCGAACGACACCGATGTCGCACTGGCCGGCGGGGGCGAATCCATTTCGATGACGATGAAGCCGGGACTGGTCAGGCCTGACTGGCGATCGCAGACCGTGCTCGACAATGAACCAGACGCCTATATGGCGATGATCGAAACAGCCGAGATTGTCGCCGAGCGCTACGGCGTATCGCGTGAGGCGCAGGATCGCTTCGCCGCCGAAAGTCAGCACCGCGCCGCTGCGGGCATCGCCGCCGGCCGGTTCGATGCGGAGATCGTGCCGCTGACGGCGGAGAAAATCCTGTGGAACAAGGACGGGACCGAGGCGGGAAGGGAGACGGTGACGCTGGCGCAGGACGAGGGGGTTCGCGCCGACACCAGCTATGAAGGCCTGGCCGCGCTCAAGCCGGTATGGAAGGACGGGCTGACGATCAAGGAGGGGCGTAACGTCACCGCGGGCAACGCCAGCCAGCTGTCCGACGGCGCGTCCGCGCAGATCGTGATGGATCGCGCCACCGCCGAGGCGGAAGGCCGGCCGATCTTGGGCGTGTTCCGCGGGTTTCAGGTGGCGGGATGCCGCCCCGACGAAATGGGCATCGGCCCGGTCTTCGCCATTCCCAAGCTGCTCGATCGCGCAGGGCTGAAGGTCGAGGATATCGGCCTGTGGGAAATCAACGAGGCCTTCGCCAGCCAGGCGCTTTACTGCCGCGACAAGCTGAGCATCGACCCTGAGAAACTGAACGTCAATGGCGGCGCGATCGCCATCGGCCATCCCTTCGGCATGACCGGCAGCCGTCTGGTCGGCCACGCCCTGATCGAGGGCCGCCGCCGGGGCGTACGCCATGTCGTCGTGTCGATGTGTGTCGCGGGCGGCATGGGCGCGGCCGGCCTGTTCGAAATCATCTGACCCTGCACCAATGGGGAAATCATCATGGACCTGAGTTTCACGCAAGAGGATGAGACGTTTCGCGCGGAGGTGCGCGCCTTCCTTAAGGACAAGCTGCCCGCCCGCCTGTCGGACAAAGTGCGCAAGGGCCAACGCCTGGCCAAGGCGGACATGGAGGAATGGCACGCCATCCTCAATGCGCGCGGCTGGCTGGCCAATCACTGGCCGGTCGAATGGGGCGGCACCGGCTGGAGCGTGATGCAGCGCTTTATCTTCGAGACCGAGGTCGCGCTGGCCCATGCGCCTCGGATCGTGCCGTTCGGCCTGTCGATGCTGGCACCGGTGCTGATCAAATATGGGTCGGAAGCGCAGAAGAAACATTGGCTACCTCGCATCCTCGACGGGACCGACTGGTGGTGCCAGGGCTATTCGGAACCGGGCGCCGGGTCCGACCTTGCCGCGCTCAAGACCAGCGCGGTCCGCGATGGCGACCACTATGTCGTCAACGGGCAGAAGACCTGGACCACGCTGGGCCAATATGCCGACATGATCTTCTGCCTGGTGCGCACTGACAATAGCGGCAAGAAGCAGGAAGGCATTTCCTTCCTGTTGATTGACATTAAGGCACCCGGCATCGAGGTGCGGCCGATCAAGCTGCTCGACGGCGATTTTGAGGTGAACGAGGTCTTCTTCACCGACGTGCGCGTCCCGGTCGATAATCTGGTCGGGGAAGAGAATAAGGGATGGACCTACGCTAAATATCTGCTGACCTATGAGCGGACCAACATCGCCGGCGTGGGCGCGTCCATGGCGGCGTTTGAACGGCTGAAGCAGGTGGCCGCAACGCAGCGACGGAACGGGCGGCCCCTGGCGCAGGACCCGCAATTTGCGGCGCGCCTCGCCCGGTTGGAAATCGATCTGGAAAATATGAAGACGACCAATTTGCGCGTTCTGGCCGCAGCAGGGGCGGGGCATGCGCCTACGGCGGAAAGTTCGATGCTCAAAATCCGGGGGACCGAGATTCGCCAGCAGATTTCCGACCTGATGCGCCGCGCCGCGGGCGTCTATGCCCAGCCTTTCGTGACCGAGGCGCTGGAGGAAGGGTTCAACGGCCCTGCCGTCGGCCCTGATTTCGCCGCGCCCGCCGCATCCCATTATTTCAACTATCGCAAGCTTTCGATCTTCGGCGGCTCCAACGAGGTGCAGCGCGAGATCATCAGCAAGGCCATATTGGAGCTTTGAGCCATGGATTTTTCGCTGGGCGACGACCGGCAGATGCTGGTCGATACTTTGGGCCGGTTCCTGGCCGACAATTTTGACTGGAAGACCCGCGAGACGGTGATCGAAACGGCCGAGGGCTGGTCGCGCGCGGTCTGGGCCCAGTTGGCTGAGCTGGGCGTGATCGGCGCCCTGTTCGACGAGGCGAGCGGCGGTTTCGGCGGGTCGGCCTTCGACATCGGCGTCGTCTTCGCAGAGGTCGGCAAGGTGTTGGCGGTGGGGCCGTTCCTGGGCACGCTTCTGGCCGGCCGCGCGCTCGTCGCAGCAGGGGAGACGGCGCTGCTGGAGCAGGCAATCGCGGGGGAGGTGATCCTCTCCGCCGCGCTGGACAGCGACGCCGTGCAGGGCGTCGCGGACGGGGAAGGCTGGGCATTGACGGGCACGCAGCCTGTCGTGCCCTTCGCGGCGAGCGCCGACCACATAGTCGTCGCCGCGCGGACGGGGGAGGGGCCTTCCCTGTTTCTGATCGAGAAGGGTGCGCCGGGCGTCGAGATACGCGACTATCCGCTGATCGATGGCGGCGCGGCCGGCGAGCTGATGCTGGATAGCGCGGCCGCGACGTTGCTGGGGCAAGCAGGCAAAGCGGGCCCCATCATTGAGGAAGCGGTTGCCGCGGGTCTGGTCGCGCTATGCTGGGAAGCGGTTGCGATCATGGATGCGCTCAAGGTCCAGACGCTGGAATATTTGCGCACCCGCAAGCAGTTCGGCATCGCCATCGGCAAGTTCCAGGCGTTGCAGCATCGCATGGCGACGCTTGCGCTGGAAATCGAACAGGCGCGATCGTCGGCGATCAATGCGGCCGACCGCTTCGCCAAGGGGCGGCTGGAACGGGAGAAGGCGGTGTCGGCCGCCAAGTTTACCATCGGCCGCGTTGGATCGCTGGCGGCTGAAGAAGCGATCCAGATGCATGGCGGCATCGGCATGACTTGGGAATTGCCGCTGTCCCATTATGCCAAGCGGCTGGTGATGGTCGGGCATCAGCTGGGGGATGAGGACATGCATCTCGAGCGGTTCATCGCGCTTGGCCAGGACGCATTTGTGACTGCGTCCTGACGCTGCCGATGCGGCAGGCGTGAAGCAAGACGCCCCCCTCTCACTTGCGAGAGGGGGGCTTTTCGTTTCTCCGCCGGTTCAGAAAGGCGGCAGGGCGCCGCAGGTCAATAGCCCGACAAGCGGGCGAGACGGTCGGCCTGGAAATCGCTGTCCCCATAAAGTTCGGCCAGCACGCGCTGCCGCTTCATGTAGAAGCCGATATCATATTCGTCGGTCATGCCGATGCCGCCATGCATTTGCACCCCTTCCTGCACCGCGAGCAGGCTGGCGAAGCCGACCATGCCCTTGGCGACCGTCGCAGCGCGATCCGCCGCCTCTGCGCCCTGGTCGAGCAGCTGCTGCGCCTTGAGCACCGCCGCGCGCGCGACCTCCAGCTCACAATAGAGATGGGCGGCGCGATGCTGCAGCGCCTGGAAACTGCCGATCGCCTGGCCAAACTGCCTGCGGTCGCGCAGATAGGCCATCGTCATGTCAGTGGCGCCATTGGCGAGCCCCAGCATTTCCGACGCCGCGCCGGTCCGCAGCACGGTGAGGAGCGTGTCGAGCGGGCCTCGGCCGCCATCGACCTCTCCGATCGCCGCGTCGCCATCGACCTGAACATCGACAAAGTCGAGCTGAGCGGCGAGGCTGGCATCGGCCAGTCGGCGCGACGACGCGATCGCGGCGTCGCCCGGCACGGCGAAGAGGGTGATGCCATCGACGTCGTCCGGCGCGCCGCTTGTGCGGGCGGCGACAATCAGCAGATCGGCGACATGGCCGAAAGGCACGAAGCGCTTCGTGCCGTTGAGGCGGAAGCCGTTGCCGGATCGCTCCGCGTGCAAGCCGATTCGGTGCGGGCCGTGGCGCGCGGCTTCGTCGATCGCGATGGCAGCGATGCTTTCTCCAGCCAGGATTGCGGGCAGATACCGGCGCCGCAGCGGCTCGCTCGCGCCCTTGAGCGCCGTCACCGCGCCCACGGCGGTCGAGAGGAAGGGCGACGGCGTAAGGTTGCGGCCGATTTCCTTCAGGACGATGCCGGCTTCGACATGGCCCAGACCCAGGCCGCCATCGGCCTCATCGGCGACGATGCCGGTAAAGCCCATTTCGGCGAAACGCCGCCACAGATCAGTGGCATAGCCCCTTTCGTCCTCCGCATCGCGCAGCGCCCGCCGGTGCGCGACCGGCGCGGTTTCGGCGAGAAACGGGCGAGCGGTGTCAGCGAGCATTACCTGCTCGTCGGTGAGGAACATGGGCATGGGTCAGGCTCCGGGCAGCGCGAGAATGCGCTTGGCGATGATGTTGAGCTGGATTTCGGACGTGCCGCCCTCGATCGAATTGGCCTTGGTGCGCAGCCAGGCGCGCGCAGCGGCGCCATGGCGCGATTCGTCGCTGTCCCACTCCAGCGCCGCCGATCCCCCCGCCGCCATGGCGAGTTCATAGCGCTGCTTGTTCAGCTCCGTGCCGGTATATTTCATCATCGAGGGCTGGGCGGGATGCGCCTTGCCAGCGTTGAGTTCGTCGAGAAAGCGTTCCGACAGGGCGCGGAACGCTTCGGCCCGCAGCTCGAACTGGGCGATGCGCGCGCGCAGGATCGGGTCAGCCAGCCGGCCATCATCCTCCGCGCCCAGATTGGCCAGCGCGATTCTGGACAGGGAAATGGCGCCGCCCTGCGTACCCATGCCCGAAATCATCTCGCGCTCATGCCCGAGCAGATATTTGGCGACGTCCCAGCCGCGATTGATCTCGCCCACCAGTTGGTTCTTGGGCACCTTCACATTATCGAAGAAGGTTTCGCAAAAAGGCGAATAGCCCGAGATCAGCAGGATCGGCTTGGTCGATACGCCCGGCGAGTCCATGTCGAACAGCAGGAAGGATATGCCCCGATGCTTGTTCGTCGGGTCGGTTCGGACGAGGCAGAAGATCCAGTCGGCCTGATCGGCATAGCTGGTCCACACCTTCTGCCCGTTGACCAGGAAATGATCGCCCATGTCCTCCGCGCGGGTGGCGAGGCTGGCGAGGTCCGATCCTGCATTGGGTTCAGAATAGCCCTGGCACCAGCGGATCTCGCCGCGCGCGATCCGCGGCAGATGCTCCAGCTTTTGTTCTTCCGTGCCATAGCGCAGCAGTGCTGGCCCAAGCATCGAGATGCCAAAGCTGTGCAGCGGCGTGCGGCAGCCAAGGTCGGCCATTTCCTGCCGCACGATCTTGGCCTGATCGGGCGACAGGCCGCCCCCGCCATAACGCGCCGGCCAGTCGGGCACGGTCCAGCCTCGCGCGCCCATGACGTCGAGCCATTGCTTTTGCGCGGGGCTGCTGAACCGGGCCTTGCGCCCGCCCCAGCAGACATCCTTGTCGGACCGCACCGGCTCGCGCATTTCGGGCGGGCAATGGGCCTCCAGCCAGGCGCGGGTTTCCGCGCGGAACGCGGCCAGATCCTCGCTCATGCCGCCGCCTTTCCGGCGCGCGCCATCAGCTCGATCTCATGACCCTCCGGGCCGAGCAGGAAGGCGACTTGCCCACCGCCATAGTCGAACGGCCCCCGGTCCAGCGTCGCGCCATGGGCGATCGCCTGCGCCAGCGACGCGTCGAAATCGCGCGTGACGAAGCCGATCGGGCCGTGGAGCGACCCGCTCTGCAAGGCGCGGCCGTCGCGCCACTGAAACAGGACCAGCGTGAAGCCGCCGACCGGCGCGGTCAGCATGATCTCGCGAAAGGTCGGTCCTTCGACCTGATTGGAGCGCGCCATGGCGAAGGCGCCGGTGAAGAAGGCTTCGGCCCGCTCGACATCGGCGGTGACGATCTTGAAGAAGGCGAGCGTGTCGCGCGCGCGGGTGGCGGCCTCAGCCATTGAAGCGCCCTCCCTGCGCGGCCTTGTCCTGGAGCAGGGTCGACAGGCGGAAATCGGTCAGCCGATCGGCATGAGTCTGGAGGCCGGCGACGATCACGTCCAGGCCGACCTGGTCCGCCCAGAAGGTCGGACCGCCCGTCCAGGCCGGCCAGCCATAGCCGTTCAGCCAGACGATATCGATGTCCGAGGGGCGTTGGGCAATGCCTTCCTCCAGGATCAGCGCCGCTTCATTGACCATGGGGTAGAAGAGCCGCTCGCGAATCTCCTGATCGCCGATCATGCGCTGTTCCTTGCCCGATTTGGCGGCGAAGTCGGCGATGATCGCATCCACTTCGGGCGATGGGGTACGGTTGCGCTTCTCGTCATAATCGTAGAAGCCCTTGCCGGTTTTCTGGCCGCGCCGCCCGCGCTCGCACAATACTTCGCGGATCGTGGCGCTGGAGGATTTGTCCGGGTCCCAGCCCAGGTCGAGCCCGGCGAGATCGCCCATCTGGAAGGGGCCCATGGGGAAACCGAAGTCGAGCACGACCTGATCCACCTGCGCCGGGCGCGCGCCTTCCATCAGCAGCGCATTGGCCTCGCGCGTGCGGGCGGCCAGGATGCGGTTGCCGATGAAGCCGTGGCAGACCCCCGACACGACGGCGACCTTGCCGATGCGCCGGGCGAGCGCCATGGCGGTGGCCATGACCTGCGGCGATGTTTTGGCGCCGCGCACCACCTCCAGCAGCCGCATGACATTGGCGGGAGAAAAGAAATGCAGGCCCACCACCCACTCGGGGCGAGACGTCGCTGCCGCAATCTCGTCTACATCGAGGTAGCTGGTGTTGGTGGCGAGGATGGCCCCCGGCTTGCAGATGGAGTCAAGCCTGCCGAACACGTCCTTCTTGATGTCCATGAGTTCGAACACCGCTTCGATCACTAGGTCGCAATCGGCAAAATCGCCATAGTCGAGCGAGGTCGACAACAGGCCCATGGCCTGATCCACCTGCTCCGGCCTGATCCGTCCCTTCGCGGCCGTGGCGTCGTAATTTTTGCGGATGATGCCCACGCCGCGGTCGAGCGCCGCCTGCTCGCGCTCGACCATGATGACGGGAATGCCGGCGGACAGGAAATTCATGGCGATGCCGCCGCCCATCGTGCCCGCGCCGATGATGCCGACCTTGGCGATCGGCAGGGGCTGCGTGCCCTCGGGCAGGCCATCGATTCGGGCGGCGGCGCGTTCGGCGAAGAAGACATGGCGCAGCGCCTTCGACTGATCGCCTTCGACCAGCGATTTGAAGAGGCTGCGCTCCTTCGCGATGCCTTCGGCAAAGGGCATGGTGATGGCAGCCTCGACAGCGGCGATGCACGCCTGCGGCGCGTCCTGTCCCTTGATCCGTCGCGCATTGGCGGTGCGATAGGCGTCGAAGAAGCCGGCCGGGGTCTCCGCTAGCTTGTCGGTCCGCGCGCTCGACACGGGATGTTTGCCGCCGATGACGGATCGCGCGAAAGAGATCGCCTCCTGGTCGAGCGCGGCTTCGTCGACCAGCCGGTCGACAAGGCCGATCTGCTGGGCCTTGGCTGCGGCGATGGGGGCGCCGGTCACGATCATCGGCAGCGCTTGGGCGACGCCGACGACGCGCGGCAACCGCTGCGTGCCGCCCGCCCCGGGCAGCAGGCCAAGCTTCACCTCGGGCAGGCCCAGCTTGGCCGAAGCCGCGGCGATGCGATAATGGCAGCCAAGCGCGACCTCCAGCCCACCGCCCAGCGCCGTGCCATGGATCGCGGCGACCACGGGCTTGCCGCATTGTTCGATGGCGTCGATGACGGCGGGAAGGCTGGGTTCCATCGGAGGCTTGCCGAATTCGGTGATGTCCGCCCCGGCAAAGAAGGTGCGCCCGGCCGCGCGAATGACGACGGCGCGGACGGCTTCATCACCCGATGCCTGCGCCATCGCATCGGCCAAGCCGGCGCGCACCTGCGCCGACAGGGCGTTCACGGGCGGGTTGTCCGCCGTGACGAACAGAATGTCGCCGTCGCGCTTCGTGCTGATCACGCTCATCATCTCTCCCCTTAGTCATCAATCTTTTTGCGTCGCAACGACAGTCCGACCGACTCTGAATGTGCATACCATATCTTCGGAAATAAGGTCGCAGATCAAGATGTTTCTTATTTTCCGAGTTGAAGAAGGCAGAATTTGCGCATAGCTTTCGCTGCAACCGCCTACGTGAAAACAAACCTTAAGTAGGAATATGTGAGATGGATGCTGATGATCCGACAAGCGCGTCGCTGGCTGAACCCAGGGCGCAGACATGGCCCGCTCTGTCGCTGGCTGAAGCGGTAGAGCGGTTGTGCGCGCCGGGATCGCTGTTCGAGCTGGAGGACGTAACGGTCAGAGGCCTCCAAATGCGCACTTGGAAAAACCAGCCGCCCAACCTGGCTGCGCTGGCGCGCCACGTACGCACATCCTTCGCCGGCAATGAGTTCATCGTCTATGAAGACGACCGGGTCAGCTATGAAGGCTGGTTCCGCGCGGTGGCCGCGCTGGCGCGTCGGTTGCAGGAGCAGGGCGTAAGGAAGGGCGATCGCGTCGCCATCGCGATGCGCAACCTGCCCGAATGGCCGGTCGCCTTCTTCGCCATCACCAGTATCGGCGCGATCGCCGTGCCACTCAATGCCTGGTGGCAGGCGCAAGAGCTGCGCTACGGACTTGATAACGCGGGCGCGCGGCTGCTGATCTGCGATGGCGAGCGCTATCAGAAGATCGCGCCGCTGCGCGATATGCTGCCCGATCTCGCCGACATCTGGGTGGCGCGGGCGACGCCGCCATTCGTGGACGCTGAGGCGCTGGAGGCGCTGATCGGGGCACCGGGCGACTATACCAGCCTGCCGGACCAGGACCTGCCGTCGGTCGCGATCCATCCCGACGACGAGGCGACGCTCTTTTACACCAGCGGCACCACGGGCGCGCCCAAGGGCGCGCTGGGCACGCATCGCAGCGCGCTGACGGGCAGCCTCGCCAACGCGTTCAGCACGCACCGCTCCTGCCTGCGCCGGGGCGAAGAGCCGCCGCCATCGCGCCCGCGCATCGCGCTGACGGTGATCCCGCTCTTCCACGTAACCGCCTGCAACGCTTCGCTGATGAGCACGATGATGACCGGCAGCAAGCTGGTGATGATGCGCAAATGGGACGCGGTCGAGGCCATGGCGCTGATCGAGCGGGAGAAGGTCACGGTGACGGGCGGCGTGCCGACCATCGCCTGGCAGCTGATCGAGCATCCCGATCGCCCCAAATATGACCTCTCTTCCCTCGAATCGGTCGCCTATGGCGGCGCGCCGGCGGCCCCCGAACTGGTGCGGCTGATCGACAGCGATATGCATGTCTCGCCCAGCAGCGGCTGGGGCATGACCGAGACGTCGGCGACCGTCACGACCCATGCGGGGGAGGATTATGTCCATCGCCCCGACAGTTGCGGTCCCGCGCTGCCGGTGTCGGACATCCGCATCATGGCGCTGGACGGCGCGCACGAGATGCCGGTCGGCGAAGTGGGCGAATTATGGGCGTTCGGGCCCCAGGTGGTGAAGGGCTATTGGCGCAACCCCGAAGCGACCGCCGCGACCTTCTTCGACGGATGGGTGCGCACGGGCGATCTGGCGCGGGTGGATGCGGAAGGATTTTGCTACATCGTCGATCGCGCCAAGGACATCGTCATCCGGGGCGGCGAGAATATCTATTGTATCGAGGTCGAAAACTGCCTCTACGCCCATCCGGCGGTGACGGACGCGGCGCTGATCGGCCTGCCGCACCGCATCTTGGGAGAGATTCCCGCCGCGATCGTCCATCTGGCGCCGGGTCAGGAGGCCAGCGAAGCGGTGTTGCAGGTTTGGGTGCGCGCGCGGCTGGCGCCGTTCAAGGTGCCCGAGCGGATCCATGTCTGCCCGACGCCCCTGCCACGCAACGCCAATGGTAAGATCATCAAGGCCGAGCTGCGCGCCTTCTTCGATAGCTAGGCCGTTAGCGCCCGGCGCCGCCCTACCAGGCCGCGCCGGCGCGCAGGTCGCCCGGGCGGCGCGCCGTCGGGTGCGAGCTGGACAGCCCGCCATCGACGGCGATCGCCTGCCCGTGGATGTAGCTGGCCGCGTCAGAGGCGAGGAAGAGGGCGACTTCGGCAATCTCCTCGGGCTCGCCGCCGCGCAGCAGCGGATTGAGCTGGCCGATCTTGTCCAGCTTGCCTGCCGCGCGGGCGCGGTCATAGGCGGATTTGGTCATGCCGGTTTCGATCAGGCCCGGGCAGATGGCGTTGATGCGCACGCCCGACCCGGCAAGCTGCTGCGCGGCGGTCTGCACCAGATTGATGACGCCCGCCTTGGACGCGGAATAATGGGCCGGTCCCGCGCCCGACCGCAGGCCCGCGACCGATGCGGTGCACAGGATGGCGCCGCCGCCCACGCGCGCGATTGCCGGCGCGCCATGCTTGACCGCCAGGAAGGGGCCGATCAGGTTGATGCGCAGCGTTTCCATCCAGATGTCGGGCGTCGCGTCGAAAAAGCCGCCCGCCGCTTGGCCGCTGATGCCGGCATTGGCGTAAAAGATGTCGAGCCGGCCTAGCTGCCGCTCGGCCATGTCGACAAGGGCGGCGATGTCCGCTTCCGACCCGGCGTCGCCGGTCACTGCGACGGCGCTATGGCCATCGTCTTCGATCTGCGCCGCCACGTCATGCACGGCGTCGCTGCGGTCGAAGGCGATCAGCCTGGCGCCAGCCCCGGCGAAGCGGCGGGCGGTCGCGCGGCCGATGCCGGACGCCGCGCCGGTGACGATCGCGACCTTGCCGGCCAGGGGGAGCGTCATATGGTGATGCCCCCGTCGACCACGACCATCTGCCCGGTCATCCAGGCCGCGGCGGGCGAGGCGAGGAACACGGCGGCGCCGGCGATGTCGCGCGGATCGCCCAGGCGGCGCATCGGCGTGCGGGCCGCGGTCGCGTCATGGACCTTTTCATCCTCCCACAGCGCACGAGCGAAATCGGTCTTCACCACGCCGGGCGCGATCGCATTGACGCGAATACCATGCCGGCCATTTTCGACGGCATAGTTGCGCACCAGCTGGAAGTCGGCCGCCTTGGAGATATTATAGCCGCCGATCGTGTCCGACCCCTTGAGCCCGCCGATCGAGGAAATGACGACGATGGCGCCATCCCGCTTCGCACGCATGTCGGGCAGGGCGAGCTGGACCAGCCAATGATTGGCGAGGACATTATTGTCCAGGATCTTGCGGAACTGCTCATCGCTGATCCCGTCCATCGACCCATAATAGGGATTGCTGGCGGCATTGCAGACCAGGATGTCGATCGGCCCCAGTTGCGCGCGGGCGGCGGCGAACATCTCCTCCAGCGCTTGTTTGGAAGATATGCTGGCGGCGATCGCGATCGCACGTCCCTCGCCATGGCGCGCATTGATGCCGGCGGCGACCTCCTCGCACGCATCCTGATTGCGGCTGGAAATCACCACCGTGGCACCCTGCGCTGCCAGTTCCTCGGCTATGGCGCGGCCGATGCCCCGCGATGAGCCCGTCACCACGGCCACCTTGCCGCTCACGTCGAACAGCGACATGCTTCACTCTCCCTTCGTCAGATGTCAGGCGCCCGCTTGTCGGGCGAAATGCCACGCCTGCTCAGCCAGCGGACGCACGCGCGCGGCTGCCTTTTTGGCCTCCGCATTGGACGCGTTACCGTCGAGTACGCGCTTCTTGATGCCTTGCACGATTCCGACCAGGCGGAACAGGCCATAGGCGAAATACCAGTTAAGGTCGGGCACGCCGCTGCGTCCGGTGCGAACGCAATAGCGGTCGGTCATTTCCTGAAGGTTCGGAATGCCGAGCGCCGCCAGATCGATCCCCCCCAATTGCGCCTGACGGTCGCCGCGCGGGATCGCCCAATTCATCGCTAGATAGGCGAAGTCCGCCAGCGGATCGCCCAGCGTGGACAATTCCCAGTCGAGCACGGCCCGCACTTGCGGTGCATCGGGCGCGAAGATGAGATTGTCGATGCGATAATCGCCATGGATGATCGACGTCCGCCCCTGTGCCGGCATGGTGCGCGGCAGCCATTCGATCAGCCGCTCGACCTCCTCGATCTTGGCGGTCTGGGATGCTCGATATTGTTTGGTCCAACGCTTGACCTGCCGCTCGAAGTAACTGCCCGGCGCGCCATAGTCGCCAAGTCCAAGGCAGTCGGGCGACAGATTGTGCAGGTCGGCCAGCACATCGACGGTTGCATGATAGATCGCCCGACGATCAGACGGATCCGCATCGGGCAGGGTGCCGTCCCAGAATGTGCGCCCCTCGACCATTTCCATGACGTAAAAAGGCGCGCCGATGATCGCGTCCGTTTCGCACAGGGCGTAGGGCCGCGCGACAGGAAAGCCGGTCGGATGCAGGGCGTCGATCACGCGATATTCTCGATCGACGGCATGAGCGGAGGGCAGGATAGCGCCGAAGGGCTTGCGGCGCAGCACATAGGCGCGCGCGCCGTCCGACAGGCGGTAGGTGGGGTTGGACTGGCCGCCGGGAAATTTGCGCATGTCCTGCAGCGCGCCAAATCCCTCCACATGCTGCTGCAGCCAGGTTTCGAGTCGCTGGCGGGACGCCGCGTCTTCCGTCTGCTGGCGCGCGCTTTCACTGTCTGTCACGGCTTGCGCAATCCTCTCCCGATGTGATTGCGGATACCATATCTTCAAAAGACGATGGAGGGCAACGTATAAAGCCATACCAATATTTCAATTGGTGCGGGTAACAAGGATGTTGGCCGGCGCGTGGCGCTCCGGCATAAGGGGCAGATGGCAGAAGAAACAGAAGTGGCGACCCAAGCCAAACGCAAGCCGCGCAGCCGGCAGAAGTTCGAAATGAAGCGCGAGGAAATCCTCGCCGCGGCGACCGACTTCATCAATGTCCAAGGCGTGAAGGGCACGACGCTGGGCGAAGTGGCGAAGATGGTGGACCTCAACACCACCAGCATCACCTATTATTTCAAGCGCAAGGAGTTACTGGCCGCCGCCGTGTTCGAACGCAGCATGGACCGGCTGCACGACATGGTGGGCATATCGGGGGCGCAGCCCGATCCGCGGTCGCGCGTGCGCCATTTTGTCGACCAGCATGTCGCCCTGCGTGCCGATGTCATTCGCGGCCGCGGCAAGGCGCTAGCCAGCCTGTCGGACCTGCGCACGCTGGAGGATAATATCCGTCTGCCGCTGGAGCGACGCTTCCAGGAGATTTTCCGCGACGTCAGGGCCTTTTTCGAGGCGCCGGCAGAACCCGCGTCCAAGACGGTCATGACCGCGCGCGCACACATGCTGCTGGAAACCATTTTCTGGCTGCCAGTATGGATCAGCCATTATCCGCTCGACGAATTCGACCGCGTGTCTCGCCGCCTCTTCGACATATTGGACCATGGCATCGCCCGGTCCGATGCCGTATGGACGCCAGTGCTGCTCACAGGCCCGCAGGATGACGCGGTCGCGGCGCAGGAGGGCAGCGCAGAGAATTTCCTGCGCGTCGCCACTCGCCTGATCAACGAGATGGGCTATCGCGGGGCATCGGTGCTGCGCATCGTCGAGGAGCTCAAGGTCACCAAGGGCAGCTTCTATCATCATCTCGACGCCAAGGATGATCTGGTGCTGGAATGCTTCCGCCGCAGCTATGGGCGCATCGCCCAGGTGCAGGCGCAGGCGCGGCAACTGGGCGGCAATGAATGGCAACGGTTGTCCAGCGTCATCGCCTCGCTGCTCGATATCCAGTTCGACGCGCAATGGCCGCTGACGCGCACATCGGCGCTGCAGGCGCTGCCGCTCAACCTGCGTGGTGAGGCGGTGGAGCGCTCGGATCGCAGCGCCGTGCGCTTCGCCGGCAATCTGATCGAGGGAGCGGCCGAAGGCAGCATCCGGCTGGTCGATCCGATGATCGCCAGCCAGATGATCATCGCGACGCTCAATTCCGCCTTCGACCTGCGCCGCTGGGCGTCGCGGCTGAATCGTTCGGAGGCGATTGGCCTCTACGCGTCCACGGTGCTGGGTGGGCTGTTCGATTCGGATCTGGCGATGCAATGGGCTGCCATGTCGCTTGATCGGCAGGAACTTAGCCCATACGGTATGTCATAACTATCTGATAGGAATATAGAATTATCTAAGTTCCTATATATGGTTGAAACTTGCGTCGCGCCGCTCCATGACAGGGGGAGAGAGGAGCGCGATGCGATATGAGCCAAGCGGACGCGTTGCAGCGGCTGGTCGGGTGCAGTTATAGCTCCCCCGCCTTGCGCATCGACCAGCAGATGGTGGACGCGTTCGCGCGGCTGACGGGCGACCATCAGTATATTCATGTCGATCCCGATCGCGCGGCGCTGACGCCGTTTGGTGGCACCATCGCGCACGGCTTCCTTCTCCTCTCGCTGTTGCCGCAATTGCATGCGCAGTCCGACCGGCCGCCGCTGCCGCCGCTGGCGATGGCGGTCAATTACGGGTTCGACCGGGTTCGTTTCGTCACCCCGGTCCGGGTAGGCAGCGCGGTGCTCGCGCAATTCTCCGTCCTGTCGCTGACCGAAAAACGGCCTGGCGAATGGCAACAGGAACTGGACGTCACCCTGCGGCTGGATGCGCAGGAGCGGCCGGCGCTGGTCGCGCGCTGGTTGAGCCTGATGGTCTTGCCCGCCGAGGCGACGGCGTGACGGGCGCGCCGGCGTCAGGCCGGCGTCGGTGGCCGGCGCATCCGCATCAGGCTTTCCTGCGCGACGCTGGCGACCAGCCTGCCCTGCGCAGTGAAGAAATGCCCCCGGCTGAGACCGCGCGCATGGCCGGCCCAGGGACTGTCGGTTTCGAAAAGCAGCCAATCGTCCATGTCGGGCGTGTCGTGGAACCAGATGGCATGATCCAGGCTGGCGGTCTGGACGCCCCGGCTGAACGGGCGAATGCCGTGCGGCAACATGGCGGTCCGCAGCAGCATCATGTCGGACGCATAGGCCAGCAGGGCGCGCTGCACCGCCGGCTCCGCGCCCGCCGGATGGCGCAGGCGCATCCACCAGGCCGATCGCGGCGGTTGCGGTTCGGCTCCGAACAGCGCGTCGGGATCGATCGGCACGATCTCGATCGGCCGACCGTCCAGCCGCTCGGCGAAAAGCCGGCCGCGCTCGTCGGTGCGATTGCGCCACTGGCGCAGGCGGTCGGCGGACTGCTGCGGCGTCAGATGCGTGCGCATGTCGACCTGATGAGCATGTCCGTCCTCGGCGCCATGGAAGCTGATTTGGACGACCAATATGGCTTGGCCTTCCTGCGTGGCGATCACTTGCCGACTGGCGAAGCTGCGCCCCAGAAAATGTTCGGTCACTTGATAGTCGACAGGCTTGCCGACATCGCCCGCGCGCAGGAAGGATGCGTGGAGGCTATGGGCGAGCCGCCCGTGCCCTTCGGCTTGGGCTGCGGCCATCAGCGCCTGCGCGATCGCCTGGCCGCCGAAGATCCGCCCGGCAGGCCCATCCAGCCCTTCGCCGCGCGCGGCAAGTGGCGCAATCGGCACCGGATCGACCAGGCGGAGAATGTCCTGCAGCCATTGAAGGGATATATCCTTTATCATGAAGACAATATTGTCGGATCAGGATAATGCGTCAAATGAATTTCAAGAAAAATGACAGTGATATCCTGAACGATATTATAGCTTTCAAAGATGTTGGTGAGATAATATCGAAAGAAGCAGGTTCGGACCTTCGGCGTGGGCTGGCGCTAAGGCATGAGCGCTTGGCTGATATCACAGCATATCATATGGGACCATTAGATAAGCTTCGCGTGATGGGAGCGAGAGGCGGATCCGACGATCTGGCAAGGATGCCAAGCTCGAAACCGATGTTTTTCGGCCAGGCTACAAGCGCTGGTGCGGCATCTCCAAAGCTGAACTGCCGCGCGCCATGGCGTATCTATTTGGCGAGCTATTGGCGCATCAGCAAGGGCGCTTTGCCCCGCATCATCCATTGTTCGGCCGGCAAGGATCGGCCTGGCATGGCCGTGGCGCTACTGCTGTCGGCGCTGGATGCGATCGACCGCAACTGGGACGTGAAGGCGGCCTATCTGGACAGCATCGACGCCACCACGCCGGTGACCGTACGGTTTCGGGCGAACTAGCTGGAAAAGATGGAAGGGGAGAGACTATGAAAGCCTTATTGTCGCACGCCGCCGGCGGGCCGGAAACACTGGTGCTGGGGGACCGGCCTATGCCCACCGCCGGACGGGGCGAATTGCTGGTCAGGGTGCTGGTCTGCGCGATCAACTATCCCGACGTACTCATCATCGAGGATAAATATCAGTTCAGGCCCGAACGCCCCTTTGCGCCGGGAAGCGAAATCTGCGCCGAGGTGGCGGCTGTGGGCGAAGGCGTCGAGGGGTGGGCACCCGGTGATCGGTTGATCGCGGTGACAGGTCATGGCGGCTTGTCGGAATATATGCTGCTGCCCACCGCCAAGGCGTTCGCTCTGCCGCCCGAACGCGATCCGATGGAGGGGGCGGCGCTGTTGATGACCTATGCAACAACTATCCATGCGCTGGTCGATCGGGGCGCGCTGGTAGCCGGAGAAACGTTGCTGGTGCTGGGCGCCGCGGGGGGTGTTGGTCTGGCCGCGGTCGAGATTGGCAAGGCGATGGGCGCGCGCGTCGTGGCCGCCGTGTCGTCAGAGGAGAAGGCGCAGGCGGTGCGCGACGCGGGCGCGGACGATGTGCTGCTCTACGGCCGCGCGCCGTTCGACAAGGTGCAGTCGAAGACGTTGGCGCAGGCGTTCAAGGACAAGGTGGGGCCCGATGGCGCGCATGTGATTTATGATCCGGTAGGCGGCGACTATTGCGATCCCGCGCTGCGCGCCATCGCGTGGGAAGGGCGCTATCTGGTGGTCGGCTTTCCCGCGGGCATCCCGCATTTGCCGCTCAACCTGACCTTGCTCAAAAGCTGCGACGTGCGCGGCGTTTTCTGGGGCGGGTTCGCCGCCCGTTATCCCGATCGCAATCGCGTCCATGTCGCGCAGCTTTTCCGCTGGTGGGAGGATGGCAGGATCCGGCCGCGCATCGATCGCAGCTGGTCGCTGGAACGGGCTGGTGAAGCCATTGCCTGGCTATCTGACCGCAAGGCGGTGGGTAAGGTTGTGGTGGACCTGCGCCAAGGCGCCTGATTGCATGCGCCGCGCCATATGCTAGGCTGTGGCGCTATGGCAGGGGCGAAGGAGAAGGGCCGCACGCGGCTCAGCGCGGCCGAACGTAAGCGGCAGATGGTCGATGCGGCGGATCATATCGTCAACCGTGACCGGTCCGCCGATCTGTCAATGCGGGAAGTGGCCGATAGGGCGGGCGCCAGCCGGGCCCTGGCTTATGCCTATTTTCCTGACCGGATCGGTCTGCTCGATGCTTTGTTGGAAGGACAGATCGACCTGCTGGCTGGCGCCGGGATCATGGAGGCCGCAGCGCGGGGCACCGTGACCGATCGCGCCTGCGCGGTTGCAGCCATCTACCTTCGCCATGTCGTCGCGCATGGCGAAGCACTGGCGCTTGTGCTGCGCGACGCTGCGGTGGCGCGACAGTTAAACGGCGCAGCGTCGCGTCTGCGCGGGCGCATCTATCGCGCTTTGGGCCGATGTGTGCGAAACGAACTGAAAATGCCGGGAGCGGAAGCGATGGCGCTGATCCATATGCTGGTTGTCATTCCCGAGGAAGCGGCACGGCAAGTGCGGATGGACATATTGACCATCAGACAGGCGCAAGCGCTCAGCGACCGGCTGATGGCGGCGGCGATCGCGGCCCAGGCGCCGCGTTAGGCGAAGACATCGCCGCAACCCCCGCATTGCTACGCATGCCGGCCAGCACGATTGACAGGCAGAGGCGCGTGGCGACGTCATGGTCGATCCGGCCGTTGGCCAACAACGATCCGCCCCGCCGCACGATTGCGGACAATATCGCATTCGCGCCCTCGGCCTCCGCCGCAGACATGCCATAGCGCGCCTGCATCGACGCCAGTACAGGCGCGCGTGCCTGGCGTCGTAGTTCCTCCCGTTCCGCGCGCAATATCTGCTTGATCTCCGGAACGCGCAGCAAGGCCTGCAACAGCGATCCGCGCCGTTCCGATTCCTCAAGATAGAAGATGGTCGAGAGCACGACCGATGTGAGCGGATCGTCCCCGCGCGAAATCACGTCGCGACGAGTCTGTTCGATCGCCGCTAGTTCGCGGCGGGCCAGCGCCGCCAGCAGGTCGATCCGTCGCCCGAAGCAATTATGCGCCTGCGCCTCTGAAATCCCGACCGCGCGGGCAACCCGGTTGAGGCTGATGTCCTGCACGCCTTCGGCCGTCGCGATGACGCTTGCGGCATCTAGCAATTGTTCGCGCCGCTCATCCGGGTTGAGCCGGGTGCGGGTGCGCCGGGACTGGCGCGGGATGCGCAACTGGATCGTTTCTTCTGCGTCGGACGGAGCCGGCGGCAGTTCGGGACGCAGGGCGGCGCGATCAGCATGGGGAAGATGCCAGTAGGTCCGCGCTGGCCGTGGAATGGCGAGTCGGTCGCACAGCTTTGCCAGGCCGTTGGCGGTCATCCCGAGTTCGGCTGCAATCTGGCCCAGCGGCGCGCGCCAGACACGATCCATCAAATGACGGCGGGTCATGGACGAAGGCAGGGTGGCGGGCATCGCATCCCTTGTGTCGCAAGGCAGCCAACGAAGCAAGATCAGCTTCACGCATTTAATAAAGGCATTTACGGTATGTCATCCTGCATAGGCAAATAGGCTGAACAACATGTCTATTGAATAGACGGTATGTTTTGTGCAGAAGGAGCGCAGCCGTGGCGGAGAGACGGCGAACCAAGGAGGAGAATGATGGCGCTCAACACAGCCTTCACGACGATGTTCGGGATCGAGCATCCCATCGCCATGGGCGGTATGCAGTGGGTCGGCCGGGCGCCGCTAGTCGCCGCGGTCGCCGATGCCGGTGCGCTGGGATTTCTTACTGCGCTGACGCAACCATCGCCGGAGGAATTGACGCGGGAAATCGGCAGGGTCCGCGACCGCACCGACAGGCCTTTCGGGGTCAACCTCACGATCCTCCCCACCATGCGTCCGCCGCCCTATGCGGAATATCGCCGCGCGATCATCGAATCAGGCGTGACCATCGTGGAAACGGCGGGCCATCGGCCGCAGGAGCATGTGGAGGATTTCAAGCGGGCCGGAGTGCGCGTCATCCATAAATGCACCGCCGTGCGCCATGCGCTGGCGGCCGAGCGCATGGGCGTGGACGTAATTTCGATCGATGGCTTCGAATGCGCCGGCCATCCCGGAGAGGATGATGTGCCGGGTCTGATCCTGGTCCCGGCGGCGGCGGACAGGCTGAAAATCCCGATCATCGCGAGTGGCGGCTTCGCCGACGGGCGCGGGTTGGTCGCGGCGCTCGCGCTGGGGGCGGACGGCATCAATATGGGGACGCGCTTTCTGGCGACGCGCGAATGCACCATACACGACAATGTGAAGCAGAAGATATTGGCGAGCGACGAGCGCGACACCAACCTCATCTTTCGCAATCTGCGTAACACGGCGCGGGTCGGCAAAAACGTCGTGTCGGACACGGTGGTGGAGATATTGTCCCGACCCGAGGCGCGGTTCGAGGATGTCGCGCATCTGGTGGCGGGTCAGAAGGGCAAGGCGGTGATGGAGGGCGGCGATCTGTCGGCGGGTCTCTATTGGGCCGGGCAGGCGCAGGGGCTGATCCACGATATTCCCGCCGTCGGGGATCTGGTGAGCCGGATCGTGCGCGAGGCGCAGGACATTTTGCGCGGGCGGCTCGATCGGCTGTTCGCCGACGCGAGGGAGGTGGCGGCATGACGACGCCCTTCGCGACGTCGATCGAGCGGGACGCACAGGGCGCGCTGTGGGGGCCATGGCGTGCGCCGCGGCAGATGCTGGATGCGCAAAGCTATGACGGGCACGCGTCGATCCATGATGACGACACGGCCCGCAAGCTGGGGTTCCGGGGCGGGACGATCGAGGGGCCGACTCATTTCAGCCAGTTCGATCCGCTCGCCTATGCACTGTGGGGCGAGGCGTGGTTCGCCACGGGCTGCATCTCCGCCCATTATCGCAGCCCCGTGTTCGAAGGGGAGGAGGTGCGCGCTTCGGTGTCGCCGCATAGCGCGGATTTCGCGCAGATCCGCATGGAAAAGCGGGACGGAACCGAAGTGCTGACCGGCACGGCCTCGATCGGCCCTGACACGCCCGAAAGCGCTCTGACCGCACGGATGCGAACGCTCTCGCCGCTGGCGCAGCCCGTCATCCTGAAGGATGTTCAATTGGGCATGCGAACCGGCCGCATGCCCGTTTCGATGGCGCCGGACCAGCCGATGGGCGATCTTTATCCCTTCAGCCTGGCCGACAAGCTGCGCCGCATCACCGAGCCTTCGCCCCGCTATGCCGACATCGTGCCGCTGGAGATGGTGAGCGTGCTACTCAACCATGTGGCGCGCGAACAGCCTTTCCCCGCGCGCGGCCCGTGCGTCGGGCTGTTCGCGGACCAGGAGATTCGCCTGATCGACGGGCCGATCCGGGTCGGCGCGCCCTATGAGCTCGACCGAGAAGTGGTGGCGCTGAGCGGCAGCCGCAAGACCGAGAGCATGTGGGTGCGCACGCGGCTGTTTCACCCCGGCGGCGACCGGCCGATCGCGACCATGCTGCTCAACACCGCCAGCCTCAAGGCGTCCTACGCCTCCTATGCGGCCGATCATGAAAGCCTTTATGACAGCGCCCCCCATGCCTGAATTTCAGACGCTCGATTATCGGGTCGATGGCAGCATCGCCATCGCCACCTTCTCCCGCCCGGACAAGATGAACACGTTCGGCCTGGCGATGATGCAGGACCTGCTCGACCTGTTCGACCTGACCGATGGCGACGATGCCGTCCGCGCGGTGATCCTGACCGGATCTGGCCGCGCCTTCTGCGCCGGCGCGGACCTGGGCCAAGGGGGCGAGACTTTCCATTACAAGCCGGGGGGGCGGCTGGGCGACATCGACGTGGACGGCGTGCGGCGGGATGGCGGCGGGCGCGTGACGCTGCGCATATTCCGCAGCCTCAAGCCCGTGATCGCGGCCGTCAACGGCCCGGCGGTGGGAATCGGGGCCACCATGCAATTGCCGATGGACGCGCGGATCGCATCCACCGACGCGCGCTTCGGCTTCGTCTTCAGCCGCCGGGGCATCACGCCCGAAGCCTGCTCCAGTTGGTTCCTGCCCAAGTTGGTGGGCGTGCCAAAAGCACTGGAATGGTTGTATAGCGGCCGCGTCTTCCAAGCCGAGGAAGCGCTGGCCGCCGGCCTGGTCCAGGCGGTGCACCCGCCCGAAGCCTTGCTGGACGCGGCCTTCGTCCATGCGCGGATGATGACGGAATATTCCTCGCCCGTATCGGTCGCGCTCAGCCGGCAACTGGTCTGGCAGAATCTGGGCGCGCCGCATCCTATGGACGCGCACCGGGCCGACAGCCGCGCACTGCAGGCGCGCGGGCGCAGCGCCGATGTGAAGGAAGGCATCGGCGCTTTCCTGGAAAAGCGGCCGGCGCGCTTCCCCGACCGGGTGTCGCGCGACATGCCCGACTTCTTCCCTTGGGCGGACGAGCCGCCCTTCGCCTGATCGTCGCGCGGGGCTGCGCCCGCGCCTATCGCAGCACGGGCGGATCGGCCCAGTCATCGGCCGCCCGGGTGCGGGCGATGACCTCCGCCCGGCGCAGGCGCGGTTCGCGCACGCCCAGCAGCAGGACCACCAGCGATATGAGCAGACAGGCGAGCGCCGTCCCGAACAGCGGCACATAGCCCGCCAGCGCCGCGACGATGCCGCCGACCAGCGGGCCGGCCGCCGCGACGGCGCCCTCCAGCGTGGTGGACAGGCCCAGCCGCATCGCGGCCTGCTTGCGCTCACCAAATTCCAGCACCATGGTCTGCTGGCTCATCAGATAGCCCGCAGAGGCGGCGCCAAGCCCGCAGAAGCAGAGATAGGCCGCCCAGGCCGCATCGACCGCCAGCAACAGGATGATCGATCCGATCCAGATCGACAAGGAGGCGATCAATGTCGCGCGATAGCCGGTGCGATCGCCCATATAGCCCCAGAGCAGATTGGCGAGCGTGTCGGCGCCCAGATAGCAGAAGGCGAGCAGGCCGATGACGCGGCCATCCATGCCGATGCGCGCGCCGGCATAGAGGATGAAGAAGGGCGACGCGATCCGGGCAAGGACGCAAAAGCCCTGCGCCACGAGGAAATGGCGGTAGTCGCGGTCGCCAAGAAGCTGCGGCAGCTGTTTCAGCCGGTCGATGAAGCCGACGCGCCGATGCGGCGCGGGCGTGTCCGGTTCGCGCAGCAGCCGCACCAGGATCAGCAGGCCGATGCTGGTGAGCAGGAAGGTGAGGAAGAAGGTGGTGGCATAGCCATTGCCCAGCGCATTGCGATCGATCAGCCAGATGCCCGCGCCATAGGATAGGACGGCGGCGATGATGCCGCCGGTGAAGTTGCGCCACGCCTGCAGCCGGCCCCGACGATCGATCGGGATCACTTTGGCCATCAGCAGTTGGAAGGCGACGCGCTGCGCGCCGGTGAACAGGCCGAGCAGGAAGAGGCAGGCGAGCGTCAGGGCCAGTTCCGCCCAGCCGCGCAGGAACCATCCGGCCAGGGCGAGCGCCAGGATGACGGCCCGCATCGCCGCGCCCGTGCGCATGGCATGCGGCAGGATGCGCGGCGCATGATCTAGTCGCGACGCGCTGAAGATCGGTGAGAAGATCATGCCCAGTTGCAGCAGCGCCGCGCCGCTGCCCACCAGGGCGTCCGACCCGGTCAACTGGTGGATATAGGCGGGGATGAAGGTGGGGGCGTAGATCAGGCGGAAACCGGTCTGCCCGAACATCCCATAATAGAGATTGGCGCGATAGTTGGGGCGGAAATTCTCCGCCACGAAATGGTCCTCCGCCTGCGCGCCGGCCGCCTCTTGCGTGACCTCTCCGATGATTGCCGCCACGCGTGCCATGTCGCCCCTCCTCCTGTCGCTCTCGCCGTGGTCGCCGCAGACGCCTTATCAGATTCGAATTGACAGCAAAACCAATAGATGAAACTTTATGCAAAGTGACTAGGAAGAGTCTCAGCCCGAGGAGAGCGATATGACCTACGCAAATGGCAGAATCATCAACGATGCCGATTCCCACACGATGGAGACGCAGGATTGGCTCGCCCCCTATTTGGAGGGGGAATATAAGGAAAAATATACCGGCGTATATTCCAAGCGCGAGGGCGGCGAGCGCATCACCAAGATGATCGACGCCGCCATGGCGCGGAAGCATGATCCGGACGCGCGGGCCAAGGCCGCGGCCCATATCATCGATGGCGATAAGGGCTGGCTGGGCTATGGCGGCTTCGACAAGGATGAGCGCGTCGAGGCGCTGGACTGGCTGGGCTTTCAAAGCCAGCTCATCTTTCCGACCTTTGGCCTGGCCGCGATCGGCCGGGCGCAGTCGACCGACCAGGCCTATGCCGCGGCGCGCGCGCTGAACCTGGCGCAGATCGATTTCTGCAGTGCCGACAGCCGCATGGTCGCAGTCGCCTACACGCCGCTCGACGAGCCCGAGCGCGCGCTGGAGGAAGCGCGCTTTGCTCATGCCAAGGGTGCGGGATCGATGATGTTCTCCGCATCGCCGGCCGGTGGGCGGTCGCCGGGCCACCCCGACTATGATCCCTTCTGGCAATATCTGGAGGATAATCGCCTGCCCTTTATGCTGCATATCGGCCCCGGCACGCGCAAGCCGCCCGAGGCCTATATGAACAATGGCCGTGCGCGCGCGGCGGATATTCATGGCGGGGGCGAAAATCTGCGCTTCCCCGATTTCATGACGCTCTGGTATGCGCCGCAGGAATTCCTGACTGCGATGGTCTATGACGGCGTGTTCGAACGCTTCCCCAATCTGCGCGGCGGGGTGATCGAATGTGGCGCCGGCTGGGTGCCCGAATTCCTGCGGATGCTGGATCATGGCTATGCGTCCTTTTCGAAAAGCGACGTCTATCTGCAGGCGATGGGCATGAAGCCGTCGGACCAGATCCGGCGCGCGGTGCGCTTCACGCCCTTCCCCAAGGAGGATGTGGGCCGGATGATCCGCGATGCGGGGCCGGAATTGTTCATGTTTTCCAGCGACTATCCGCATCCCGAAGGGACGCGCGATCCGATCGGCCTGTTCGAAGCGTCGCTGGAAGGCATCGGCGAACCGGTCAAGGACATGTTCTACCGCACCAATTACGATCATATGATGTATCGCAGTTCGGAGGCGATCGCGGTCGCGGCCGAATAGTCGTCGCATCCCGCCACGCGGCGTCGCGCCCTGCGCGGCATTCCGCATGCTGTCTGGAAGCCCGCTACTGGCGGGCTTCCTTGTCTTTTGGGGTTGGAGGTCGGGCGCATCGAAGCGCGCGCAGCCCGTCGCATAAAAATAATTTGAATGAACGGTATGTGAAAGTTGACTTCCTGGTTCCCGGTGGCATTGTGCGGAAAAGCGCCGGGAGTCGACCTTGCGCGACAAAAGGAGGGGATTATGGTCCGCAAGTGCGTGCGCTTCTGGATGGTATCAACCTGTCTGGCGACGAGTGGCGTCGCAGCAGCCCAGGATGCTGCTCCACAGCCGGAAAGCTTAGCAGCACGGCCGGCCGGTGCGGCTGACATCATCGTCACCGCGCAGCGCCGTTCCGAAGCCCTGCAGGATGTCCCGATCGCGGTCTCTGCCTTCTCGCAGGAGGCGTTGAAATCCAGCCGCCTCGACAGTGCCGCCAATCTTGCGCTGCAGGTGCCCAACCTCAACTATAGCCAGCAGCTCTACGGATCGAGCAATTTTCAGATTCGCGGTATCGGCTATTCCCTGGTCACGACGGCTGGCGATCAGGGCGTCGGCGTCGCCGAAAATTATGCGCCGATCGATCGCGCGCGCATCACCGACGCGGAATTCTACGATGTGGAGCGGGTCGAGGTGCTGCGCGGGCCGCAAGGAACGCTCTATGGCCGTAACGCCACCGGCGGCGTCATCAACATCCTCACCAACAAACCCCAGCTGGGCGAAAACAGCGCGAGCATGACCGGCGAATATGGCAATTACGACATGGTCCGGCTCAAGGGCTTCGTGAACCTGTCGCCCAGCGAGGAATTCGGGGTGCGCGTGGCGGGCTTCTATCTCGACCGTCAGGGCATCATGGATAATGTCTATACCGGCAACGAGATCGACAGCCGCTCGCTTTGGAGCTTTCGCGCCTCGGTCAAGGCGCAGCCGTCGGACCGGTTCCGCGTGACGGGCATCTGGGAACATTTCGAGGAAGATGACAGCCGCTATGGCGTGCGCCAGGCGTGCATCAATGATCCGGGCCCAGAGTCGGTGGGAGGCGTGCCGGTCAACAACGCCATCGCGCGCGCTTATTTGAGCGAAGGGTGCCAGCAGGCCAGCATCTACGCACCGGGCGCCTTGCAGGGCCATAACAACGCGGCGTCGACGCTGTCGGGCCAGCTTGCCAATTTGATCGGCGCGATCAGCGGCGACGTGAACGCCGGCATCGTCCTGCCCAATGACCTGCGCCGCACCAGCCTCAGCGTCGATCCCAGCAACAAGGTGGTCAGCAACAATTACCAGCTGACGCTGGAATGGGACCCGACCGATGACCTCACCCTGTCATCGATCACCAACCGCAATCTGGACCGCACGATCCAGAGCGGCGGCCTGCCCGCGGCGACCACCCCCTTCAACGAAGGCCCGCTGACGCCCGGCGGCGTTTTCACTGATCCGCAGGTCGGTGCGTCGCAGTTCCTTCAGGTCAATAATTACAATGTCCTGCGCCAGCGCCAGTGGAGCCAGGAATTGCGCCTGCAGTCAGACTTTGGCGGACTGTTTGATTTCAACCTGGGCGCCTTTTACTACACCGCCTACCGGCACAACGACATCTACTTTTTCGCCAACGGCCAGACGCTCTATGTTCAGGCCGTTGTCCCAAGCGCCTATGTCGATCCAAACCCGATCCCGGACGAAACCGGACATAATTATTATCTCAGCCATTCAGAATATCGGCTGAAATCAAAGGCGGCGTTCGGGGAACTTTATATACGGCCGACCGATACGATCCAGATCACGCTGGGCGCGCGCTATACTCATGACGACAAGCGGCAGCCGCAAACATCGCTGGTGCTGCTGACGCCGGGCCGGGGACTGCGCACGGGCGTACTTCAGCGCGCATCATTCAAGGAATGGACCGGCCGCGCCATTGCCGAATGGAACCCGACACCGGATAATATGGTCTATACCAGCTATTCGCGCGGTTATAAGGGCGGTGGCTTCAACCCGCCCGCAGAAGGCAATCCCAATGCCTTTTTCGCGCCCGAAACCGTCGATGCGTTCGAAATCGGCACCAAGAACAGCTTCCTCGATCGCCGGCTGACGCTCAACCTCACCGGCTTCTACTATCGCTATAACGACTATCAATATTCCGTGTCGGAAGGGCTGACCACGGTCACGCGCAACATTGACACTACCATTTACGGCCTGGAGCTGGAATCGATCGTGCGGCCTACGCCGGAATTTTCAGTCCACTTCAACGCCGGCTATCTGAAGACGAAGATCAACAGCGGCCCCAATAACCTATCGGTCGATCCCTATGACATCACCGGCGGCGACGACAGTCTGGTGGCGCTGAAAAACACCTCGATCGCGTGTGTCGGGCCAGCCAGCGGCGTTTCTCGGCTGATTTCCGCCATCAATGCGGGGTTGGTCCCGGCATCGGCGCTGCTGGGCGCCTGCCCAACGGCAGCTGCGCCCAACGGCGCCTTTGCCACCACCTTCGGCCTGCCGACCAGCTTTGGCGTGCCGACCGACATCACCGGCAACGAACTGCCGACCTCGCCCAAATGGACGGTGTCGCTCGGTGCGCAATATGACTGGGACATATCGCCCGACTGGCGGCTGACCCCGCGAGTGGATTATCACTATCAAAGCTCGGTCTGGGGCGATGTTTATAACAATCCGGACAACAAGGCGAAGGGCTGGTCTAACGTCAATGCGACGTTGACACTGGCCAACCCGGGCAGAGGCCTGTCGGTGCAGGCCTGGGCCAAGAATCTGTTCAACGAGGACGCGATCACGGCAGTGGGCGTCAACAGCGCTTCGCTGGGCCTGACGCGCCGCCTCTATTTGCTGGAACCGCGCACCTTCGGGATCAGCCTGACGAAGGATTTCTGATCGAACACGGCCAGGCGGACGCGGCTCGGCGGATACGGGGCGCATCACCGCCGACGGGAGTGGGCCGGGCATGAGGATCGAGCCGCTCCACTTGGGAAAGGTATGCTTCAATGGCTTCGCACTACATGGACGATGAAGTGGCCGGGAGCGGCGCGAAGCCAGCCGGAGCGATGAGCGCGGGGGCATCCCCCACGCTTCCTCCTTTGTCGCTTAAAACGCGATATGGTTATGCGTCGGGGGCTATCGCAAATGGCGTCAAGAATGTCTCCTTTTCCGCCTATCTGATGTTCTTTTACAATCAGGTGGTGGGCGTGCCCGCCGCCATCGTATCCGCGGCGCTGGCGGCGACGTTGCTGATCGATGCGCTGATCGACCCCTTTCTGGGCCGCTGGTCCGATGTCGCGCGCACGCGCTGGGGGCGGCGCCATCCTTTCATCTATGCCGCGCTGGTGCCGACGCCGCTCTTTTTCCTTCTGGTATGGCTGCCCCCTGCAACGCTTAACCATGCACAGACGGGTTTATGGGTGTTTGCGACAGCCGTTTTCACGCGCATTTCGATAAGCGCCTTTGAAATTGCGACCCAGGCGATGACGCCCGAACTGACCGAGGATTATCGGGAGCGGACGCGGCTGTTTTCGTTGCGCTACTGGTTCCTGTATCTCGGCCAATATGGCTTCAGCGCCATATCGTTGCTGATCTTCTTTGCGCCAACACCGGACTATCCCCGCGGGCAGCTCAATCCCGACAGCTATACGGGCTTCGCGCTGCTGGGATCGGCGATGATCTTCCTGTCGATCCTGGCTTGCGGGCTTGGCACCCATGACCGCATTCCCTATCTGCGTCAGGCGGAGCCGCGCGGACAGGGCGGCGGCGTGGCCCGCCATTTTCGCGAAATGGGGGGCGCGTTTCGCAACCGCGCCTTTCTGTCGATCTTCGGCTTTGGCGTCTTTAAATTCACCGCAATCGGCCTCTATGCGGCGAGCGCGCTCTACTTCAACACTTATTTGTTCGGGCTGAGCGCCGCACAGATCGCGTTGCTCACCATCGACAGCGTGGTCGCGGCGACGATCGCCGCACCGCTGGCGCCGCTCATGTCCCACTGGCTGGGGAAGCGGGCCAGTTCCCTGCTGTTCGCGATCTTGGGCGTTTCGCTGGGGTTGTCACCCCTGCTTCTGTCCTATCTGGATCTCTTCTTCCTGCCGGGTGACCCACGGCTGCTGCCGGCGCTGTTCGTGATCGGCGCCATTTACGGAGCGATGGTGGCGGTTTCGCTGATCAACACCTCCTCCATGCTGGCCGACGTGGTGGAGGACAGCGCGGTTCGTACGGGACGGCACGAGGCCGGCACCTTCTTTGCCGCGGCCAGCTTCATGCAGCAATGCTCGACCGCGCTGGGGCTGGTCGCCAATGGCCTGATCCTTACTTGGTCGGCCTTTCCTGCAAAGGTCAGCGCCGAGCGGGTGACGGACGCGATGATGGACAGTCTCGTTGTTCACTACCTGCTTGCATCTTTCGGCCTTTGGCTGCTGGGCTGCGTGATCCTGCTCTTCTACCCCATCACGCGCGCCCATCATGAGCGCAACGTCGAGATATTGAAGGCGCGTCTTGCCGAGGCGCGCGCGCGCGAAGCCGATAATTTCCCGGGCGGCCCTGTGCGCTGAAGCCGGTCGATCATGGAGGAAAGCCTGATGACGGATGAGGATGGGCGGATGACGCGCCGACATGCGATCGGCGCGGGTCTGGCGGGAGCGGGCCTGGCGATGGCAGGCCAGGCGCTGGCCGCGCCGCCGATGTTCCCAATGGTCGAAACGGCCCAGGGCAAGGTGCGCGGTCTGTTGTCGGGCGGCGTCGCTGTGTTCAAGGGCATCCGCTATGGCGCATCGACCGCGGGCGCGAACCGCTTCATGCCGCCCGCGCCACCGCCGCGCTGGTCCGGAGTTCAGGACGCGCTCGCCTATGGGGAAGTCTGCCCGCAGCTGCCCGCCGACCGGCGGCATGACTATGCCGACCTCATTTCCATGGACTTGCAGCCCAGCGGTCCGGGCGAGGATTGCTTACGCGTCAATGTATGGACGCCCACCGTCGATCCGAATGGCCGCAAGCCTGTCATCGTGGTGCTCCATGGCGGGGGTTTCTATGCCGGATCGGGCAATTCGACGGGCATGGACGGCGAAATGATGGCGCGCTTCGCTGACACGGTGGTGGTGTCGGTGACTCACCGGCTGGGCGCGTTCGGCTATCTACATTTGAGCGGGGAGGCAGGGGGCGGCGATGATTTCGCCGACTCCGGCGCCGTAGGCATGCTGGACATCGTCGCAGCGCTGCGATGGGTGCAGGATAATATCGCGCAGTTCGGCGGCGATCCGGGCCGCGTGCTGCTGTTCGGCCAGTCGGGGGGCGGCGCGAAAACCAGCATGGCGCTGGGCATGCCATCGGCCAAGGGGCTGATCCATCGGGCCGGGGTGATGAGCGGGTCGCTGCTCCGCGCCATGGAGCGGGAGGCGGCGGACCGGGCAGCAATGCGCGTGCTCAAGGCGCTGGACGTCGCGCCGGGCGACCTGCGCGGTCTTCAGCAACTGCCCTATGCCCACATATTGCAGGTGCAAGCGCTGGTAGAGGCGGACGATCGCGCCAAGGGCCTGCCGCCCATGGCGCTGGCGCCTGTGGTCGGCGGCTCCGCCATCCCCGCGCATCCATTCGATCCAGCCGCGCCGGCCACGTCGCACGATGTCCCGATGATCGTGTCCACCGTGCTCGATGAATGGACGTTTCGCATGGTCGACTTCGATATCAGCCAGGCCGATGTGCGCGCCTATGCCCACAAGCGGGTCGGTGCGAATGCGGACGCTCTGCTCGATTATTATATTCAGGAAACGCCCGGCATCTCGCCCTTCATCCAGAAGGCGCGGATCGAAACGGACCTGGGATTCCGGCGGGGCGCCTTCGCTCAGGCGGAGCGCAAGGCAGCCGCCGGCGGCGCGCCGGTCTGGACCTATCTATGGACCTGGCCCAGCCCGGCGACCAATGGTCGCTATGGGGCGGTGCACGGGGTCGATGTCGCGCCCAGCCTGCACAATGTACGCGGGGCGCTCACCGGCACCGACGCTGGTAGTCGGAGGATGGCCGATAGGATGGCGTCGGTCTGGGCCAGTTTTGCGGCGACTGGCGATCCCAATAATGACCGCCTGCCGCGATGGGATGCCTATGACAATCAGCGCCGGCTGACATTGGTCCTGGATGATGAGACGCGGGTCGAAGCGGATCCGCGCGCCCAAGTCCGCGCCTGGCTGAAGGATGTGCCAGCCACCGGCGTGTTCGGATGAGGACGGGGGCAGGCTCCATGGTCATTCTCTACGGCCTGCCGCATTCGCTCTATACCGGCAAGGTCCGGTCCTATCTACGCAAGCGCGGCCTGGCCTATGTCGAACGCTCTCCTGCGCATTCCGATTTTCGCGCCGAAGTCGTGCCGCGCATAGGGCGTGCGATCATTCCGGTAGTGCAACTGCCCAACGGCGCCTTTGTGCAGGACAGCGCCGACATAATCGACCATCTCGACCGTGACGCACCCGAGCCGGGAGCCATGCCGCGCAGCGCGGTGCAGCGCGTTGTCGCTCTTACGGTCCAGCTTTACGCAGTCGCGGGCCTGACGCGCCACGCCATGCATTATCGCTGGTCCTGCTTCGACGAACAGTCCGCCTTCCTCAATCACGCCTTCCGCGCCAGCTGCGACGAGACAGGTGCGCAGGCGGTGATGGCCCGCATGGCCGGCTATCTGCCAATGCTGGGCGTGACGACCGAAACGGCGCCGGCGATCGAGCGCTCCTATCATGACCTGCTCGATGTGCTGGAGGGCCATTTCGCCCTGCATCCCTATCTGTTGGGCGGCGCGCCTTCGATCGGCGATTATGCGCTGTTCGGCCCGCTCTTCGCGCATCTGGGCCGCGATCCCGTACCCTCGCAGATCATGAAGAACCGCGCGCCCTCCCTTTTCCGCTGGACGGAACGGATGCAGGCGCCTGATGCCGACATGCCCGAATTTCCCGATCATGTTCCGGGCTTTCTGCCCAATGACGCTGTGGCGGACAGCCTGACGCCACTGCTGAGGCACATAAGCCTCGATCTATTTCCGGTGCTGCATGACCTGGCAGCTGCGCTGGCGCGGCATGTCGCCGACCATGATCCAGCCGAAGGCGCACCGGTCACCGACATGCCGCACCAGCGCATCCTCACGACCATCCGCACCCGCTTCCGGGGTGTTCCGCATGACAACGGCGTTCAGCCCTATCTCTTCTACCTGTGGCAGAAGATCACGGACAGCGTCGATATGCTGGATGGCAGCACGCGCGAGCGGGTGACGACCACGCTCGACCGGCACGGGCTTGGCGGATTGTTGACGATCGCCCGGCCGATCCGGGTCGAGCGGCGGGATCATCGGGAGGTCTGGGGCCGCAGGATCGCGGAGACACGCGCGCACCCGGTGCGCGCCGCCTCCGGTAACGGCTAGCGCCGCAGCATATGGCGCAGCCCCCCTATCATGACGCCAAGGGAGATCCTATGACCGGCATGTGCGCCCCAGATGCGGCAGGTTCTTCGTCCATCCGACAGGAGCGGGTCAGCCCCTATGCCTGCTACGTGCTGGCGATCCTCTTCCTGGTTTACGTCCTCAACTTCATCGATCGCCAGATTCTCGCTATTCTGGCCGAGGATATCAGGCGTGACCTGGACCTGACAGACGCCGACATAGGCTTTCTTTTCGGCACGGCATTCGGAGTCTTTTACGCGCTGTTCGGCATTCCGCTCGGGCGACTGGCCGACAGCTGGCACCGCGTGCGGTTGATGAGCATCGGGCTTGCGCTCTGGTCGGCGATGACCGCCCTGTCCGGCTTCGCGCGTTCGGGCCTTGCGCTGTCGGGCGCGCGCATCGGCGTCGGGATCGGCGAGGCGACCGCCAGCCCGGCGGCCTATTCGCTGATCTCCGACTGGTTCCCGCCGCGGCTGCGGGCGACGGCGCTCGCCATCTATTCGTCGGGCATCTATATCGGCGGCGGCCTGTCGCTTTTCATCGGCGGCCTCGTCGTCGAGCGGTGGGATCGGGTCTATCCCGATCATAGCGGCCCGATGGGCCTTGCCGGGTGGCAGGCCGCATTCCTGGCCGTTGGCGTGCCGGGACTGATCCTCGCCATCCTTGTCGCGACGCTGCGCGAACCCATCCGCGGCCAGTCGGAAGGCGGCGGTGCGGCCGGTCCGCCGCCCTCTACCGCCGGTTTCGTTACGGAATTACTGACCGTCATTCCGCCGCTGTCGCTGATCGGCGCTGCGCGGCGCGGCACGCACGCGCTGGTCCGCAATCTGCTGGTCCTGCTGCTGGTGACTTGTGTCGTCGCAATGCTGGTGCTGCTGGTGGGCGAACCGCTGGCGCAATGGGCAGCGGTCGGTATCGGCGTCTATGCCGTTTTTTCCTGGGGCGACGCGCTGCGGAGCCGCGATGGCGCGACCTTTGACCTGACCTTTGGTAGTCGCGCCTTCGTTGCAGTGGTGGTCGCTTACGGGCTTAACGCCCTGGTCGGCTATTCGATGGCTGCTTTCGCACCCAGCTATGCGCGGCGCAGCTTCGGCCTGTCCGCCGATGAGGTCGGCTTGTGGGTCGGCCTGCCTGCGGCGATAGCCGGCTTCATCGGGGTTACCATGGGCGGCCGAATCGCAGACGCACTGCGCCGCCGGCATGTATCGGGGCGGATCGCTGTCATCCTCTTCGGAGCGATCGCGCCCGCCTTGTTCATCGTCGCGGCTTTCACCGCGTCGTCGGCGGGCCTGTTCTTCCTCTTCAACGTGCTGACCATCGCCAGCGGCAGCAGCGCGCTCGGCGCTGCGGCGGCCACCACCCAGGATCTGGTGTTGCCCCGCATGCGCGGTACCGCCACCGCCATTTTCTTCGTCGGCACGACGCTGCTGGGCCTGGCGATCGGCCCCTATATGGCCGGCCGCATCTCGTCGTTATCGGGGAGCCTCGCTACCGGCATCCTGTCCTTGCTTGTGACGGCTCCTGTCGGGGCGCTGGTCGCGCTGCTGGCGTGGCGGCTCCTACCCGCGGCCGAGGCGCGCAAGGCGGCGTGGGCGGAATAACGCGATCGATCTCCTTGAACGCGATCTCGCGCTTCGTGTGGTATTTTCGAATGCGAGACCACGGCAGCCTTGTTCGTGCGCACGCTATCATTCACCCAGCTTTCCGGCAGGAGCAGCTGCAATACCAAAGCGGATTGATCAGAACCCATGGGTCCATTGGCGCAGCCTGAAGGACATGCAGCCGGGATCTGCCCGGCCTCGACTATTGCCGCGAGCCGGCTACACTGCGCGTCATTGAGATCGTGGCCCGCCCCGGCGCCTTGCGCGTCGCCAGCCCATTGGAGGCCGTCCACGTTGACCCGCAGCATCCTGTCCCCCACGATTTGCAGTGCCGCGCCAGCAACCTTTGGCGCTTCGCTCCGCCCCCCGCTGTCCAGGATCAGCGCCACCGCCAGCAGTCGCTGATGTGAGGCAGGCCGAACAACAGTCGCTGCCGACATCGCAAGCCTCGACGCGCCTGCAAGTCGATTCAGATTTCCAGCGGCTTGGGAATCCCCCTTGGATCGGCCTCTGTGCACCTCGGTATAAAAACACTGAACTCATGGCCGTTGCAGAATGGGAACCTGGCGGTTGCTACAGCGCCGCCGATTCCCGGGATCAGCCGGCCGTTAGAAAGACATAGCAGCGTTTATGATTTTGGTCTGAGTAAACTCCTTGAGGCCCTCCAGCCCGGATTCTTGCCCCATCCCCGATTGCTTCGCCCCGCCGAACGGGACATCGAGCGGCAGGTCGAGATGTTTGTTAATCCAAATAGTGCCGGTTTCTATGCGCGTGGCAATCGCGATACCCCGGTCAACATCATTGGTCCAAATCGTGCCGCCCAATCCATAGGGGCTGGCATTGGCTTTTTCGATGACCTCATCAACGGTGTCATAGGCAAGTACCGGCACGACCGGACCAAATTGTTCCTCCTGGACCAGGGGCGCATCATCCGGCAGGTCGCGCACGATAGTGGGTTGCACGAAATAGCCGTCCCGCTCAATCGCCTTGCCGCCTGCTACGATCGTGCCGACGCGCCCGGCTTCTTCGATGAAGCCCAGCACCTTGTCATATTGCTGCCGATTTTGCAGCGGACCGATCTGAGTGCCGGGGTTCATGCCATCGTCCACCACCGCACTGCGTGCCAGCATCGCAAGCTCCTCGCATAGCGCGTCATAGGATGCGCGCGGTGCGTAGATGCGCTTGGCCGCCAGACAGACCTGGCCCGCATTGAACGTTGCGGCGCTGAAGATGCGCGGTGCGATCGCTTTGGGATCGACATCGTCTAGGATGATCGCTGCATCATTGCCGCCCAGTTCCAGCGTCAGGCGCTTGAGCGTGCCGGCGGCGCTTTCCATGACCCGGCGTCCCGTGGCGGTCGATCCGGTGAAGCTGACTTTGGCGATGTCGGGATGCGCGCTGAGGAGGGGGCCGAGATCGTTATCGTCGATGATGACATTGAACACACCGGCCGGCAATGTCTCAACGGCGATTTCGCCGAGCAGGGCGGTGGTCAGCGGGGTCGTCGGCGCCGGCTTGGCCACCATCGTGTTCCCCGTGCTGAGACACGGACCGACTTTCAGCATCAGGATCGACAGCGGGAAATTCCATGGCGTGATCGCCGCCACGACGCCCAGGGGCACATGCTGTTCGAGAATTTTGCCCTCCGCGCTTTCGCGCAAGGTCTTCAACGGGAGTTCTACGCCCGCAAAGTGGCGCAGGATCGCTATCGATCCTGCAACTTCATAACCCGCCTCGGCCAGGGGCTTCCCCTGTTCCTTGGTCAGTAAATCGGTGAATTCGGCCTGCCGATCCTCAATCCCGTCTGCGAATGCGTCGAGATGGCGTTGCCTGTCGGCGTGGCTCAATGCAGACCAAGGACCGAAGGCGCGCTTGGCGGCGGCTATGGCATCCAGTGCCTGCGCCTCATTGGCGCGCGCGCAGGTGGCGAAAACTTTGCCCGTCGCAGGATTTATGACCGGCAGCGACTGGCTTCCTTCGACCAGTTGCCCGTCAATCAACAGCTTGTAGGACATAACTTTACTCCATGGGATTTTAAAAAGGATTATCGCTGCCAAACACCTACTGACGTGCCTGCTTTTTCGCCTGGGCGTGAAGCTTGCGCGCTTCCTTGATCAGCTTCACGGAGTCCGGCCCCCACATCATCCGCATGAAATACCGTTCGATCGGTCCCTGCTGAACCAGCCAGACGATCGGCATCATCAGAGCTTTCGCGATCAGGATTCGCTTTTCCTTCTCGGCTGTGATGCCCGAATTGCGACGCGTCTTGCCCGACACGGCTCCCCAGGCAGGAAGCTTGAGAAGTTTTTCCTGGAAAAAGAGCTGGATCTTCACTCTGAACTGGGATGGGTGATAATTTTTCTTTACGGACTCATGCCATAGCAAAAGGAAGTCCTGGCCCGTTTCAGGTATGATCTTAATGGTTTGGGTCCCGCCGAACAGCTTGGCGTCGCGTTCATACAGGGCGCGCAATTCAGCCATCGAGTTGGGCAGGTCTTCTTCCCGATGGGGGAAGAGGCGGCAATATTCCTTGACCTCGCGAATATAGGCGTCGCGCATATCGTCGGGCAGGCGCTTGGGCAGGCGAAAGTTGCGGAATGCGAGCCGTTCATAGACCCACAGCATCGTGTGCATCTCGGTCAGCGCAGCCCAGGTTGATTCGCGGGGCGAATTTGCCTCATACCCGCCGAGTTCGGGCGTACCCACATCGATAAGGTCTCCTTTGACCTTTTCGTGAATGCGGATGAGATGGCCGGATACGCGGCGCGCCGTATCCATGTCGCCCAGCCACATAGGCGCATGGATTCCAGAGTTGCGTTGGCCACGGTCAAACACGTCGAAGAGCGAGAGTGTGCCTGCTCGGGCCTTCTTCGAGATGGGATCATTATCCCGAACGCCAGCGAAGACGGGCTTGTAGGTTAATTGCAGGATAAATTGCGCGGCCGATTGGAAGACGATGGTGGCAGGGTGCAGCAGCACCTCCCATGCCAGAGATCCAGGGCCGAATACGCCATTGTCGATATCCGGGGCTGATCCGCCAAGGGTGGGTTCGCCATGCCTGCGCCATCGCGATACCGGGCCCAGAAGGCGTTCGCGGGACACGACGTTATTGTTCGTGCGCAGATCTGCACGTGCTTGAGCTGTCATCGGCCATCCTCCTTTATTCCCTTGCGGGAATATAGCGATATTTAGAGCGGGACGGCCGGCGTGCAAGGGATAAAGTGCGTTCGGTTGCAGGGTTGGCTTTTTCCCATAGTTGCGACAGGAGTTTGTCTTCACTCATGGCAGGCGATCGATGAATCTATGAAACGTCCTCAGACCGCCCGGGCACGCGGTAAGCGAGCAGGGCTCGACCTGGATCAGATCGTGGAGGCCGCCCAGGCTTTCGATGCAGAAAATCTGACAATGCAGTCCCTCGCGACGGCGATGAATGTCGATCGAAAGGCTTTGAACTATTATGTAAAGGATCGTCAGGCGCTGCTCGCGATCGTGGCGCATAGAGCATTTGCCGACGTGTTCTCATCCGACCCTGTCCGCGCCGCCAGCGACTGGCAGGACGCTTCCCGCATCTATGCAATCCGCTTCGTCGAGGGGGCGGTGTCGCTTGGCAGGTTGTCGGACCATCTGTGGTTCAACGAACCTTTGACGGCATGGTCCCTGGATGCGACGGAAAGTCTGTTCGCGCGCTTTTTTCAAGCTGGCTTTACCGATGAAGCATCCACTCGTCTGGTGACCATGCTATCGACCCTGTGCCTGGGACATGCGCGCGATGTTATCCAGGCAACACGGTCAGCAGAAAAGCCCAGGCCCAGGGCTGTTCGCGCGGCTCTTGAGAAATCGGACGCCGAAAAGTTCGCTAATCTGTTGCGAATTCTCGAACATGGCTATGACACCTATGGTGATGAGCAGATGCTGTTCAGCATCGATGTGTTCCTCACTGGCGCCCAAGCAGTCCTGCAAGGCGTCAGAGGATAATGGGCCGATGTGGCGATTGGCTCATCGAGGGTCCGTTCACGCCAGGCTGAGCCCGCCATCGACCGGATAGAGCGCACCTGTGACATAGCTTGCCGCATCGCTGAACAGCCAGGCAACCACCTCAGCCACCTCAGAGGGTTCACCCACCCGGCCCAGCGGCAGCGATCGCCGTGCGAAGATCGATTCACCATCGCCGATATCGCGGGTCTGCGTGGCGCGAAAGGACGGCGTATTGGTCAGGCCCGGCGCGATCGCGTTGACGCGTATCCCCTTGGGAGAGAGTTCCAATGCTATGTTCTTTGTCAATCCGATCACTGCATATTTGGAGGTACTGTAAAGACCCAGGCCGAGCGAGGGCCGCATGCCAGCGACTGAAGCCGTCAAAACGACCGACCCCTGGCCGGCCGCTTCCATATGCGGGAGGACCGCCTTGAGATAATGTAAATGGCCGCGCACATTCACACCGAAGACAAGGTCAAAATTGTCCTCGTACATGCTGAGCATGTCTCCGCCGGACCCGGTCACGCCGGCATTGCTGTGCAGAAAATCAACGCGGCCGAATGTCGCCATCGTTTGCGCCACGCTGCCGGCGACATCGTCATAGCTTGAAACGTCAGCTGCCAGTGTCAGGAGTCTGCCGCTTCCATGACGTTCCGACAACGCCCTGAGCGCGTCGGCGTCAATGTCTACTGCCGTAACACAGATGTCGTCAGCGAGAAGTCGGCCCACGACCGCTTCGCCGATGCCGCTCGCGGCCGCCGTCACGATGGCTACTTTGTCATTCATTGTCTGAGAGCCTGATTCGAAATTATCCGCTGAGATTTCGTAGTCTTGCGATGCGACGCGCGAATAGCTGGATGGAAGCTATGAACAGCCACGCAGTTGCCGATGCGATGGGCGGCAGAAGCGACCGTCTTTTCGCTCGGCGAGCATTGCATCGATCGAGTGCCGCTAGATGTATTTCGCTGGGATCCCTCAAAATCTCTTCTCACGTCGGCGGCGCGCGAGTTCACTCAGAGCCCGATCCGAAACTAAGTTTAGTGGTATCAGCGGGTTAGCTTGACGCTTGCCACAGTGCTCGAAGATGCCTCGTAACCGCTCGATCGGATGGCGGGCATAAGGACCGAAAAGCTTCGAAACATGAACCTTGCTATTTCGGGTGACATGTTCCTGCTATTTAGAGTAGTCACATTCTCCGCCAGGTAGGAATATCACACGATCATGGACAGCGTGGGCTGCGTGGAGCCATCCAGCTAGGTGTTTAGTCCCAGCATGTGATGGTCTGGCTTGACGATAAAGATGTCTGGCTTTGATTTCCAGAGTTCCTCGATGGCCTCATATGGGGTTTTGAACCTGAGAGCCTTGAGTTGCTTGGCGAAGTTGTAGGCTATCAGCCAGTCGCGGACGTGCCGCCGCAGCTCGACGATGGATGCATAGTGGAAGGATTTGACGGTCGCTTCCTTGATGGTCCGCACCATGCGTTCGGCCTGGCCGTTGGTCCAAGGGTGGTAGGGCTTGGTCAGCCGATGCTCGATACCATTCTCTTGGGCGACACGACCGAAGATGTGCGGGAAGATCAGGCCGGAGCCGCGCTCGAACTGAGCGAACTGTACGCCATTGTCAGTCAGCACGGTGTGGATTTTGTAGGGTACTGTGCGGATCAGCGACTTGAGGAAGCCGGCAGCCACCATCTTGGTAGCCCTGCGATAAATGCGGGCGAATACCAGCTTTGATGTGCGATCGACAGCGACATAAAGAAAAGTCTTGCCGCCCTCGTGTCGCAGTTCGGCTATATCGATGTGGAAATAGCCGATCTCGTAGCTCTTGAACTTCTTGGGCTTCTCGCGGTCCGCTTTGGGCAGGCGACTGATCCCGTGTCGCTGCAGGCAGCGATGCAGCGACGAGCGCGTCAAATGTGGGATCACATCCTTCAGCGCGATGTAGACATCGTCCAACGGAAGCCTCGCCTGTACACGCAAAGCCACAATGGCGGCTTCCTCCATCGGCGAGAGAACGGTGCTGCGGCGCTCTCTTGGTCCCATCGGCAGATCTTCCACCGACTGCCGCTTGCGCCACTTCAAGACGGTCTTCTCGTTGATCCCGTATCGCTTCGCGAGATTCGCGACCGAAGCTTGCGATCGCTGTAGCTCGCCTCGAATGGCGTGCGTGGTCCTGGCGCTGCCGTGGAGAACCTGGCCCATAGCTCCCTCCGCCGTGATGAGGATAAATCTACACCATCACATGCTGGGACTAAACACCTAGCGCAGCGCAGCCCCTGCTGATGGACTGACTTCCAGTTCGTTGACCATGGACCCGCTGCGCCAGCAGTGGGCCGGTCATAACCGCTGTACAAAGCCGAGCGTGCCACGCTTGCGCAATTCTGCCTCGCACAGCCTGGGTCCACGCTTGAGTTTTGAGCCACCTAGTTTGCGCCGATCAAGCTTCGCGGGTGGTTCTGGCTCGGGGAAAAGATGCTCGGATTGGTCACGGCGGGCAGGGGCGCCATTGTTGCGCTTGCGGTGATGCGGCATGATCGCCTGCATCTGCTTCGCCAGCATCAGCGTGGCATCAAGATGTTTGTTCTCGACGATGGCGGGCTGGTTGACCTGCCGCATCTTGTCCAATTGGCGATAGGGCAGAACATGGCCTTCATGCTGGATCTCCAGCCGTCCGTCGGGATACTCGCACACCGTCACCCGCTTGCGCGCCAGCCCTTTGCTGATGGCAGTCGGCTCCAAGATGAACATCGCCTTGTTGTAGTGGAGCGTCAGCGCCGCCGTCACTGTCCGCTGCTCGCGCCAGACCATGATCGAGCACAGATCATCATGCGGGGCGAGGGGACGGTGCAGATCGCGGGCGTCGAAGGCGGGGCGGGCGAACCGCACATTGTGCCTGGACATATAGCTGGCGAGGAAAGCGTTTGCCTCCACGATGGACGAGATACCTTCCAGCCGCATCGCCTTGACCAACCGATCCTGCAACGTGCCGTTAGCACGTTCGACCCGGCCCTTGGCCTGCGGCGAGTTGGCGCAGATGATCTCGATGTTCAGCGCATCCAGCGCCCGCCCGAAATGGGTCATGCCGTCGCCACGCGCCGCACTGGCGCGGGAGTTGCGGAAGACGCGGTGATGGTCGGAGTAAAAGGCCACCGGCTCTCCGTGCTGTTCGATATACTCGCGTGTCGCCTCCATATAGGCGAAGGTGCTCTCGCTCTCGACCATCTTGAGATGCATCAGTTCGCTGGTCGCATCGTCGATATAGACGAGCAGGGTGCATTTGCGGCCCGCGATCCTCGAACCACCAGTGCTTCGATCCATCGATCTGGATCAGCTCGCCCCGGCAGTCTTGGCGATAGCGCGGCTGATATGGGCGAGGGCGGCGGGCCACGCGATCGCGCCAGATACCAGCCTCGATCACCAGCTTACGTAGCGTCTCTCGGGAAACGCGGATATCGTGCCGCTCGGCCAGATACTCGGTCGCTAGCGTCGGACCGAAGTCATGATAACGCTCCCGAACAAGCGAGGCAATCCGGCTGCGGAGCGCATCGTCCATGCGCCGGTTGCTCGGCCGACCACGTCGGCGCGAGATGAGACCGGAGGAGCCATCGTCCATGATCCGGACCAGCAGACGATGCGCGTGGCATCGTGTGATGCCCATGATCCGGGCAGCTTCCGTCACCGTCAGTTCAGCCGGAGGGCACGGTAGCGCAGGTGAGACATCTCTAACTTGCGCTACTGTGAAATTTGAAAGTTGCTGCTACATGACAGATAATTGATAATATATCTTATGTTAAGTTTTGAATTTCAGACATGGCGGATGGCGGGCGCATCAGCGTCCGCCATGCATGCCGCATGGGTCAGTCCTCCGGCGCGATGCAGACCACGAGCCCCTGACATTCCCGCGTCAGCCTCAACTGGCAGGCGAGACGAGAATGTGGCTTCCGGAACTCCGAACTTTCAAGAAGGTCGTTTTCGTCATCGCCCTGTGGCGACTTCAGCGCATCGGACCCTTCTTCCACATATACGTGACACGTCGCACAGGAGCAGCAACCTCCGCACAACGCCAGCATTTCGTCGATCCCGCTTTCGCGGATCGCTTCCATGAGACTGAGCCCTTCAGGCACATTGAGCGGGCGCGGCGCACCGGTGCGGGTATTCACTATGATGCTGATCATGAAGATGTTCGCCAGATGGTAGGTGGATGGTTGTCGGCTTACGCAGGCGGTGGAGCCGACCGCGCGAGATAGGGCAGTCAGCTCGCCAATGGTTCGAGACGGCTTCCAGCACGCGCTATCTCGTGGCTAAACTGATCAGGCCCATGTGCGGGCCGAAAGGCGCCGAGGCGATCATCGATTTCCGGCCAACGGCGCAATATCCCATCGGCGAAGTCATCGTCTTCGGGTACGACGCCTTGCGTCAGCAATATCTGCGCAGTTTCAAAGCTCCCCGCGCCTGCGCACAGGATTGCGCCGTTGGGCGCGTCAGGCGCGCAGAGCGCAACCACCCCAGGCGCCACCAGCGCCGGATCAAGCTGCGAGAGTTCACGCTCCCCGTAAAGGCCATCCGTCATCCGCGTAGCGGCCGACGGCGACAGGCAGTTGACGCGTATGCCATATTTCTCGCCCTCAAGCCGCAAGGTCTGCATCAAGCCCACCAACGCCATCTTGGCTGCCGAATAATTTGCCTGGCCGAAATTCCCGAACAAGCCCGACGATGACGTCGTGAAGACGAGGCGCCCATGGCCTCGCGCGCGCATCCCGTCCCAGACGGCTTTTGTGCAATGCACCGAGCCCATGAGGTGCACCTCTACGACCGCACTGAAATCATCCAGTTCCATCTTCGCGAAGCTCCGGTCGCGCAGGATGCCGGCATTGTTGACCAGGATGTCCACGCCACCCCATTGCTGCTCCACTGTGTCGACCAGCGTCTGCACGGCGGCGAAGTCCGTTATGTCGGTACTATCGTCGATCGCAACGCCCCCCCGCTCCGGTCACGATCGCCGTCCTGCCCGCAAGGTCGATCATCGCCATCTTCCGTCCCCATCCTGCTTCCTGATTGCCTGTCACCGCTTAGTGAAGCAGAACCAACGTCGGAAATCGCTTCGCGCTATGCCGGCCATAAGTCCAAAAGATGGGTAATCCAGGACAAGACTTGGCATGCTGGGCGAAGAACATGCTGGAGGCACGCGGCTGGGCGCGGAGAGGATCAAGGCTATACCCTATGGCGAATCTCAATCGGTTCGACTTCAATCTCCTCCTCGCGCTGGACACGCTGCTGTCGGAACGCAGCGTGACGCGGGCGGCCGACCGGCTTTGCGTGACCCAGCCCGCGCTCAGTGGCTCGCTACAGCGGCTTCGTCAGCATTTCGACGACCCGCTATTGCTGCGGGTCGGAAGGGAGATGGAGCTGACGCCCAAGGCTTTCAGGTCGGAAAGGTCCAAGGTCAGCTTCTCGTCCTTGAAAATGCGGCTGCGGCCGAAATCTACGGCATTGAAGGCGAGTTCACCCTCAAGCCTGTTCGCGACCTCATCATAGGCCTCAATGCCAGCTGGCTCCATGCGCGGTTCAAGAGCTACGTCACGGCCGACCAGGCTCGACCGGGGGCGATGGGGCCACGCTCGACGAGAATGGGGTGCCCGCGTTCGACCTTTCGGGCAACACACTACCCCAAGCCCCCAACTACACGATCGACCTGTCGGCTCAATACAGCTTCGACGTGCCCGGTGGTTCGCTGACCGTCAGGGGCGAGAGCAACTGGTCCGACCGAGTGTTCTTCTCACCCTTCAACCTCAACTATATGTCACAACCTGCCTATGATGTGCAGAACGCCTATGTCACCTATCGCCTGGACAGCGGGCTGCGGTTGACTGGCTTCGTGCGAAACATCGGAAACGAGACGATACGAGCATCGGGGCAGGTCGCTACGACGCTTCTGGGCTCGCCTGTGATCGGCTTTGGAAAGCCCCCGCGCACCTACGGACTGACGGTTGCCTTCGACTATTAAGCGGATGCCGGCCCGAGCAAGGTTGTCGATGAGCCTTGCTGGGGAACGACATACCCCCCGTCGGCAATTCCTCTCGATGGCGAATGGCATGGCCGTCAAGAGGGACGAAAGATCTCGTCGCAGATGCAACCGCTGCGCAAGATCAGGAAGCGGTTTCGATTGGACCCAGGGAATATGTTGATCGCAAGCATGTAGCCGCGGCGGTCGCCGCTGTCCATGAAGGCGCATCACTGATCCTGGCAAAAGACGCCTGACCTGCGGGGCCCGTCGATCAGATCGGTTCGGACGCGCACTTGAACCTGAAGACGAAGGCCCGCACCACCATGACCCGTGCCGAATTGATTGAGCAAGGGGATGATCGCGATGTGACATGCGAGATGCTGGCCTAGTCCCAACTCTGTTTCAGAGAACCCCAAAAATCAGCCATATGCTTGCCAAGATCGACGCTGTTACCACACACGGAAATTTCCCTAATTTGCCTGGCATTTGCAGCCATCGAGCGCGATCCAACCGCAAATATGGTGCTTGCCATACGCTGCCGCAGCATTCCCCGAGTCTATGGCTCCTACGACTATCCGCTCACTTTCGCGAACGATCGCACTCCGTCACATGCAAGAGACGCCCCGGCGCGGAAGCGTCGTTCTGTGTAGTCGGAAGAACGTTCGAGGCCCGCCAGCGTCATGGGTCGTCAAGAAGGGGCGGCCCGACTGGACGAAGAGAACGGGATTAAAGGCATGCAGGCACGACGTTTCGGGATAGAGCTGGCGACGATCGTGCTGGGAGTATCCGGCATGGCTTCGTCCGCGCCCGCGATCGCCCAACCAATGGCGCTGCTCGACCGGCATGGCAGCCGTATCGCGATCGAACCCTATGCGCCCAATATCGTGCGGGTAACAATCGCGCTCGACAAGGGACTGGCACAAGCACCGCCCGGACCCGGACCGATTGCGCCGCCGAACGCCGTTGGCTGGACGCACAGTAAGGACGGGGGCGCGGATATTTTCCGGTCTTCCGCGCTTGCCTTGACCGTCGATCCCCAGCCATGGCCCAAGGCGCCATCGCAGATGGACCGCTATTTCGCGCCGTCGCTACCGCCAGTCACCCTGTCAATCCGCACCGCGCAAGGCAAGCTGCTAACGCGAATGACGGGCTGGGAAATGGCGCCGCATAGCGTCAATGGCGAGCAGACATTCAAGGTCGGCGCCCGCTTCGATGCGCCATCCGACGAACATTATTATGGCCTCGGGCAGAATCAGGATGGCATCCTCGACCTCAGGGGTCGGGAGATCGACTGCAAACATTATTATGATGCGCCGGCGGGGGAAACTGTCTGCGTGCCCTTAATGGTGACGAACAAGGGTTATGGCATTGTCTGGGACAATCCGGCTCGTACGCTGGTCTGGCCTGGTCTGCACAGCAGCACCCATTGGCAAAGCCAAGTGGGCGAGCGAGTGTCCTTCTTCGTCATTTCCGGCGCTACAACGGACGAAATCTACGCCGGCTATGCAAAGCTGACCGGAGAAACACCCCTGCCACCCAAAGCGGGATTCGGCCTCATCCAGAGCAAGGCGCGATACGAAAGCGAGCAGGAATTGCTTGGTGTCGCAAAAGGCTATCGCGACCGAGGCTATCCGCTCGACGTGATGGTACTCGACTGGTTCTACTGGACCCGCATGGGGCAGTTGGACATCGACCGCACCTATTTTCCAGACCCCAAGGGGATGAACGACCAGCTCAAAACGATGGGCATGCGCTCCATCATTAGCGTGTGGCCGCGCTTCGAGCGGGAGTCGCGCTATTTCGACATGCTGGCGGCTAAAGGCTGGCTGCTCAAGGACAAGGACGGCAACCCTGTCGATGGCCTGCCCGTCCGCTATGATCGGGCCGGCGCGTTGATCGACAGCACGAACCCTGAGGCACGCGCCTGGTTCTGGAGCAAGATCCACGACAATATCCTCTCAGAAGGATTCGATTGGCTGTGGCTGGACGAAACCGAACCCGACGTGATCCCGGAGGGCTATGTCTTTTCAATCGGGTCGGGCGATCGCTATCGCAATCTCTTCCCGCTCGTGCATATCGGCGGCATAGCCGAAGGATCGGCGCGCGATCGTCCCGATTTCCGAAACATGATCCTGGCGCGCGCCGCCTATCTGGGCGCCCAGCGACATGGCGGACTATTCTGGTCCTCGGACGTCAAGTCGACCTGGGAAGCGTTGCGGCGCCAGGTGCCGGCCGGGCTCAACTACACTGCGTCTGGTATCGCTTATTGGGGCAGCGACATTGGCGGCTGGCAATGGCCCAAGGGTCCGCCGCCGCAGGCCCCCGTGCTGCTCGACCCTGCGGGCATGACCGCCGCCGGCATGGACTATATCGACTATCCCGAACTGTTCGTGCGCTGGTTTCAATATAGCGTCTTCACGCCCACCCTGCGTATCCACGGCCAGCGGCCTGACACGGAAATATGGACCTATGGCAGGGCGGCCGAGCCGATCCTGGCCAACTGGCTTCGCCTGCGCTACGCACTGATGCCCTACATCTATTCGCTGGGCCGCCATACCTACGATAGCGGCGCGCCCTTCATGCGCGCCCTCTTTATGGATTTTCCCAATGATCCCAAGGTCGCGACGATCGGCGACCAATATATGTTCGGTCCCGCCTTCCTGGTCGCGCCAGTTACCGAGCAGGGCCAGACCAAGCGCCCCGTCTACCTGCCGGCGGGCGTGGCCTGGTATGATTATTGGACCAACCAGCGCTACGATGGCGGGCAGATGATCGAGGTCGAGGCCCCGATCCATCGCATGCCGCTGTTCGTCAAGGCAGGGTCGATCATCCCAATGGGCGTTCAGGTGAAAAGCACGGCGGAACGGCAGCCGCTCGAAGCGATCCGGGTCTATCCGGGGGCCGACGCGCGCTTCACCCTGTATGATGACGACGGCCAGACCAATGCCTATCGCAAGGGCGGCATGAAGGCGGACCTGGCTTGGGACGACCAGAGCCGGTCGCTCAGCAGCAAGACGAAATTGCCCAGCGGTCAGGCGATCGACGGCCTGGTGCAGATTATGGGCCAATAAGGAGCTTTATCGGCATGACTGGCATCAATCGCCGCGATCTGGGGCTGGGTCTGGGCGCGGCCGCGCTGGGCGCATCGCTCACAGGCAGCGTCAGCGCCGGCACCCAGACCAGCGCGGCCGTCCCGAACGGCGCGGTGGACCCGCTGCATTTCCCGGACGGCTTCCTGTGGGGCGCGGCAACGGCCGCCTATCAGATCGAGGGCGCGGCCAAGGAGGATGGTCGCGGGCTGACCAACTGGGACGTTTTCTCGCACACGCCTGGAAAGGTCGCCAATGGCGACACGGGTGATGTCGCCTGCAACAGCTATCATCGCTATCAGGAGGATATCGCCCTTTTGCAGGCGCTGGGCGTCAAGGCCTATCGCTTCTCGATCGCCTGGTCCCGCATCTTTCCTGATGGCCGGGGACAGCCCAATCCCAAAGGCGTCGCTTATTATGATCGGCTGGTCGACGGATTGCTGGCCGCTGGCATAACGCCGCATGTCACCCTGTTTCACTGGGACCTGCCCCATGCGCTGCCCGGCGGATGGCAGAACCGCGATACCGCCTATGCGTTTGCCGACTATGCCAGCTACATCACGGCACGGCTGAGCGACCGCGTGAAGCATATCATGACGGTCAACGAACTGCGTTGTTTCACGGACCTGAGCTATATGACCGGCGGAAAGGCGCCCGGCCTCAAGCTGCCGATGAAGGAGGTCAACCAGGTCCGCCACCACGGCGTTCTCGCCCACGGGCTTGGTGTTCAGGCGATTCGCGCGGCAACTAGGTCGGGCGTACAGGTCGGCATCGCCGACAACCCAAATATCTATGTGCCCGCGATCGAAACAGACGAGCATATCGAGGCGGCCAAGCGAGCGATGCGGGAAGAGAATGCGATGTTCCTGACCGCGATCTTGGAAGGCGCCTATCGCGACACCTATCTGGAAGCCCAAGGCGAGGACGCGCCGGTGGTCAGGGCCGGCGACATGCAGGCGATCGGCAGTGCGCTCGATTTCCTGTCGATCAACGTCTATACAGGCAATACCGTTCGCGCCGACGGCTCGAAGCCGGGCGGTTATGACATCCTTCCCCGGCTGCCGCAGTCGCCGCGCATGGCTTCACCCTGGCTCTATGTCAGCCCCGAAGTCCTTTACTGGGGCATTCGCGCCATCCATGAAATGTGGCGGCCAAAGGCGATGTATATCTCGGAAAATGGTTGCTCGACCGACGACCGGCTGTCTTCGGACGGGCGCGTCTATGATGCGGATCGGGTCATGTATCTGCGCAACTACATCACGCATCTTCAACGCGCAGCGCGTGAGGGCCTGCCAATCAGGGGATATTTCGTCTGGAGCTTGATGGACAATTTCGAGTGGGAGGATGGCTATACCAAGCTGTTCGGCATCCACCATGTCGATTTCAAGACGCAGAAAAGGACCCCGAAGCTGTCGGCCGACTGGTATCGCGAACTGGTGCGGACCAACCGGCTGGTCTGACCATGCGAAGTCGGGCAGCCTTAGTCCAGCAGGTCGTGCAAGGCATGGTTAACGGGACGGTCGCCGCGCCGTTCCATCTGCGCCAGCGTTGCCTGGGCCATGGCGCGATAGGCGGGCAGCAAATCGGGGCAGGCCCGCGCCAGCGCAGTCAGGTGATGATGGATGGTTTGCGCATCGCCACGCAACAGGGGACCCGACAGGGCGTCAAATCCTTTTGACAAGCTGTTATTCAGCGTCGCGCGGACGAGCGGCGCAAGCAATGCGGCGGGATCCTGGACCCCGGCCGCAGCCAGCGCGTCGGTCGCGCCAGCCAGCAGGGTCACCATGTGATTGGCGGCATGCGACAGCACGGCATGATAGAGGGGACGGCGATCTTCCTCGACAATTTCGACAACGCCGCCAAGCAATGTCACAAGCGCGCGGCCCTGTACAATCGCGGCGGGTTCCGATGCCGTGATTGCGAAGCTCGCGCCTTTCATCAGCGTGACTTCCGCCGCGGCATCGCCGGTGAAGGTCATCACCGGGTGGATCGCTGCGGTCAACGCGCCTGCCGCGCGCAGTGGGTCAAGCACCGACACGCCGCTCCCACCGCTTAAATGAATGCAAAAGGGTGCAGGTGAAGGACATGGCGAAGATGACAAAGTCTGCGCTACCGAGGCGATCGCATCGTCCGAGACCGCCAACAGCACCAGATCGCAGCGTTGCATCAGTTCGGCAGCGTTGCTGACCACATGACCGCCGACAATCGCAGCAGCATTGCGTGCCCGTATTTTATCGCGGCCCCAGATGCAAGGCGGATGCGCGCTATGGACGGCGAGCGCGAGCCCCATGGCGCGCGCGACCCTGCCGTTGCCGACGATCCCAATACGCTGATAGATATGACTTGTCATGGCGCTATCATTATCACAGCACCCGCGCGGCGCGATGTCAGATAATTGCCAGCACGCTGGTGAAGATGATGCGCACGAGGTCAGCCTGCCCCCCCGCCCCCGTCTTGGCATAGATCTTCTTTGAATAGTTGCGGGCGGTTTCGGTGGTGAGGCCAAGATCATGCGCAGCCTCCGCGATGCTGCGCCCTTGCGCCATGGCCCAGGCTAGACGGGCCTCGCTTGGCAGGAGACCAAAAAGGTCGATCAACTGCCCGCACCGATCATCACGGGACCAGCGATCGCCGCTCAGATACAGCATCGCCACCGCTGGCGACGCGCCCGAAGGCTGGCGATCGGGTATGGCGGTCACGAACATGTCCATCCAGGGGTCCTGACTCAAGCGAAAGGCGCGGGGGCGGATGTGGGGGTCTTGCGCAAAGGCCTTGGCCAACGCGGCCACGTCCCTATCGATCGCGGCCGACGCAAAGGTCAGCCGGTCATAGCGTCCATGACGCAGCAGCGCGGTGCGGCGCAGGATGTCCTGGACATTGGCCGACTGGTCGATGATACGGCAACGCGCGTTGATGGTGAGCCATCCGAAATTCAGGCGTCCGATCATTTCGGACGAGATGGAGGCCCGCCGTCTTTCCCGCTCCAGCGCCGCCAGATTATTGAGGGCAATCTTAAGATGTGGTCCCAGGCGGCTGAGCAGGGCTGCGCTTGCCGCGCCCATGTCGCGGGGGCCGGCGATCGTCAGCCAGGCGTGCGCATCATTTGCATCCGTCAGCCGCAGGGTCCGCAAATGGCGAAAGCCAAATCCTTCCGGCGTTGCGAAAGTTCGCACGCCCTGATCGGCGGCGGTCAACTCGTCCCACGCATAGACGCGCCCTTCCCGCAAAAGCCGGGCGGCATCATCATCCCTGGTAAAATAATCTTGCAGCGCCAGCGGCAGGCTATCCCCGGCATGGAAGTGCACCGCGGGTCCTTCCTTGGGGCGCATAATCAGGCTGGCTGTCGCAGCGCCCGTAGCGCCTTGCAGCAGGCCAAGAAAACGGCTCCATAGCGGCTGATCCCACAGGCCGTCATGCAGCGCGGCCAAAAGGTCCGCTTCACCAGTATTCATCATGCGCATCAGCATTTTCTGCCACACTCCCATATGGGAGGTCAAATAGGTGCAGGATGATGCGACAGGGGACCATCCTTGCCGTGGAGACACCATGCTTGATAAGAAGACCCTGACTCATCTGGAACGCCTCGAAGCAGAGAGCATCCACATCCTGCGCGAAGTGGTGTCGGAGGCGGAAAAGCCGGTGATGCTCTATTCAGTAGGCAAGGACAGC
>MDSZ01120406.1_pt1 | contig 65823 bp, 82 predicted proteins | sample 811201 | NCBI WGS metagenome assembly MDSZ01 (sample SAMN05326647, study PRJNA326480) | marine metagenome | isolation source: seawater | place: Indian Ocean: North | collected 2010
GCTACAGACCCCGGAACTTACACCATCTCAGGCGCCAAAACAGTTGTTTTCAACGAAAACGTTGAAAACGATGACTTTATTGTGATAACATATATCAAAGGCTAACAATAAAGGAGTCAGTAATGCCTAAAACAAATGCAAAACTTGTAGAAAACGAAGAAACCAACGAAGTCGAAGACCAGAAAGAAACCCTCTCCCAAGTAGAGAATACAGAAGGCAATAGTGCAGAGATAATTGACCTAGAATGGGACCAGATTCAGCCAATTTTTGAATTCAGAGAAAGGCTAGTTAACTTAGAAAATTATTTTGCTAGAATGTGTCTAGAATTTGAAAAAAACAAAGCAAATTTAATGAACCAGATTGTCTATGGTGAGGCTGACCTGTATGCCATGGCGCAATCTTTGCAAAAAGAAGCCAATGTTAACGAAAATCTGTCGTACGAGCTTAAGTTGCCAACTGAACCTGGCGAGAAGGGTTTTTTCGTCAGAAAAGATAACTAATTTTTGTAAAACACTCTAAAAAGACTCTATTTACCTTTGAGCAAAAAATGTTTATATTGAAAATGAATATCATAAAGGATGAAGACGAAAATGTCAGAAGAGTCAACAAACAACTACACAACAAGTGATATCGGCATAGCAGCATATTTACAACTCCAGGGTGAGAAACTTATAGCATGCCGCCGCTTAGAAAGCGGAAAATTTTATTTTTGTTTTGAAGATTCTTCTGGACAATGCAGACTAAAGTCTTTAGAGTTTTTAGAATCAGACTTTTGTAGATTTGACAACAATGTGCGAAATCTTAAAAAAATTCTTTTTTCATAGAAGGAGAAAACTAATGAGTGTTTTAGATAAATTAAAAGACCTAGTCGCCTCACTAGAAGAAGGCGAAAGATCCACAGCCCAGAAAGATGCCATGGTCAATGCATCCCCACCAGCACCTCCACGCGAAGAAGACCTTCCCGAAATTGAGGCTGTCGAAGCAGAAGATCTTGATGAATCTTCGTCGATTGAAGAGTTGCCTGACTATTTAGACTGTACCGCAGAAGAGTCAAAAGTTATTTTTGAATCTTTAGCAGCAGTTCGCCGAGCTAAAATTTCTTTGTCTGAAAGTTTAATACGCTTTGAAGAAACTAAGAGGCAAATTTTTGCCTTTATAGAAAAAAGCAACAAAGAACTTATAGCGGAGCTAAACTCTCTACGACTAGAGTATGGCATTCCCGAAGAGGGATATTCAGTTCAGTTACCGACCAGCGAAAGTGATAAAGTTTCTTTTTCTAAAGACTAGTTTATTATCCTACCTTTAGTTTAAAATTATTTAATAAAATTCTATTTTTGTTAGCCTTTAGTTTATATAAACCTGTGTAACATTAACAGGAGGAAATATAATGGCAAAAGCAACAGGTAGTATACGCTTTACCGGTCTACCAGATGAATTCTCCATCATTGAAATTAATGATGGTCAAGGATTGGTAGGTAGTAGGCTTAAGCTGGGTTGGATCGACGATGCTACGTCGAGTACACACCAGAATAATGCATTCTTGTCCGGAACTTCAGCCTCCAATAATACTCTTAGTGGAGACGCAATAGATCTCATACCTGTGTATAGAGATTCTTATAATGGCTCACGTACGCCATTTTTTCAGTTTGGTTTTGGTCACAAAAACAGTTCAGTTTCCACCGGTACTGGCGGAAAATTGATCGGAGAATGGCGAGATGCATTTGCAAACGATGGTACTCATCCGGCAAAGCTTGTAGTCCGACAGCCCGGCTTTGGCGCCATCGCTGGATTTGAGGTAACATTTGCCAATGTGACTAGTGGGTACAATCTCTTGTCTGGCGTTGGAGCCAACGTATCAGGCTCAAGTATTTCTAACTTTGCACGAAGAATCAGTCCTGGTGTTTACGAAATAAACACCCATAACTCGTCGCTTAACGACCTAAATGACCGATTGATTGGGATCTTTGATCAAGCAAATGCAGAAAATAGAGTATCCAGAACAAACTCATCCAGATCTGGAAACTTGAGTTTGTACATCGCCAACAATGTGGACCACGGTAATGATGACGCTGCAGACCATGCAACATTTAGCTTTGCGCTAGAATGCAGTGGATCTACATCTTGGACCTCCGCGCCAAGTGGGCTGTACTTTGGTACTTTTCACGCCTCAACGACTGACACGGATGGCAATTATCTTGCTCATGTGTCATCTTCGAATTCAGTTGTATACGCGCCTCGCTCGCCTTATCACGTTGCAGGCGGTTCGAGTGCAAACTTGTATGCCGCTGGTGCCGGTTCTGGTGTTGAGATAGCAAAGTACATAGCACAAGTAATCAATAACGCTCCAATCCGCATCACAGCAAGCGCAAGTGGAGACACAGTTAGTTTAGAAAATGATGAAGACAGTTCAGATGGTAACATAACAATAACAACAACAAGCGCTACTAATTTAACTATTTCCGGCATGTCCGGAGGTTCAGGTGGCGCAGCAGGAGGTGTAGACGTGGCAAAGCGTTTAAAGATTTCAGCAAGACAACTAGCACTTAAAGCTGCTTCTGGTATTTCAGGTTCAGCAGATGGCAAGTCAAACCTTATGTTGTCTCTTGATACTTTGGGAGCGGTTACAACCGTTGGACAGGCACACATTTTGGGTGTGCAAACAGGCAGTAATGGTAGGGTTAGCAAGATTACTTTTAGTAATCTCGAAGACCAGATTTTTGATAATGTTAGTGGCGACATCTCAATCGCCGCAGGCGGTGCAGCAACAATTGCAGCTGGTGCCGTGGAGCACGGCATGCTTGCTGAAGATATCATCTCCGGTCAAGCTGCTCTCGGTGGCGCCACAGTTGCTCAAGCTGACTTGCTCATGCTTGATGACGGTCCTGGTACCGTAAAGAAGGTTACCTTCTCAAACTTTGAGGACTCGATCTTTGGTAATGTTAGCGGTGATGCAACCATCGCTGCAGGCGGCGCATTGACTATTGCTAATGATGCAGTCGAGAGCGGAATGCTTAACGATAATGTTATTTCGGGGCAATCTGCTCTTGGTTCCGCTGCAGCAGCTCAGGCAGATGAATTATTATTCTCTGACGGTGGCACTTTGAAGAAGATTACTTTCTCAAACCTTGAGGATTCAATCTTCGGAAACCTCAGTTCTGACTTAACTGTCGCTGCTGGTGGTGCTGTGACTATGGCTGCAGCACAAACCAATATCACATCGCTTTTGGCGACTGATATTAAGATTGGTGAAGATGATCAAACCAAGATTGATTTCGAGGACGCAGACAAGATTAACTTTTATGTTAACAACGTAAAAGATCTTGTTCTAGAAGAAAATGTCCTTGCACCTGGTGCCGATAGTGAAGTAGATCTTGGTAAAACTGGCACTCGCTTCAAAGATGCATACGTTGATTCTGTCACTGTAACTGACGATGTTACTATCGGCGGTAATCTCACGGTCAATGGCACTACAACCGCTATTGATACTACTCACTTGCTGATTGAGGATAGCTTGATCGAAATCGCGCGAGGCTCTGGCACGGGTGGGTCGAGAGCAAGCAATCAGAACGCTGGTATGTACATTTCTGGCTCCGTAAGAAGCAGAGATGTCTCTTTGACAGTGGCGCTCGACGGTGGCAAGCTCAGAGTCAGTGGCTCTAAGGACGTAGGTTCCGGTTTTGATATTGCAACATCTGGCTCTTATGCGATTAACGGAAAGAACGTTCTTGGACCAACCGCTCTCGGCGCTGAAGTTGTAGCCTCTAGCTTGACTTCGGTAGGTACCCTAGCCAGCGGTCAGATCTCATCTGGTTTTGGCAACGTAGACATCGGATCTAGCACTCTTGACGCTGGTAATTCAACTTTGTCATCACTGAAGGTCTCTGATCTAACCAGTGGACGCGTTGTTCTCGCAGGCACATCCGGAGAGATAGAAGACAGTGGTAACTTGACCTTCAATGGTTCACAGTTAACTGCAACTGGTCACATGTCAGCATCACAGAACATCTATGCTGCCCTTGCCATCACCGCTTCATTCTTCTCGGGTGACGGTTCTGGTCTTACTGGTGTGGGTGCAAGCGTTGCAGAAGCAAGTGCAGGTGGCGACGCAGGTGCTAACACGTTGCAACTAACCTTTGTTTCTGGTGCAGCTTCAGCAGCCAGTTTCTTCATGCAGTCTGGCTCTCTTTCTTGGAGACCAAGTACTGACACCCTAGAGACTGTCAACATTAGTGGTTCTGGTACCTTTGATCTTGCAGGAGCTGCAGACATCAGAGGAGCATGCTCTGTTGCAGGACTCATTTCAGGTTCTGGCGGTATGGATATTGGCGGACAAGTTGACCTAGGCGCGGCATTGAATGTCCAAGGCGCAACTACTTTGACCGGCGACATCACCCCAAATGGCGCAAGCGATACTGCAATTGCAATCAGTGCGGATTCTCTATACTTTAGAGATGCGGACGGAACAATGCACAGAGATACAGTTGCTGACATCATAGATGCAGTAGCTGGCACTGTAACAGCTACTGGTCTTGCTGGTGGCAGTGACGGTACAATGGCTATTGCCATCCACAGCTTGGATGCAGAAGTTATTGCTACTGGTGATAAACTTGCATTTGCTGATGCTGGTGACAATGGTCTACACAGTGAAACTGTGGACGACTTGTTCAAGATTGGTCCAGCTTTGGTTACTGAAGCTGCAGCAGTTGTTGCTGATGACTATGTACTTTTCCTTGATGGCGGCGCCTCCGGCGAAGCTAAGAAGGAAAGCATTTCTGACCTAGTTGCCCTGCAAGCCGGCGCCGGTTTACAGGCTACCAATGGTGTCTTTAGTGTTAAGAGCCGCCAGGATTCTTTCGCTTTGACAGCTTCTATCGGGCTTTCAGGTTCCGGTCCATTGGTCATGCATGAAACACCAGCATCCACTGGTTCTGTTATGGTATTCTTTAATGGTATCTTGCAGACTCAGGGTACTGATTATAGCCTAGGTGGAACTGGAAACAAGACGATCTCTCTCAAGGGTGCCAACACTCTTGCATCATCAGATGAGGTTGTTGTAAAGTACATCAAGTCTTAATAGGCAGATCTATCCCACCTCTACAGCCCCGGGTTTCCCCGGGGCTTTCTTTTCTTTTATTCTTTTCAAAAAAACAAAAACTATTTATTAAAGTAATATTTTACTTTCTTAATAGAGCCTGATTTAAGGAGATTAGTTAATATGTCTGCAAAGAAATTTAAGTTTGTTTCACCCGGAGTATTTTTGAGCGAGATTGACAATAGTCAGCTACCAAAAATACCAGGTGGCGTAGGTCCAGTGATTATAGGTAGAACAAGAAGAGGACCAGCACTAAAGCCTGTAAAAATTAGTTCGTTCCAAGAATTTGTACAAGTATTCGGAGATCCACTCCCCGGGAACGAAAGCGAAGATCCATGGAGAGCCGGCAGCGCACTTATTGCTCCTTCTTATGCTCCCTTGGCGGCACAAGCTTATCTCAAGGCAGACATCGACTCCCCGGTTACTGTAATACGTCTTCTAGGGGTCCAGGGCGATGATGCCTCCGACGCCGGTCAAGCCGGATGGGAAGCCAATCATGCATATGGGCTTTTCTGTTTTGCTTCTGCATCGACAATAAACGCTTCTCTTGTTGGCATCGTGTATGCAACAAATGCGAACATGGAAGTTGGCGCCCGCGGGATGTCATTTGGTAACAACTCGAAAGACCTCGCCTCACGCGCCAATAATGATGTACGACAAACCAAGGCTGTGAAGATATCGAACCATCATTTCACGATTTCTCTCTCAAACGACTCAGGAACAACTGTTTTGGAGAGAAAAGTATCTTTAAGAGATGGCTCAAATTACATAAGAGAAGAGTTGAACACCAACCCCATTATGACAAATAGCAGAATTACAGATAACACTGCTACAGGTGCACCTAAGAAAGCAATGGCAACAGACTATTGGCTTGGTGAGACTTTTGAGCAAGAATACGAAAAGATTGTCAGAGAAAACTCCGGAAAAGATCTTTATGTTTTTGCCATGAGACTAAAAGATGGAATGGATGATTTTAAAAGCGCCAACCACCAACTCGGCGCTGCCCGTACCGGATGGGTAATCCCTCAATATAACGGAGCCCAGGCGAGCTATAGTCCAGAATCTATGGAAAGACTGTTTCGTTTCATCTCCCTCCAAGAGGGCGAAGAAGGGATGGATTTGAATGTTAAAATAGAAAATATCAAGATCACTGATCCAGGAGAGCCATCTCCTTTTGGTCGATTTGATGTGGTAATAGAAAAGAAGAGAGCAGGTAGGATTTTTGCAGTCGAATCGTACGAGGATTTGAACCTTAATCCAAATTCTGATAATTATATTGCTAGAAGAATAGGCGATCAATTCTTGGAATGGAGCAGCACAGAAAAGAGAAACAAGATTTACGGAAATTATGTAAATCAATCCGCATTTGTCAGAGTTCAGATGGGACCCCAAGTCGAAGAGAACGGTCCCACGAACCAGAGAAGTGTTCCTTTTGGATTTTTGGGACCGATCGCCCCGAAGAGCGTCGCTCATGATGCGCTTACTAACGGTACCGGTAGTATTACCACAGCCGGAAAATGGGTTACTGGTTCTGTCAGTATCGACGGTGGAGCACACAGCCTCAAGGGTGTCACAATTAACTGGCCATCAGCCCCACACGTGTTGACAGGGTCTAGATCACCAGATTTAGACGCAAAATTTATATTTGGTGGAACACAGTACAATATGGTGGTTGCTTCTCATATTACTTCTTCAGAAAAAGCTAATTTTTCCTCAGTAAACTTGGGATTGAAAGATTACCTAAGAAGATACGGAACTTTCGGCTCACTAGCGAGTGAGCAAACAAGTGGAATTGCAAGCACTCACGAACATTCGTATATATTTTCTTTTGATGAGGTTATAATCACGGGGTCTACCGCTCTGTCTCAAGACATGTCGTCTTTTGTGCCAACAATACTAGCTTTTAAATCTGGATCTCACAGAACAGGGGACCAGTCGGCAGCTACTCGCGCCTTTACAGCATGTACGGCATCAAACGGAACGCAACTATCAGCATCAGCACTTCTGCAAGTTGTTAATAGTTTCTCGATGCCATTCGCCGGTGGTTTTGATGGAGTTGATGTAACAGAGGCGGACCCATTTAACAATGCAGTTCTAGTTGATAAAACAACTAGAAACAGTTATGCATATGCATCCATTGATCGAGCAATCGACCTAATAAAGGACCCAGAAGCCCTGGAAATGAACCTCGCCGCAATGCCTGGTATCACAAACACCTCACTGACGACAAAACTTGTGCAAACTTGTGAGGCAAGAGCAGATGCATTGGCTGTTATAGATCTGCCAGACATCTACGTGCCACCTACAGAAAAGATCTGTTCAACTTTCCAGGATCGTGTAAACAACACGACTCCAGCAAAGAGTGCAAAAGCCTTGAAAGCAAGGCAGATCAACTCAAGCTATGGTGCTTCTTATTATCCGTGGGTAAAGGTTAGAGACACTATTAACTCTAAAGATATCTGGGCACCCCCCTCAGTCGTTGCCCTTGGTGTAATGGGATATACAGAGCAGAAAGACGAAGTCTGGTTTGCCCCTGCAGGATTCAACCGCGGTGGTTTAAATGAAGGAAACGCAGGTTTGCCAGTGTTGCAGGCATCAGAGCAGCTGATGTCATCTCAGAGAGACTCACTCTATGATGCAAATATAAACCCTATCGCTTCTTTTGTTTCGGAAGGGCTGGTTGTCTTCGGGCAAAAGACTTTGCAGATGACCCCATCAGCACTTGATCGTATTAACGTTCGACGTTTGTTGATTTTTGTTAAGAAAGAAATTTCAAGAATTGCAAGTGGTCTTTTGTTTGACCAAAACGTACCAGCAACATGGGCTAGGTTTACCGGTCAGGTTGTGCCTTTCTTGGAAAGCGTAAAAACTAGACTCGGCTTGACTGACTTTAAGGTGGTTTTGGATTCCTCAACCACTACGCCAGATCTTGTAGATAGAAATATCATGTATGCCAAGATCTTTCTAAAGCCAGCAAGAGCAATTGAGTTTATTGCGGTTGACTTTGTTATAACGAGGTCTGGAGCTAGTTTCGACGATTAAATCATTAAAAAATAAATATATTTGATATATATTAATAGGAGATTTATTATAATGGCATTTTGGAGTGAAAAATCAGTAGAGCCAAAAAGAGGGTTTAGATGGCTCTTGTATTGGTCAGGCGTACCACAGTTTATTGTAAAGTCTGTGAAAAAACCAAGTTTCGCCGTCGGTATGACAAAGCACCAGTTTTTAAACTATGAGTTCAACTACCCAGGACGGGTAACTTGGAACCCAATTGATATTACAATTGTGGACCCTGTGTCTCCCGACTCCACAAAAAGCCTTTATGCTATTCTAGAAAAATCTGGCTATGTTATACCAACCGAATATCGTGAAGCTGAAGCTGTAACAATCTCAAAAGAGAATATGATTGATTCATTGGGCGGAGAAATAAAACTAGCTCAGCTTGGTCCAGACGGGAAAAGGGACTCCAACGGTCTCGGCATTGAGACTTGGGTTATAAAAAATCCGCTTTTAACATCTGTTGATTTCGGGAATCTAGATTATGGGGTCGAAGAGATGTTAAACATTCAGGTTAACATAACTTACGACTTTGCAACAATAGAGGGTCGATCCAACGACGGGCAAAGTTATGCAGGCTCACAAGTTTGGGATCTCAATAATCCACGCCCCGGTCGAGGCGGATCCGCAGATATAGGCGACGCCGGTTCTGAAGCTGGCGGACGCGGACGATTTTTTAGTTAATTATTAGTTTAAAGACAAGAGGAAACATGTCGCGAAATTCGAATAGAAGAAAAATGCCTGTAACAAAAGAACAACAGGCAAAACAAGAAAACCCACAACCCACAACAACACCATCTCAACCACAACAAAGACAAAGCCCTTTTGGGCTTTCTTTTGTTGTTCCAACAGAGATAGTGCACCTCCCAAGCGGGGGCGATTTTTATGAAGAAGGTAGCCCATTAAGTGGCATTGCATCAATAGAGATAAAGGCAATGACTGCAAAAGAAGAGGACATCTTAATTAATGAGAGTTTTATAGATAGAGGCATTGTCTTCGATCGACTTCTAGATTCCCTAATGATCACCCCAGGAATCAATAGTGAGGATCTTTTAGATTGTGATAAAGTAGCCCTGCTTATCAATGTTCTTAAATCGGGGTACGGGGATACTGTAGAAATTTCCCTTAACTGTGAAAGTTGCGGGCAAACTTCACAGGCTGAGGTCAGCCTTTCGAAGATGCTGGAAAAGAATGAACAGCAAAAGTTTACGATTACTGATAGCGATAAGTGGAAATATGACGCAAACAGCAGGACTTTAACCACAACATTGCCCGTTTCAAACATCAATGTTGTTCTTAGAATACTCTCAAAGAGTGATCAAATATACCTGCAACAAGCAAAAGAGAGAAAAGAGAAGTTAAATCTGCCACATAGTGAAACAATTGAATTTATTAGAAGGACACTTGTGTCAGCTGAGGGAGAAACAGACCCAACAATATTATCCCAATTAATAGATGTATTACCAGCAGCTGATGCGCGCCGCATAAAATATGTTCACAATATTAATATACCAAAGTTCGACACAACTCAAGAGATAGAGTGCCCAAACTGTTCTGCAATAGCGGAAAGGGAGGTGCCCTTCTCTGTGGGCTGGTTTTGGTCTCTCTAATGATTATGTAGAAAAGGTAACTTACGAATCGATCTACATCTTAATGAAGCACGCTAACATGTCTTTTGTTGAGGCATATAGTTTGCCTGTACCCCTCCGTAGTTGGTTTATCGAGCGTATCCTAAAGGATCACGAAGATAAAGACTAATCATAATTATTTTTTTGCCTATTTAGTTTATGGAGAAACATAGATAATGGGTTTACGAATAAGCGAAATTATAGAAGCACTAAGAACCTCCAGCAGACGCGAGAGAAGGGATTTTTCCGACGCTCTCGCAGATGCTGGTGTCCGCCTCCCCAGCCCCGGCGGCGGAGGCAGCGATGATGCTGGGATAGGAAGGTTTTCTGAAACGCGTAAAAATGTTATCGATTCCACCGTCCGTACCGGTGAAGACTTCCTAGAATCTTTCGGTCAGGGAATGAAAGATATCCCGAACCCCTTCAGTCAGATAGCAGAATCTATCCAGACTGCAAACGAAGCTCAAAAAGATTTCATGAGGGCTGGTTTCACTGGGGAGATGTTCGATATCTCCAAAGCTGTCTCGCTAGCTAATAAAGAAAGTTTGAAGCTAACTGGCACCACTCGCGGCGCTGAACGCGTAATGAGCCAACTAACTTCGGGAACAAAAGCTTTTGTCATCGCCGGCGAAGATCTTCAAAAGTCACTGGTAAGATCGTCTGTGTTGTTACAAGAGTCAGGGTTTAACATGAGAGACTTTTCAGAAATAGTCGACTCTGCTGCGTTCTCCTTCAATATGAACAAGCAAGAAATCGAGGGATTGACCTCTACATTGATTCAAGTGCAGAGAGAGATTCCTGTAAGTGCTGATGAGTTTTCTAGAAATTTCCGTGATGCTCAACAAAACTTTGCTTATTCTGCAGACAAGATGATGGACACTTTTATTGGGTTGCAAAAAATGTCTGCAACCACCGGGGTTTCTTTCGATAGCTTAACAAGGGCGTTCGGAAGTTCTCTGGACACTTTTCAAGGTTCAGCCCAAAAAGCAGGTCAATTAAATCAGATTCTGGGTAAGTCAGCGTTTAACAGCATGGAGCTTCTAACAATGACAGAGATGGAGAGAGCTGAAAAAGTTAGAAACGCCATAATGGAATCTGGTCGAAATGTTCAAGATATGGGCAAGTTTGAGTTGCTGGCGCTAAAGGACACAATGGGGTTGGGTTCTGTTGAGGAAGTTAGGAAGTTTTTACGGGGAGACCTTAAGATCGACGAGGCAGGAGTCATGAAGGAAGTTGAAGCTAAAGATCCAACCGCGCTGAAATCAAAAGCTTTGGACACTTCTCTAGATATGTTAGAGAGTAGAATCAGAAAAACAGATACAGTTTTTAAGCGCTTTGCCCTAGATATGGCAACTCGCTCACGCCAGGCAACCGAATCGCTTCTGGAAATGAATGGCACATTTGGAGCACTTCGAAAATCCGGATTAACCCTAGAACAATCAGTCTTAACTTCCGCAGGCAGTATTATGGGTCTAGTAGACACTTCCCGCCGCGACAGAACGGACGTCATGGGCGTAGGACGCAAAAAATCAGCAGCAGAAGTCATGGCAGACGCTGCTCTAAAGAAGATCAATGAGATGGATAAGGTTAATGCTAGTATGTTGGAAATGTTTAAAAAAGGAGGTCTCGCCGCGGCAGTCGCCGGAGGCGGAGCCATCGCTGCAGATAGTCCTTTTCTAACAGCGTTTGGGTCAAAGGTTGGGCAAAGCATCGGAGAAGCATTATCCGGAGGGCTTAAAGTCACTATGGATCTAGAGAGTAAGGTTGGAAGATTGGACCTTGCCCCAAGAGTTCCGGGAAGGTAAGTAACTAATCAGGGTTGCCAACAAAAAAGGAGGTATAGGGTAGATGAGCTTTACGAATGTCAATGAAGTAGCAAAAAGCAAAAATCAAGAAATTTTTATAACGCATGTTGCAACAGGCAAAACGGTAGCTTTTCCTGGGATTTTAACAGAATATCAGGACCAATACACTGTCTCGTGGGGCAATGAGCAGATTTTCGGACGTAACGACCCTATAAAACCGTATGAGGGCACCACTAGGAACATAAGACTTGGGTTTAAGATTCTGTCTGTTAGCTTTAATCACGCAAAAGAAAACTTGAACAACATACAAACAATGATTAAGATGTTGTACCCAGTTTACAGCGCGCCGCTAGACGGCTCCGGCGCGTCTCTAGGCAGAACATTAAAGGCGCCCCCACTATTGAGAGTTAAATTTTCAAACTTGATCCAGTCAGCTGACGGCGATGGCAGTCTTCTTGGTTGTATTGACGGGTTTACTTATAGTCCCGAATCAGACCCGGGATACTTTATCGGGCTGAACGGCGAGGTTTACCCAAAAGAGGTGTCAGTAAGTTTTGGATTTACCCCGCAACATGAATCCCCCCTCGGATGGGATTCTACAAATTCTGAATTCTTGACAAATGGATATCCATATGCTACAGTAGAAGATACTAACGCCGAATCCTCCAGAGGAGACCAAAATGCAGCTCTAGACTCTGCCAAAGAAGACCGGGCTTTAAATTAGGTGTATAAAATATGAGAAATAGAAACGATTATAGACTAACGACAGTTATAGACAGCAAATCTAGAGAGTTTATTCACTCTAGAAAAGATGTTGATGTTGTAAAAACGCTTGAAAGAGTGTTTTACCCATCTCCAACAGAAACTGAACTGAGAGAAGAGATTGATCATGTTCAAAGGATATTCAAATCCGGTGATAAAATGTATAAATTTGCATATGACTTTTACGGAGACACAGATCATTGGTGGATAATTGCCTGGTATAACAATAAGCCAACGGACGCACACTTTAAGGTGGGCGACACAGTTTACATACCGAAAGAACTCGATGTTGCCATAAGAATAGCAACAAGAGAAAGGTAAAAAAGAAAGAACATGGCAAAGAAAGATAAATTTCAGCTAAACAATTTCCACCCTCAAGCATATTTGATGTTTTTGGCAGGCTATAGTGCTGGATCTTTAGCTAAAAGCAAGCTAGCCGCCCAAGGTGGGAAAAATGTCCTGGGTGTACATAAGCTTGTAGGAAGATACAACCCACAGGCTGTTATGTCAAAGGTGTACAACGCAAAAGACTCTTCTGGTAACAAGCTAATAAAGGCTAATTTTTTCAACCTAGAAACTCACAAAATAAGCGCACTAGTGCCAGAGTTGAGGTTTTACAAAGTCGAAGGCGAAATTTTCACTCCTTTTTACTTTCCTGTCTCTGTGGTATCCGACACTGCAGCGTCTCTAGATCAGCCAGCCCGACTTCGAGGCTCCGGAGTGAAGAGTTTTTCTGTTGATTTTATGGGAACAGATCCGTTTACAGCGCCAAAATATTTAAAAGCGACCATGGATCTATATGTTGAAAACATCGCAAACTTATTTGATGTTTCTCCTGGTTATGCCCCATTAGTCGACCTTTTTACAATATCAATCGCCGGCTCAACGACCAAAAAGTCACCCAATGGGTCAACATTGACATCTGGCGACTTCGCTAGACCCATTGAGATAGCTGTAACTTTAGGGTATGTTATACCAAGTAATAGAATGGGCATTTTTACACAAGAAGAAATAAAAGAAATACAAAGCTCGAATTTATCGATCAGGATGAATGTAATCCAACACACAATTAATGTAAATCAAAACGGTAGCGCTAACATTGCTATAGAATACACTGCCCGAATTGACAATGCAATTAGAAACCGCATATACAGCGCTGTAGACAATCCGATAGATGTTTTAAAAAGAGCAAATATATATCAACTACTTTCAGCAACCGAAAAAAACCTAGAATCAAAAGGCAAAAAGAAGGACAAAGAACCTCCAGAATCCGTGAGAAAGAGTCAGTTAAGAAAAGCCATTGAGATTAGAAAAGTCATGAATTTTCTTGAAGAGACTAACAGAATTCATTCTGTTCTTACCAACAAGGAGTACTTACTAACTTACAATAAACTGGGAATAGATCTATTGGATAAGGAGGCAACAGAACACAAAACAGATCCAGAGTCAGACATTGAAAACCCCGGAACTCCGTCCCCACCGGGCGCCTCACTCGAATCGGAGCAGTCTAAGTCCATAGAGGAAAGCATAAAAGAGATGGACAGTTCTGTCAGGAGAGTGTATTATGTTACTTTTGGTGATTTGCTGGATTCGTTTTTCGAAAAGGCTTTTTCGAACCTAACCAACGCGCAACTGTTGCTCCAAAAATCTTCTCAAATAGAGTCTATTGATTTTTTGTCAAAAACAGAAGAAGAGAGACTGTCAATATCGAAAAGTCTTGCAATTTCAGAGATGGATTTAGCTGATTTACACACTTTTTCTCAAAAATCTAAAGATGAAAAAGAAAAAATAAACAAAACACTGCAGGATGCAATAACTCGCCTGGGAACCTTCAGGGTTCTGCTCGCAGATGTTGAATTTACTAATTATTCAGAAACAGCTTCTGCAGGAAGTACTGACGTCAGAATGAATTTAGCAGATATTCCGATATCCCTAGAGACATATCAACAGTTTATGTTTGATAAAATAATTAATTCTTATCGCAACAGCTATACAGTTACTTCTTTTATAGAGGATTGCGTGAGTTCTTTACTTCCTTCTGCTTTTGGAAAAGAGTGGGCAAACGCCGGCATAGCATCGAGGGTTGTTGATAGTGCTCCCCAAGTGACAAGTGTTAACTATTCAGGACCAGATCTTCGAAAGTCGCTAAAAAAGAGGAAACAGATAGACCCCGTTGACGTCCCATCGGGACAAAAGAATTTTAGAGCTTCAAATATAAAAGATGAAGCAGATTATGTGGTTATTCATCAGGCAGTCGACCGGTCTCTTGCCCGTGATGGTTCTGGCAAGGTTGATGAAGACTCTAAGAATGGTGTATATCACTTCCTCCTGGGCAAGGACCGCGGTCTCATAAAAGAAATAAGCTTTTCTCGTTTTGACGTTCCTTTTGCGCAAGAGCAGCTTATGACAAACCAGGTTGGCACTTATGATGAGTTGAAAATGCCATATAATGCAAGCATTAGCATGGTTGGCAACAACTTATTTCTTCCTGGGAGTCAAATATTCATTAATCCAAGCAATATTGGTTTTGGTTCTCCAACAGATCTAGAATCCCCAGCTTTCAAGATCGGTTTGGGGGGCTACTACACTATTTTGGGCGTCACAACTACCTTTAACGGCTCAACGTTGGATACAAAAATCGAATGCAGCTTTGGCTCGCACGCTCGCGACCGAGTTGGGTTGACCGGCATCGCGGGAGAAGTCAAAAAAATCTCTGATATAGAAATGGACAGAGAGTCCAACGACAGCGAACCAGGAGATATTCCAGATTTAAATTCCGGTATAGTAGAGGTCCAACAATCGCACTATTTAGAACAGCTTTCCGGACTAAGAGACCCAAGAACCGGAAACCAAGTTTTGGACTCTACGACAGCGAGAAGAATATCGAATGACTATATATTACAACAAGAAAATAATGATGTCTCAATTCCTGGCGTAGTCGACAAAACTATAAACCCATCTACAGGCGCCGTCAGGTACAACTTAGACAAGGGGCAAACTATAGAGATTAATGACACAAACCCGGCTTCAAGTGCTGTTAAACTTGTAAGTGTCTGAGGAGGTGGTGATGTCCGACGAAAAAACAATATTTAGAGGGGGATCAACAGGTCGAATAAGGACCGAGATTTCTGAAAGATCCAAATATAAAAGAATGGTAGATTATGAAGGTATGATTGATACGCTTTATGAGAAGTATTCTTATGGGTTCATTAATCCAAATTATCAGCCAGTTTTTTTGGTAGATGATCCGGAGATTTTCAAGGGCTTCCCCGGTTATGCTGACGATGTGAGGTGTTTATCTTTCGTGGCAGACGCCTTTTCCGCATTTAGAAAGGATTATTTAGCAATAATTGAAAACACAACGATAGGTTTTCCAGAGTTCCTGGATGGCTGCACTCCTGTTCTTGGTTATGAGTCTTACGAGAGCATATATAATGATTATATAACGTACGTTGGAGTAAAATACTCTAATTTATTAAAAAATAACAGATCTGTAAACGACTATAACTGCTATCTAGATGCATTAAAACACTTGCTTTTAAGGCACTTAAAGGAATTTCCAATTACAAAAAGTGGAGTCCTACTTTCTAATCACAACCACACTAGAAGTTCTGGTCTTGTCTTGGAGATGGCAAAATTGGACTACAATAGTGATCTAGAAAAAGGCAAAATATTGCAAGATGAAAACTTCCAATGCTTTCTACAGTACGCATCTAATTATGGGTTTTTTATCGACAAATACGCTCCTTGGAGACTGTATGCGAACATGCAACACCCTAATATTAAATTATATTTACGACGGGACGTCCCAGAAACACAAAAAGAGTCCTTGACAAGTTACGATACAAATTATATAATGGATTCAATATATAGATTAAAATCACATAGAGATGACCTATGGGCACTTCAAGATTTTACGCTAAAGGTCTATAACGATATAAGAAATCAAGTTCCATTTTACGTGAGAAAAGAGTATAATAGCTCCACCGCGGCAATTGAACAAATTAACGTTTTCCGACCCGGCGCGGATATGCTAAAAACAGAAGATTGGCTAGAGCTGCTAGTTTTTGTTCGAATGTTGGAGCTGAACATATATAACGACCGTGAATTTAGGATTCACAAAGAAAATGTCCTAATGCAGAACAAGGTATATGGATTAGAACAGGCAATAGATACCGTAGGTCATATAATGTCTAACTACATAAGAAATATTTATGAAAAGTACAGTGAAGGTAGCCCAAACTCTTGACATGGAAAGTGCCTGTGTGGGTGCCTATGTTGAAAATAAGTTTTATTTTGAAAATCTTGAAAACGCCTTATCAGACGTTGATTTCTTGTGGAAGTCCTCTCCTGGTTTAGGGGAGGATAAAAAATACAGATTTTTATCTTTGTATTTGAAGAACAACAGCTTATCCGATTTTGCTCCCGACCCTGCGAGGTATTTAGAAACTGAGAGATCTATTCATTCGCACCGTGCAGCAGCCATTACAGCGAAACTAGATTTGTCAGCTCTTTGTTTTTTTGATTCTCTGCCTGACCATATCTTAAACCGGTGGTTCTCGATTAGAGAATCAGCCATGAGAAAAGTAGCATCAGCAATCCCACCACCACCAGACTATGATATTCTCCATAAAATTCACGTTCTTGTGGACTCCATTTCAAGAAATCCTCTTAATGTAAATGGAGAAAAAAGAAAGGTCAAATACGACTTTTTGTCTTCTGCGACAGGTAGACTAACAACGGTAAAAAATTCCTATCCAATTTTGAGCTTAAGTAAGTCTGATCGATCGTCGGTCACGCCATGGAATGACATGTTCTTAGAACTGGATCTTAACGGAGCAGAGATTAGAACCCTTTTGGGGCTTTCGGGCACAGACCAGCCAGCTTATGACATTCATGAGTTTAACAGAATCACAGCAGCTAAAGACCTCACAAAAAGATCAGAGGTGAAAGCAAGATTTTTCGCTTGGCTTTATAATCCAAAAGCAAGGGATCGTAATTTGGAGAAGTTTTATGATAAGACCATTTACAGAAATCATTACAAAAATGGAACCATAACCACCCCATTCGGAAGAGAATTGAGAGTCGATGACAGAAAAGCTTTAAACTATTTGACACAATCGACGACTAGTGATATAGTTTTAGAGAATGCCTATAAGATTATGAAAATCTTGAACAAGAGAAAAAGTTTTGTTTCTTTTACGATGCACGACTCTGTTGTATTGGATTTTTGTAAAGAGGATCATGATTTGGTGCAAGAAATAAAGAACACTTTTGAGAATAACATGTTTGGAAATTTTCTCTCTAGTATTAGAATCGGCAAAAACTTTGGAAACTTGAAGGAATTAATAATTTGAAAAATATTTTAGCTCTGGGAAATGCGGCTTGCAATATTGTATCTTCATTGAAGCAATATGACATATATAACATATATGAGATTTCCAATGAAGTAGAAAAGTCAAAAAATTCATTTAGACTTCCTCTCTTAGATAAACCAGAAGAATATGAAGAGCTGGATATAGTCAAGAAGATTGGTTTTTTGAAAAACATAAAAGAGAATGTTACTTTCTTTGTTTGCGGTGCATCGATATCTAGCGCTTTATCCTTGAGGATCTTGGAGTCGCTCTATAATAGAGGTATTCAAATAAAGGTAGTATATTTTCATCCAGAGGTTGATTTTCTATCAGAACAGCAGGCTTTGCAAGAGAGATTGACTAGGGGTATTTTACAGCAATACGCTAGATCTGGGCTTTTTGTAGATATAACCCTTGTCTCAAATAAAACGCTAGAGAGTCTAATAGGTGAGGTGAGCGTTTTCGATTACTATTCTGAAATTAATAAAGGGTTTTGTGATTCTTATCACATGGTCGAAACATTTAAGAACACAAAGCCAGTCATGTCAACTTTTTCTAAAACCAGGGAATCATGCAGAATCAAAGCACTCGGGGTGAGTAACCTTAAATGCGAAGATCAGTTGTTTTTTCCGCTTGACAACGAAGTTGAGATACTATATTATTGTGGAATAAACGAAGAAAAGCTCAAAACACAAGGTGAGCTTTTTAGGGAACTCACAAATAGTGTGAAATCAAAAATAGTGGGAGAAAAGAAGGCGTATTTTGGCATATACCCCACACAATATGAACATGACTATATTTATGTTGAATACCACTCCCCAAAAACACAAGAAGCAAAATAGCAAGTTAGAAAGAAAAAAAGGTTCACTTTGAAAAATCCAGAATTAATAATGTTTGTGGGACCGATGTTCGGCTCCAAAACAACTAGATTAATCGCTGCACTAGAGAGATATAAATATCAAGGAAAATCGATTTCGGCATTTAAGCCTATGATAGACAACAGGTATTCTAAAGGCGAGATAGTAACTCATAACGGTGGTAGAATCGAAGCACAATGTGTTGCGTCTGCTGAAGATATTGTTCAGTCTTTGAAATCCCATCCAGCTTCAGTCGTTGCTATTGATGAGGCTTTTATGATAGAAAATATAGGAAATGCTGTAATAAACCTTTACAAATCTGGCGTAACTGTGTTAATATCAAGTCTAGATTTGTCCTCAAAGGGTGTACCCTTTGCAGAAATTTCCAATATGATGCCCTGGGCTACAAAAATTGTAAAGTGCCCTTCTGTCTGTGCATTGTGCGACAGCGATGCGCACTTCACTTTTAGGAAGTTTGAGGACGAAAGAGAGCTTCTCATAGGGGGATCAGAGATGTATGAACCCCGCTGCTGGAACCACTATAAAATAGTTCTTGACAAAGAATAAAAAATAGCATATTATATAAACAGTTGGTCGGGATATTTGCCGACCTGCTATAGCCAAACGTGCAAAAAAAGAAAATACCATAGGAGGTAATATAGCATGGCACTTAATTTAGACGCTATGAAAGCGAAGTTAGATAAACTTAACGGCAAGGGCGACGGAAACAGAAATCAGTTTTGGAGACCCGAAGACGGAGAGAATAATATTAGAATTGTCTCCACATCCGATGGGGACCCTTTCAAGGAGCGCCATTTTCACTACAACGTAGGAACCTCGGGATTCCTTTGTCCAAAGAGGAATTTTGGTGATGATTGTCCTGTTTGTAATTTTGCAAACAAACTTTGGAATGAGGGCACAGAAGAGAGCAAGCGACAAGCCAAGGATATGTTTGCAAAGCAAAGGTTTTTCTCGCCAGTTCTAGTCCGCGGAGAAGAGTCAGAAGGTATTCGAGTGTGGGGATACGGAAAGATGGCTTATGAAAAGCTCTTAACAATTGTTTTAGATCCAGATTATGGAGATATCACAGATCCTGAAAATGGAAATGATCTTAAACTAATGTATGGTAAGTTACCGGGAGCAAGTTTCCCTAGGACAGATATCCGCCCACGTCCCCGTAAGACGGTCCTTTGTGATGACGCTGTCGGCGGTGACGAGCGCTGTACTGAGTTGCTAGAGACAATTCCGAATTTTGAAGAGCTTTTTGAAAGAAAGACAACTTCAGAAGTCCAAAGTATATTGGATCAGTTTCTCAGCTCAGAGACTTCTGAACCAGCTATCGAGAAGTACGGCAATTCCAGCCAGGAGCCTGTCAGCGCAGTCGAAGAGGCTTTTAACGATCTTTTGAACAGCTGATGTCCGGGCTTTTAAGATACCCTGGTGGGAAATCCAGAGCGGTAAAAAAAATATCTCCCTATATCCCACCGGGGATCAGCTCATTGTGCTCTCCTTTTCTGGGCGGCGCGTCGCTCGAACTGCACTTAGCATCAGTGCGAAAGATTAAGGTTAGTGGTTTTGATTTGTTTGAACCATTGGTTTGGTTTTGGCAGTCAGCACTGCAATCGCCGTCCGCTACAGCGAAAGAAGCTGACAATTTTAGAGAGTTTAATGAGGACTTCTTCAAGGTTGTAAAATCAAAAAAAGTAAAACTTAAAGGCTTGACAAAAGATAGGTTTATTGACCTGAGATCAGAACTCAGAGAAGCTGAAAGCTACAGCATTAGAAATTCTGCAATTTTTTATGCTTTAAACAGAAGTAGTTTTAGCGGAGAAACCTTGTCTGGTGGGTATTCTAAAAGGGCTTCATACGCGAGATTTACCGATTCTAGCATAGATAGGTTGAAAAATTTCTCATGTAAAAACCTCAAAGTGGAGTCAAAATGCTTTACAGAGTCGATACCATCAAATATGGACTCTTTTTTGTATTGTGATCCTCCTTATATGTTGAAGGCTGGTAATAACTTATATGGGGACAAGGGAAACCTGCATAAAGGTTTCGGTCATGAAGCCCTTTATGACCTACTAGACTCCCATCCAGGCTGGGTGCTTTCCTACAACGATTGTGAACAAGTCCGACACATGTACAGCAAATATCAGATTATAGAAGAATCTTGGTCATATGGCATGAAAAATGTCAGGAATAAAAAACAGGGCGAAGCCAAAGTAAAAATGGGAACTAGTTCTGAAATCTTAATAATAAAGGAGTAAGTATGGCAAAAGTCACAAAACTTAAAAAAGGAGCCCTGGATATATCCGCAATTCGGGGTATTATAAACAAAAAAGCGGGAAGAGAAGTGGCTCACTCTCTACAAGACAATAACCCAACTGAAGTTAACGATTGGATTCCCACTGGATCTAGGTGGTTAGACTCAATTATTTGCAAGGGTAAGCTGGCTGGCATCCCCGTGGGAAAAATCTCGGAGATTGCTGGATTGGAAGCAACGGGTAAGTCGTTTATGGCTGCTCAAGTCGCGGGCAATGCACAAAAGATGGGGATTGATGTTGTTTATTTCGACTCGGAATCGGCACTAGACCCAAGTTTTCTTGAACGCGCCGGCTGTGATCTTGAGAGACTCATGTATGTACAGGCTGAATCCGTCGAGTTTGTCCTTGAGACTATCGAAGAACTGTTAGGCACTGGTAATAAGTGGCTTTTTATCTGGGACTCTCTAGCACTAACGCCGTCTATTTCAGACGTCGAAGGCGATTTCAACCCACAGTCATCAATGGCGGTGAAGCCTAGAATCTTGTCTAAGGGTATGGCAAAGCTCACAATTCCCATTGCTGATGCAAATGCCACTTTGCTGGTTTTAAACCAGCTGAAGACAAATATGGCAGCTAGGACTCCAGCCGAAGCGATGACTACACCTTATTTTACCCCCGGGGGTAAAGCGATGTCTTATGCTTACTCATTGCGGGTGTGGTTAACTGCTAGAAAGGCGAAAGCCTCTTTCATAGTAGATGACAATGGGTATCGTATTGGTTCGGAAGTTAAAGTAAAGCTGGAAAAATCCCGATTTGGCACCGCTGGGCGTACGTGCAACTTCAAGATCCTTTGGGGTGATGAAAGCATCGGAGTGCAGGATGAAGAAAGTTGGTTCGACGCAATACAAGTCTCTGAAAGACTGAAGCAGTCTGGAGCATGGTTCACGTTAGTGAAGAACGACGGATCAGAAGAGAAGTTTCAGCGTAAGACTTGGACTTCTAAACTGCAGAAGGAAGATTTTAGGGAGAGTGTCTTGACAATCATGGACAATGATGTTATTATGAAGTTCAAGAATAGAGAAGGCAATGCAGAGGACTTCTACGACTCCACCGACGACGCGGAGCCTAGTGAGTGACTAACAGAAAGCCTGGCTCTTGCCAGGCTTTCTTTTTTGAAAGGTAAGTTATGTTTACTTTAACACAATATTTGATAGACCAGCCATTAATATGGGGTGTGATTGCAGATGTGCTTTTTTTTGGCAGCCTGTATTTCGGTCGACAAGAGAAAGGATAAAAAATGAAAAGATTAATGATCGTAGACGCATATAACCAGTTTATTCGAGGGTATATTGTTGATCCAAGCAAAAACACCAATGGTGAGCCTATCGGCGGCATGAGAACGTTCATAAATATTCTGAACAAAATAACAGGTGAAGTAAAACCAGACATGATTGCTGTCGTGTGGGATGGTCAAGGCGGATCCAGAAAGCGAAGAGCAATTAACAAAAATTACAAAGAGGGGCGAAAACCTCTTAGAGTCAATTGGTCCACTTCAGAGATGACACCACAAGACACAGACAACAATAAGCTCTGGCAACAACTAAGGGTGGTAGAGTATTTAAACCAGACTCCCATAGTTCAGTTTATGGAGCCAGAAGTGGAAGCTGATGACGTCATTTCTTATATTAAAAACAATATTTTTTTTGCAGAATGGCAAAAAGTTATCGTTTCGGCAGACAAAGACTTTATTCAGTTGCTGGATGAGAAAACTCTTCTTTTTAGACCAATCCAAAAAGAAGTTCTTAACATCAATGCTGTTTTGGAAAAGTACGGAATTCATCCAAGAAACTTTGCCCTTGCGAGGTCAATGGCAGGGGATCCAAGCGACAATCTACAAGGTGTCCCTAGGGTGGGTCTTGGGACGGTTGCAAAGAGGTTCCCTTTCCTCAAGTCAGATAAGGACTACTACATTCAGGATGTTTTAAGCGAGTCGTCAACGGCAGACAATAAAAGATTAAAAATATATCAAAATGTTCTAGAATCGGAGGACGTAATAAAAGAAAATTACGAAATAATGCAACTATCGTCACCACAAATGTCCATACAATCAAAAAATCGAGTTGATGAAACTTTTGAGGAGTTTAGCCCCCAATATAATCAAACAGAGATGAGAAAACTAATGATTAAAGATGGTGTTTTGACGGTGAACATGCAAAATTTAGAACAAAAATTTAACGATATTATTAATTCATTCTCTAAGTAGAATATACCGTAAAAGAAAAAAACAACAAGAAGAGGGACAATGGAACATCAGGTAAGTTTTTCAAAATTTGGAAAGTCGTTTCAAGAGGATTTGTGTCATTTGGTTTTAAATGACAGACCTTTTGCAGATCAAATGTTTGAGGTTCTCGACTTGAACTTTTTAGAATTAAAGCACTTGAGAGTTTTCGTTGCAAAAATAAGAGATTATAGGAAAAAATATGGAGTCCACCCCACATCTAATATTATGCATTCCATCATACGAACAGGTTTGGATGCAGAACCAGACTCAGTCAAACTTCGTATCCGCGAGTACTATGCAAGGGTTTTGGCGAAGGGTCATGTGCCAAACTCCTCGGAATACATTAAAGACACGGCGCTAGATTTCTGCAAAAAGCAGAAACTTAAGGAAGCCTTGATTAAGTCTGTGGATCTTATAAAATCTTCCTCGTTTGATGAAGTGTCAAAAATTATCGATGGCGCCCTAAAGTTGGGATCAGACAACTCTTTTGGTTATGAATATCTAGCGGATTTTGAAAAAAGATTCCAAAAGAAGTCCAGAGCCCCAGTCACGACAGGGTGGGATCAAATCGACGAAATCGCGAAAGGAGGGTTAGGTAAAGGTGAGTTGGGAGTTGTTGTTGCCCCTACTGGTGCTGGCAAGTCTATGGTTTTGGTACATTTGGGCGCTCAAGCGCTTAAGCAAGGTAAAAATGTTTTACATTATACTTTGGAGCTTGCTGACACTGTCGTCGCAGGTCGTTACGACTCTGCTATTACTGGTGTGGAGCTTAAAAATTTAGCAGTCTTTAAAGAGAAAATTTACGATGAGATAAAAGACTTATCAGGAAAACTAATTGTAAAAGAGTACCCGACAAGGTCAGCTTCAATTAACACAATTAAGAATCATATTGATAAGTTACGAAGAAGGGATTTTGTTCCCGATATGATTATTGTGGATTATGGTGACTTAATTAAGCCGGAATCTTCAAAAAGAGACGAAAAAAGACACCAGCTTGAAACTATTTATGAAGAGTTGAGGGGTCTTGCTCAAGAAGCAGAATGCCCACTTTGGACAGCATCACAGACCAATCGATCGGGTCTGAATGCAGAAGTCATAACAATGGAGTCTATTTCGGAAGCTTTCAATAAATGTTTTGTCGCAGACTTTATCTTTACAGTCTCCAGAACAATAGAAGATAAGAATACTAATCAGGGACGAATCTTCATTGCTAAGAACAGAAATGGTCCGGACGGAATAGTTTATCCTATTTTTATGGACACTAGTAACGTGAAAATAAAAGTTTTAAATAAGACTAATGAGTCGATAAGCGATATAATGGAAAAGTCATCGCAAGAACGTCTTGCCAGTTTGAAGAAAAAGTACGAAAATTATAAAAAACAGAACAACGGAGGAAAGTAGAGTGGAGTTATCAAATCAGATTTTGTCAGAAATCACGGTACACATGAAGTATGCCAGGTACCTAGAAAGTGAAAAGCGAAGAGAGACTTGGCATGAGCTTGTTTCTAGAAACATGAAAATGCATATAAAAAAGTTTCCTGAATTAGAAATTCAGATTACAAGGGCATACAAGCACGTGTTCGACAAAAAGGTCCTTCCATCTATGCGATCAATGCAGTTCGGCGGTAAGCCTATAGAGGTTGCCCCCAACAGAATCTTTAATTGTGCATTCATGCCCCTGGACGATTGGAGGTCATTTTCTGAAGCCATGTTTCTACTATTAGGCGGAACTGGTGTCGGTTTTAGCGTACAAAGACATCACGTTGAAAAACTCCCCGAGATTAGGAAGCCAAACCCAAAGAGAACTAAAAGATTTTTAATCGCAGATTCCATCGAAGGTTGGGCGGACGCAGTTAAAGCCCTTTTCAGGTCGTATTTTTATGGAGGATATAGGCTTAGATTTGATTATTCGGACATCAGAGCAAAAGGATCACAGTTGATAACTTCAGGAGGTAAAGCCCCCGGACCACAGCCCCTAAGAGAGTGTCTAGTTAAATTGGAAGGCATGCTGTCCCAGAAAGACGAAGGAGAGAGGCTTAGGACAATTGAAGTTCATGACATGGTGTGCCATATCGCTGACGCTGTCCTCGCAGGAGGAATCCGTCGTGCCGCCCTAATTTCTTTGTTTTCGGCTGACGACCAGGAGATGCTCGCTGCAAAAACTGGAAACTGGTGGGAAACTAATCCCCAAAGAGGCAGAGCAAATAATTCTGTTGTTCTCTTGCGCCACAAGATTGACCAGCCATATTTTATGAACCTCTGGAGCCGAGTTAAAGCATCAGGCGCCGGCGAACCAGGATTTTATTTTTCAAACGATAAGGATTGGGGAACAAACCCCTGTTGCGAAATCGGATTGAGACCATATCAATTCTGTAACCTTACAGAGGTCAATGTCTCGAACGTTGAAAATCAAAAAGATTTAGAAGAAAGAGTGCAAGCTGCCGCATTTATTGGCACCTTGCAAGCAAGCTATACAGACTTCCACTATCTCCTAGACGTGTGGAAAAGAACAACAGAGAAGGATGCTCTCATTGGAGTCAGTATGACCGGCATTGCTTCTGGGAAAGTACTTGATTTGGACATGCATGCTGCAGCTTCTTGGGTTAAGTTGGAAAATGAAAGAGTTGCAGAACTTATCGGCATTAACAAGGCTGCCCGAACGACTTGTGTGAAACCCGCGGGAACTACAAGTTTGACGTTGGGCACTTCCTCCGGCATTCACGCGTGGCATTCTGAATATTATATTCGCCGAATCCGAGTAGGAAAGACAGAACCAATTTACGCTTACCTGCTTCAGAATCATCCAGAGTTGGTTGAAGATGAATATTTCAGCCCACATGACACTGCAGTCATATCAGTCCCCCAGAAAGCACCCGAAGGCGCGATTACGAGAACTGAATCAGCGCTGCAGCTTCTTAAGAGGGTCAAACAAGTGACGGACTCATGGGTAAAGCCCGGATATAGAAAAGGTCAGAACACTCACAACATTTCAGCAACAATATCCATCAAAGATGCCGAATGGGTAGATGTCGGTGAATGGATGTGGGAGAACAGAAATTTTTATAATGGTCTTTCAGTTTTACCATACGATGGAGGCACTTATACCCAGGCTCCCTTTGAAGACTGCTCAAAGGAGACGTACGAAGCAATGATGAAATCCCTAACAAATATCGATCTCTCAAATGTGAGAGAAGACGAAGACAATACAGACTTGCAGGGAGAAGTAGCTTGTGCCGGCGGCGTATGTGAAGTAAAATATGTATAAAACGCTTGACATCGACTCAAAAAAGGTTTAAGATACTAAAAGGTACAATAAGAAAGGAAATAATAATGAACCTCAACAAAGAAGATCAAATTTTAACCACAGAAGAACATCTCTCTAATTTTGTAAAGGAGTTTTCTGCAATTGAAGACGCTATGGAACCATTCAAGGAACAGAGACGAGATTTGAGAGAATCATATTCTGATAACGGGTGGCTCTCAAAGGAAGAAATGAGACTAGCCGTAAAGGCATACCGACTAGTAAAGTCTGACACAGATATGGAACAACTAACAGAATACTTTAACAAGCTTAAAAAGACAGTAAGGATGGTGAGTCATGTCTAGTGTTCTTTCCCAGGTCCTAAAGCCTGTTAATCGCCACCTGACAATTGTTCCGCACCTTCACCAGAAGGAGCAGAGTTCCACGGTTCTCCTACCAGAAGATTATGAACAAGAAGAAGATAGATATATTGTGGCTACCGTCCTAGACGTCGCCGCAGATTGTTCTAAGGAACTTAGGGCTTTGAGAACCGACCCTGCAGGTCAACTAATCGTTGTTGATCGATCGATGGTTTCCGAGATTAGTATTAAGGGAAAGTCCTATTATACTATTCTGGAAAACTACGTTGTTGGCATCTTGCGAGATTTCAATGAAATGTGATTTGTATGACGATGGTATCGGATGCGTAGAGTATATTGACCACATGGGTACAGATCTCAGCATTGTCAACGCAGCACGTGTTAGTTTTGGGGCTGAAAAAGAGATTTTAGATGAAAAAGATGAAAAGCTCATTGATTATCTCATGCGCCATAATCATACGAGCCCATTTGAACATTGCACTATTACGATGCGTTTTACTGTTCCTTTGTTTATTAGGAGTCAGCATCACCGTCATCGTACTTGGGCGTATAACGAAATTAGTCGCAGATATACTTCTGTCGATTTAAGGTTTTATGCACCTAAAGATTTCAGGACACAGCATAAATCTAATAGACAGGCAAGTAACGATGAGCTAACCGACCCCGTTTTAAGTTCTTCTTTCATTTCTATTGGTTTTGAAAAAGCTTCTGAGGCTGTAAAAATGCATAACAATAGGAGCCTTTCGTTATATAATGCCATGATCCATGCCGGTATATGCAGGGAGCAAGCAAGAGGGGTGCTGCCACAGAACTTATACACCGAATATTACGGAACAGTTAACCTACATAATTTATTTAAGTTTATATCTCTTAGGCTCCATGAAGGAGCCCAATGGGAGATACAAGAAGTCGCCAAAGCATGCTTGGCAATAGCAAAAAAGTACTTTCCGCATGCAACTAAAGCTTATAACAGGAAATATAATTTGGAGCCTTAAGATGCAGAAAAGAACAGTACCAGTATCAATACTCAAACTTCTGGCGATCGCCGCCTTGGCATTATCTTGCACAGATAATCAACCAGAAAACGCTTCACCGAACAGTGTTTTGTTTGGGGGCGATACCGACGCTGAAGCAGTGATAATACCACCAGAAAACATGGAAGAGGCGGCACCGCTTCCTCCTGTTATTGACTCATTTGTCCCTTTAGACTCGGAACCCATTGATGTAGAACCGCCTCCAGATCCTTGCGATTCAGCTGAAGTGTCAGACGTGAGATTGTACTGTTTCTGTTCACCTCAGTGTTGTGAGTTACAAGAGTGGTATTGCCCCCCTGGACCCGGAACATCCATCGAATCCATGCGAGTAACTTTGGAGATCTGCGATGACGCAGGGGTTGCTTGCAATTTCGGCACTGATCCCAGCTGTCCTCCTCCGGAAATTATTGACAGATCCCCTTGTCAAGTGACGCACGAATGCCCACCCGGCTCTTCGCGGGATTTTTTACGGTGGTTCGAGTGTCAGCTTGAAGACGGTCGCATCGGCAGACAAAGAGTTTTGTGTGATAAAGGGCAGATTGTTCACGGTCTTTGTATGCCTTGTGATGAAGAGGTTTGCGATGGCGAAGACAACGACTGTGATGATCAAGTTGATGAAGGACAATATCCTTGTGAAGACGAGTGTGGAGAGGGTCTTGGTGTGTGCCAAGACGGGGAGATAGTGGACTGTGTAAACAGGGACCCCTCAGAAGAAGTTTGTAACTTTATAGACGACGACTGCGACGGAGAGACCGATGAAGATCAGCGAAACGCATGCGATGAGTGTGGGGAGTTGCCACAAGATACTTGCGATAACATCGACAACGATTGCGATGGGTCGACCGATGAGAATTTAATAAGAGAGTGCGAGACTCAATGTGGCCGCGGACTGGAGACTTGCATAGCCGGTAATTGGGCATCATGCACAGCGCAACTTCCCACTGATGAGGAATGTGACGGACTAGACAACGATTGTGATGGAATCCCGGATGAAGGATTAAATTGTGCATGCACTAGGGATCAAGTTGGAGCGCTGTTTCCCTGTGCAGAAGAGCCTCTAATCTGCGGTCAAGGGTTCAAGACTTGTGTGTGCCAAGACGTCGACTGTACGGTAATTACACTTGGTCCTTGCGCGTCGATCTGTAGCTATTTCCCGATCCAAGACGAAGAAAACTGCAATCCTCAAATCGGTCAAGCCATTGAACAAGAAGTCTGCAATAATTTTGATGAAGATTGCGACGATTTGCTCGACGAGTCACTTTCTCGGGCATGTTACACTGGACCTAGAGACACACTGAATGTAGGCATATGCATCCCCGGAGAGCAAACCTGTATAGAAGGACGCTGGGGCGGACTAAATCAGCATGAAGATTGGACAGTTGATTTGTGTGTTGGCGAAGTTATCCCTACTGATGAAGTTTGCAATGGGTCTGACGACGATTGCGACGGTGAAGTAGACTATGGAGAGGAAATCCGAGATACTGATATCCTGCTAATTTTAGATACAAGCGGATCAATGGGTGGTACAATAAGAGCGGTAACTCAAGCTTTATCCCGATTTGGGCAACATTTCGCTGCAGAAGAAGCAATTCACTGGGGAATAATAATTGGACCAACGAGAGCACCAGATCCCAATAATATTAGGTCTAATTTGGAAGTGTTGACACTCGTCTCAGACATTAGCCCTTTTGGTGACTTCTTCGAAGACTTCCTGGCAATGCAAATCGCCGGATTCTCCGGAGGTATAGAGATGCTCATGGACGCGCTGATGTTATCCTTACGAAACCTAGCGCCAAACCATGTAGATCTCGCCAACCGCCGATGGGTCCGGGGCATTGCTTCTACTCCCGATAAGGACAATTTCTTTCTTAGTTGGCGCCCAAATACGGACAGAATAATTATTGTAATAAGCGACGAAGCAGAACAGTCACTGATGGAGCCAGTTTTTGTAAATCAAGATCTTGCGAATGCTCTAGCTGCAGCGCCGAATACTAAGCTTTACACGTTCTCGTCGCCATTTTGGGGGTGGGATGAACTTGCGGTTGCAACCGGAGGGCAACACTTTAATTTATCTAGCAATACAAACCAGATGTACAACAATTTAATGTCGATCATCGACGAGGTGTGTCTGCCAAGAAACCCAGCCATGCAAGGTAGTTACTTATTAGAGCGCTCGTATCTATTAGCTAGTTATGATTACGAGCATTATGAGTGGAGAAATATGTGCTACTAGACACGGTTGTAATAGGGTGCTCTTTGGAATCAGCCCTGTTTGCTTACTGTAATCAGTACCACTATATTCCCAGTTCCAGAGACTTCCCTTTCTTTTTCGAGCACTCAGATCTTTTCTCGTTGTTTGGAACCAGCAACAGAAGAGAGATTTTTGAGACTATTAAGGTAATAATGGGACTCCTCTCTTTGAATTTGGAGTATGAAAATCTAAAACACATAAGAGTTTCCGACGAGCAGATTAAAATATTCGATGATAATTTAATAGTTGAGTTTGAGTATGGGACTTGCTTTATATGCGACCAGGTGAACGTAATACACAATAGCCCAATACTTAAAGCTGAAGAGGCTACATTTAAAGTTGTAGATGATTTTAAAGTGTCAAGAATGGGAAAGGATGCGATTGGCTTAGACTCAAAGTTTAGTTCTGATGGCTTAGTGTCAGAGGTTCACTTTTATAATTCAAAAAGAGTTGACGGATCAAAGTATGTGACTGATATCGTCACAGTATCCAACCTATCGAGAGAAGAGTTGTATGAATTTAATTATTCTGATACCATGGCAACATTTAAATTGAGGGATATGTTAAAAGCCATGGGGTATTTGGGTCTCAAAGAAAACGCAAGATACAAAAATGGAGAGTTTAAATACAAAAAGATACAACTAGAGCACCTTCAAAGGTTTGTCTATCCTATTGACAACAACTCCTATAAGGATAGCAAAAAAGTAAAATTTTTAAGCTTAGGATTAGAGGATTTTTTAGATGGAAAATTCACTAGGAAATAGAATCATGGCGGGTATAATACCAATCTCTGGAAGAGAAGACGTCTTGGAGCTGCCATGGTCCGACTGCATGCAGCCCTTAAATCAAGGAGTTACAGCCCTAGAGAGGTCAGTGTATGAGTGCGCCTTAGTTGGTTGCAATTCTATTTGGATTATATGCAACGATGATATAGCTCCACTTATTAAGAGTAGGATAGGAGACTATGTCATGGACCCTATAATTTATGACAGCTGGTCTTTTAAGAGGGTTCCAAACCTTTCGAAAGAATATATCCCGATATTCTATACGCCTGTTCTGCAGAAAGACAGAAACAGAAGAGATACTCTTGGCTGGTCTATACTCCACGGAGCCTTAACATCTTTTATAGTCTCAAAGAAAATATCAAAATGGGTAGCACCCACCAGCTATTTCGTGTCATTTCCTTATGGGATATATAACCCAAAGTCGTTGAAGCCATTTCGAGCCAAGTTACGTTCCGGACAAAAAGTGTATGCGTCCTACGAAAACAAAACAGTAAGAGACAATTTATACTTGCCGTTTTCGTTCACCCCGGACGATTGGCTACTGTGGAGAAGGCAGGTCAACGAAAATAACACAGGGGGAGCTAAAAATCTGCCTTTTCACGAAAGATGGTCAGCCAAAAACTTTACTCTTGACAAAATATTTAAACATGATAATATAGGTATTGATGAACTGGTTGAAATAGACAAGTACTATGATCTTGACTCGTGGGAAAGCCTAAGAAGTTTCTATGGTTCAGATTTAAAAATAAACAAAATGACAAAAACTATGAGTAAGCCATTTTTCTTAAGAAGGGAAGATCAAAAGTGAAAATTAATGAAAGAATAGAGGAAGTATATAACATGTTAAGTTACAATATAAAAGAAGATATTGGCTTTCCGGCTGCTTATTTATTCTTGACAACAGAACAAGAAAGGTTTATAATTGAGTTGTTTGAGAGAGAAAGAGAAGCGGTAAAACAAGAGTTGTTTACCCTAAATGAAGAAATGAAAGAATTGATAGATGAAATCTAATACAGAGATACCATTCGTTGGCTTGCATGCCCATTCCGTAGCAGGCTCCCCATTTGATGCTCTTGGCTACCCCCCAGATCATATGAATTACGCGTTCCAAAACGGAATGGATGCACTAGCTCTTACTGATCACGGGAACATGAACGGCTTAGCTTGGCAAGTCTTGCATGCAAAAAAAATGAAGAAACAAGGGAAGAACTTCAAGCCTATCTTTGGTGTTGAGGCATACTTTATCCCATCAGTCTCAAATTGGAAGAAAGAATATGAGACCGTCAAAGCAGCAGCGAAAAACAAATCAGAATATGAAGCTGGCAACTCTGGCACAACTGTTGAGAATGAAGAATCTAAAAAGAAGATGAAGTCTGCACTTAATCGCCGGCGCCACTTGATTCTTTTGGCTCAAAACCAAACCGGCTTAAAGAACATTTTTAAGATGATTTCAACGAGCTATATTGGCGACAACTTTTATAGGTACCCCCGCGTCGACTATGCCCTCCTTAAGAGACACAATGAAGGTGTGATTGCAGCATCAGCCTGTTTGGGTGGAGTCTATGCCGGAAACTATTGGGAGAATAGGGATGATGGTCCCGATGCTATCCTCGACGCGATGAGGCACACGACACAAAAAATGCAGTCTATTTTTGGAGATAGATGGTATGGAGAGTTGCAGTGGAATAACGTCCCGGAACAGCACGACCTGAACCAATATATCATTCAGATGCATCATGAGTTTGGTATCGAACTCATCTCCACAGCTGATAGCCACTATTACAACCCTGAAGCCTGGAAAGATAGGGAACTTTACAAACGCCTAGGTTGGTTAGGAAAGGGTAAGCCTGATTATCTTTCTGATGAGTTACCGACATCTGTTGAAGAAGTTGGGTATGAACTTTACCCAAAGAACGGCACACAGATGTGGGAAAGCTACAAAAAGTATTCAGATATGGCAGGAGTTGAGTATGACGACAAGATAGTTAGAGATTCTATTATCAGAACTCATCATATCGCTCATGAAAGAATTGAAACGTTTTTGCCGGATAATACGGTCCGCCTCCCAGAATTTGTAGTGCCGGAAGGTAGCACTGCCGCGCAAACTCTAGCAGCTCTTTCAGTTGAGGGTTTACGATCGTTAGGACTTCATTCGCGACAAGACTATGTGGAGCGATTAAAGTACGAGGTTGCAGTAATTGAAGACCGCGGCTTTGCAAAATACTTTTTGACTATGAAGGCAATCGCAGACATGGCAGTAGAAAGGCAGCTTGTCGGTCCCGGACGCGGTTCAGCCGCCGGCTCGCTGGTCTCGTATGTGCTGGGGATTACACAAATTGATCCAATTAAATACGGTTTACAATTCGAGAGATTCTTGACAAAAGGCGGCTCAGGCTATCCAGATATTGATTACGATGTCTCAGACCCAATGCAGTTGAAGGAGTTTTTGATTGATGAATGGGGAAATGACACTGTTGTCCCCATTACAAATTGGAACACTTTGCAACTAAGATTACTGATCAAAGATATATCAAAATTTTATGGAATCGAATTTACGGAAGTAAACAATGTGACCAGCAAGATGGTGCACGAAGCAACGCCCCTTGCGAAAAAAGCTCATGGAATCACTGCAGGAGTTTACACTCCAACTTTCGAAGAGCTGATGCTATATTCAGAGACCTTGCAGAAGTTTTTGCAGAAGTACCCCCATATTAAGACGCACGTTGAAAAACTTTATGGGCAGACTAGATCTGCCAGCCGCCATGCCGGCGGCGTCGTTGTCGGAGAGGGATTAAATGAGTGGATGCCTTTGATTAATTCAGGTGGTGTCCGACAGACACCATGGTCTGAAGGGCAGAACGTAAGACACTTAGAGCCCATGGGTTTCATCAAGTTTGATATCCTTGGGCTTGCATCACTGCGAATGCTAGAAGGCGCGATTGAAAGGATTCTCAGAAAGCACCATAATATTGAGAATCCATCTTTCGAAGATGTTAGGGGTTTTTACGAAGACAACTTGCACCCGGATAAACTAGATCTTAACAACAAAGAAGTTTGGGAGAATGTGTTCCATGAAGGAAAGTGGGCAGGAATATTTCAGTTCACAGAAGCTGGCGCTCAAAGCTTTTGCAAGAGAGCTAAACCAGATAATATCATTGATTTGGCTGCTATTACTAGTATATACCGCCCTGGTCCTCTCTCCGCTGGAGTGGATAAGATATACGTTGATGCCAAACATAATCCAGAAGATGTCGAATATCTTAATCAAACCATCCGAGAAATAACAGAGGAGACATATGGTTTCCTTATTTTTCAAGAGCAAATTGCAATGCTGGCTCACAAACTTGGAAAGAACTTAACCCTAGACGAGGGAAATAAGCTAAGAAAACTTCTGACAAAGAAGGGGACGGGAGAAGTCCAAGAAGAAAAAGATAAGATCTGGAGTAAGTTTAAAGAGGGCTGTCTTGAAAAAGGGATGCAACGGTGGCAAGCAAAAGAACTTTGGGATAAGTTTGAATATTTTTCAGGTTATGGCTTTAACAAGTCTCACGCAGTTTCTTATTGTGTCTTGTCCTACCAATGTGCTTGGCTGTTTAATTACTATCCCGCAGAATGGTTAGCAGCTTTTCTAGACAAGGAGCCTGAGACGAGGAAAGAGAGAGCCATTGCAACCGCCAAGTCTATGGGTTACAAGGTAGAGCCACTAAATGTCAACACTTCCGGAACTGCATGGGAGATCAGCGAAGATGGTGAAACGCTGATTCAACCTCTAACTTCGATCAAAGGATTGGGTGCCGTAGCGATTCAGCAGATTATTGAACATAGACCTTTTAACACAATAGAGGAATTCCTGTTTCACCCAGAGGTAAAATACTCAAAGCTTAATAAGAAGGCTCTTGATGCTCTGTGCCGCGGACAGGCTTTGAATGATCTGGTAGACGACCGCTTCACTGGTCTTAGGCATTTCTGGTCTGCTTGTGTTACAGACAGACCAAGAAAAGAGAAGAACCTCCTAGAGAACATCGAAACTTACGCACCTGAAGGTGACTTCACAGAGGAAGAGAAACTTGAGTATTTAGTATCCCTAACCGGTGTTTTTCCGATAAATTCTGTTGTTACTCCGAGAGTAAGAGAAAAACTAGAAGAACTCTACATCCCTCCAATATCGGAATATGATCCAGATCTTGGTGTAACCTGGTTTATTCCAAGAGAGTGCAAACTTAAGAAGTCTAAAAATGGTAAAAACTTCTATGTAGTAAAGGTGATTGACGACAACAACGAGACAAATACCATTAGGTGTTGGGGTGTTGACCCTGATAGAGATGTTGTGCACATTAACCGACCTTATATGGCACGGCTGAACTACGATCCAAACTGGGGCTTCTCGACATTTAGTGTCAGGAAGATGTTTAAATTATTAGCTTAAGGAGATAACAATGGCTAGATTAACAGGACTTGCTGCAAAAATGACAGCGAAGCACTACAGGAAAACCTTACTAAACAAGGGGTATTCCTTTTTTGAAAATGGGAACTTCAACCTAAACATTATAGGAGTTCGAAACGACTCAGGTGATGCTTCAAGGTTTGATGACTTTATCAACCTTCTTTACAAAATTGATGATGAGTGGGTCTGCGACATTTATCCAGCTACGACAGAGCCTGGGACTCGAATCCTTACAAAGCCTATCGTCAAGAAGGGTGCTGCCATATTGATCCCGGACCAATACAGGGGTGTTTACAAAATAGACACTCACGGTGGCAAAAGAAAATATACTGCTTTGTGTCAAAGAAACGGAAAAGTGTCCGTCTGGCGCGATAATAATCGCGACGCAAAGCCCGATTATATTGGTGCAGAAGATGAAGGCTTCTATGGAATCAACATTCATCGCCAATTCGGACCTGATGAGAGAGAGTATACCGGAGGAGTCTCCGCAGGGTGTCAAGTTTTTCAAAGTAGTGTAGACTTTTATGAATTTATGGACACTTGTAACAAGGCTGCAGATATATGGGGTAATTCGTTTACCTATACGCTTGTAGAAGAGAAAGATTTAAGAGAACTAGGAATGGAGTATGACATTGTTTGACCCAGAAGTACCAAGAGAACAGGTTAATGTTTTCAGAGTTAGAAAAAATGCAAAAATACCGAAGAGAGCACATGCTGCGGACGCAGGAATGGACTTCTTCTTTAGTCCAGAGGTTGAAGAGCCCATTGTTATCAACCCAGGAGAATCTTCTTTACTTCAGACCGGAGTGAAGGTTCAAGTCCCGCATAATTGTATGTTACAGATTATGAATAAGTCGGGGATTGCATCTAAGAAGTCTTTAATCACAGGCGCCTGTGTTGTGGATTGTGGCTACGACGGAGAAATTTTTGTTAACTTACATAACATAGGCACTATCGCACAAACGATTGAGCCCGGGCAAAAAGTTGCCCAAGGCGTATTTGTCGCCTTGTCACGACCACTTCTGATTGAGGTTAAGCAAGATAACATCTATCAGGCTAAAACATCCAGAGGCGCCGGCGCCCTTGGCTCTACTGGTGATCGGTGATGAAGTTTTCAAGAAAATTTAAAAGAAAAAAACTTCTTTCGCATAAAAAGACTTTCATGAAAGAGTTTAGGAGAAGCATGAAAGAGTTTAAGGCAAAAGTTGTCTGCTCTCAATGTGGCAGACCTCCACATGAAGGAGAGAAGATTGATAATTGGGGAATTAAACAAGAAAGCGAAAATTTAGATTTGCTTTGTCTTGACTGTTATGTTCCCGCGGGAGATACAAATAATGAAATTTAAACAGACATATTGTTTTGACGACGTCTTGCTCGTACCAGCAAAGAGTGACATTCAGACAAGATCGGAAGTTAATATTAGGTCCTCAATAGGAGATTGCGAATTTGAAATCCCAATAATTTCTTCTCCGATGGATACGGTGACAGAAGGCGCAATGATGAAAACAATGGCAAAATTGGGAGGTCTTGGGGTCCTACATAGATATAACTCACCGATTAGACAAACCAGCGTTTTCACTGACGCTAGAATGTCCTTAGAGGAAGAAAGTCACGCGTACGCTTCAAAGCTTTCGGCAGCGATTGGCTCATCCGACGATGTCGATAAGCGCGCCAAGATGCTTGTTGAAAATGGCGTGAGAATTCTTTGCATTGACGTTGCTCACGGTCACCATGTGCTGATGGAAAGGACCATAAAGAAAATAAAGGATACCTTTGGAGAGAGAGTTCTGGTGATGGCAGGAAACATTGCAACCCCAGAAGCATATCATGATTTATCTTCGTGGGGAGCCGATGCCGTCCGCGTCGGTATTGGGGGAGGGTCCATTTGCTCAACAAGGATCCAGACCGGTCATGGGGTTCCAACTTTTCAGTCTGTTTTAGACTGTTCAAGTATGGATGGCGCCATCATAGTAGCTGATGGTGGAATTAAGTCCGCCGGCGACATCGTAAAGGCTCTCGCTGCAGGCGCTGACTTTGTTATGTTGGGATCAATGCTGGCAGGCACAGACGAATCTCCAGGCGACGTATTGAGCGGTAACGATGAGCAAAAGTATAAGGTGTATAGAGGTATGGCATCCATCGAAGCGCAAGTAGAATGGCGTGGGGAAGCGAGATCACTAGAGGGTATATCCACCACTATTCCTTACAAGGGTGCTGTCAGAAACATAATCAAAAACCTTGAATATAATATTAAGTCTGGGCTCTCTTATACTGGAGCCAGATCAATCAGAGAGCTACAGACTAAGTGCAACTTTATACACCAAACCTCTGCTGGACAAATGGAAAGTAGCACTCACATTTTAAAAAGATGAAAACAAAAAAGATAATCTTTGAAGAGGATGACGACCAATACGCAAGACTTCTAGTTAGATTAAGGTATGATAAACTAACACAGGGGATGTTTTTCCGCGGAATAGTGGGGATGTATGTTGATAATAATCTTGACATGTCAAAAATTATCCTAAAGATAAAAGAAAAAAACAGAACTATGGGAAAAAGAAAAATAGAAAAATCAATTTCAGATATAGAAAAAGGAGAAAAAATGAAATCAGACCTCAACCTTTCGGACGCAGAGAAAAGCTTTGTGTTTGATCTAATCGAAGAGGACTTTGAATAACAGGATGAGTAAAAAATGCTGTGAAGAAGACGAAAGTCGATGCTGGATAGACTACCCCGAAGACGATAATTGTATCTATGTGGCTATAGAAAAACATGGACCCATGACCTTGGCAGAAGTATCCAAGAGGTTGGGTATTTCGTTGGTCAGAGTTTCTCAACTTGAGAAGCAGGCTCTTAAGAAGCTATCCAAGAGAATAAAAAAATGATTTTCTTATGAGCTTAAACTATTTAATATTGTATTTTATTCCATTTTTAAAAGGAGATATATCTAAATGAGTAACAATAAATTATTGAATGAAAATACTGTGAGACGCTTCATGAAGTTGGCAAAGGTGGAAACACTTACGAGCAACTTTATTAATGAAATGTATGCAGCCCCGCCTGCCATGGCAGACGAAGAAGACCGGATGGAAGACCTCGAAGAAGGTGGAGAGGCAGAAGTCCTAGACCAGCAGACCGACGACGAGCTGATCGCGGCAATGCTGGCAGACGAAGAAGGCTCCGCGGAACCTATGGCTGAAGTAGCCGACGAAGAAGCGATCCATGAAGTAAATTGGCTCTTCGAGCAAGAAGAAGAAGAAATGGAAATGGACATGGATATGGAAGAAGATCCAGAAATGGATGCGGAAATGGAAGCTCCTGCAGCTGCCGAAGACGCAGAAATGGATCCCGGCGCAGATGTCAGCCTCACCGAGGAAGAGGCACAATTGCTTATCACTCTTGGTGAAAGGCTAAAGGAAGCAATGGACGCCGAAGACGAAATGCCAGCAGCAGAGGAGCCAGCAGCAGAAGAACCTATGGCTCCCGAGGCTGAAGATGAGCCCGCCACCGATGAAGAGGAAGATATTGTACAAGAAGTTCTTAGAAGAGTCACAAAAAGGCTCGTTAGCGAGAAATTGAAGGCTTCGAAATAGCGTTTAGACTCATTTAGATACAAAAGCCTCGTTGCAAAAACAACGAGGCTTTTTTTTATAGACTATCCGAAAGGAATGTGGTAGTATATTTATAACAAATGCTTTTATCTTTGGGAGGGCGTTTGTTATGAGGAATTTAATAGAGGGTGTTTTCTGGGTAAACCCAGAAAACGAATACAATATTCAGGTAACTTTTACCGAAGGTGAAGAAAAAGAGGTGTCAAATATTTTTACAAGCTGGCACACTTCAGGTAGGGGTTTCGACCCGGCAAAAAACAAACATATTTTAATCTTTAAAAAGAGGTTTCCTGAAAAGACAGACTTTGAAGCAGAGATTGAAGAAATTAAACAAAACACTTTTCTTATAAAAGAGGTAGAATGATTAAGAAGAAAAAAGCAAAAGAAGAAAAAAGTCAAAATGACGAAAAGCAAGTTGTCATTATAAACAACATACAACCTCCATTTGACGAAACTCCACAACTGAGAACAATAAATTTGTACGGAGATATAACTGAGCAGAAAGGTTCAGAGGTTGTCTCAGCCTTGCTCTACCTTGAGAGCACTTCGATAACTCAGATACCGGAAGACATAGCAGATCCGGATTCAGATCTCATAACGGTTGCTAGACCGATGGAAGTATTTGTATCCACCCATGGTGGCATAGCTTCTGACATGTTTTCAATCCTTGATGTTATGGACATGATCAAGAAAAGAACTTGTTTCATTGAGACCTATGGCGTTGGAAAGGTTATGTCCGCTGGTGTCCCCATCCTCGCAGCAGGATCAAAGGGCAGAAGGTACATTGGAAAGAACTGCAGAATCATGCTGCACAATGTCTCTGCCGGCTCTCATGGCACGATATTCAACATGGAAAATGAGCTTGAAGAAATTAAATGGATTCAAGACAGGTATATTGAAACTCTGGCTAGTTATACAAAAATGACAAAATCAAAAATAAAGAAACTTTTAAAAACACAGACCGATGTTTACATATCGGCTGAAGAGGCAATTAAGTTGGGAATTGCTGATGAAATCATCTAATTATATAGAGGAGTTACATAATGAGTTGGCATAAAGAGTTGTTATCAAATAATAAAAACGTTGTATCCACTAGGGAATCTCTATTCCGTCTAATAGAAGAAGTCTACAACCAGATGGAGATCTCAGAGGTTTCTGAGGGAAATCCCCTCACTGAAGACGACTATCAGATCCTGGATGAAATCTGCTCGATAAAATTTAGCGAAGTTTTAGAGGAGAAGGTCACCAAGAAACAAAGGAAAGAAGCAGAAAAGTTTTTGTTAACTTTGCCGTCCTTTGTGCCAACAGAGGCTTGGGGGGATCCAACAACTGCTGATCGAAAAACAATAAATAGAATTTTCGCAGTCATGGGCGGAGGTCGATCAGTGCAAAAAAAACTAGAGTTCTTACAAAGAATAACTGATCCAACATCAAAGATACAGTCCCCCAGAAGAGTTGTATCTTCCTTGCTAATCTTAGAAGCGTTAGCATCACTTATCTATTCTTTTAATGAAGCAAGCGCAGGGTTTGTATTCGAGGGGTGGCTCGCAGCTTTGTTACAGGGAAGACAAGAGGCGGAAAGATCAGAGAAGGGAAACCTTCCAATTCAAGATTTGGTTGCATTTTCAGAACTGAAGGATGATTCTGGAGTTGTCCCGGTAAGCCTCAAACTTTTAAGTCCGAACACAGTCGTTGAGGGCAGTTTTACTAATCTGATAGACGCTCTTTTTGACGATTACGCAGACAAAGGCGGTGCAGTAAACTACGTCGTAGCCCGAAAGAGCAGTAGTGTAAAGCCAGATACTGGAAAAAGTAGTGTAGACTCAATATCAATAGAATCTTTTGATATAAATCAAAGAAATTTTATTGACTTATTCACTCTTACCGCTGGTAAAATGATTGACAAGAAAACAAGAGAAAAATCCGCTAAGCAGAAGAAACACGGCTTGAGCCAGTTTACTTTTAAATCAGAATTCAGAGAAAAGATATTAAACAGTTTCCCCGAAATCACCGGCAGAGAAGATAGAGGGTTTGTTACTGGAAAAGATTTAAAAGTTTTGGATTCCGCTGATGATATAGCCATTTTAAAAGCACATTTGGACAACCCAGCCATGCTTTATACTTTATTACAGCATTGCGCAGGATACACAGGGAGAATCAGAACCCCGCTATTCCAGGACGATGCGCCTGAATCGTCTCCTGACGTACAACCCCCCGCAGACTCTTCTTTGCCTCAAGAAGATGATAGTGCACTGGTTGCGGAAGGAAAGCAAAAGTCTGAAGGTCACACCGGGTGGAAAATATCTACCGAGCAGGTCGAATTTTTAGCACGCCGTGGAGTTATAGATTTACAACAGCTAGGCTCGCTTCCTGCAAGTCGCGAAGCGATCATAGATGTAGCAGTTATACACATGGATACAGTAAGAGAAAAGTTCCAGGTCTTGTTTAAGGCTTTTGCCGATCTAACTGAAGACATGAACAAGTATATTACGTTCCCTAAGCGAAATGACGCAATGAGCGCTGGTCAAAGAGCAATCACCCACACAGAGACCATACAAAGTCAAATGGAAGAAAATATCACAGCCGACTCAGCAGCTGCAAAGTCGGACTTTATTTCTTCTGATGAATTATAAAAAACGCTTGACTTTTACTGAAACTGTGCTATAATAATCTTATCAAACAAAGCGAGGCGCAATGAATACAAAACTTAGCCACGGGACCATTCTCCGCACCAAGGTCCTTGAAGGCGTTAATACATTAGCGGATTATGTTGCAGCAACTTTAGGACCGAAAGGACAGAATGTTCTGATCCAGCGAAAAGATCAGAGACCTTTTATTACGAAAGACGGAGTTACTGTTGCACAAAGCATCACCTTTGATGATCCTCATGTAAATGCAGGCGCAGAAGTGGTAAAACAAGTTTCGGCGATGACAAACTCTGAAGCCGGCGACGGCACGACCACCAGCACCATTCTAGCAAGAGAAATCTTAAAGCAAGCAAACAAACATATCGAATCTGGTACAAGCCCAATAGAAATTAAAAGAGGGCTTGATAGGTGTTGTGAAGTCATATGCGAAGGGATATCTGGCTTGTCTAAGCCAGTCTCATCAATAGAAGACATCAAGCATATAGCAACAATCTCAGCTAACAATGATTCTGTTATCGGGGAGCTAGTGGCAACTGCAGTCGATAAGGTGGGAAAAAATGGATCCATCTCAATCGAAGAAGCAAGGTCTCATGATACAACCCTGGAGTTAGTAGAGGGTTTTAAATTTCAGTCTGGTTTCGCTGCTAGGGCGTTCGTGACTGACGACCGCAGAGGTATTATAAAGTACGATAATCCAATGTTTCTCATTACGGACAGTAGAATTGAGAACGTTTCTGACATTTTGCCTTCTTTGGAGATCGCCGCCAGAGAGAATAGACCATTTGTAATAGTTGCAGATGACATTGAAGGACAAGCATTGGCAGCGCTCATTATGAACACCATCAGAGGGACGATGAAAGTTGCTGCAGTCAAGGCTCCAAGCTACGGCGAAGATCGTAGAGGAATAATGACAGACCTCGCGATGACAACCGGCGCAAAGTTTTTCCAGCAGACGAGAGGAGATAAATTGTCAGAAGTTAGTCTTCTAGACTTTGGGCAGTCTGCATCGGTCGAGATAAGCAAATCAAGAACCACCGTCGTCGATGGCGCAGGAGACCATGAGGAATTAGAAAAGAGAGTAGAACAAATCAAAAACGAGATAAAGGAAACAGAAGATCTTCACGCCGCCCAGCGGCTACAAGATAGAATTACTAGAATTTCTTCCGGTGTTGCAATCATCCGTGTCGGAGCCAGTTCTGAAGTTGAGATGATAGAGAAGAAACATCGTATAGAAGACGCTCTAGAGGCAGTAAACTCCGCACAGCAAGAAGGTATCGTACTAGGTGGAGGCTTGACCCTTTTGAGGATTTCCGACGCGTTGGACGTTGAATTTGACAATGACGAACAGTTGGTATCTCAGGCAGTTTTGAAAAAGGCGCTGGCTTCACCGTTCAACACAATGGCTGAAAACGCAGGTCACAACCCAGAAGTTCTCAGGCTTACTATGGGGGATTGTGGGGATTCAGAGGGTTTTAACTTTTTGACAAATCGGAAAGAAAACTTTTTTACATCTGGAATTATTGATCCTGCTAAAGTAACTCGGTGTGCAGTTAAGAATGCGATTTCAGTCGCCGGCACCCTTTTATTGACAAATCATAGTATAGTTGAGGCGTAAAACAACTACTTAATAGTGTGTAATTTCTTGGAGGGAAAGTACCATGACTGACAATCAAGACCACATTGTTGAGTTAACATCGAAATTAGATAGAGTTTGCAACGGCATAGACGTTATGCAAGGCAAACAGGAAGAAATGTCAGAAGACATTGCAAAGATAAAAGAAGCAGTATATAACCCAGATAATGGGCTATACGCGAGGCTGAGAGAACTAGAATCATGGAAATCGACCAGCTCCAAAATGATTTGGACGTTGTTTACAACTGTCGTAGGTTTAATCGGTGCATTTGTCTTAAAATCAATAGGATCATAACAAGGAGTGCTGGTGAGTAATTATAATATAACCTTTTTTGAAAAAAAGACAGAGTTTTTTAAGACAATCCATCGGGAGTTTCTGACCTTTCCAGAGGCTGTCTTTTTTGCTTATCAAAAAAAGGGTATGCTTGGACACGGATGGGAAATCACCTGTGTGGCGAAAACAGTCAAATAAGCTCGACAATGCAGAAGAAAAGACATGCTTTTAAAAATAAAACAGTTTATAATAGAAAATAAAGGCTTTAAAGCCGATTTTGTATTTAAAGACGTTTATATTAACAGCTCAAAAATAGTTTCAATCTCCGACTATGCCGGCATAAAGGAATTTCTGACTGCTGAGAACCCAAATTATTCAAACCTAAACTTCTCTATAGTAAAGCTGGACGATGGCAATAGAACAGAGGAAATAATAGCTCTTGGAACAGCCGAGTCAATCTACTCAGAAGTCAGTTCCGGTTTCTCCGGAAAGAAGCAAATTTTGAATGGTTAATTATAGATACATTGTATTCGGAAGATCAGATTGTAATTTTTGCTGTCTTGCATTAGATTTTTGTGAAGCAAAAGGAATAGAGAGTTTGTTTTTGGATTTTAAAGACAATCGAGAAATTCTGGAGGATTATAAAGATTTCTACAACCACCCTACAGTGCCAATTATTCTTGCCAACAATCTTGAAACAGGTCACACTAGAAAGTTGGGTGGATATAAAGAATTTATAGAGGAAATGGTTAAGCAGACTAACAAGAAAGAAGGAGTATAAGATGTCGGACAAAGATCAGGTTCCAGCGGTTAAAGTCAGTGTAGCTACTTTAAGAATTCTCCACAAGCCTGCTCAAACTTACTTCGACCGACTAGAGACTCTAATAGAGGACCACTATAAGCAGACATATATCTTCAACAACGACGTTCTTATTTCGCTTATGGAATTGAGGATTTCCGCAAAGATTATCACAACTTACCTCGACGATCTTCTATTACAAGCCCAGGAAGCAGAGGTAGAAGAGCTGTTCCTCGATCCAAGTGAAGTGAAAACCATGGCATTTTTATCAAAGGGTCTTGCCCGCGCCGTTGAACTTCCATTGGGAAACACTAATCTAAGGAGCCACTAATGCAGATATTCTTGGGCGTTGCATTGTTCTTTGCGGGACAAGTGTTTGGTTGGTTTCATATGAACGCACAGTTCTTGTCTGAGTGGTGGAAAGGTAGACCAATTGTGTCTGCTTTTATTCTGGGAGTACCAACTTCAATTTTGTTCTGGTATGCCTGGAGAGCTGTAGCAGAATCAACCGGTTCGGTCTGGACCGCTCGTTTTATTGGTTCATCTACTGGATTAATATTGTTTCCTATATTGACCTGGGCGCTCCTAGGAGAATCAATGCTTACAGCTAAAACAATGATTTGCCTTTCGTTAGCGATAGTGATCCTATTGGTGCAGATTTTTTATTGACGGTTGGAATTACTTACTATTTATTGTAAGGAGTTTATAGATGAAGTTTTACAAAAAGTGGAAAGGGTTCCTAAACGAAGCCGAAAGAGATGCTAAGGTTCTTAGGAATATCAACATTGATCATATAAAAAAAGAGGAACCCCAAGCCGCAGATGAGGAAGTGAGAGACTACTTCGCGCGCCTTCAAAAAATGGAAAGAGACCCAAATTATCTCAACCCAATATTCCCGCAACAGCTAGTTTCCTGGATAGAATCTCTACCTGACAATCATTTTCCAACATCCGGCAGAAAGCGCTTTGCAAAGTGGTTAGGGAATTCAATTTATTTTGAAGAAACAGACGGCTCTAGCGCCCCATCCAGTTCCCAAGCGTTCGAAGATTTAAATACATACAGTAATGATATCAGGTATATAGTAGATTACTTGAACGGCTCAAGAGCATCCTTGCCAAAGGAGCTGTGGAATCTTGGGTTCTACCGAGTTTTCGACTTAGCCACCCAGTGGCATGACAAGTTCAAGGACTCCGAAGATCCCGGAGACGACTACAAAACCATGAATGTTGTCTACGATTTTGAAAATGGATATAAAATTGTCCAAATTCCGGCTGAAGATATAGAGACTGAAGGTGAAAAAATGAATCACTGTGTAGGGTCTTATTGCGATGCAATGGAACGTGGTGAAGTGATTATGTTCTCCTTGAGAAACCGCAACAACGAACCTCATGCAACAGTCGAAGTGGACCCAGAAGAAAGAAGGGTTCTTCAGATAAAGGGCAACTCTAACAGTCCTCCAAAGGAAGAATACAGACCGATGCTCAGCCAGTGGCTTGCTACTACTGAATTGGATTACAAAGATAGCCCAGATTATTTAAATCTTTTGACATCAAAAGAGATAAGACAAAAGCTCCAATCCGGTGAGCTTCCTGGTAGTTCAGAGGCGAACCTAGCAGCGTCATCTGAAGATTCAGAAATTATTGATTTTATGATTGATCAACTAAGCTCTGCTGAGACTGTCCTTAATATAAACAGAAGCGGATTAGCTAATCATATCTCCAGGAATCGAAACCTTAACGAAGATCAGCGTTTTGCATTGATAAAGATCAATATGCTTGGCGAGGGTGAAGAGATCCTCCAAGGCGCGAAGTACAGCCTGCTGATCGGACCGGACGGATCGGCTCGATTCCTATTCCCACCAGAAAACATTAGGGTTGACTTCGCGAGTCTATCGCGCCGCACCTGGAGCTTATGCAAAGAGGTCCTTAATGCATCTAGGCTGGATGTACGGAGGACTGAAACTGCTGTGTTTACTGTAAAAGCTGTCTGCGGAAGTATGTACACTGAACAGGAAATCAGAGATGAGATATTAGAGTATCTTTTGAGCGAAGAATATATGAATAAAGTTGCAAAGTCAGATTTTCTTGTGAACAATCTGAAGCCACACTTCATGCAGATATTGCAAAAATATCTTGATGGGTGGAAGCCTCCAAATCGAGAAATTGTAAGAAAAATATATAGCCTGAGACAAAATGTTACTTTTTTAAACATGGCTAACCAGGCTGCATCGTTTCCTTTAAATGGATATATTGTGCAAACTCCATCACTATCAGACGACATTGTGGAGCAGATGATGGAGGATGTCAAAAATAACAAGCCCTCGCAACTCAAAATAGGGCATGTCATAGATGCAATACTAAACCCAGCAGTATCGGACCTTAGAAAGATCGAACTTCTAAGTTTAAAGTCTCCTCCTTCTTACTCCGGCGCATCCCCGCTTTCGGTTGTAGACTTGACAACCATAGGAACACTTAAGGGACCGTATGGAGATGGACCATATTGGGGAGTTACAGGGCGCCGCTATTCCCGCGAATTGGTCAAAGCCTCCGAAGCCGGTGCATTTAGTAAAGAATTTATGAAATACATGATTGATGCCGGCATTTTTGATCCAGAGTACGCTACTCGTTGGATTGGGCAGTACACTAAAAGAACCGGTAAAAGCCCCAACCTCGCGAAAATGCCTAAAGAGGAATATGTGCCTATATTGAGTAAAGTAAGGGAAGAAGCCAAGAAGTGGTTGGACAGTTTCGAGCCCCCTAAAAAAGAATACGACGCATTATCCGAGCCTAAACCTCCATGGGTGTCAGAGACCAAAGACCCAGTATCCATACAGGTTGCTGAATATTTTAACAAAAAAACAATGACAAAAGATAAATTTTATGATAGTATAAAAGAAAGTTTAAAAATCAAAGAAGAAAAAGGGCGAAGCCGCCAACGCGGTATATATAAATTTTATTGCATGTTGTCCTATAGCTTGACCATCGACCAAAACCGTTCACGCGGTCTCGATGATATTTTGGCTGATTTACGTGCACTGCCGAATGTGACAATCGTGACAGTTGTCATAAAGAATCAGAAAGTCGCAGAAGGCAGATATATAGCGGGGCTGTCAATAAAATTCATCCCCTCGGTTCCAGGTCAGTTTAGCTCTCCAGAGGATTCAAAAAGCCGGATTCTTAGGGACTTGAAGAGGTTAAAGAATGTGCAAAATATATTTAAAGTCTCAGCAGGCTTTGAAAGGCTAGAGTAAATGAAATCTCCAGATCACTTCCGCCGCGAAGATGTCAGAGAAATATTCGCAAGAAGACTTAGAGGGAAAACAGTGATGTTAAAGCCCCTTACCCTAAAGGTAAGAGAAGACTTTTTGGATGAAAGAACATATGTTGACCTATCGTTTCAGAAGACAGAAGAAAAGAAAACAGGAACACAGGATACAAAAGAATATTCTTTCACAGATATGCCAGGTCTAGGTTTTATAGATTCTGTCTTCAACATATGTTATAAAAACTTTTCTGAAGAATACACTTCCTTGAAGAACATAAGTTTAGTTGATGTGATTGTAAAACCAATTTTTTCAGTATCCACGACGCCTCAAGGAACAGACGCCAAGACAGATATTTTCTTTAGAGTGAAAACAAAAGATCACGGCATTTCAGAATTTAGATCGCGATCACGATCTATAATTAGGGCAGGGCTATCTGCTGCACTAGAGGCTTTCGAGTTCTACATAAACTGTGATAAAGCACACAAGACACTTCTTTTCGTCTTGGAAGATGCAAAAAAGAGAAACAGAGGGGACATTTCACAGAAATGCATTTCAGATTTGTCTGCTTTGTCTCGTGTAAATACATATGTTTAGAAACATGGACTATCAAATAGCTATCTGGGCTTTGATTTTAACAGGGTGCTTGCGTGTATATTTTGAATTTTTTAGATAAAATTCGTCCAATTTTAATTATTCTTTGGGCTTTCTCCTTAATTACATTAGGAGTTATTTCTTACTATGCCCAAAAACAGATCGACATCCAGAGCCAGAGAATTGAAGATAGGGGATCTAGTATATCACCTTCTTTACGGCAAAACGTGGGTGGGAGTTCTACTGGACATTATAGATGTCCACCAAGACAAAGAGGGGTCTGTACTCCATAAACAGGTGGGGTTGGTTAAGATGCAGCCCGGATCTAAATACGAGTTTTTCTTTAAAGATATGGTGTCTAGGAAGAACAGAATCAATGATTCTTTAGGAATGGTTTCAACAAATTGGCTTTTTAAGCTGGAAGGTAAGGTAAAAAATAATGGAGGGATTCAAACTAAGAAAAGGTGATATGATAGTTCACAAGGCATTTGACCGTGCTCAAGTGGCTATTGTCACCAAAACAACGCCGAGGTACTTATATTATGTCCTAGACGGACACCCAGGGAGAGTAAAGAAGGAGCGTGTTTGGGCTCGACTCGATGCGTCAGGTCCAGAGGATATTACTACGACGGAGGTTCATTATAGAACCTTGAAAAATAGAAGAAAACAAAGAAAAATGAGAACACTAGATTTGCATGGAGTCCAGCACTTTAAAGCAGAAGAAAAAATAAAAAAGTTCTTGAATTTTGTTGAGTTACCGTGTAAGATTATAACTGGACACTCATCAAAAATGAAAGACCTTGTGAATTCCGTTGTTCATGAATATGAGTGGAAGTGCAGCGAAGAAAGCGCTTACAATCCTGGAACACTGATTATAACGGAATAGGCAGAATAATAGATGAAGTACTTTTTTTTGTGTGTTGTGTTGGTTGCGTGCACCCATCATCGCGAACCACGTCTTCAAGCTCAAAGCGAGAAGAGTGTTTTTGTTTGCCATAGCTCAGACCCGGTGAAGCATGGAAAGCTGTGTGAAGAAGGGTGTCTGCAGGATATGTATACCGATGCCTATTGTTGGGAGCTGAAAAAAGAAGATTGTGAAAAAGAACTGAACTACGAGTGGCAAATTAAAAATTGTCACTTTTTCGAGTGAAAGAAAGACAAAGAGAATGAGCAAAATTGAAAAAATCATACAAAAATCGTTAGAAAAAATTAAGGATACTCAAATCAACCTCAATTCTGCTGCAGCCCGTAAAGCAGTTGCTGCGATTATCTTAGAAGATCTTAAAGAATCCGCCCGCCGCCGAAGCATGAAATGATGCGTTAGCAAAATATGCTACAATTTATACTATTTATAGTATGGACTTTAAGAAAGGGGACAAGGTTTATATTCTAGATTTTCCTTTTGGGCGCCCCCTGAATATTGTTGGCGAGATTGTAGGAAAGTCAGGAGATGATTACTATAGTGTCTTGTTAGAGAATGGTCTCTTAGCCGGAGACATAAAAAAATATAAGTATTGGAAACTTGTTCCATTTGACAAAGTGATTGAATAGTGTTATGATAGATATTGTTGTTTTGGTGTTGTTAGATGTCTTATAATAAGAAGCAATTTTACATGAATACTCCGTCTGGAGATTCGATATTAACTGAAATTTTTCAAGAAAACAAATCTGTTACTATTCTCCTCGGGGGTAATAACAGAATAGATCTTGACCTAGATTCTGCTTTTGAGTTAGCAGACTTACTAATATTAATAGCAAACGAAGGAAGATTCCCAAATGAAAAATATTAGAAAAGGTAAAGGGTATAGGTGGTCTGACTTATCCCATAACGTTGGTCCTGACGGCATCGACAGAGAGACTTACGGATTTACAATAGATGATTTAGACAGAAAAACCTTTTCAGAAGCTCAGAGTATGTACGAAAAAGTTTTTATTCTTATCAGAGAAACATTAGAAACGAACTCATCCTCATGTATGGATGTGGAAAGCGAGAGATTACAGTGTTGTCAAGATATTGCGGACATTCTTTCCAAGAAGAATTTAATCAAGTGACTCGGGGAGAGGAAGCCCAGGTTCTGACCGATTACGATTTATTCGGAACAAACATAAAAGATGAAACAGTCATATATATTAGCACATCTGTTACGAACAATAAGCATCTTTTCTATGTGCCATTAACTGGAGAGTGGGCAGAATTAAAAGAGGAGCAAATAAATTGGATCCAACCTGGTTTTATCTCGGATGAAAACAGAGAGTTTGTATCTCGAATAAAAAGGATGGTGATAACTTATGGCACATAATGAAAAAGCACTTACTAAAAGTCAACACTATCTACTATTCAACAAGGTTTGAGTGCTTTGGGCAATGCCTTAAAATTAAAGACTATATGGCTTTTATGATATGGACAAAACAATCTGCATCTTCAGGTTGGTATCATTGTGCAGAACTAGTTTATAATATTCACGAGATAAATAATTAATTTTATTGACTTTTTTTGCTAAATATGCAATAATATATTACAATAATTCGAAGTGAAAGGGTGTTTTTCATGAAGCCTGGAGATTTAGTGACAATTGCCGGAGCACAAGGGTTGAAACCAGACGAGCCCATCGGTGTTCTGTTAGAAGTCGTCGATTCAAACCTATTCAATGAATTTAATCCGCAAGAAGGGGACAGGATCGCCAAAATCTTATGGAGAGGCTCGTCACAACCAAAATTATGTATTCTTAGACATTTGGAAAAGCTAAACCAGTAGAAAGATGTGGAAAATGGTAGAATATAACGAAGCTGACTTTACCAATCTGCTTGAGAGCGCAAAAGATTACCTTAGCAATAGAGAGAAATGGTTCATTGAATCTGTAATGGGACAGTGCGTCAACCGAGGTCACTTAACCCCCGGTCAGACTGAGTGGTTCAATAGCCTTAAGGAGAAGTATAGCCCCTTGAAGATTCAAGAGTTTGAAACTTGGCGTGATAACTTTTCAGACCACCACCGCCGTATCGCAAGACAAGTCGCGGCGTACTATTCCACCACCGCTTACTTTCAGGAATATACCAAGAGAGTAATTGAGAATCCAAAATCTTTTACCTTTACTAAGCAAGAGTGGGATCACTTTTGTGAAAATAAATATGCTAAGAAAATTCGAGAAAACTATAATAATAAACCTAAATTTGGAAAGTCAGACTGTATTCAAATAAGAGCATCTAACAGGATTGATCTAGCGAACGCATCTAATCCAAAGCGGTCAAACCATTTAGCTAGTTCGAGAGAAGCTAATAAAATTGGGTTTGTTTTGGAGGTTGACGCAAAGCCCGTCACCCGAGCAGCAAAGGGCTCTAGGGTATACAAGATACTACTTATTGGTGAGGTCTCCCCCATTTATGCACACGAATCAGACCTAAAGAGAAAAAGATGATCAATACCATAAAATATATCTCATACCTCGCCGGCGACGAAAGAATGAAATCATTCCCGGACACCCAAGGAATGTTTAAGCCCTCCTTAAGAAAAATGGCAAGACTTTCAGGGTGGAAACTCGATAGGATCAGAAAACAAAAGTCGATGTTTTCTATGTCTTTTGTTCAACACCAAGCAGTCCGTACCGGGGACCCAGTCATAAACCTAGAAAACGGCGAAAAAATAAGAGTTTACTTGTCGGGAGACCCAGAAAGAATGCTCACTGAATCACGGTCTCTTTTGGAGCTTCATGACAAGAAACATAGCAGTGTTACCAGTGCCCCTCTCCAAGAGAAGCGACACATTGATGATGATGAAATTTACTCTCTGATGGAGGAACTGGACAAATGGTAAAAGTGGGGGACTTAGTTTACGTCGTTTCAAACAAACAGGTGCAGCCTTTGCCAAACCAGTTGAAGGGAGTAATTTTCTCTCAAATTGATAAAGACTGGTTCAGAGTCTATATAGCGTGGGACCAACATTCTAGAATACAAGAATTCCCCAGCTGGATGCTGGAAAAAGTACAAGAATCTTCTTGACTTTTGTATCAAACACTGATAATATTATTATAAATAATGCCTCGATAGCTCAGCTGGATAGAGCAACAGCCTTCTAAGCTGTGGGTCATAGGTTCGAATCCTATTCGGGGTGCATCGCTGGCGTAGCTCAGTTGGTAGAGCAGTTGATTTGTAATCATCAGGTCGCAGGTTCGAATCCTGCCGCCAGCACAACTTTAAAATTGGAGGAAAAATGGATTTTTTAGGAAGCGTAATTACAATTGCAGTCGGTTTATGGATAGGTCAGATTTTGATTGACCACTGGCGCCAGAGATGATAAGATCTAAATCGGAACAAGAGCCCAAGTTACTTGAGATAGATCTTTCAGGTCCAGACGGTAACGCATTCGCTCTTATGAGGTACGCACAGATCTTGGGTCGAAAACTTGGTTACACAGAAGATAGAATTGATGCTATTATCAAAGTAATGAGGATGTCAAGCTACGATGGATTAGTTCATACTTTTGATGAGCAATTTGGTGAATACGTAATCTTGTGGAAGTAGCTAAGATTAAAGTCGGAAACCTGGTGTTACACCCAATGATGCTAAGTTTAGGCATGGGGATTGTTGTAAAGGTGACATCGGAAAAACTTTGCTATGTATCTTGGCAGGGCAGAATGCCAACAATAGAAGCTATTTCACAATTGGAGAATGTAAGTGAAAATCGGTGATCTAATCGAACACAACCTGGGACACCGTGGCATTGTAACGGACATTAGAATGATGTATCCGAGACATCCATCGTCACCAGTCGATACAATAAAGGTTGCCTGGATAGACTCGCAACCAGACTGGGCACACCCAGATCTTTGGTTCCCTGTCATTGCGATCAAAGGAGTTTTAAGTCGTGCAAGTCGGTGACTTAGTCAGATTCTTCAACACTGCGTATCCAACAAAAAAAGTTGGGATTATAACACAAGTAGACCCCCGCTACAGCGAGCACTTTCAAGCATCACCGCGCTACAAGGTCCGCTGGTCAGATCATAAATTATCTTACCGAGAATGGTATGCTAAACTTGAATTGAGGAAAATATGAAAATTGGATATGCTTGCATCAACATGACACTATCTGATGTACCAAAGTCAAAGCGTGTTACAACTAATCGCTCTATGATTAAAAAGACTTTTCAAGCCAAAGGATTGAAGTATGCTTCGGAGCTTTCACTCCAAAATGTCAAAGATTTGTTTAAGATTTTGATTTGGAATGAAAAGAAAAATATCAAGTTTTACCGCATGTCTTCTGACATTTTTCCGTGGATGTCTGAATATGAAATTAAAGATCTACCAGACTACCTAGAAATATCCAAAACCCTAAAAAACGTTGGGGACTATGCAACAAAGAACAACCACAGGTTGACATTCCACCCCGGACCATTCAACGTACTTGGGTCGCCAAAAGAGTCAGTCGTCGAAAAAACCATAAAAGAACTTAATTCACACTCTCAGATATTTGACATGATGGGGTTTTTTCCTAGTCATTACAACAAGATTAACATTCATGTTGGCGGAACATACGGCGGAGACTTTGAAGGCACGGCATCTAGATGGGTCAAAAACTTCTATAGACTGGATGAAAACACGCGCTCTAGGCTTACCCTGGAGAACGATGATAAAGCCTCCATGTGGTCTGTAAAGCACCTTTACGATCTAATCTATCAGCGAGTTGGTGTGCCAATTGTGTTTGATTATCACCATCACCGTTTTTGTACCGGCGGATTGACAGAAGAATCAGCCCTGTCACTCGCTGCATCGACATGGCAAAAAGAAATCCCTCCAGTTGTGCATGTTTCAGAATCGCGAGCAGAAGAAAAGAATGATCTAAAAATTAGACCACAAGCACATTCGGATTTTATCCGCAGACCGATAAATTCCTATGGACAGCAACATGATATTATGCTAGAATGCAAAAAGAAAGAATTAGCTTTGTTGGAATATAGGAGTATTTGTGAGCAGCACAGCCGTATTGCAACCCGCGTTTCAGCCGGGTGATTTAGTTCGGAAGATGGATGACACTCATGATAATTTTGAATTTTACGGGATTGTTCTTGAAAGGGTAATCACCATTAATCACATTTATTCGAGTAGTGATTTTTTCCGGATCCTAAAACATTCCGGAGAAAAGATCATATGTCTCGCTTGCAATCTAGAAAAGGTTTCGTAAAATGAAAGCCGGCGACTTAGTAAAATTTAACAATGCATTGTTCAGCAGTGCCCCTAAAGACATATATATTGTTCGAGAAATTTCTCACAAGTGGGCTAGGCTACACAACTACTCCCCACCTGTTGATATAAAACTTCTGGAGGTAATCAGTGAAGGTAGGCGACCTAGTAAGATTTAAAGTACACCACTACCATAAATCATATGGTCTTGGTATTCTACTTGAGGAAAATTCCTCAACGAGAGTCGATAATCACTATTGGGCGCTGTTCAATGGCGACCGCATAATGGTTAGGCTTAACGAATTGGAGGTAATCAGTGAAAGTCGGTGATTTGGTGCGAAAACGCTGGGGCAGGATAGACTCTTATCAACAAAATACCCTCGCCATTGTAGTTAATCCACACGCGATAACCGAAGGTCTGCTGCTAACAGGTCCTCTGGTCGCAGTTGCATATCCAGGTCGGTCAATGGAGTTACACAAACCAGAGGAATTTGAGGTGATAAATGAAAGTCGGTGATTTGGTTACGCTTTCCGCCTCCGGAAAAAAAGTACAACGGGCTGCATGGGTCCATCATGATGATTTTGGAATAGTGATTAGGGTGACTAATCCAACATTTTGGAAACTTTATGAAGTCAAGTGGAACAAGAGTGTTTACACTCCTTCATGGCGCCACGACCGCCGTCTAGACCGTAGAGACTTAAAGCACCTCCGGCATAGCCCATAATGGAAAAAAATAAACTGTTTACAAAACTTCTCTTGTATGCTATATTTACTTTATGAGACAAGTGTTTGATGTAGGGGATTTCGTAAAGATCAGTCGGAGTTTTCCTTCTAGCGATAAGGGAATCGTTCTGAAGACGGAATTGATTAACGCTCACATGCTTGAACCAGACCAGTGGGTCTGGCATGTAGACGAGTATCGCTGTAAAGTGCAATTATTCTCAGGGTCTTCTCAGTGGGTCCGCGCCAAATGGCTAGAACATATTTCAAAAGCTACAAAAGAATAAAAAGTGAACAAAAAACCTAATAATTCCTTGACTTTAGATGTGATTAGGATTATAATAAATAAAAGAAAAGTGGAAATAGATAGCCTTCCCGGCTATCCTTTTACTTTTACTAAGGAATCTATCTCAAACTTGTTAACGGGATTGTTGACTGAAATGGAAGATGAATGCAGAAAAGCTGCAAACTTGTAGAAAACTATCACCGTATGACCACTACGGAAAAATATGGTTTAGCAAAGAATCGCTTCATATCTGAAGAGTTACAATCTTTAATGGTTGCTGATTCTTCTTGTAAAAAAACTCTCCACGCTAACCTAGCAAACAACCGCAATATAAGCAAAAAAACAGTAAATGCCCTCTGGTCGGATAAGGTGAACAGGGGGTATTCAACAAAAATGATGCTTATTGCTGCGTGTCACTTCAAGGAACAGCCTGAAAAGTATTGGGAACTCTACAGGAACCACCCGCGCATGTGGAGCATCTCCTCCTACCGCGCTCGCAATGTATTTGTGGGGAGCTACTCAACTCATCTCGACGGCTCCAGCTACACTCCTTCTGATCTTTTGAATGAGATATATGATAAAAGGATTAAGCCCGGGCTTGGCTGCGACCCTGATGAAAGATCTTTTTTTGATTGGTATGGCATTGAGAGAAACACGATCGACCTCGCAAAGCACAAAAATTGCGACCTATCTTTGGCAATAAAACTATCAGTATGCGGCGTTGAGTCTACGCAGCAGATAGCATTCAAAAGAATTGTTGAACTTTCTAAATAAAAGACTTGACTTGAAACCTTAGTAGTGATATACTATTTATAGATGATGGACGAACAACCTATAACTGCACAACATCAAGGAGAATCTCATGGCAGTTGATTTCGCAACATTTTCAAATATTGTTAAGCACGTGACCAATGTCCGCAAGCCTGTTCTACTTAGGGGTAGACACGGCATCGGCAAGTCAACAGTGGTCTATCAATTCGCTGATAGCATCGGTCTGCCGGTGGTTGAGCGCCGAGCCTCACAAATGACTGAGGGTGATCTCGTGGGTCTACCTTCGGTTGAAGGCAATAGCACGCGGTTCAATCCACCTGACTGGTTCAAGGAAGCATGTGATACCCCTGTCGTGCTTTTCTTGGATGAAGTCGATCGAGCAACTATTGAGGTCCGGCAGGGCATTTTCGAGTTGACAGACAGCAGAAAGCTCAATGGTAATTCCTTACACGAAGGAACCTTGGTGTTTGCAGCTGTCAATGGCGGCGAGCACGGATCCCAATATCAGGTCGGTGAGATGGATCCCGCTGAACTTGACCGCTGGACGGTCTTCGATATCGAACCAACCGTCGAGGACTGGCTAACGTGGGCGAAGGACAGCAATGTCTCTGACATCACTTGGGATTTTATCAACACAAACCGTGCACACTTGGAGCACTCTGACGATTTTGAACCCAATAAAGTGTATCCTTCTCGCCGTTCTTGGGAGCGTCTTGATGATTGTTTGAGGCAAGGCGATTTACTAGAGCAGGCTAGTCCAACGCTGTACAACCTCACAGCTGCATTCGTGGGCTTTGAGGCAGCTGTAGCCTTCAACGACTTTGTTCAAAATTATGATAGACAAGTCACAATCGAAGACATCCTTGATCATGGAAACTTCCACAAGGTCGCAGACTTTGGTATCAACGACCATACAGCCTTGATTGACAAGTTTGAGGCATCAAATATCTTTAAGGGTGAACTGGAACAGGACAAGATGGATAATCTCGCAAGATACTTTATCTCTCTCCCGTCTGAAGTAGCAATGAAGCTCTGGTCAGTTCTTGGCAATGGCGAAATCAACAACACAATCAAACTCCACCAGTCGGTAGTTGATGGCAACTCTGTTTCTGAGTATCTTGTTAAGATCCTCGCCGGCGAATCTAAGTAAGGGGGCTTCCATGTCTGAAGTTGACTTCGATCTTAATATTCATACGGCTCGTCTTCTTATGGACGAGCCATTCTTTGCAGCTGTTTCTAGACGAATTGACAAGCGCGCTTCTAATGCTATCCCCACAGCTGGTGTTCTTGTCAACCCAAAAACAGCTCAATTCGAGATGCTTTACAACCCGTCTTTCTTCGGAAAGCTGTCTGATCTTGAGCGCCGTGATGTTCTCAAGCATGAGTTCTATCACATCACATTTCTTCATGTGACTGACCGTATGCCCGAGGGCGAAAATATAAAGAGATGGAATATTGCGACAGATCTTGCAATTAATTCTCACCTCAATAATCTCCCAGAAGGAGGTCTTATTCCAGGACAGGGTCCGTTTGTAGACTTACCAAAAGGAATGTCTGCAGAGTGGTACTTGGCAAATCTTCCCAAGGTCACTAAAGACAAGAAGGAAGGGGATATACAGTCAGAAGATGGCGAGGAAGGCTCTGGAGGCTCCCCATCTGGTGACGCCGACAATCAGCAACAAGGTTCTCCAGGGTCGGAATCTGACGAATACCCAGAAACCCTCGATGATCATTCGGGATGGGGCAAGTGCTCACAGGAAGTCAAAGACATTGCCAAAGAACGCCTAAAGGAAATTATCAGACAAGCCGGCGAAGACTGTGCGCGTAATAATTCTTGGGGTTCAGTTAGTCAGTCTACCCGCCAAAAGATAATGAAAGTGTTGGAAACGAAGGTTGACTGGAAAAAGGTCTTGAGATACTTCGTAAAGGCTAGTCAAAAAGCAAATAGGTCCAGCTCAATCAAGAGGATCAACCGCAGATACGCCTATATCCACCCAGGGCGCAAGTCTAGTCGAGTTGCTAAGGTTGCAGTATCTATTGACCAGTCCGGATCAGTTGATGATGGGATGTTAGCTAAGTTTTTTGCGGAGCTTAATAAGCTCGCAGAAATTGCAGAATTCACGGTCATCCCTTTCGACACTAGAGTTGATGAAGATATGGTATACAAGTGGAGTAAAGGACAAAAGAAACTACACGAGCGCGTTATGTGCGGTGGGACGGACTTTGATGCTCCAACTGAGTATGTCAACGGCAAGTCGTTTGATGGTCATATTGTTCTTACCGATATGTGTGCACCGAAGCCAAAGCCAAGCAAGTGCCAGAGAATGTGGATGACCACGTCAGAGCATGCCGAGCGTCGGTACTTTGATACTAAAGAGAGAGTTGTTGTGATTGATTAGGGAACAGGGAATGTTCAGGGGATTTCTCCTGAATCCGGTCCACCAGCTAATATAGAGAGTAGGGATACTTCGCGAATGTCTACAACCGCGTTTAACTGGACCCCAACCGAGTGTTGGGAACAACAAAAAATTAGTGTAGGCTGGTGAGGGTGAGGCGATGAGGACAGCTTCCCTGGTGGACTGCTTTTATTATGTTTGATACATTTAGTTATGAGTTCTGGAAAGAAGTAATTGCTATGCTGCTGATATGTTTTTTGTTTTTTCTTGTGATTTTAGTCTCAGATGAATAATTAACTTGGGTGCGTAACTTTCTTCGCACTTCTCACACCAGAGGGTATAGTTTTGGGGTAGTTATCGGAATTTTTGCTGGTTTTTTGTACGCAAATTTCCTTGACTGGGGATTGCACATGCTATTGCACAAACCAAAAGGAAGATCCCGATTTAAATTTCACTGGAAGCACCACGGGGTAGCCAGAAGGAACAAAAACCACGACCCAGATTACAGACTAAAATTGCTACACAATGAGACATACCTCACTATTTTAGGTATTTTGATCCATCTGCCGCTGATATTTGTTTGGGCACCATTCGCTTGGACAGCTATAAGCTATGCTTTAGTGTATATGGTACTCCACAGAATGAGTCATACCTATGTCGCTTTCTTTAAAAAGTGGATGCCATGGCACTATGAACACCACATGGGCAAAAATCAGAACGCAAACTGGTGTGTAATTTGCCCATTAATGGATTATATAATGGGTACAAGGCTAAAATGGCTTAACAAAGACTAATTATTTTGCTATGTCCCGACCCCACTTGTTTAAAAAAGGCGACTTAGTTGCCTGTTACGTGACAAACACTGATCAGTGGCAATCACTTATGTCATGGGGAATTGTTTTGGATATTAATCCAGATTTAGATGATATTTTAGTTCTAGACAACCAGTCAAATCGACAATGGTGGCCCTCCCACCGATGGAAAATTATATCGAACAACGAGAGCAAAAGAGTTCTTGACAATGACATCAAAATGGCGTAATATATAAACAGAAGAAAGGTTAGAAAGAATGGATGGATTTGAATCAGAGATGATGTTCATGGGGATGTTTACATTATTCTTTGTTGTGTTTTTTGGCTATGTTTTACCAGGTTTTTGGAGAATTTACATTAAGTCAATAAAACTTGCGCTCACAGCAAATGTTGTAAAGACAGTTTTGAGAGACGATGAGGACTCCCAAAACAATAGAAGGAGAAGATAGATGGGGTACAGATCAGACGTCGCTCTAGCAATAACGCCAGCCCGCGCTGTTTTGCTTAAAGAGTTGGTGAAAAAAGACGATAATCTCGCTGAACTTATAAATGATGCCGACACTAATCTTGCTTGGGATGATCCGAAATCGAGTACTGAGGCTGTAAAATTTCTTTGGACCCATATCAAGTGGTATGATTGCAATCCAGATATTCAAGCGATAGACAATTTTCTTGCAAACTCCGACGATGACGAATATCTCCTACTTAGGGTAGGGGAGGAAGAAGCCGACATCACCCGAGAAGGGTATTATCACGATTCAGGGATGTGGATCCAAAGGACTATCTCATGGGAGTAAAAATACCATCCATTTCAATCGGAGATTCGGTTTTGCTGAAGTATTCTGTCTCGCAATATGGTGGTGATAGCCACCAGATTTGTGGTGTAGTGCTTGAAGCAACAAATGATTTACACAAATCCGAACTGAAAGACCCTGATGCCGAGGATTACGGTCCAACTGTTATCAGTGCCCAATTTCCAAAAACGTCTCACGTGCTTGTTTATGATCCCGCTCAAGTCGATGCAGGTGGGTATGGCTGGTGGAGTATAGGATCTGATATGATCTATATCAATGAAGTTAAAATTAATAGAAGGGGGCAAGAGGTGCTAGTGTCATGCCGACAGAATTAATTCTCCTATTTTTTGCGTTTGTTTTATTTTTGTATTTTGTCACCCGACAATTAAATAAGGTCAGGTTAAACCAAAAGCGCGAAGAACTTGCAAGGGTCCTAATAAAAGAGATCCAAAGACAAAAGAAATTAGATGAACTTTATGGGCGAAAATCGCCCTGGGAAAGCTAATGTTAAGTATCCTAGTTGATGTGATAACTATAACCTTTTCGGTCCTTGTTGTTGTCATTTTGGTTGATTATGTTAAAAAGAAAGATATGTAAGTGTCAGAAGCGGGATTATTGTTTGTGCAATTAGCGGAAGTTATAGAGTCCGCCAGTGTGATTTTGGGAATTCTTACTTTTGTCTTGTTGGCATCTTGGGTAATCAAATGAAGATTGGAGATTTGGTTAAGTGGTCTGAAGTGGAATCAACCTACCAGCGGTTTGCCGCGTACCCAAACCAAGATATTACAGCTGTTATCTCCCGCAGACAATGCGGAATTGTAGTAGATAGCAATCCTTATGTGTTCTTTGTTCATTGGCTTAGCGGTGAATACTTGGCACAAAAACCAGACACAATCGAGGTTATCAGTGAAAGCAGGTGACTTGGTAATGTGGAAGTACTACGAAGGCATAGTAGAGCGTGAAATGATAGGCGTTATCATCTCAGACCATACGCCCGCTTCCAGAGCAATCGCTTCTACTCTCAAGAATGTTTGCTGGTTTAATCAACAAAAGGGGATTAGCCCGATAGAACAAGGCTGCTTGGAGGTTATTAGTGCAAGTCGGTGATTTGGTAAGATGGAGAGCCGACGGTGATATAGGTGTTGTGTTGTCTGTAAGAAAAGGATCACTCATTGGCGGAGACAATGTGGTATATGTCATGTGGTTTGATGGTCCGGACACAGGACCGTTACCAGATGATCACGAAGAATTGGAGCTGTTTAGTGAAAGTCGGTGATTTGGTTACGTTTTCTGCTTATGGTCTCAGCCGAGACTACAACCTCAGACTTCACTATAATCGACCATATCCTGTTGGAATAGTTGTCGCCATTCGTCCTGATTTGCCTGGTGTGAAGGGATACCCCTATAAAGTTATGTGGACCCACATTGCCCGCAGTGGTTTGAACCACTCGCGCCGGGAGTTAAAGAAGGCAGTTTTATCATGAAAGTTGGAGACTTGGTGAGGTATAAAAAATCTGAATTTGTCACAGAGAGGTGCTACGAAAAATATGTTGGATTAGTGGTCGATCGAACACCTTCACAATTGTGTGTTAAATGGAATACAGAGTTTGCGTCTATCCTTTGGCATCATAAGTGGACATTAGAGGCTGTAAAGTGACTTTAAAAAGGGGAGACTTTGTTAAAATTCTCAACAAGAACAACCTTGAGGGTAAAGTGGTTGGGTTTTATCCTCACACTCAAGATGCTGTAATTGAAACGCCCACCGGGCATCAATGGATTATTAGCCCTATTTTTCTTGAAAAAGTTGTTGACAACAACAACAAAAAGTGATAATATATAAATATACAAAATCGAGTTGCGGGCTGCTGGCGCAATGGTAGCGCATCGGACTTTTAATCCGCTGGTTCCGAGTTCGAGTCTCGGGCAGCCCACATCTTGCGTGTATCGTATAATGGCTATTACCTCAGCCTTCCAAGCTGATGATGTGAGTTCGATTCTCACTACACGCTCATTTTTCGGGGAGTAGCGCAGCCTGGCAGCGCATCTGGTTTGGGACCAGAGGGTCGCAGGTTCAAATCCTGCCTTCCCGACCAAAGTAACACTAATAAGGAGTAGCAACAAAGTGGCTTCAAACAGAGAGATTGAAAAGTTGTTTGATCAGTGGAATCCGAATAACATCCGTGTCGGTGATATTGTTCAAGTAAAGGTGTCTAGTTCACCTTACCGTGCCCGAATCGTCGGTATTGACCTGGACTTAAAAAATAAAAAAGTGTATGCCAATCTGAGGCTCATGGATGCGACTTTGAAGAATCCCATCAAGGTTGATGTTGCAGATTGCTACAAAATCGCTTCGCCCCTATATAGAGGGCATCATACAGGAGGATAATGATGGACGGAATTAAATCAGATATACCTATTCGCAGGATTGCGAGACATTTGATAAATTTTCCAAAACCTGAAACGACAAGAATCCTTTCTTCTATCCCAAGCGAAGAAAGAGCAAAAGTTATTGAGGAGATAAAGAGATTAAAAGATGATTCGCCGAAAAATGATTGACGCTATTGCACTGGCTGCCGGCTTTGGTCTGGTGGTTGCTTTCTTTTTTGCACCAATTCTTATAAAAGGGCAAAAATAAAAAAATGACAAGAGTACGTAACAACTTGATACCAGACTATTGGCGAAAGGGACTACCCGCCAAAAACCACAGAGGCTCTTTTTCGACAGACGGGAAGGCTCTTTATTCATACGCTCTTCAGATTGGAGATACTTGCGCCAAAACGGGAGCTAAAGTCTTGAGAGACTATACAGCTTCTGGAAAATGGGGATTCCAGTCTCAAACGACAAGCTGCCACGTCGGTCGCGCAAAGATTTATGCAAATTTAATTGATTAAATACTTGACATTTGCTAGTTTCGTGTATATAATATAAATATATCTTGGTTGCCTTTAAGGGACCGAGGTATAAATTGCAACTTGCTTAATAAGGAGGAACATAAAATGAATGCAATTGCTACATATAGACCAAGTTTAGTTGGTCACAAGGTCATAAATGACGTTTTCGACACGTTTTTCAATGATTTCCCAAATCATTTGAGAGCATCAACTCAGGGCTATCCCGTTGCCGACATATATCGAGACGATGATGGTTCTACAGTACTTGAGTTCGCTCTTGCTGGCTTCAAGCGTAAAGAGTTAACAATTGAAGTTAAACCAGCAGATAGGACAATAACCATTACGGGTACTGCGAATGAGGAGAATAGTAAACGTTCGCGTATTGCACGTAGAAACTTTACTAGAACTTACGTCAATTATGACAATAATTTGGACTTATCAAATGCCCACGCGTCTTTTGAGAATGGGCTCCTCTCAGTGAGGGTACCTCAGTGTGCAGAGTCAAAGCCAGTTTCGATTAACATCGACTAAAAAACCGTTGAAAGGATCTAGCATGTCAGTTAGGTTAGAAAATCAGTTAGTTTCAGGTAGGTTAGTCGATAAAGACGCTTCCGATCTTGCGGGACTTTTACAGATACATGGTTTCGACACCACCCGCCTCGTAAAAGTCCCGCATTCTTATTCATTGGCAACAAAAAAGAGAACCGAAGTCAAAACAGACTTAATTTGCGAATCCACAGAACGCAGAATCTCAATAAAAGAGCACAAACCGATTCAGTTGTGTTCAGTAGGTGGTGAAACCGCATCTTTTTACTTCAAAACAGCTCAGAAAAATGCCAATTTAACAAAATGTAATCAAATCAACAACTTAAACGTTTCTGCACAACTCTGGCAAAAGAAAATGTCTAAAAATGAGTCTTTTTTGTGGAACTTAACTCAAAAAGAGAAAGAGAAGCGTAGTTTGTTATCAGCGCTGGAAAATAACCCGTCCTTTAAAAGAGAGTTAATAAAAATTGCCCTCACTGGAGAAGGTATCTTTGAGAATTCTCGCGCTATTGCCAATTGGGTCGCCACACCCGAAAAGGTGACAGAAATCACGGATGATTACATTAAAAAAGTTTCAGACAATGCAAAAATTGATATTCGTTTGAAGTCAAGGAAAGGCGTGTCCGAGGTTAATTTACGCATCGACGTAAACATGCGAAAATTATAGCTTTTTTTCTTGACAATCGGAGCACGTTGTGATAGTATGTATATACACAATGCAAGGAAACTACTTTGAACATAACAGAACAAGATTTTGAAAACCAACTGGTGCAAGCCATTGGCTACAACACCTTCATAGCAATTCTTAATCAGAAGTTTTTGCAATATATTGACAACGAACCAAAATCAGAAGTAATCACCGAGATTCTGAATGATCTCAAACTACACCTTATGCCCACAACTAACAAGGAAATGCACTAATGAATCCTATTTGTGATGACTGTATGACAGAATATGACCCAAGGCGCAGACTGTTGGGTTACAGAACTTGCCTCGATTGTGGCAGTACACGAGCACTCCGCGAAATGAAAAGGAAAGCAAAGTGTACTGCACCTGCTTACAACAAGGGTGCATACCAGTATGTTGGAACCATAGCTAATGCGAAGGGAGTCGGTCGATAATGAAATATGAATCATTCATGAGGAAGTTAAAAAAGCGTTTAGGCTCAGACATTGAAGTGACCACAGGTAAGCCACCCTCAGAACGATGGACGTCAAGAAAGGAGTGGCTTGTGCACGGTGACACCGTCGCCTCTTGGCACGTAAACGACGATAAATCTGTGAGTTTATTTCACACTTGTCCCGCCGGTCTCGAAAGTGACCCTCATACAGACTATTATCCCGGGACATTCTGGAGCAACGCAACACAACTGATCGACCGCCTCGCGCCACCGCCACCAAAGTATCCTGCAGGTTCGCTTGTGATTGGGAAACAGAACAAGCGTGCCCAACGCCAGGGCTATGCCGGCGCAGTTGGACTAGTAACAAGTGCTTCCGATAAATATATAAAGATTAACTTTATCGGAAAGGATGTTGGATTGCTCAATTCAGCCGGCTGGCGAGGAATGCATTTTCCAGAACGTGACTTTGAGCTGGTGAAATAGTGAGTCGCATGCTTAAAAGTCTTGACTTTTATCTAAGTATCTGATATTATTAAAATAATGAAGTAGAAAGTAGATGGGTTTTGGGATGAGGGTTGGCAGCCTTGTAAAGAGAGCTAATCATTACAATGCAAACTACCTGCAACAGTCGGATCTTACGGGTTTGATTATTGAGGTAGGTGCCTGCACCATGCGACCGCTTAAGGTCGCATGGTCACATAACTACGGCACGTTTTGGACAATGAGGGAAAACCTGGAGCTAATCAGTGAAAGTCGGTGATTTGATAGTGTGTGAGCATTATGGTGTAGGTGTTATCATCGGTACACGAGACCGATCATTTGAGGCATACTTTTGTGAGGTAGAAAAAAGAGGCTGGTTCGGTTATGCCAACCTTGGAGCATCTATGGAACTAATCAGTGAAAGTCGGTGATTTGGTAAGATTAAAGAAGTGCCCAATAAGTATGCCAGCAATAGTTGTTAGTATCCTGAAAGGCGATGGGTATTTGGATGTGATGAGGTCTGACGGAGTGATATGCTTCGCACATGAAAGGTCATTGGAGGTAGTCAGTGAAAGTCGGTGATTTGGTAAAGTGGACAGAGCTTGAAGAATGTTATTATATTGCCTGTGGTTCTTTGGGTATGAAAGACATGACAGACTACAGAAAACGTGGTATCATAGTAGATAACAATGGCATTAACTTTTTTGTTCGCTGGGAAAACGGAGATTTCAAAGCTGCAAGACCAGGCACAATCGAGGTGATTAGTGAAA
>MDSZ01238760.1_pt1 | contig 65579 bp, 66 predicted proteins | sample 811201 | NCBI WGS metagenome assembly MDSZ01 (sample SAMN05326647, study PRJNA326480) | marine metagenome | isolation source: seawater | place: Indian Ocean: North | collected 2010
GCAGCTAAACCAGCAGCTGAGAAAAAAGCAGCTAAACCAGCAGCTGAGAAAAAAGCAGCTAAACCAGCAGCTGAGAAAAAATAAATATATGTTTTTTATAATAAAAGCCGGTAATACCGGCTTTTTTTTTGCAATTAATGTTTTGATTATTTGGATAAATAAATCATAATTAAATTAAAACCCTATGGATCCAAAAAATAAAGAAAATTTAAGTCTGTTACTGCAAGATGTTAACGACCTTCTTGGCAAAAACAAAATCGTAGAAGATTTAGTTGATAAGCAAGAAATGCCAAAACAGAAGTTAATTAAGAATTTGGTTCAAAAACAGAATCTGTCAGCATTAGGAAAACTTCTCAATTCTCTTCACTCAGCCGATGTTGCTTTTATTTTAGAATCATTACCTCTGGATGATAGATTGATTGTATGGGATTTGGTTAGAGCAGATAGAGATGGTGAAATTCTTCTAGAAGTGTCCGACAGTGTTCGTCAAACACTGATTGCGGACATGGATAGTACAGAACTGTTAGCTGCCGCTGAACAGCTTGATACGGATGAAATTGCAGATATTGCAGCCGATCTTCCAGAGGATGTTCTTCAAGATCTTTTACAAAGTCTTGATAGCAATAATAGAGAAATGCTAGAGTCAGCTTTATCTTATCCTGAGGATCAAGTCGGCGCTTTAATGGATTTTGATATTGTTACGATTAGGGATGATATATCATTAGAAGTTGCCCTGAGATACCTAAGAAAGATAAAAAAACTTCCCGAACTTACCGATAAATTATTTGTTGTAAATCGATCTCAAAAAATTTTGGGAGTCTTATCTTTAAAAAAAATAGTGGTGAATGAGCCCGAATTGATGGTAAAGGATGTAATGGCTCAGGATGCTGTTTTATTTAAGGACAGTGATGATGCTGCGGAGGCTGCAAAAGCATTTGAAAGATATGATCTTGTAACAGCCCCGGTTGTTAATGATCAAAATAAATTGGTAGGCAGAATTACAGTGGATGCTGTTATGGATTATATTCGTGAAGAAACTGATAGCACTGCACTATCTATGGTTGGTTTGCGAGAAGGTGAAGATATTTTCTCTTCTATTTGGAAATCAGTAAGAAATAGATGGGCATGGTTGGCAATCAATCTAATCACTGCCCTTATCGCATCTCGAGTTATTGGTGTTTTTGAAGGGTCAATTGAAAAAGTAGTTGCTCTAGCTGCACTAATGCCTATTGTCGCTGGGGTTGGTGGAAACTCAGGTAATCAAACAACAACGATGATTGTGAGAGCAATTGCTCTTGGACAAGTGTCTGTAAGTCACTTGAGGCAGCTGTTATTCAAAGAAATTGGTGTAGCAATTCTCAATGGAATTTTGTGGGGAGGTGTCCTTGGATTTATTGCATTTTATCTTTACGGTAACTCAAGCTTAGCTCTTGTTATGACAACTGCAATGACATTAAACTTAATTCTTGCAGCTATAATGGGTGTTATGATACCTTTCACATTAAGCAAGTCAGGTAGGGACCCAGCAGTTGGATCCAGTGTTTTAATCACAGCCATGACTGATAGTGGAGGTTTTTTTATTTTCTTGGGACTGGCTACATTAATTTTAATTTAAATTTATGAATTTTCAATTATCTAGTTTTGATGCTTACTTAGATTTTTACACATTAATTGAATTTTTAATTCTTTTAGCCTCTGTCTTACTATCTTATTATTTTGTCGCTGATAACCTAAAAAGATTTGTATCAAATAAAGCAAAATCAAAGATTTTAAAAGATGGCTTAGCAAGAATACTGTTTCCACTCTGTTCAATAATACTGATAGGTATTGCGCAAACAATTACATCTTTATTCTTTACACAAGGAGTGTTGTTACTTGGTCAGAAGCTACTGATTGCTCTTTTGATCATAAGAACATCAGTTTACCTGGTTCGATATTTAACAAATCAAAACTCAATAATTCGATCCCTTGAAAACGTAATTTCAATAATAATTTGGATTCTTTTCCTTTTACAGATATCTGGAATACTTCCTCAAATTATTGATGCGTTAGATAACATTACATTTAAAATAGGGGCCCAAAAATTATCCCTTTTAGTTATGATTCAAGCTGTTTTTGCAATTTTTATAGCTATCTTGGTTGCTATGACAATAAGCAAGTTTATTGAAAATAAACTGTTAAAAACCGCACAACTTGATCCCAATGCTCGAGTAATGTTAGGAAAAGTTTTTCGAATATTCCTATACTTTGTCGCAGTTGTAGTTTCATTATCCTCCATTGGAATTAACCTTACGTTTTTAAGTGTTCTTGGCGGAGCTTTTGGTGTTGGTCTGGCTTTTGGTCTTCAAAAAATAGCCAGTAACTATGTCTGTGGATTTATTATATTAATGGATAAATCAATCCATATAGGCGATATACTTCTTGTTGGCGAACATTATGGCGTAGTTACTCTAATTCGATCTCGATATACTGTCTTAAGAAAATTAGACGGTATTGAAGTAATCATACCGAATGAGACTTTGATATCAGAAAATATCATCAATCATTCTTTTTCTGATCGTAAAGCTAGAATATCGATTGAGGTGCAAATTAGCTATAAGTCATCAGTTGATAAAGCTTTTGAAATCATGTTGAATGCAGCAAAATCTGAAAAAAGAGTTTTAAAAGACCCAGAACCTGCAACATATTTGAGAGAATTTGGTGATAACGGTATTGATCTGTTGCTATCTTTTTATATTGTTGATCCTGAAGAAGGCTCTTGGGGTCTTAAATCGGATATAAATCGTAAGATTTGGAAGAAATTTCAAGAGGAAGGTATCGAAATACCTTACCCTTATAGAACTGTTGAGATTGTTAACAAAGAAATATTATAGAAGTATTACTTAATTTTATTTTCTTTGTAAATGACGTGTTTCCTAGCCTTTGGATCAAACTTTTTAATCTCCATTTTATCAGGCGCATTTTTTTTGTTTTTGGTCGTTGTGTAGAAGTGACCAGTACCAGCGGTAGATTCCAATTTGATTTTCTCTCTCATACCTTTTTACCTTCAGCTTTCATTTTAGCTATCACTGCATCAATACCTAGCTTATCAATAGTTCTTAATGCTGCATTAGTTATTTTTAAAGAAACCCAACGATTTTCACTTTCAACCCAAAACTTTTTATTTTGAAGGTTTGGCATAAAACGGCGCTTAGTTCTGTTATTTGCATGCGAAACGTTGTTTCCGCTTACTGGTTTTTTGCCTGTAACTTGACATTCTTTTGCCATAATAAAACTCTTAACTTAATTTTGAAAGACCGATATTAAACCATAAAATGGGCTTAAAACCAAGTATTTTTTAGTTCTTTCCAGTGCTTCCAAAGCCTCCAGAACCTCTGTCGGTTGCCTCAAAATCTTCCACTATATTTAAATTAGCCTGCATGACTGGAACAATGATCATTTGAGCAATGCGATCAAGAGGTTTAATGGTAAAATTTTCACTAGATCTGTTCCAACATGACACCATTAATTCACCTTGATAATCGGAATCAATCAAACCTACTAAATTTCCGAGAACTATGCCATGTTTGTGGCCTAAACCTGATCTTGGCAAAATACATGCAGCATAATCAGGATTTTTTAAGAACATTGCAAACCCGGTTGGAATTAAAGCTGTCTCTTCGGGTTTAATTGTCATTTCCTCATTGATGCAGGCCCTCAAATCCAAGCCAGCAGAGCCTATTGATCCATAATCTGGCAGATGTTCTTTGATCATTTCATTGATAATTTTTATATCTACATTAATTTTCATTGGTTTTAAACCTGTCGTAAATTTCAGTAAGAATACTATTCGCTAAAAGTTTTTTTTCCATTTTGGGTAGAATTTTTTCTTGTTTCTTATCTAGAATAATAATTTCGGCTGTATCCTCACCCATAGTTTTTTGAAGCTCATTGGCTATGATCATATCTAGGTTTTTTTCTACCAATTTTTGTTTAGCATAGTTAATTAAATTATTACTTTCGGCCGCAAATCCAACACAAAAAAGATTTGGAAATAATTTTTTTGTCGACTTTAAAATATCACTTGTTTTAATTAATTTTAAGTTAAGGACATTTTGATCTTTTTTGATTTTGCCTTGAAAAACGTGATCTGCTTTGTAATCTGAAACAGCGGCAACACTAATAAAAATGTCATGGTTTGATGCCTCATTAAGCACACTTTGTTCCATTTTCTGATGATTATTTGCTTCAATTATCTTAATTCCTTTATGAGGCAACACTTCCGTTTTGCCTTTAATTAGGGTTACTTCTGCGCCTAGGTCAAAAGCTTCATTGGCTATTGAAATACCCATTTTCCCAGAGCTATGATTGGTAATAATCCGTGCGTCATCGATAATTTCAGAGGTTGCGCCCGCTGATATTAAAATTTTTAGATCTTTTAGTTTTGAGTTTGATAAATACCGATTAAGGTTTATTAATATATCTTGTGGTTCAGTTAGTCTCCCAAGGCCAGTTTCCCCGCATGCTTGATCACCTGTTTCAGGGCCGATAAAAGTAACTCCATCATTTTTCAATTGCTCTATATTTCTAAGGTTCGGAGGGTTCATGTACATGTAGGTATTCATTGCAGGACAAATAATAAGGTTACAATTTCTTGCTGCACAAATATTTGTTAGAAGATCATCACAGATTCCCTGGTTTATTTTTGCAATAAAATTAGCTGTTGCTGGCGTAATAAGAATAAGATCAGCATTTCTTGACACATGAATATGCTCCATCGTTTCATTCGAATTAGTTGCCCAAAAATCCTCATTGGTGAGAACTTTGTTGTTTGTTATTGCTTGAAAAGTAAGGGGTGTAATAAACTTTTTAGCTGCATCAGTCATTACCACTTGAACATTGATATTACTTTTAACTAATAGACGTGCCAGCTCAGCAGATTTATATGCGGCAATACCTCCACAAACACCAAGTATAATAGTTTTTTGCATCTAAATATTATAACAAAAATGCCTACAATTATTGGTCTTGATGGATGTTCGGCGGGCTGGGCGTCTGCATCAAAAAATTTAAAAAATAGCAAGGTAGAATTAAGATTAATTGACCATCTTGAGCAAATTAATCAAATTTATGATGAGCCTAAAATCATTGCAATTGATATGCCCGTGATTCTAGAGAATGGAGCCCGATCTGTTGATCAAAAAGCAAGAAAATTATTGGGAAGGAGAGCATCAACCATCTTTAGTGCTCCAGCAAAGGATGCTTTAATCAAAAATGATTATATTTCAGCTTCAGCAGAAAACTTCAAACTTACTGGAAAAAAACTAAGCGTCCAAAGCTTTAATTTGTTCCCTAAAATACGTGAGGTCCAAAGTTTTTTAAAGACCCATCCTAAAATCAATATTTTTGAATCACACCCCGAGTTAGCTTTTATGAATTTAAATAACAATCAAGTTTTGTCCCAAAAAAAGAAAGATAAAGAAGGTTATGAAATAAGAGCGAAATTGATAAATAAAATATTTAAAAATTTTAGATTTGATAGATACAGAGCACTATATCCCAAAAAATTTGTTAATGATGATGATATTTTAGATGCATTTGTGACTTTGCATGTAGGTTTAAAGCTATATAATAAATCTTCAGAAATGATAGTGGATGATGATATAAAAAATATGTCTATAAGCTTTTAAATGAAAAAAATAATTTGGTTTCTAATAAGTATTGCCGGAGCTATTGCCTTCTCTTTTATTGCTCTGGCTCGTGATGAGTCGATCAATGCAATCTGGTTTATTGTTGCCGCTGTTTGTATTTATCTCATCGCGTATCGATTTTATGCTGCATGGATCGCTGCGAAAGCACTTGTGATCGATTCTAGTAAGATTACTCCCTCAGTTAGAAATAACGATGGCAAGGATTTCATCCCCACCGATAAATGGATTGTCTTTGGCCACCATTTTGCTGCCATTGCCGGTCCAGGCCCCCTAGTCGGCCCAACTTTAGCTGCACAATTTGGTTATCTGCCTGGAACGATTTGGATTTTGGTTGGTGGTGTCCTCGGCGGAGCTGTTCAGGACATGTCCGTATTATTCTTTTCAATTAGAAAGAATGGAAAAAGTCTAGGGCAAATGGCGCGGGATGAGTTAAGCAAACTTGCCGGAATAGCATCTCAGTTGGGCACCTTTGTGATAATGATAATTCTTATTGCTGTGCTTGGTTTAGTTGTGGTCAATGCAATGAAGCATAGCCCATGGGCGACATCTACAGTAGCTGCCACCATCCCGATTGCGATTCTTATCGGACTTTATTTAAAAAACATTCGACCAGGCCGAGTCCTAGAAGCAACGGGCATAGGAATTTTTCTTCTCTTATGCGCAGTTTATTATGGAGGGGAGATTGATCAATCTGAATCACTCAGAAGACTTTTTGATCATGATGGTTTAACCCTTGCCTACGCAGTAATTATCTACGGTTTTTGTGCAGCCGTACTTCCTGTCTGGCTTCTTCTTGCACCCAGAGATTACTTGTCGACATTTGTGAAATTAGGCACAGTTATTTTTCTTGCCATATCTATTGTTATCATAAGACCTGAAATAAATATGCCAGCTGTTACACAGTTTGTTGATGGTTCGGGGCCAATTTTTGGTGGTTCGCTCTTTCCATTTGTTTTTATTACGATTGCCTGTGGTGCGATTTCAGGTTTTCATGCTCTAATTTCATCAGGCACAACACCAAAACTTATCACAAATGAAAAATATATTCCCATGATTGGTTATGGTGGTATGTTGCTTGAGAGTTTTGTGGCTATTATGGCTATTGTCGCAGCCTGTGTTTTAGAGCCTGGTGTTTATTTTGCAATTAACAGCCCTCCAGGAATTGTTGGTAAAACAGTCGTAGAAACGATTGAAACGATTAACAGTTGGGGCTTTAGTGTGACGCTGGAGCAAATGCAACAATTAGCTGACGATGTTGGGGAAAGCACCTTATTTGCTAGAACGGGTGGAGCACCATCTCTAGCTGTCGGTATGGCGACTATTTTTGCTGAGGCCTTTGGTAAACATTTATTAGCCATGTGGTATCACTTTGCTATCATGTTTGAAGCCGTTTTTATTCTAACCACTTTAGACGCTGGAACACGTGTTGGGCGCTTCATGTTACAAGACATCTTAGGAAACTACTACAAACCCCTTGGCAACCATTCATCAGTTACTTCGAATATCTTAACAAGTTCATTTGTTGTTTTATGCTGGGGCTATTTTTTGTATATTGGTGTGATTGATCCTAATGGTGGAGTAAATATTTTATGGCCTTTATTTGGGATCGCAAATCAAATGCTGGCTGCGATAGCATTATGTGTGGTCACTGCCATGATCCTTAAATATAGAAATAAAATTTTTGCCTTAATTACTGGGATTCCGCTCATATGGTTGTTAGTGATCACAACGACGGCAGCACTTGAGAAGATTTTTAGTAGCGATGTAAGAGTTGGGTTTTTATCTGCAGCAAAAAATATAGATAATCAAATCATGAGTAATTCTTCAAATATTGATATTAATGTATTGCAACAACTGTCTTTTAATCTTCATCTTAATGTGGTGATTGTTTCTATATTAGTGGTCATTTTGTGGATTGTGGTGTTTGATGTTTTCAAGCTTATTTTTTGGAGAAAACATAGTGAAAAAACTATTTAAGAATATTTTTTACTTCGTGAAAGAATTGGCTGGGGAGAATCATTACCAAAGATACCTCAAAGATGCTCAGAGCAGGCACGCACCCCATAAACTAATGACCCAAAAAGAATTTTATCTCCATCAAATTGAAAAAAAATGGAATAAGATTAATCGTTGCTGCTAGGTTTAATGAGATAAATACCGACAAGCACCATTGGAATACAGAGTATTTGCCCAAAACTGAAGAAATTCATAAGTAAACCAATATGAGAATCAGGCTCTCTAAAGAACTCAGCAGTAATCCTAAAGAAACCATAAAAAATCAAAAATAACCCAGAAATATAGCCAATCTTTCTTTGTTTTCTAGACAATATCCAAAGTATAAAGAAGAGTAATATACCTTCAAGGAAAAACTGATATAACTGAGAGGGGTGTCTAGGAATGCTATCTACGCTGGGAAAGATCATTGCCCATGCGATATCTGTTGGGCGACCCCACAGTTCTTGATTAATGAAGTTTCCTAATCTTCCTAAACCCAAACCCAGTGGAACAAGGGGAGCTACAAAATCAGTCAACTCTAACCATTTTTTTTTATATCGATTTGCAATGAAGATTAATGCACCAATAACGCCCAATAATCCTCCGTGAAAGGACATGCCACCCTGCCACACTGCAAAAATCTCAAATGGGTTTGAAAAAAAATACACTGGTTGATAGAATAAAACGTATCCTAGACGTCCACCTAGAACGACGCCCAGCGCGCCATAGAAGAATAAATTGTCAAGGATTTTCTCATTTAAATTGCTTGGGTTTGGATGATTTTTGATTTTATATTTTCCAAGCTGGATGAATAAAATAAAGGCAAAGAAATACATTAAACCGTACCAGTGGACTTTGATTATTCCGAGATCCACAGCAATAGGATTTATTTCTGGGTAGTTAACCATCATCATATTATAATGTTTTTTTAAGGAAGCATAATGCCAAAATATAGATCACATACTACAACACATGGTAGGAACCAAGCTGGAGCCAGAGCCCTTTGGAGAGCAACGGGAATGGGTGATGGCGATTTTGAAAAACCTATCATTGCAGTGGTCAATTCTTTTACTCAGTTTGTACCAGGTCATGTACATCTAAAAGATCTGGGCCAGCTGGTTGCCAGTGAAATTGAAAAAAATGGTGGTGTAGCCAAGGAATTTAATACCATTGCAGTTGATGATGGTATTGCGATGGGACATGATGGCATGCTCTATAGTCTGCCTAGCAGAGACCTCATAGCAGATTCAGTTGAGTATATGGTCAATGCTCATTGTGCAGATGCGATGGTGTGCATTTCAAATTGTGACAAAATAACTCCCGGAATGCTTATGGCTGCAATGCGAATAAATATTCCAACAATTTTTGTATCAGGCGGCCCTATGGAGGCTGGAAAAGTTAAATGGGATATCGAAGAAGTTAAAGTTGATTTAGTTAGCCCAATGATTGCTTCTGGAGATAATAATGTTTCAGAATCTCAACTAGAAAGTTTAGAAAGATCCTCTTGCCCAACATGTGGCTCCTGTTCAGGAATGTTTACTGCCAATTCAATGAACTGTTTAACAGAAGCGCTTGGATTAAGTTTGCCTGGCAATGGCTCAACGCTTGCAACTCATAAAGCTAGAAAAAATTTATTCCTTGAGGCGGGGAAAAGAATTGTTGAGATCACTAAAAGTTACTATGAGGACAACGATAACTCTGTTTTACCAAGATCAATTGGATCAAAAAAAGCATTTGAGAATGCAATGAAACTTGATGTGGCAATGGGCGGTTCGACCAATACTGTTCTTCATCTACTAGCAGCTGCAAAAGAAGCTGAAGTAGATTTCACGATGAGTGATATTGATCAGATTTCAAGAAAGACCCCATGTGTTGCAAAGGTATCTCCGGCAACTCAAAAATATCATATGGAAGATGTTCATAGGGCTGGAGGAGTTTTTGGAATTTTAGCTGAGCTCAACAGGGGTGACCTCATTCATCGAGATGTACCAACTGTACATTCAAAAACTATGGGAGAGGCCATTCAGACATATGACATAGTGACAACTGAGGATGAAAATATTAAAAATTTTTTTCGAGCAGCTCCTGGAGGCGTTAGAACAACTGAGGCCTTTTCACAAAACAAATTGTGGCCAACATTAGATAATGATCGGCAAGGGGGATGTATAAGAAATATTAAAAATGCTTATTCCCAGGATGGTGGATTAGCTGTTTTATATGGGAATATTGCGAAAGAGGGCTGTATTGTTAAAACTGCCGGTGTAGATGAAGATATTTTAAAATTTACTGGCAGAGTAAGGCTTTTTGAGTCTCAAGAAGCGTCGATTAATGCAATCCTTGGTGATCAAATCAAAGAGGGAGATATTGTTCTTATCACTTATGAGGGACCCAAAGGAGGTCCGGGCATGCAAGAAATGTTATACCCAACCTCATATCTAAAATCCAAAGGTCTTGGCAAATCATGTGCTCTTTTGACAGATGGTAGATTTTCTGGAGGCACATCAGGTCTGAGTATTGGGCACGTTTCTCCTGAAGCTGCTGAAGGTGGAGAGATAGGTTTGGTTGAAGAGGGGGATGAGATCGTGATTGATATTCCTAATAGGAGTATCAATGTTTCTTTATCTGATGATGAGCTTCAAAAAAGAAGACTTCGTATGGAAGGTAAAGGTGCCCAAGCATGGAAACCTAAACCAAGAGAGAGAAAAATATCAAGAGCACTAGAAGCATATGCACTTATGGCAACCAGTGCGGCTAAGGGCGCAGTTCGAGATATCAATCAAATTAAATCATCATAAAATGACTTCAAAATACTTAAAAATTGAAGAAAGTAATGGATTGCAGTATCTTAAAATTGACAATCCACTTGCAGAAGCGACTGTCTCTCTTCAAGGGGCGCATGTCTCTTGGTGGCGACCTAAGTCAACAACGGAGGATGTTCTGTGGCTTTCAACCGATGCGCGATTTGAAAAAGGAAGGTCAATCAGGGGGGGAGTACCCATTATTTGGCCTTGGTTTGGACAGCATCCCACCGATAACAGTTATTGTATTCATGGATTTGCAAGGGTTATTCCTTGGGAGTTAGTTAAATCAGAAGATTTAAGAAATGGAGCAACAAAATTGGCACTAAGAATGGTGCCCACTCAAGAAGTAAAAAAGCAATTATCTTATGATTTTTCGTTAGAGCTAGTGATTATTATTGGTGAAAGTTTAAGTACGAATCTTACGACAACCAATAACGCAAGCTTTCCATTTGTAATCTCTGAGGGCTTTCATACTTATTTTTATATCTCTGATATCGAAAATATTAAAATAAAAGGTTTAGAAAGTGCGGTCCTAACAGACAAGGTAAATAATTTTAAAAAAGATATAGAAGGGGATGTCATTACTTTTAGTGGATCTGAATTTGATAAAGTCTACTTGAATAACAGTAACGACTGCTTCATCGAGGATGAAAAATTTAATAGAGTGATTACCGTCAAAAAATCTAACAGTAATTCCACAGTAATATGGACACCAGGAGAGAATAAGGCAAAAAAAATGGGTGATATGGGAGCCGAGAGTGAATGGCGAAGAATGGTTTGTGTCGAAGCAGTTAATGCCTTAGAAAATAATGTTGTCATATACCCTGGAAAATCACATACTATTGGTTCAGAGATTGCGGTTCAAGAGTATTAAAATTTAATAAAACTATTAAATCCTGTTGGAACTTAACCTTAATTATTTTGACAAAGTTTTAATGAAAAAAATATTCCTTCTATTTTCCTTTGTATTTATTTACTCATATTCATATGCTGATGAAACGGGAAAGCAGTTAGCACAAGAGAGTGGTTGTCTAGCTTGTCATTCTGTAAAAACTAAAGTTTTAGGTCCTTCCTATCAGGATGTTGCAAAAAAATATAAGCAAGATAAAACGGCTAATTCCATGCTTGTAAAAAAGATAAAAAATGGGGGAAAGGGTAACTGGGGGAATGTGCCTATGCCACCACACCCAAAATTAAATGAAAAAGATATTGAAAAGATAGTTACTTGGATTTTATCAATTTAATTTGCTGTTCTTAAACCCGTACATAAAATAGATTACCAAACCAATTAGATTCCAAACAATAAATTTCAACCATGTGTCTGTGGGAAGAAAAAAGATGAGAGAAGAGCATGATAGAACTCCCAAAACAGGAATCAACGGGTGATATATGTTTTTGAAAACCTTTTGCGATTTAATAATGTTTTGACTTCTTATTCTGATCACACCGATACAAACAAAAATAAATGCAGTTAGTGTGCCTATGTTAACAATTTCAGCTAAGTCACCAAGGGGAATCAATCCTGCAACAATTGATATCAAGACCCCTGTGATTAAAATTATACGGACTGGCGTTTTAGTTTTATTATTGATCAAAGATAATTTTTTAGAAATCAATTGATCATTACTAATAGCCAGAAGAATTCTGGTCAAAGCATAAAATAGCACTAGGATGACTGTCGTAAGTCCGGATATGACTCCAGTAGCAACAAGAGCCGACGCCCCTTTGAATCCGATTTTCATTAAAGCGTAAGCAACAGGGGATGGTGTATCCAGTTCCTGGTAATTCACAACGCCTGTCAATAAAGCTGAAACTATAATATAGATGATGGTACAAAAAATTAGTGAATAAATAATTCCTCGTGGGAGGTCACGTTGAGGATTGATAGCCTCATCTCCTGCAGTTGATACCGCATCAAAACCAACGTAAGCGAAAAAGACAATGGATGCTCCTGCTAGGACACCAATCGTATTGCCATTATCTAACTTTTCAAACCATCCATAAGGCATGAAGGGTTGCCAATTAGTAATATCAACATTAAAAGCAGCAACAAATATAAACGTGAATATGGCTATCAATTTTACAAGAACCATAAGGGCATTAAATTTAACACTTTCTTTAACACCGATGATGAGCAAAATCATAATTAGTATTATGATTAATGAAGCTGGTAAGTTAATTAACCCCCCCTGGGTTGGGCCTTTGGATAATGCTTCAGGAATTTCTAGCCCAATTGAGACCAACGCGCTCTGAAAATAACCTGACCAACCATTGGCTACTGCAGCGATTGACATTCCATATTCCAGCAATAAAATCCAACCAATCATCCATGCAAAAAGCTCACCAAAAGTAACGTAAGCATAGCCGTAAGCACTTCCACATCCACCTACGGATGAGGAAAGTTCGGCATAAGATAAAGCTGCGAAGGTACAGGCTAGGCCTGAGATAACAAATGATAAGACTACTGCAGGGCCAGAAAGATTGGCTGCTGCAATACCTGTTAGAACAAAGATACCAGTTCCAATAATACAGCCTATTCCTAAGAGAGTTAGGTCAAAGGTGGAGAGACATCTTTTTAGACCACTTGCACCAGCATTGATACTTTTTTTCCTAAATAGTCGCTCAAACATTTTTTAACCAATCTTTTTTAACTAAAAAATTTTTATAAAGTTTTTCTTCCGCACTACCTTTCTCAGGAGTCCAATCATAACTCCAGTTTACTTTGGGCGGCATAGACATGAGAATAGATTCGGTTCTTCCTTTAGATTGAATGCCAAACAATGTCCCACGATCTTGGAGAAGATTAAACTCAACATACCTTCCTCTTCGGTAATGCTGAAAATTTTTATGATGTTCCGTGAATTTTTCTTTTTTTCTTTTTTGAACAATTGGCATATAAGCATTTAAAAATAAATCCCCAATCGAAAAAACAAATTTTGAGGTATCTGAAAAACCAAATTTGTTTAAATTATCAAAGAATATTCCACCCACTCCTCTGGGCTCATTTCTATGTTTTAAAAAAAAGTAGTCGTCACATTGATTCTTGTAATCAGCATAAAGACTCGTGTCAAATTTATCTAGTCCATCTTTTAAAGTTTGATGAAAATGAATCACATCCTCTTCAAATGGGTAATACGGTGTTAAGTCCATACCGCCTCCAAACCACCATATATCATCATGACCCTCTTTTGATGCAACAAAAAAACGAACATTAAAATGTACTGTAGGAATAAAAGGGTTAAAAGGATGGAAAACAAGAGAAACGCCAATTGCTTCCCATTTTCGATTAACTATCTCGGGATGAGCATCAGTGGCGGATTGAGGAAGTTGAGAGCCATGAACATGGGAAAACCCAATTCCTGATCTTTCAAAAACCTCTCCATTTTCAAGAATGCAGGTATTGCCTCCACCACCCTCAGGTCTTTGCCATGAGTCATGAAGAAAGGTTTTAGATTCTGTCATTTCGATTGTTTCAATAATCTTGTGCTGGAGCAATTGAAACTTATCATTCACTAATTCTTTGTTAACCAATATTATTTCCTAATTATTTTTTTGGTTTCAAAATCAATAATTGTTGAGGGTCTTTTGTAATTTCCCACTCTTTCATTCATTATGATACAAGATTTGCTAGAAAACTTTCTGCAACAATGTCTCCAAAACTTCAAACTTATTTGACCAGAAAAGTTTGCACTGGTTGATGTAATAGGAAAATTTAAATTTTCTAAAGTTCTTTTTATTTTTTTATGATCTGGAATACGACACCCTATCTTTTCCTTTTTGGGAGAGAGCAACATTGGATTTCTTGGATTTTTTTTAAATAAGTAGGAAGTATGTTTTGGCCAGTCAGAAATATGTTGCAAATTTTTTTCAGAAAGAGATACATATCGAAAAAATTTTTGTACTTTATCTGATATCAGTAAAAAAGATTTATTTTTGGATCTTTTTTTTATGATGAGTATTTTCTTAAGCGCATAAATATTCTTTGGATGACAGCCAAGACCAAAGCAGGATTCAGTTGGGTGAATTAAAATTTTCCCTATGAGTACTTTTCTTTGAATGCGAGGTGTAAGCAAATTAATTTAATGCCTTTTTTCCTATATCTGTTCGAAATTGAACACCATCAAAGTTTACAATATCAGTGAGTTTATAGGCCTCATCAAATGCTAATTGAAGATTCATGCCTTTCCCAGTCAAGCCGAGCACCCTTCCTCCATTAGTCAAAATATCACCATTTTCTTTTTTTGTTCCAGCATGAAAGACATACTGTGTTGGACTTTTAAAATTAGAGTTTAAAATTTTCTTACCTTTTTCAGGAGTGTCAGGATAATTTTTAGCAGCTAATACTACAGTTAAAGCAAAATCATCTTCCCACAAGGGGACATGTTTGTTTAGCTGTCCATCGCATGCATCCTTGATTAATTCGTAAAGATCATTTTTCATTCTAAATAGAATAGGTTGTGTTTCAGGATCACCCATGCGGCAGTTAAATTCCAATACCTTAATATTATTCTCATCAATCATTAGGCCAGCATACAGAAATCCTTTAAAGGTAATTCCATCTTTTTTTAATCCAGAAATAGTTGGATGTATGACTTCATGCATTATTTTTTCATGAATTTCAGGGGTGACAATTGGGGCGGGGGAGTAAGCACCCATTCCCCCTGTATTTGGACCAAGATCGTTATCAAGAAGCCTTTTATGATCCTGACTGGATGCCATAGGAAAAATATTTTCACCATCGCTCATAACAATAAAACTGGCTTCCTCACCTTGGAGAAATTCTTCAATAACAATCGAGGACCCAGCATGCCCAAACTTATTATCCTCCAACATAAAGTCTACTGTTTGATGAGCTTCCTCTAATGAATTCGATATGATTACACCTTTACCTGCAGCTAGACCATCAGCTTTAATAACAATAGGTACATTTTGCTGTTGGTCAATATACTGATGTGCTAATTGAGGATCGCTAAAAGACGAATAGAATGCAGTTGGTATGCTATGTCGAGTCATAAATTCTTTTGCATATTTTTTTGAGGATTCTAATTGCGCCGCTTCCTGAGAAGGTCCAAATATTTTCAGATGGTGTGCTTCAAATTTATCAACTATACCTTCTGATAAGGGTTGTTCAGGACCTACTACGGTGAGCTCAATAGAATTAATCTGAGTGAATTTAATTAATTCATCATGGTCTGTGATATCGACGTTTTCAATTTTTGGTTCAGAATCTGAACCACCGTTTCCAGGAGCCAAAAAAACTTTTGTCACATGCTCACTTTGGGACATTTTCCATGCGAGTGCATGCTCTCTACCACCACTTCCAATAATTAAAACTTTCATTTTTTTATATCTTTAATGTTTAAAATGACGAACTTTAGTAAACAGCATTACTAGTCCAAGTTCATTTGCAGCTTCGATCACTTCATCATCGCGAACACTGCCACCTGGTTGAATGACACATTTGGAACCAAATTTTGCTAGGACATCAATGCCATCTCGAAATGGAAAAAAAGCATCCGAAGCTACCACGCTGTTGCTGAGGTCAAGGTTTGCGTTCTCAGCCTTGATGGCGGCAATTCGAGTGCTGTCGACACGACTCATTTGTCCTGCACCCACTCCCAATGTCATATTATCTTTACAAAAAATAATGGCATTTGACTTCACATACTGCGCCACATGCCAAGCAAAGCTCATATCATTGAGTTGGTCTTGATTTGGTTTTAATTCACTCACAACTTCACATGCATTAATGTCGAAATCAATTTGATCGGGTGTTTGAATTAAGAAACCGCCTCCAATCTTTTTAAAATCGAAGTCATCAGATCCTGCTTTATTGGGAATTTCTAAAACCCTAAGATTTTTTTTAGAATCAAAGATGTTAAGAGCATCTTCAGAAAAACTTGGAGCAATAATTATTTCAGCAAATTGTTTATTTATTTCCTCAGCCGTTTCTCCATCAATGGAACAGTTAAAAGAAATAATGCCTCCGAAGGCTGATGTTGGATCTGTCATGAAAGCTCTAAGATAAGCTTCTTTGGGCTTATCTGCCATTGCAACACCACAAGGGTTGGCATGTTTCACAATAACGCAAGATGATGCAGACATATTCTTTACACACTCCCATGCATTTTCTGCATCATTTAAGTTATTGAAGGACAGTTCTTTTCCTTGAATTTGATTAAAGTTTGATAGCGCTCCTGCATAATTTGTTTTATGTTTGTAAAAAGCAGCCTGTTGATGTGGATTTTCTCCATATCTCATGTCCATTGCCTTTTCGAGGTGAATTGAAATATTTTGTGGAAATTTATCGCTAACATTATTATCATTTAATAGATATTGAAATATTGCCTGATCATAGCTTGAGGTATGTTCAAATGCTTTCAATGCAAACTCTTTTTTTAAATCAAAACTTACTTCCCCATTATTTTTATTCAACTCATCAATTAATGATTGGTAATCATCTGGACTAGTTACTATTGTGACATCCTTGTGATTTTTTGCCGATGAACGAATCATCGCTGGACCACCAATATCGATATTCTCAATAGCATCCTCGTATGTTGAATTTGGATTTTTGATTGTTTTGACGAATGGATACAGGTTGATGATAATTAGATCTATAGTCTCGATATTATGATCTTTGAGTGTGCGCATATGATCATCTGATTCTCTTTTCGCGAGTATCCCGCCGTGAATTATTGGATTTAGAGTTTTTACTCGCCCATCAAGCATTTCTGGGAAACCAGTGTGATCCGAAACTTCAATGACGTTGATGTCTGCTTCTTTTAAAGTTTTAGCACTTCCACCAGTGGAAAGAATTTTAATTCCAAAAGAATTTAGAGCGGCTCCGAGTTCAACTAAGCCTGATTTATCTGATACGCTTATTAACGCTGTTTTTATTTTACTCATAATTAAAAGTTAAGGTTGTAGAATTCTAGTTTTTTTCTTAATGTATTACGATTAAGGCCTAATATCTTTGCTGCTCTCGTTTGATTACCTTGAGCATAATTCATAATATAGATAAGAAGTGGTTTTTCAACAGAATGTAAAACCATATCGTAGACGTCATTAGGGTTTTCACCATCAAGATCTTTAAAATAATTATCTAATAATGTTTCTATTTTATCGTGAAGGTTATGATCCATAATTTATGCTGGCTCCAGAATGTCTTCATAGGATATAAAGTTAGAAATTTGTTTTTGGCCTTGGAAAAATTCTTTTATAAAATTAAGCTGTTCTTGATTATCATTAATTAAATTCATTTTCGCTCGAAACATAGCTGAATTCTTTAACCCTTTTGTATACCAGGAGATATGCTTTCTTGCGATTTTAAGACCAGAGTCTTCTCCATAAAAATCATAAAGATCGGTTACGTGTTCAATGGTAGTTTTTTCAACTTCATCAATAGAGGGTGGAGATAAGTGTTCTCCTGTTTTAATGTAGTGATCAATTTCACGGAAAATCCAAGGTCTTCCTTGAGCAGCGCGACCAATCATGACTCCGTCAGCAGATGTCTTTTTAAGAACATGTAATGCTTTTTCGGGGGAAGTGATATCACCATTAGCAATTACCGGAATTTTTATTTGATCTTTTACAGCTGCAATCGTTTCATACTCAGCATCTCCGGTATAGTGGCATGCTCTGGTTCGACCATGAATAGCAAGAGCCTGAATACCTGAATTTTCTGCAATTTTTGCAATGGTAATCGCATTTTTGTTTTGTTTATCCCATCCCGTTCTGATTTTCAAAGTGACGGGAATAGGTGAGGCTTTGACAACCGCCTCTAAAATTCTTTTAACAAGGTCCTCATGCTGAAGAAGTGCTGAACCTGCCATGACATTACATATTTTTTTTGCTGGGCAGCCCATGTTAATGTCGATAATCTGAGCTCCCTTGTCGGCATTATAAAGAGCGGCTTCAGCCATCATTTGTGGATCAGCTCCAGCGATTTGGACAGATACAGGCTCAACCTCGCCATCGTGGTTTGCTCTTCGGATAGTTTTTGAGCTTCCATAAAGCAGCGAGTTAGAGGTAACCATTTCACTCACAGCCATCCCAGCTCCATATTTTTTGCATAACTGTCGAAATGGACGGTCTGTAACCCCAGCCATTGGAGCAACAACAATATTATTTTTTAATGTGTATGGACCTATTCGCATCTTTTAATTTTGAATAAAATGAGTTGCCTATTTTATAGGCAATCAGTGATTTTTAAAAGTGATAACCTAATTCTTTTACGTATTTTTTTACTACTTCCATTGCACTCAGTACTTGCTCTTTATCACCTTTAATACCAAATTCAACTTGTCTTTGAGGGGTGATTTTGGGGAGGCTGTACATTTTTACTAAAGGATAATCATTTTCAATTTGGTTCATTAAATCAATAAGAAGACTTTCTGCAATATCTAGGATGATAATCGACCGATCAAATACAATTTTATTGGATTGAGGAAGCTTCTTTTTAAATACCCACTCCATCATCGGCCATGCCATTTCAGGAAACCCCGGCATAAAAAAATTTTTATTTATATAAAAACCTGGAATCATGTTGATTTCATTCGGGATCAACTCAGATCCATCTGGAAGGTCAGCCATCAAAATTCTTTTAGGATAAGCTTCCTTGCCAAACTTATCCACAATTAGTTTTGCTGCATCAGCATGTCGTGTAAGAGTCTTTTGGTGAGCTTTGGCCGCGCTTGATCTTGTGTGATCATCTGGCGTTGCTCCAATTCCTCCGAAACAAAAGACGATTTTATCTTTTAAATTTTTAATTTTTGATTGAATTTCATGCTCACTATCGGGCAAGTAGCTGACACTTTTAATTATATAGTTATTTTGTTTTGTTACATCTAAGGCTTTTTTGAAGTGTTTGTCTTCTCTTTTTCCTGAAAGAATTTCATCTCCAATAATGACTAAATGTATTTCATTATCTTCCATCTAGTGAGCCTCTTCCCAATTAATCCCTGATCCCAAATCGGCAATCAATGGAACATCTAGCGTGGCTACATTTGACATGATTTTTGGAATCTCGGTTTTGATGATATCTAGCTCCGTATTTGGAACTTCTAGAACTAGTTCGTCATGCACTTGCATGACCATCAAGGTTTCCAGTTTATTATCTACGATCCATTGCTGAACATTATTCATCGCCATCTTGATTAAATCTGCTGCAGTACCCTGCATCGGAGCATTAATTGCTGCTCTTTCCGCAGCTGCTCGCTGTATCCCATTGGAGCTATTGATTAATGGGACCCATAATCTTCTGCCGAAGACTGTTTCAACATATCCTTGTTCTTTTGCAACCAACTTTCCTTGATCCATATAGTTTTTAACCCCAGGATATTTTTCAAAGTATTGGTCAATAAAGTTTTTAGCAGAGTTTCTATCAATATTAAGGGTTTGAGATAATCCAAAGGCACTCATTCCGTAAATCAAACCAAAATTAATGACCTTGGCAAACCGCCTTTGTTCTGAGCTTACCGATGCATCAGTAGTATTAAAAATTGCACTTGCCGTTGATCTATGAATATCTTCATTTTGATTAAAGGCATCCAAAAGTCCATGATCCTTAGATAAATGAGCCATAATTCTTAATTCAATTTGTGAATAATCACAAGAGACAATCTGACTATCAGTATTTGCAATGAAAGCTTCTCGTACCTTTCTGCCTTCTTTTGTTTTAATTGGAATATTTTGTAAATTAGGTTCTGAGCTAGCTAATCTTCCAGTGATTGCAACGGCCTGATTGTAGCTGGTATGAATTCTTTTTGTGTTGAGATTGACCATCTTAGGAAGCTTGTCAGTGTAAGTGTTTTTTAGCTTGCTTAAACTGCGGTGTTCTAAAATAACTTTTGGCAGTGCGTGATCATGTGACAGCTCCTCAAGGACATCCTCACTCGTTGACGGCGTCCCGGTTGGAGTTTTTTTTGTAGGGATTATTTTCATTTTGTCAAAAAGAATCTCACGCAACTGCTTCGGCGATGACAAGTTGAAAGGTTGTTCAGCTATTTGGTATGCTTCGTTTTCGAGATTGAGAATTTTTAAACCTAGATCTTGGCTTTGGTCATGTAAGATTTTTTCAGAAATCAATACGCCGTTACGTTCAATATAAAATAGCGTGAGCAGCGAAGGTATTTCAATTTCTTTATAGATGTAATTTAATTTTGAATCAGCAATAATTTTTTTATTGAGATGTTCGTATAGTTGCAATGTGACATCAGCATCTTCTGACGCATATTGGTATGCATCATCTATTGATACTTGATCAAAGGTGAGCTGCTTTACACCCTTTCCAACAACAGATTCAAAGCTAATGCAATCATGATCTAAATATTTTTTTGCAAGCTTGTCCATGCCGTGAGATTCAGTGCTGTCAATGACATAACTCATGATCATGGTATCTTCAATTGGACCTTTAAAGGTAACGTCATAATTTTTTAAAACATGCATGTCATATTTAATGTTCTGGCCAACTTTGGTTACATTTTTATTTTCAGTAATTGATTTAATTTTATTTAAAACTATATTTAACGGAAGTTGCGGTATTGACATGTCTTGATGTTGCAAAGGGATATAGCATGCCTTGCCAGCCTCATAAGCCAAAGAAATACCAACCAGTCGTGCTTCCATAAAATTCAGGGAGTCTGTTTCTGTGTCCAGTATGCAGAGATTATTTTGTTCGATTTGAGCAATCAAATAATCAAGATCTCTTTCTGCATTCACAATAGAATAATCTCTATTTTTATTAAATTCTGCTTGAACTTCATTGTTTGAAGTATTGGTGAGATCGTTATCAGTATCTTCAAACTCTTTCTTAAGCCACGAGCTGAAGTTGTAGTGTTGGTAAATTTTAAGCAGTTCTTTTTTGTCTTGTTCGGCTTTTACAAAGTTATCAAACAATACATTCATTTCCAGATCTTTTTTTATAGTGATGAGTGATTTGCCGGTAGGGAGCCAGTCAATTGCACTCTTGAGGTGGGCACCCACCGCTCCAGAAATTTGATCGGAGTTGGCTACGATGTTGTCAAGGTCACCGAATTCATTGAGCCATTTAACCGCTGTTTTTGGACCTACCTTGTCAACGCCCGGAATATTATCAGCCTTGTCTCCTATGAGGGTTAAATAATCAATAATTTGTTCAGGAGGGACTCCAAATTTTTTTAATACACCTTCAACATCAAGAACCTCATTAGTCATCGTGTTAACAAGAGTAATATTCTCATTTACAAGTTGAGCAAGGTCTTTGTCACCTGTCGAAATAATGACTTCCATTTCTTGCTTTACTGCATCTTCCGCAAGTGTTCCAATAACATCATCAGCTTCTACTCCTTCAATGGATAACATTGATATCCCAAGTGCGCGGATTGCTTTTTTTAAGGGCTCAATTTGAATAGCAAGATCTTCAGGCATGTGAGGCCTATTTGCCTTGTAATCAGAATAAATATCGTTTCGGAAAGTTTTACCTTTGGCATCAAAGACACAAACAACGAAGTCTGAAGTATATTCTGACATGGTTTTTTTTAACATATTAAGAACACCATAAATAACTCCAGAGGGCTCATTATTTTGATTTCTTAAATCAGGAAGAGCATGATATGCTCTATACAGATATGATGATCCATCGATAAGCAGTATTTTTTTCATATAATTTTATTATGGCCGAATCAAAAAAAAATCCTAGTAATAATTTATCAGATTTATTGATGCAAAATGAATTTGACAACGAGTCATGGCACGCATTTGAAATTGTATCTGAATATGTGAATGCTACCCAATATTTGGATCGAATTACACCAGCAATTTCTTTTTTTGGAAGCGCGCGATCTAAACCATCAGATAAATATTATAAGCTGAGTGAGGAGATTGCTTTTAAATTATCAGAGTCAGGATTTAATATTATTACTGGCGGTGGACCTGGCCTGATGGAAGCTGCAAGTAAAGGTGCTTTTAATGGAAAATCTAAAAGTATCGGTTTAAATATTATTCTCCCAAAAGAACAAAATCCGAATACATACCAAGACATCAGCATTGATTTCAAATACTTTTTTATGAGAAAAGTGATGTTTGTAAAATATGCTTTTGCGTATGTTGTCGCACCCGGTGGCTTTGGGACTCTCGATGAATTTTCTGAGGTGATTACTTTAATTCAAACCAATAAATCAAAGAAGGTCCCTGTTATTTTGGTTGGCGTAGATTTTTGGCAAGGCTTGCAAGATTGGTTTCAGAATAAAATTATTCAAGAAAAATTTGCTGATCAAGAAGATTTAAGCATTTTTAAAATTAGCGACGATCCGGATGATATTGTAAATTTTATATTTGATTGTTATTACAGAAAAGATAATGACCTTTCTTTTAAAAGCAATAACCTGAATATTCATTTATAATTGACATATTAATTAAAGGATTATTAAAGGCATGACAAAAATTTTCATTATATTTTTATTGTTAGCGATTCTACCATTCGCAACAGTTACGAATGCAGCTGATGAGCTAGATCCACCAGAAAGTAACTTCGACTATGATCCATCCATAGACCAACCAGAAATTACTATTAGAGAAGAAAAAGATGAATATATCGAAGAGTATAGAATGAATGGAAATCTTTACATGATGAAAGTCACTCCGAAAAATATGCCTTCATATTACTTGATAAAACATGATCCTAATGGAGATTGGGTAAGGGAAGATACTGAAGGAAAAGCAATATCATTACCTATGTGGGTAATCGGCGAATTCTAAAAATTATTTATGGCGGTTTATACATCACTTAGCCATTCCGAAGTTGAAAATTTTATAAGTAAATTCAATATTGGAAGTTTAAAAAGCTACACAGGTATTTCTGGTGGGGTCACAAATAGTAACTTTTTCATCAATACAGAAAACTGTGAGGCGGTCTTAACTGTTTTTGAAGAATTGAATTTTGAAGATCTAGGTTATTATTTCAACTTCATGCAACATTTATCATCTCATGGATTTTCTTGTCCCAGTCCCATATCGGACATCAATAATAATTATATTCATGATTTAAAAGGCAAGCCTGCTGCATTAATATCTAAACTGTCAGGAAAAGTTTTTGAAGAAATAAGTAATAAGCAACTTATTGAGCTTGCAAAATCTTTTGCTGAAATGCATCTGATTTCACTTAAGTTTAAAACTCGGAAAAAAAATGAGAGAGGCTTGCAGTGGATGAAAGACACTTTTTCCATGTTCGCTGATAAAATTTCTTCAGACCAAAGAGAGCTGATTAGTGATGAGTTATCATTCCTGGAAAATATTCCTGGAGACCTTCCTCGAGGAGTGATACATGCGGATTTATTTAGAGATAATGTTCTCTTTGAGGAAAACAGATTAGGTGGAATTATAGATTTTTACTATGCCTGTGATGATTTTTTTATCTATGATATTGCCATAGTAATTAACGATTGGTGTATTGATCACAATGGCATAATTGTAGAGAAAAGAAAAAAATTATTTATTGAAGCCTATGATTCTGTTAGAAAAATTAATAACAATGAGCATGATGCATTAAATTCATATCTCAGATTAGCGGCAATGAGATTCTTGATTTCAAGGTTTAGAGACCAGTTTAATGCAAAAGATGCTGAACTAAACATGATGAAAGATCCATTATTCTTTTATGAAATTTTAAAAAATAGAAGGCAGAATTTGAATTGAGTTCTATACGTCAAACCCAATTTTGGTTAAGAGATATTTTCCTGATTTTAAAAAAAACAAAAAATCATTCCTTGGTTATTGGATATACATATTTATTCATTTTTCTGATGTTACCTTCATTACCACTAATTCAATTTTTATCCCCAATTGTGATAGTTTTATGGCCTGTGGCGGTGGTACAAATCATCAACTTTTATCGAAGCCCAGATAATAAAAAAATTTCTATTTTTAAGCTTGATAACCAAATAAAAAAAAGCATCCCCCAGCTGCTGAGAATTGGTCTTATTACTTTCTTTTATGCCTTGGTTATATCAATATTTTTGTCACCACAAATGCAGAGCATTGTAGAACAAGCGAATGCCGGTGACAGTGTTTTAGATGCAGCGATCTTCTTAAAATTAATAATAAAGTTATTTTTACTCATGTTACCTTTATTTGCAGCGACTTGGTTTTCACCAATGATCGTTGTTTACAGGGGTGAGGGTGTATTCAAAGCTTTAAAATCAAGTATTGCCGCAATCTTAATATTTATTATTCCTCTATTGCTGACCTGGGTTTCGATGATTGTTATTTTTGCAGTATTAATTTATGTTTTTCAAAAATTCTTACTACTTTTTGGATTATCGCAAGCAGCATATATTGCAATATCTATGATTATAATTTTCAGTTTAATTGCAGTATATATAGCAGCTTTATTTATTTTTCAGTTTCTTGGATATAAACAGATATTTAAATTATAGTTTTTCTAATTTCGCAAATTCAAGAGCAAGCCATTTTGTTCCATTATTAGCAAATTGGACCTGAACACGCAGATCATTAGATGATCCCTCGTAGGACAATACAACTCCATTACCAAATTTTTTATGCAATACCTGTGATCCAATCTTGAATGGATATTCTGAGTGACTGAAACTTTGTGTCAATTGTTTTGGTTGGTTAAATTGTTTAATTTGAGAATTTTCTACTACATTAATTTTTTTAATTAGATTCTCAGGAATTTCATCGAGAAATCTAGAGGATAGATTGTATTGTGTTTGTCCATACATCAGTCTTGATTGTGCATATGTGAGGTATAAATTTTCTCGGGCCCTGGTTACAGCGACATACATTAATCTTCTTTCCTCTTCCAAACCATCTGCCTCGATTAAGCTTTGTTCATGAGGGCATAAGCCTTCTTCAAGCCCAGTAATAAAAACAATATCAAACTCTAAGCCCTTGGCTGAGTGAATTGTCATTAATTGAAGAGCATCTTGATTTGCCTTGGCTTGTAATTCTCCACTTTCAAGAGAGGTGTAGTTTAAGAATTCTGTTAACTCTAGATTTTTATCTTCCCCATTAAAATTTTCTGAGAAGGTTGTTGCCGCAGACACTAACTCTTCTAGGTTGGATACTCTATCTTGCCCATCCTTATCATTCATATAGTGATTTTTTAATCCACTAAAATTAATAACAATATCCATTGATTCCGCAAGAGTTAAACCTTGAATCTCATCTTCTATTTTTAAAATTAAATCAATAAAATAGGAGATTCCTTTTTCTGAGGTAGGAGTTTTATAAGATGATTTAGCAGCCTCCCACAAGCTTGTATTATTTATTTTTGAGATGTCTTGAAGCGACTCTAAAGATCGATTACCGATACCTCTTGTTGGAAAATTTACAATTCTCAAAAAGGCATTATCATCTTGCTTGTTTGCAATCAAACGTAGGTAGGCTAGGGCATGCTTCACTTCTGCGCGTTCAAAAAATCTTAACCCACCATACACTCTGTAGGGGATATTATTGGATACCATGCTGTGCTCTAGGATTCTAGATTGAGCGTTGCTTCTGTATAAAATGGCAATATTTTGGTAAGGTTTTCCTTTTCTATGCCACATTTTGATTTCATCTAAAATATACTGGGCTTCATCAGAGTCAGACAGCGCTCTGAAGACTTTAATGGGGTCTCCATCTCCTGAGGCAGTCCATAAGTCTTTGCCTAACCTCTTTTCATTATTTTTTATAATTTCATTCGCTGCACTTAATATGTTATTTTTTGAGCGATAATTTTGTTCCAGTTTAATTACTTTTTCTATGTTGAAATCATGTTGTAGAGATTGCATATTTCCTACATTCGCGCCACGAAATGCATAAATTGATTGATCGTCATCACCAACAGCAAAAATAATATTATTTTTGCCTGCTAATAATTTTAACCAACGGTATTGGAGTTCGCTGGTATCCTGGAATTCATCTACAAGGACATGATTAAATCTGTTTTGATAATGCGTTCGTAATGTGTTATTACTAATTAAGAGCTCATAGGACCGCAGGAGCAGTTCACCAAAGTCGGCTACACCCTCTCTCTGGCACTGTTTTTCATATTCAAGGTATATTTCATTAATTTTTTGAGTGTGTGCATCATAGGTTTTAACATCTTTTGCACGCATCCCATTTTCTTTAGATCCGTTAATATGATACTGAATTTCTTTAGGGGAAATCTTATCCGGATCAATTTGTAAAATTTTGCATAATCTTTTAATAGCTGATAACTGATCACTGCTGTCTAAGATTTGAAATGTCTGAGGAAGATTCGCTTCTTTGTAATGCAATCTTAGAAAACGGTTACATAAACCATGAAAGGTTCCCACCCACATCCCACGTGGATTCATTCCGAGTTGAGAAGAGATTCTCGATAACATTTCATTTGCTGCCTTATTGGTAAAAGTGACGGCTAAAATACCATTGGGTGAAACGATTTGGTTATGTATCAGCCAACTAATTCTTGATGTCAGTACTTTGGTTTTACCACTGCCCGCGCCGGCTAAAATGAGAGCTGACTCATTTTGAAGTTGAACTGCTTCTGACTGTTTCTCGTTAAGGTCTTTTAAATAATCTAAATGCATGGGTCATGATGCTACCTTAATTTTTTTATTTTTAAAGTCTTATTCGAACTTTTTTATATTTTTTAAATCATATAATTAATTCTGGAATTAGCATTGTCCTCCCCAATGCACCAGAAAAAAGAAAGGGCCTCATATGAGGCCCTTTTTTGTATCCTAATGGTAGGATTTGTGACTTACATCATGCCTGGCATACCACCCATACCACCCATACCACCCATACCACCCATATCAGGAGCTGCTGGTGCATCTTCTTTTGGTAGTTCAGCAATCATGCAATCAGTCGTTAGCATCAAGCCAGCAACAGATGCAGCATTTTGTAATGCTGAACGGGTTACTTTTGTTGGGTCTAAAACACCCATGGCTACCATGTCGCCATAAGTATCATTGGCTGCATTATAACCATTGTTACCTTTTTCAGATTTCACATTGTTTATAACAACAGATGCTTCTTCACCTGCATTTGTAACAATTTGACGAAGTGGTTCTTCAATGGCTCGAACAACAATTTGAATACCTGCATCTTGTTCAGGATTGATACCTTTGGTTTTTGAGATTGCATCTTGAACTCTAAGTAATGCAACACCGCCTCCAGGAACAATACCTTCTTCAACTGCAGCACGAGTTGCGTGAAGTGCATCTTCAACACGAGCTTTTTTCTCTTTCATTTCAACTTCGGTAGCCGCACCAACTTTAATTACTGCAACACCACCAGCAAGTTTAGCTACTCGCTCTTGAAGTTTTTCTTTATCATAATCACTGGTTGATTCAGCAATTTGCGTTTTGATAGTTTCAATGCGTGATTTGATAGTATCTCCCTTGCCTGCACCGTCAATGATGATCGTATTTTCTTTACCTACCTCTATACGCTTTGCTTGGCCAAGATCTTCAAGCTTCACATTCTCTAATGTAAGACCAACTTCATCAGAAATTACTGTACCGCCGGTAAGGATAGCAATATCTTCAAGCATTGCTTTTCTTCTATCGCCAAAACCAGGGGCTTTTACTGCAACAGTTTTGATTGTCCCACGAATATTGTTAACAACCAATGTTGCTAAAGCTTCACCTTCAATTTCTTCAGCAATAATTAGTAAAGGTTTACTTGTTTTTGCAACTTGTTCCAATGTTGGTAGAAGATCTTTAATGTTTGCGATTTTTTTATCGTGTAAAAGCACATATGGATCATCAAGAAGTGCAATTTGTCTTTCATTGTTGTTAATGAAATATGGTGACAGATAACCACGATCGAACTGCATACCTTCAACAACATCTAGTTCATTACTTAGGCCTGATCCGTCTTCTACAGTAATTACACCCTCTTTACCAACCTTATCCATTGCATCAGCAATAATCTGTCCAACTGACTCATCGGAATTTGCAGAAATTGATCCAACTTGAGCTATTTCTTTGCTTGTATTGCAAGGTTTACTTAACTTATGAAGTTCAGCAACACCTGTATCCACAGCTTTATCAATCCCTCTCTTAAGGTCCATTGGGTTCATGCCAGCTGCAACTGCCTTCATGCCCTCACGAACAATCGCCTGAGCCAAAACAGTAGCAGTAGTTGTCCCATCACCGGCATTGTCTGAAGTTTTGGATGCAACCTCTTTTACCATTTGTGCGCCCATGTTCTCAAATTTTTCATTTAATTCGATTTCTTTAGCGACTGATACACCATCCTTTGTGATTGTTGGTGCCCCAAAAGATCTTTCAAGAACAACGTTACGACCTTTTGGACCTAGAGTAACTTTAACTGCATTAGCGAGAGTGTTTACTCCTTTTACCATTTTTTGGCGAACATCATCACCAAATCTTACATCTTTTGCTGCCATTATATTTCTCCGTAATTAGTTATAAATTATTCAATGATTGCCATGATGTCGTCTTCACGCATAACTAGAAGCTCTTCGCCATCAACTTTAACTGATTGCCCTGCATACTTACCAAACAGAACCTTGTCTCCAACTTTGACATCTAGAGCTTTAGTATTTCCGTCTTCCAGGATTTTGCCGTTGCCTACTGCTTCAATAACGCCTTGATCAGGTTTTTCCGCTGAAGCACTTTCAGGAATGACAATTCCTGAGGCAGTTGTACGTTCTTCTTCAACACGTTTTACTATTACACGGTCATGTAAAGGACGAATTTTCATTTGTTAGATCTCCTAATAGTGTATTCTTGTTATTATGTTAGTTATAAATTAGCACTCTATAACTAAGAGTGCTAATAATAGGGACGATTGTTCTTAATTTCAAGGGTAATTATCAAAAAAAAGGTTTTTTTATGTTTTCAGCGAATGATTATCGCCAATTAAGTAATAGTAATATCAACATATCGCCACTTACTCTAGGCACCATGACGTTTGGAGACCAAAATAGCAAAATTGAGGCATACGAACAGCTGGACTTTGCTTTAGATGTTGGCATAAATTCCATTGATATAGCTGAATTATATCCAGTTCCTCCTAAAGCAGACACCTATACTAAAACTGAATCTATTCTAGGAGATTGGTTGCAAACACAGGATCGTGAAAAAATAATTATTTCAAGTAAGGTAGCTGGTCCTAGAAGAAATTTAGACTGGATACGTGGTGGCCCATCTTCTTTAAATGAAGAAAATATTGTGAATGCAGTGGATGCATCGCTCAAAAGACTAAAAACAGAATATATAGATATTTTCTATCTTCATTGGCCTGAAAGAAATGTTCCAATGTTTGGACAATATAAATTCGACCCAGGAGGTGATCAAAAGGATGGTAAGCAAATTCCTTGGGTGAGTATTTATGATCAACTCACAACTCTGTCAAAATTAATTGACTCAGGAAAAATTAGAACAATTGCACTTTCGAATGAACAGCCGTGGGGCTTAATGGAGTTTATTAGAATCGCAAGACAACATAAGTTACCACTTATAAGTGCATTACAAAATAGCTATAGTCTATTAAATCGCATAGCAGAGTTAGGGATAAGTGAGATTTTATATCGTGAACAACTAAGTTTTTTAGCTTACTCGCCCTTAGCTTTTGGATATCTTACAGGTAAATATATTGAAGATGACAAAGCAGTTGGCAGGGTCAATCTTTTTCCAGGTTATGCAAAAAGATTTGATAAGCCTGGGGTCAGGTATGCAGTCAAACAATATGCTCAATTGGCAAAGAAGTATCATCTATCTTTAACAGAAATGTCTCTTGCTTTTGTTAGATCCCAATGGTTTATGACATCAACAATTTTAGGAGCAACATCGCTTCATCAGCTAAAAGAGAATGTAAAAAGTTATTCTATAGAGCTGTCTGATGACATATTAGATGAAATAGAACAAATTCATTTATCAGTTATGAATCCTGCCCCTTAAGAGACAATGAGTAAGGTCAATAGGAAAATAATCAAAGAGAGCATCGAAAATGTATGGCATCCATGTTCAAGAATGGACCAGTATAATGATCAAAATTTAATTTCTATTGAGTCAGGCAACAAGAGCTGGTTAAGGTCAGTGGATGGTAAAGATTATTTTGATGCCATTAGCTCATGGTGGGTAAATTTGTTTGGTCATAATAATCCCTATTTAAAAAAAAATATCATCAGTCAGCTTAATAAAATTGAGCATGTAATGCTCTCAGGAATGACCCATCAACCTGTAATTGATTTATCTAAGCGACTCAATGCGCTGGCAAATATGGATCACTGTTTTTATTCTAGTGATGGATCAAGCGCGGTCGAGGTTGCTTTAAAAGTGAGTTACCACTATTGGAAAAATAAGGGACAGAAGAAAACTAAATTTGCTTTACTCGAAAATAGCTATCACGGCGAAACCTTGGGAGCTTTATCTGTGACTGATGTTGATATTTTTTCTAAGAATTATCATTCCTTGTTAAATAAAAATATCATTTTGCCTAATGCGTCTCCAAAAAATTATGAATCTGAAAAAAAACTTAAAGAGTTTGCATTGGAGAGTTTTAAAAAAGCAGAAGAAATTTTAAATAAACATCATAAAACAATTGCAGGATTGATTATTGAGCCGATTATTCAATGTGCCTCAGGCATGAATTATTACCACCCCATTTACTTGAAAAAATTAAGAGCATTATGTTCTAAGCTTGATATTCATTTTATTGCAGATGAGATCGCAGTTGGTTTTGGCCGGACAGGCAAAATGTTTGCATGTCAGCATGCCGGTATCAAACCAGAGATTATGTGCTTATCAAAAGGTTTGTCTGGAGGTTATCTTCCCTTGGCGGCTACTCTTGTATCTAAAAAAATATATCAAGAGTTTTTAAACCCAGATGTTGAAAAAAACTTTCTGCACTCTCATAGTTTTACTGGAAATCCTCTTGCATGCTCAGCAGCCGTTGCAACCCTTGATTATTTTAATAAAAAGTTGAGCATGGATAAGATAAATGAGAAGTCTCAGCTATTTAATCAGATCATGGTGAAGTTAACAAAATATAATATTAGAAATTTTTTTAATATCGGTATGATTTGGCGTTTTGATTTACCGGAAACTCAGGAGCCTATGAAATTTGAGTCTTTAGCTCGTGAGGAGGGATTGTTAATCAGACCGATTGACAGATGTGTTTACATTATGCCCCCTTATACCAGTACTATGTCTGATATAAAATTTGTAGTAAAAGTTTTAGAGAAAATATTTAAAAAACTGCAGATGGATATTAAATGATACGTTTTCTTTTAATAATTAGTTTTTTTGTTACAACAGCATATTCTCAAGAACTTGCCATTAAAAATAAAATTAATCCTCAAGATTTTGCTTACTCTATAAAAAATATCTCAACTGGGGAGTCGTGGAGTAAGGATGCTGATAAATCATTTAATTTCGCATCAGTAAATAAGTTGGTTACTGCCACCATTGCACTCGATGAATTAGGCCCAGATTTTAAATTTCGAACATTATTCTTCTCAAGCAAACAAATCAAGGAGAATATACTTGCAGGAGATTTGATTATCAAAGGGGAGGGCGACCCAACTCTATCAACTGAAAATTTAAAAGATATTTTTTACAGACTAAAGGCAAGAGGAATTAATCAAATCACAGGCAATATTTTTTTAGATGATTCATACTTTAAATTTAAACCTAATCCAGAATATATTGATGATTTAATCTACCGAGCTTATAACGTCCAACCTAAGTCGTTATTAATTGAAGCAGGGGCGATTGAGATACAATTTTCGAATAAGGATAATAATGTGAACCTTTATAACAAACCTTTCATTGAGGGAATCGAGGTTATAAATAATTTAAAGATAACAAAGCAAGCGTGTGAGGATTGGAAGTCCAAGATTCATCCTGAAGTGGTATTTACGCATGAATCGATACAGGTCAGCCTTAATGGATCTTTTAGCAAGAACTGTAAAAATAAATCTATATACCTGAATGCATTGGATCAGGATGAATACATGAAGGTTGTCATTAAAAATATTTTAAACGAGGTAGAGATTGAATTTGATGGTGAAATACAAAAGCAAGGCTTTACTGATGAAGAATTAAAGAGTTTTGTGTTGCTTGATGAGCATTTTTCAGATCCTTTGAATCAGTTGATGTATCAGATGAATAAGTATAGCCTTAATCTATTTTCAAGAAACCTTGCATTGACTGCAATCAAACAAAAGACAGAGTTTGACGCTGATGAGTTTAACGTCGATATCTATTTTAAAAGCTGGTTTGAAAAGAAGGGAATCAATGCCAATGAATTTTTTATAGAGAATGGTGCCGGATTATCACGAAGCAGTCATGCTAGTGCTTTTTTATTTCAAGAAGTCTTGGCGTTTATTGAAAAATCTGACTGGAAATCAGAAATTATCAGCTCACTTCCAATTGCAGGTATCGATGGCACATTACAGTTTATGTTTAAAGAAAAATCTTTTTCCAATGCAACTCATCTTAAAACTGGACGTCTTAAAAATGTATTTGCTTTGTCAGGTTTTATGAAGTCAAGCAAGGGTGAGGAATATATAGTAACATTCGTACTAAATGGACCTCAATATCAATCCTTCTTAAAGTTCATTGAACAAAGCCTAGATTATTTGTATCAACATTAAAACTAATAGGGATTTATATGAAATATTATTTTTTGATTTTTTTAATCATGACATCATCAGTTTTTTCAATTGAATTAATAGGAGATAAGGATAAAAGTATGGAACAAAAATCGCCCAAGGTTTACGATAAGGGATTACAGCTCATTGATAATGTGGTCGGAGATGGAAGAGAAGCTGAGCCTGGACTTATTGTTAAAGTTCATTACACGGGGTGGTTGTACGATGCAAATAAAAAAGATAATAAGGGTGAAAAATTTGATAGTTCACTTGATCGAAATGACCCACTAGAATTTACTCTAGGAATAGGGCAAGTTATTAAAGGTTGGGATATTGGGGTACAAGGTATGAAAATCGGTGGCAAGAGAACAATTATTATCCCATCAGATTTAGGATATGGGTCAAGAGGCGCAGGAGAGGTTATTCCACCGAATAGTGATTTAATTTTTGATGTAGAATTGTTAGGGTTAAATTAAGATGAATTTGACTGTAACTTGGGAACAAGATGTTTGTTTTAAGGCTGAATCTAAATCTCATCATAGTTTATTAATGGATGGACCTCAGGATCTTGGAGGAAAAGACCTGGGCATGAGGCCAATGGAGGTTCTGCTATCTGGCATTGGGGGTTGTACATCATTTGATGTGGTGACTATTCTAAAGAGATCACGACAAGACGTGACCGCTTGTCAGGCAATCATTTCATCAAAGCGAGCAGAGTCAGTTCCAAAGGTATTTACGGACATTCACATTCACTTCAAAGTCACAGGAAAAGAATTAGATGAAAAAAAAGTAGCTCGTGCAATTGATTTGTCTGCCACTAAGTATTGTTCGGCATCAATAATGCTCAGCAAGAGTGTCAATATAACGCATGGGTTTGAAATTATTGCAGGTTGAAAAAAATTAATTTTCAATTATTTTTACTTGTAGGGTTATATCTGAATCAATAACGTCGAGTAACCTATCGATATTAGGGTGTTTCCCTGGATTATTTTGAGCATCTTCGGTATGTTCAGCATATAGATCAATCCCCTCCATGGCAGCATCACTGTTGATTTCGCCAAAAGTCTCATATAAGTGGAAATAAACCTTGATAGAACCCATTGAGCCTGGTTTGCTCTTAATCACCGCGTGAAGCTGTTCATCATGAAACAACTGAATTTCTATAATATGATCTGCAGAGTTGAGCGTTTCTAATATTTCTTTAAAGTTTTGCATTAATTTAAATCCAATAGGTCGTTTTAGTCATCAGTTTGGAAGTTGTATTCATTATTTTCTGAAAAAAACTTGGAAGCTCTTTGGAACCAAGCGATTTGGCTGTTTTCTGATGACACTGCTCATCATATTTCATTTGTTCTAAAATAGCATGCGTTTTTTTATCATTTTTAGATATTTTTTTTATGTGCCCTTCGAGATGTGCGGTGACTTGTTTTTCAGTTTCTTCTAGAAAACCTAAATTAAATTTATTATCAATTTTTCCTGCAATAGCCCCAAGACTAAAAGAGCTCATATAAAATATTGGATTGAGATAACTTGTCTTTCCTCCTAATTCTTCTATACGTTGTTCACACCAATTGAGGTGATCGATCTCTTCAAAGGCGGCATGCTTTAAAGCATTTCCAGTGACTTCATCAGAATTAAAAAAAAGTTGACCTCTGTAAAGGGCTTGTGCACAAACTTCACCGGTGTGGTTGACCCTCATCAGTCGAGCAGTTTGTTTCATGTCATCATCTGAAAGCTCATGATTGCTGTCCGAAACATTTTCCGAAGGAGAGGTTCTAAAACCTTTTTGTGGCACAGTAAAAAGTTTTAGGGCAAAATCAACTTCAGAAATTATCTTATCAATCATGAATTAATTAATTAATTTTCTTATAAATATCTATACCTTTTAGGATGTTCAAAGCTTCTTGAAATTGCTTATCTTCTTCTGTACCAAATTCCAATGGCTTAAAGCTTTTGAGAGCTTCAGCACCGTCATCAGATTTTGATGTAGTGTTTTCTTTTTTTGCGTCATTTTCAGCAGAATTATCGGGATCAGCTTCATTATTTTGATCTTCAGGATTCGATAATCTATTGCTTAAGTCCGCTTCACGAGACATTAAACCACTGAAGCCATCTTCGACAACAATGTCTGGATCGATACCCTTGGCCTGAATAGAGCGTCCATTTGGGGTAAAGTATCTAGCGGTGGTTAGTTTGATCGCTGTACCATTATTCATCGGTAGAATACTTTGCACCGAACCCTTGCCAAAGCTTTTCGTACCAACAACTAAAGCTCTTTTGTGATCTTGGAGTGCACCGGCAACAATTTCAGATGCAGATGCAGAACCATTATTTACAAGGACGACTAAAGGAGTCTTTTTAATTTCACTTGGTAGTTTTTCTATGTAATTATTTTTTGGGTCACGAATAAAATTTTCTGGAATCGCGGTTAAGTGCATTTTTGAATCTCTAGCTCGTCCCTCAGTATAAACAACAAGCTCACCCTCAGGGATGAAAGCTGCTGAAACTGCCACTGCAGCATTAAGAAGCCCACCAGGATTATTTCGCATATCGAGCACAAGTCCATTTAGTGGCTTTTTGTTTTCATCAAAAAGTTTATTGATCGATTTGGCAACATCCTCACCGGTTCTTTCTTGGAATTGTGTAACTCGGATGTATCCATAATCTTCCTGAATTAGTTTAGCTCTGACACTTTGGCTTTTAATTTGTGCGCGAGTAATTTTTACATCAAAAGGTGTATCTTGCCCTTTTCTTAAAATCTGTACGTTTAATGAAGTTCCTGGCTTACCTCTCATAATCTTTACCGCATCGTTTAAGGACATACCTTTGGTTGATTTGTCATCTAACTTAATTATTAGATCACCGCTTTGCAAACCAGCTTTGAATGCTGGGGTATCTTCAATCGGAGATATAACCTTAACAAAACCATCTTCCATACCCACTTCAATTCCTAGCCCACCAAATTCTCCTGCTGTTCCTTGTTGCATTTCCTTAAAGTGATCTTGGTCAAGAAAGGTAGAATGAGGGTCAAGTCCGGCTAGCATTCCATTTAGCGCCTCAGTCAATAGTTGTTTATCTTCTACCTCTTCTACATAGTCCGCTTTAATTTTGCCAAATACCTCAGCAAAAATTCTTAAATCTTCAACGGGAAGCTTTTTAGCCTCACTCTTTTTATCAGCAAACACAGATAGGTTAACACTGATTAAAATACCGAAGACAAGTCCAAAAGTAATGAGAGTAAGACTTTTAAATTTATTTTTCATACCAAACCTTAAATAGATGACTAACTTTAAACATGTACAATATTACATCAGATCTCTGATGAATAATTGACTACTTATGCAAAAAAAACATTACATCGAAATCAAGTTTTGCCCTAAATGTAAATGGTTATCTAGAGCCACGTGGATATCTCAGGAATTATTAAGCACTTTTGATTCCGACTTGTCATCTGTAACGTTAGTTCCTTCTGAATCGGGTGTTTTTGATATTACTTGTAATCAAAGTGTAATCTTCTCAAGAAAAGAGGAAAACGGTTTTATTGATGTCGCTATTATTAAACAAAGAATAAGAGACTTGATCGATCCAGATAGAAGTTTGGGCCACGTAGATAATGTTAGATAAACCAAACTTTTTCGATCATTTTTTTGATGAAAAAGGTCCATTGGCCAGCCATCTTACTAACTATCAAAAAAGAGATGGTCAGGTTCAAATGGCTCAGTTCATCGACGAATCAGTTACATTAAAAAAAACAGTGGTCATAGAGGCTGGAACAGGCATAGGCAAGACCTTAGGCTATTTATTACCGCTGGTGCGCCAAAATAAAAAAATTATTATCTCTACTGCAACAAAGAACCTTCAGGAACAATTATTAGAGAAAGATTTTCCAATCCTTCAAAAAGCATTGAAGCTCAATTTCAATGTTTCTATATTAAAAGGGCGGTCTAATTATCTGTGTCATCATCGAATCAATAATCACAGCAAGATGTTTTTTTCAAAAGCTGATGCTTCGATATTTTCTGATATTGAAGGTGTTTTAAAAAAAACTAATACCGGCGATGTTGCTGAATTAAAAAAAAATTTATCAGGGAATATAACTCATGCCGTCACATCAACGAGTGAGAATTGTCTCTTTGGCGATTGCAAATTTAGCAATGATTGTTTTGTAAATAAGGCAAGGAGGAGAGCGCATTCTGCTGAGGTAATTATAGTGAATCATCACTTATTTTTTTCAGATTTTTTTAATGAAAATGATGATGCTAATAACTTATTACCAAAGTCAGATGTCATTGTCTTTGATGAGGCGCATAATTTAATTGATTTAGCGATGTTGTACTCCAGTAAAGTATTTTCTTCTCTAAAATTGAATCGCGTTCTTGATGATCTCATTAATCATTTAAAAAATTCAGTTATTGGCTTAGAAAATTTTTCGATGATTTTCAATCGATATAATTTTTCAATATCCCAGCTTCTAGATTTGGTCAAAGATGAACCGCAAAAAATTTCTTTGTATAAACTCAGCCAATTTACAGCATTCAAAGACCACTTAATTGAAATTATGAGCAACCTTGAGGAGCTCATTAATGCTATTAAAGAGCCGGGCTTTATTAATAAAGATATAGATGCCTCAATCAAGGAACTTAATAATTTTATTGAGCTTTTAAAAAATATCATTAATCCTTCAGAGAAAAAAAATGCACTTTGGTTGGAAAGGTTTAATAACTCCATATCCATTCATATCACCCCAATTGACGTCAAAGGAATTTTTTCAAAAACAACAGCCTCCAGTGACTCGATGGTATTTACCTCGGCAACAATGACCACCAATAGTAATTTTGATTATTTTAAAGATTTAACAGGATTGAAAGATATAGAAACAAGAGTCTTTGAAAGTCCCTTTAACTATGAGAAAAATGCTTTGTTACATATTCCCATGGGATTACCAAACCCCAATGAAAAAGATTTTTTTTCATCCTTGGTCGATTATGTCTACCCATCGATAAAATTAAATAAAGGGAGAGCATTATTCTTAACAACCTCATTAAATGGTGTTGAGCAAGTAGCCAATCAGTTCGAGTTTATTAACAACAGAAATGCGGATACCTTAAATATATTAAGACAGGGAATGTTGCCAAATCAATTGTTAATTGAGGAATTTAAAAATAGCCAAAATTCTGTCTTGATCGGATCTTTTTCTTTCTGGGAAGGTATTGATCTCACAGGGGATAACTTAACCTTATTAATTATTGATAAGCTACCATTTAAATCACCCGATGACCCTATCGTGGATGCAAAAATAAAATTATTGAATGAAAAAGATTTTTTTATGAAATCTCAAATTCCAATGACAACCTTATTGATGAAACAGGGGATGGGCCGGTTAATAAGAAATTTTTCTGATAAGGGTGTGGCGATACTCGGTGATAACAGAATTCAAAAAAAATATTACGGAAAACAAATTTTAAAATCCTTACCCCCTTTTCAATTGGTGGAGGATTATAATCAGGTTTTAAATTTTATTGAGGAACTTCGTTGAATCTGCTAGCAATTGACACATCATCTACCAACTTTTCTTTATGCCTCATTCATTCTGATGTAAAAGAAAATATTGAATTCAACGCTGGCATGACTCATTCATCAGTTGCCTTGAGCGAAATACAAAAAATTTTAAAAAAAGTGAATATCGCCATTAAAGATTTAGATGTTATCGCATTTTCTGCAGGGCCTGGTTCATTCACTGGGATTAGAATAGCTTGTGGCGTTGCCTATGGAATGGCTTATTCTTACAAAATTCCCTTAATAGGAATTAGTTCATTAGAAACAATTGCATCAATGGCGGAGTCAGATTATATTTTATCGACCGTTGACGCAAGAATGGATGAAGTCTATTTACAGTTCTTTAAAAGAAGCGATTATAAAAATATCATTCCTCTCTCAGAACCTATTGTAGCTGCACCAGATAAATTACCTAACCCACCTGATAAAATTAGGAAGAGATTTTCAGTGATTGGCTCAGGTTATGAAATATTTAAAGATCATTTCAATGATAGATACAAGTCCTATACTTTAGAACAACAAAATGTAAAAAAAAACATGGCTAGCTTCATGGCTTCTATTGCATTGGATCGGCTACCAGACAAATTTTCCTTTGATGGAATTCAGCCTATTTATGTCCGAAACAAAGTGGCGCAAACCATTGACGAAAGAAAATAAATAATGGAATTCATGCAAGATCCAAAAGATGAAGACTTGAATGAAGTACACGCGATCGAACAAGAAAATGATGTTGAGTTATGGAGCTTAAAAAATTTTCAAGACTCGATATTAGCCAAGCATTTCTTTAAACTATTTTTTTTAAATGAAACTATCGTTGGTTTTATTGTGGCAAGACTCATTCAACACGAGTGTGAAATCTTAAATATTGGCGTAACCAAAAGTATGCGGAATAACCAAATTGCCTCAAAGTTAATGGACGCACTCATTGGGGAATGCAATAATAAAAGTATCAAACACATATTTTTAGAAGTAAGAACTTCAAATGTACCGGCCATCAGTTTGTACAAAAAATTTGATTTTAATGAGATTGGAGTTCGCCCAAATTATTACCTGACCAAAAAGGGTTATGAGGATGCCATTATTATGGGAAGAGTTTTGTCATGATTTTTAATGAACGCGATCAGCTAGAAGAGCTTCAGCTGCTAAACGTTTTTGAAATGTATGAATCTAAGTTTGATACGCTCGATGATTCATCCCCAAAAGTTAAAGAAAAAAATTATTATTGCGCCGTCCTGGAGGTTGATAACAAAACACTATTAATGATTTATGATATTCCAGATCAAGATACAGAGAGTACATCCTTAATGAGAAGTATTAATTTGTTTTTGAAAGGAATAGGCTCACTTAAATTTCAGAACATGAGTGTTTATGGATTTTTGGCAGAACCGTTTAAGGATTCTGTTAAAATTTTATTGTCCGATGAAGCTAAATCTTTATCTCCTGATGTTTTGCAATTACCTTCATTAAAAAAAATGTGTACAAATGCAGAATTAAAAAAAGAACTATGGAAGGCCATTAAAGGCGGTTTAAATCTATGAAAACAAGTCAATTCTTTATATCTACCCTGAAAGAGGCTCCTCAAGATGCTGAACTCAAAAGTCATCAATTAATGGTTCGAGCTGGCTATGTTAAGAGATTGAGCTCAGGACTTTACACATGGATGCCGATTGGCTTGAGAGTGTTAAGAAAAATTGAAAATATTATTAGAGAAGAAATGAATGCTTCTGGGGCGGTAGAGTTATTGATGCCAGCGATTCAGCCTGCAGAGTTATGGCAAGAAACAGGTCGATGGCAGCAATTTGGTCCACAAATGCTCAAAATAAATGATCGACATGAGAATGAATTTTGTTTTGGCCCGACACATGAAGAAGTCATCACCGACATTGCCCGAAAAGAACTTAATAGTTATAAGCAACTTCCTATCAACTTCTATCAGATCCAAACAAAATTTCGTGATGAAATTCGTCCTCGTTTTGGTGTAATGCGAGCCAGAGAATTTTTAATGAAAGATGCTTATTCCTTTCATGCAAATGAAAATTGTTTGCAGAAAATGTATGAATTGATGTTTGAAACTTACAATCGAATTTTTTCAAGAATTGGTCTTCAATTTAGATCAGTAGCTGCTGACTCTGGGGCGATTGGTGGTGATGCATCACATGAATTTCATGTGTTAGCTGATTCTGGAGAGGATGTAATCGCTTATTCTGATCAATCTGAATATGCCGCCAACATTGAAAAGGCATCAACGGTATTTAAAAAGGCATCTAAAGAAAATAAGGTACCCATTGAAAAAGTACACACTCCTGAAATAACAACGGTAGAGGCTCTTCAAGAGTTTTTTAAAATAGATACACAAAGTATTTTAAAGGCGGTCGTTTTTAACCACGATGATGAGCTGGTCATTTGTTTTGTGCCGAGCAATCGGGAAATTAATCTGGTTAAACTAGAAAAAGAAATCGGTAGCAACCGCTTCAGGGTGGCAAAAGATGAGGAGCTGAAAAAGCATGGTTTAATTCCTGGATTTATTGGGCCTGAGGGGAATGAACATATCAGAAAGTTGTTTGATCACTCCATCATTGAAATGGAAAATATGGTCTGTGGAGCAAACGAGGAACATTATCACTTCACAAACTTTCAATCGATCAATACTGAAAAATTTGTGGATATCACAAATGTGGTAGAGGGAGATGTCAGTCCTGATGAATCTGGTAAGCTTAAATTTTGCAGAGGAATTGAGGTAGGTCATATCTTTCAACTAGGAAAGAAATACTCTGAATCTATGCAAGCCTCAATTCTTAATGAAGAAGGCAAATCTCAAACCATGACGATGGGATGTTATGGCATTGGTGTGTCAAGAATTGTAGCTGCAGCCATCGAGCAAAATAATGATGAGAATGGCATGATCTTGCCAAAAAGTATTGCTCCTTTTGAATTCATTATTGTACCAATTGGGTATCATAAAAATGATAATGTCAGGACACAGGCCAATAAAATTTATTTAGACTTATTGGAAAGTGGTATTGATGTCATTCTAGATGACCGTGATGAGCGTCCAGGAATTATGTTTGCAGAATCTGATTTGATAGGCATTCCAAATAGATTAGTGATTGGCGAAAAAAGCCTTAACGAAAACAAAGTGGAATTTAAATCGAGATCAGAATCGAATTCGGAAATGATTAATATTTCCGATCTTACTCAATTTATTAAATCAAAAATATAAGATTAATTCAGCACCTTGTACGCGTGATAAGTTCCAAATTCACCTTCAGAATCTATATATAAAAAGAACAATCCGTTATTGGTATATCCTAATCCATTGAAATGATTTTTTGCCCTAATTTTCAAATCTTTTGCAAGCTCAGAAGTCCCGACTAGCTTTCCATCTAAATTGAATATCAAAAACCTTTTATGGTCTACGTCGAGCAAAATGAGTTCGTGCCCGGGAACGTTTGTAAATGCAGCATAGTGGTCAGTCACATCATGGTGCTCAACTTCAGCTGCAGAAAAATCGAGAGTAATTTCTTTTTTAATGTCATTCGAAGTCCCATCTATAACTCTAACGATGTTGCTCTTTTCTTGCTTAGCAAAGTACTGATTATTTTTTGCATCATAAGTAGGCATGGTTCCAGCGCTACCAAAAGTTTCAGAAAATCTTGATACAGTGTCAGACTTGTTTGTTAGTAACCCCTGATCATCTAATTCAAGCTTGAAGATTCCTGTGTTTGGAAAAAATCCCGCTGCACTCGATACATTGTAGGTAACTGTCTCTAGAGTTTTAGAGTTTTCGTTGTAATAAATTGAACGATTATCAAAACCTGGGGAAAACGATTTGATATAGGTTCCCTTTTCATCATAAACATGAACTTGTGATTTTGAAAAAGGCTCATTCCCTACAGGTGATAACCCCCCATCGGCGATGTAGTACTTTTTTTCACCTGGAATGTAAGCAACCGTCATAGGACGTGTTGATGGTTCCTTGCTTAGAGGAATCTTCATTTCTAATTTAGCTTCAGGCAGTATTTCAGCTTGAATATTTAGTGATATAAAAAGTGTAAATAAAATGGTGTAGATGATTCTCATATAAAGTTCTCTTCTTTAAATTAGGTTTCTCTTTTGTCTTCTGAGGTTAATTTTTGTTCAATAAACATTGCGTCACCATAACTGAAAAAACGGTACTTTTCTTTAACAGCATGTGAATAGGCTGACATTGTAAACGAATGACCAGCGAATGCCGAGACCAACATAATTAAAGTACTCTTTGGCAGGTGAAAATTGGTGAATAAGCTATCGACAATTTTAAATTGATAACCGGGATAAATAAAAATATTAGTTTTTTGAAAGTTCGTGTCTTTTTTAGGTTGTTTGTAAGCCGATTCCAGTGCCCTTAGAACAGTTGTTCCAATCGCAATGATTCGGCCGCCATTTTTTTTTGTTTGCTCTATGCGATCATATACATCTTGGCTAATCATGAACTCTTCAGAATGCATTTTATGGTCAGTTATATTTGAATTCCGAACAGGTTGAAATGTTCCAGAACCAACATGAAGCGTGATGAAGCTAAAGTTAAAGTTTTGTTTTGATAATTTTGAAAAAAATTGATCATCAAAATGAAGACCAGCCGTTGGCGCAGCTATAGCGCCATCATGTTTAGCAAAAACAGTTTGATAACGATCATCATCAAAATCCTCGTTAGCTCTGTTAATATATGGGGGTAGGGGAAGTTTTCCATGATGATCGATGATGTTAAAAATATCATCATCGGTCTCGATGATAAACATATTTTCTTCCCGATCTTTTACGGTAAGTTTAAAATTACCCACCATAATCTCTAATCCAGCATTGATTTTTTTGGATGTTCCAATATGACCAACAAAAGAATTTTGATCAATTATTTTTTCGATTAATACTTCGACCTTACCCCCACTTTTTTTATGACCATTCATCCGAGCTTTAATTACTTTTGTGTCATTAAATATGATGAGGTCATCTCGATTAATGAGTGATAAAAAATTTGTAAAATTATTATCAATAATCTCTTCAGTGTTTGGATTGAGTTGCAGCAATCGACTATCCGATCGTTTATCTGTCGGGTGTTGTGCGATCAATTCTTCGGGCAGTGTGTAATTAAATTCTTCTATATTCATTTAATGAAAGCTTGTTATAATTTCCTTTCTGCCGGGATGGCGGAACTGGTAGACGCACGGGATTCAAAATCCCGCGCTGGCGACAGCGTGCGAGTTCGATTCTCGCTCCCGGCACCATTTCACAAAATTATACATTAGATGATTGAAAATAAATTTGATAAACAGAAAGATACTCAGTCAATAATTATTAGACCTAATCCAGCCATGCCATGGGATATTATTAAGAAGGTCTATTTTTATTTCGGCTGTTTCATTCTATTAATAGCAATTGCCTTAACCTATGTTAATTTATATTTGGCTATTCCTTTTTATGGAATTGAATTTTTAATCTTAGGTTATGCACTTTATATAACAGCTCTAAAAAGTACTTTTTATGAGGAAATTTTAATCAGTCCGCATAATATAAAAGTTAGATTTGTCATGAGAAAAAAAATTAAAGAGTATGAATTAGTGAGAAATTGGACGAATTTTCAGTATGAGCCTCCAACCAGGCTAAAACATTCAATTTTTTATTTTATCAAGGATGGGAAAAAAATCTATTTAGGTCAAAGAGTTACCGACGAAGAGCGAGAAAAGTTAAAAAATTTAGTAAAAACCATTTAGAAGAAATGGTTGACAAAATTGTTACAAATTAGTTACATTTACGTGGTAGCAAATTGTTTAATGATTATTTAAGTATTGTGAAAGAGAAAGCATGACAAGTATTTACAAAAAAATTCTACAAGTATTATTTCTAGCAACTCTTCCTCTTACAGTTTTAGCTGATTGGGGACTCAACATGCGAGAAGGGGTAACACCAATCAGTCAAAAAGTTTATGACATGCACATGGTGTCCTTATGGGTTGTGACAATCATCGGTATTGTTGTGTTTGGTATCATGTTTTGGTCTATATTTCATCACAGAAAATCAAGAGGCGTAAAACCTGCAAAATTTTCTCACAGCACAACAGTTGAAATTATTTGGACAGCTATTCCTCTACTTATTATTATAGGCCTTGCTATCCCTGCAACTAAACTTCTCATTGAAATGGATGACACATCCGATACAGCATTAACAGTTAAGGCAGTTGGATATCAGTGGAAGTGGAAATACGAATACCTTGAAGACGATTTAACTATTTACAGTAACCTGGATGAGAAAAGTGTTGAATTAAGTCAACGAGTTGATTCTGTTAATCCAATGGAGCATCCTGATTACTTATTGGATGTAGATGAACCACTCGTTTTACCAACCAACACTAAAATTAGAATATTAACTACAGCAAACGACGTGATCCACGCATGGTGGGTTCCAGATCTTGGATGGAAGCGTGATGCAATCCCTGGGTTCATTAATGATAACTGGACAATGATCAACGAGCCTGGAACATATCGAGGACAATGTGCTGAGATTTGTGGTAAGGGTCATGGCTACATGCCAATCGTAGTTAAAGCCGTTTCCATGGACGAATATAAAACATGGGTGGCAGAAAAAAAACAAGAACAGGTAGCAGCTGCTGAGGCATCAAGTAAAGAAATGTCTATGGAAGAACTCATGACTAAAGGCGAAGCCGTTTACAAGGCGAATTGTTTAGCATGTCACCAAGCTAATGGTGAAGGCGTTCAGGGTGTTTTCCCTGCAGTAGCTGGAAGTCAGTTAGCGACTAAACCAGAAAATTTACAGGCTCACATTACGCAAATCATCTACGGTAAGAACTTAATGCCAGCATTCGGTGAACAGTTGAATGATGGTGACATTGCGTCAGTAGTTACATACACACGAAATTCATTTGGTAATGATACAGGAGACGTGGTTCAAGCAGCCGATGTTGCTGCAGAACGCAAGTAATTTTTAATTAACTATATAAATATTTTATGAGGCAAATATTATGAGTACAGTAGCACACGAACATGATCATCATCATGCTCCAACCGGTCTAAAGCGTTGGATTTTTTCAACCAACCATAAAGACATTGGAACACTCTATTTAATATTCTCATTGATGATGTTCTTCATCGGTGGTGCAATGGCAATGATTATTCGGGCTGAATTATTTCAACCGGGATTACAATTTGTTGATCCGCAATTTTATAACTCAATGGTAACCGTTCATGCCCTCATCATGATCTTTGGTGCCGTCATGCCTGCCGGCGTTGGGTTAGCTAACTGGATGATTCCTTTAATGATTGGTGCCCCTGATATGGCGCTACCTCGCATGAATAATATGAGTTTCTGGATCCTTCCTTTTGGTTTTGCATTATTGATCAGTACACTTTTCATGAACGGCGGAGGTCCAGCTGGCGGTTGGACTATGTATCCACCACTTGTGTTGCAGTTAGGTGATGCTTTCCCATTCTTAATATTTACAGTGCATATTTTAGGTGTCTCATCGATTATGGGTGCAATCAATATTATTGCAACCGTATTTAACATGCGTGCTCCAGGTATGACATTAATGAAGATGCCTCTGTTTGTATGGACATGGGTGATTACAGCATTCTTGCTTATTGCTTCACTCCCGGTGTTAGCTGGTGCAGTGACAATGTTATTAACAGATAAGTATTTCGGCACAAGTTTCTTTAATGCAGCTGGTGGTGGCGATCCAGTGTTATTCCAACACATTTTCTGGTTCTTCGGACACCCTGAAGTATATATTTTAGCGCTTCCAGCATTTGGTATCGTTTCAACGATTATTCCTACATTCGCTAGAAAACCATTATTTGGTTATGCATCTATGGTTTATGCGACAGCGTCGATCGCAATTCTGTCATTCTTTGTTTGGGCTCACCATATGTTTACTGTGGGAATGCCAATCAAAGGTGAATTATTCTTTATGTATGCAACAATGTTGATTGCTGTGCCAACGGGCGTGAAAGTTTTCAACTGGATGGCAACAATGTGGAGAGGTGCTATGACCTTTGAGGCGCCTATGCTGTTCTCAATCGCATTCGTTATACTATTTACGATCGGTGGTTTCTCAGGACTGATGCTTGGTATCACACCAGTTGACTTCCAGTACCATGATACATATTTTGTTGTGGCTCACTTCCATTATGTTCTCTTAACTGGTGCAGTATTCTCTCTCATGGCAGCGGCTTACTACTGGTTACCAAAATGGACAGGTTACATGTACGATGAGAAACTTGCGAAGATACACTTCTGGTTATCTACGATTGCTGCAAACGTACTGTTTTTCCCACAACACTTCCTTGGCCTAGCTGGTATGCCAAGAAGAATTCCTGACTACAATATTGTTTTTGCAGATTTCAACATGATCTCAAGTATCGGTGGGTTTGCTTACGGTATTAGTCAGTTACTGTTTGTATACATTGTTATTAAATGTGCGCTGGGTGGCAAGAAAGCTAAGGCTCAGGCATGGGAAGGCGCTAAAGGTCTTGAGTGGACTGTTCCTTCACCAGCACCATTCCACACATTTGAAACTCCTCCTAAGCTAACTAAATCAATGCTTGAAAATTAATTGATGGCATTAGCTGAGAAGGATAAAAAGAATTTAGCAAAAAAGAATAAGCGACTAGCCATAGTATTAGCACTAGTCGCACTTTCTTTTTACTTGTTTTTTGTTTTGAGTCACTTATAAAATAATATGGCTTCGAAACAAAGAGGCGTAAAAAAAACAACGACCATCTTATTTGTAGTTACGATTTTGATGTTCGGTTTTGGTTATGCAATGGTTCCTTTGTATGATGCCTTTTGTCAGATTACTGGCTTAAATGGCAAAACACAAAGGGTAACCGAAGGTGCAGGGGAGGCGTCACCTTTAATTGATCGTGAAGTCAGAATACTTTTCGATTCCAATGTAAATGGTGACTTACCGTGGAGATTAAAACCTTCACTTAAATCGTTGAAAGTTCAACCAGGAAAGTTCTACGATGCCACATATACTGTGACTAATATGGCTAATGTCCCTGTAGTGGGTCAGGCCATACCAAGTGTATCCCCCCAAGTCGCATCATTGTATTTTAAGAAATCAGAATGTTTTTGCTTTGTGAATCAGGTGCTAGAGCCTGGAGAAACCAAAGACATGCTGGTGAGATTTGAGGTAGATCAAGATTTGCCGAAGGATGTTGGAGCGCTAACACTCTCCTACACTTTCTTTAGAGCAAAAGGCGATAATTCATAAACTTGAATAGGATTTATTATGGCAGCTAAAGATATTTATTACGTTCCTGAGGGCAGTAAATGGCCAATTTTTGGAAGCTTTGCACTATTTGTGCTTTTTATTGGAGGTGCATTACTCTTCAATGGAAATGCTAATGCCAATGTGGTTCTCTACATCGGAATCGCTTTAGTTGCATATATGTTTGTCGGTTGGTTTAATGACGTGATTGGTGAAAGCCGCTCAGGTAAATACAACGGTCAGGTTGATGTCAGCTTTAGAATGGGCATGGGTTGGTTTATCTTCTCAGAAGTGATGTTCTTCGCAGCATTCTTTGGTGCACTTTATTACGCAAGAATGTATTCAATTCCATGGTTAGGTGGCCTCGGTTCTGGCACTGCAACGCATGAATTTTTATGGTCTGCCTTTGAAGCAGCATGGCCACTCAGTGTTACACCTGATCCAACAAACTATGATCAACCGAGTGACGTGGTACCAGCATTTGGTGTACCAGCTATAAATACATTAATACTTCTCACTAGTGGTGTCACAGTGACATTTGCTCACTGGGCTCTAAAAAATAATAAACGTACAAGTTTAAACTTATGGCTTGCAGCGACTGTGATACTAGGTTTCGTGTTTGTGTTTTTTCAAGCAGAGGAATACATCCACGCTTACAACGATCTTAACTTAAAATTAAGTTCTGGTATTTACGGTTCAACATTTTATATGTTGACAGGATTCCATGGATTCCATGTGACCATGGGTGCCATTATGCTTCTAGTTATTCTATTAAGAACTATTAAAGGTCACTTCAGCAAAAAAGATCATTTTGCCTTCGAAGCTGTTGCCTGGTACTGGCACTTTGTGGATGTGGTCTGGCTTGGTCTATTTATATTCGTTTATTGGATATAAGTATTTATTGGATTAGAAAAAACGTTACCTAATGGTAACGTTTTTTTTTGTGTTACATGTGATTTGGTTGAATTAACCCAAGCTTAAAACCGATGATGATCATGAGGAATAAAATAATAGATAACGTAACTCGAATCGTTAAAGAGGTCACCATCTTTTTACTCTGATCGACATCCTTCATTAAGAAATGTAAGCCGCTTGTTAGTGATAAAATAACGACAATTAAAAGAATAATTACGATTGATTTATAAATAGCTTGAATATCCATTAACTCATATTATAGGAACAACCGGGACATTGAAAGTAAAAAATAAAAGTTTATTATTAGACATATTGTTTGTCGTCACCTTTTTAATTCTTCTCCGATTGGGATTTTGGCAACTAGATCGAGCAGATCAAAAAAATGAAATAAATCAAAATTACTTAGAACGCCAATCCTCCCTGGAGGTATTTGATGAAACTGATATTAATGAAGAAAATTTATGGGGTAAGTTTTCAATCGAGGGTGAATTTACATCACCCAATCTTTTTTTAGACAATCAAACTTACAAGCGTGAAGCAGGATATGTGATTTATTCACCTTTTTTAACTCGAGAAAATAAAGTTATATTAGTTAATCGAGGTTGGCATGATCTCATAGAAGACCGTAATGAATTACCGGATGTAAAGAAAGCTGAAGACACTATTATCAGTGGAATTCTTACCAAGATTCCATCTCATGGAATTATTTTAAATACTGAGAACATAGAAAATATCAATGATTCTTCAATACGCATTCAAAGAATAGATGTCGATGAAATAAAAGAAGCATTGAATATTCAGTATGAGATATATCCATTCGTTTTAACACTGGAGCCACCAATTGATGAAAACCTTAAAAGACATCTAATATTGCCAGTATCAAATTCAGAAAAAAATTATGGATATGCATTTCAGTGGTTTGCGTTCGCACTTACCCTGCTGATTATATTTATTACATTAAGGAAAAAAAATAAATGATTTCAAAAGTAGTTAAAGCAAGAATTGCGTTAGTAGTCATCGTTGCATTGTTTACTGCACCTTTCGTCGCTTCATGGTATCTCGTGTTTTATACAGATTTTAAAAAAAATGATATCGGGGTACAAAACGGCTCATTGATCCATCCTGTCATCGAAGTTGGTGCAATTGAGGCTATAGCTATTGGCGATGAAACAAAACAAAAATTACTTGGCAAATGGACTTTAACTGGATTTGTTTCAAGTGGCTGTGATGCAGATTGTGAAAAACTACTATATACATTAAGACAAACAAGGTTAGCTTTAGGAAAAAATTTAGATAAAGTAGGACGACTGGTATTAACAGATAGTGATGAAGTACTCGGTTATGAAGAAGAGTATAAGGGACAAAAGGTGGTTAAAGGTCCAGAGGAGTACGATCGATTAATGAATAAATTTAGAGAAATAGAAAATTTTGATGCCAACGATATCTATTTGATCGATCCATATGGTTTCATTATGATGCGCTATGACAGAGGTATGAATCCAAAAGGGATTATTAAAGATGTTGAGAGGCTGATCAAAAACTCATCTTAATTTTAAAATAATTTCTTTCAAGTCCTCATAATTTATCTCACCTATGATGGTCTGTTTGATAACTTTATTCTTGTCGGAAATAATCGTTGTCGGTGTTAATTTAACCTGTTCAAATTCTCCTAAAATTTTACTTTCAGGGTCAATGGCTACCTTAAATGGTAACTCGTTTTTGTTTTTAAAGTTAACCACCCGGCTGGGAAGGTCGTAAGGCATGGCGACTGCAATAAGCTCAATATCATCTTTAAACTCTTGATGGATTTTAGCTAAATCAGGCATTTCTTTGATGCAGGTTGGGCAATCGGTAGCCCAAAAATTAAGGATTAAAATTTTATCAATATCATCACTGCTTAATTTTTCATCATCAAGAATATTAAACTCCATTGAGGAGATTTTCTCTGGTCGAATAAGAAAAAAAAGAAGAGCGATGAGGGCTATTAAAGTAAATATGTATATAAAATTTTTCTTATTTTCTTGCATATGAATACTGAGACTTTGTTATAATCAAACGTTCGAATTTTATCAATAATCTGTTCAATCACAAAGAAATGATTTTTTATAGAAGACTGACTCTCTTTGCAACATTATTCGCACTAATTGTAGTGTCTTTTGGAGCATACACTCGACTAACTGACTCAGGTCTTGGCTGTCCAGATTGGCCTGGCTGTTATGGTACCTTGAGTGTGCCTGAGAGTATAAGTCAGATTGAAAAAGCTCAGGCAGTATATCCTGACAGCCCAGTTGAAGTTGAAAAAGCGTGGATAGAGATGATCCATCGTTACATTGCTGGAATTCTAGGTATCATGATTTTAATAATTGCTTTCATGTCAATCAGACTCAGGGAACAAATTAATTATTCACTTAAATGGCCATTTTTTTTACTTGGATTAGTAATTTTTCAGGCTGCACTTGGAATGTGGACAGTGACCTTACTCTTAAAGCCTGCAGTTGTCTCCTCACATTTGCTTGGAGGTATGACCGTCCTCGGCATCTTAACTTTCTTGATGCATCGTAACTATGGAACGCATCGAGAAAATTTCGTTTCTAATCGGTTTGAAAGAAAGATCATCAGGTTTTCCTTAGTTTTATTATTTATTCAAATTGCTTTAGGTGGCTGGACCAGTACTAATTATGCTGCGCTGGCATGTACAGACTATCCAACATGTCATGGCTCTCTCATTCCAGAGATGGATTTTTCCAATGCATTTACTATTTTTCGAGAGCTTGGAGTGACATCATTGGGTGAACCATTATCGCTTGAGGCGCTTCATGCAATTCAATGGGTTCACAGAGTAGGAGCCATTATACTTTTAGTCTACTTATTGTTCGTTGCCTATATCCTTAAAGTGAATCAAGGTTTTAATATGTGGAGAAATGTATTAATCCTTGTTATCAGTTTGCAATTTATTATAGGTATTGCCAATCTTTTACTTCACTTGCCAATTGTTCTTGCTACTCTTCATAATTTAGGAGCAGCATTGTTGGTAGTGATTTTAGTTGGTATTAATTCAAGAATTTCAAAACCATGGCAAAACTAGGTACAACAAATATGAGGCCAGTATTAAGTCTCGATGCCCTTAAGAGCTTCTATGCATTAACCAAGCCTCGGGTGTGTGCCCTGATTGTCTTTACGGCAATCATTGGTATGTTTTTAGCAACACCCGGAATGGTTCCTGTAGAAATTTTATTTTTCGCATCTGTGGGTATTGCATTTGTATCAGGAGCTGCTGCTGCATTTAATTGCTTAATCGAAGAAAAGATCGATGCCATGATGGCCAGAACGAGAGGAAGACCACTTCCGCTCGGTCAAGTTTCTCAGAGGGAAACCATAATCTTTTCGAGTTTGCTTGGCGGGTTAGGCTTGTATCTCCTTTATGCCTTTGTCAATCCATTAACTGCATGGCTCACTTTACTCACATTCTTCGCCTATGCAGTAATTTATACAGTCTTTCTAAAGCCAGCAACGCCAATGAATATAGTCATTGGTGGGGCATCTGGGGCAATGCCACCAGTTCTTGGATGGGCCGCAGTTACTAATCAAGTGACTCCTGAATCATTGATCCTTTTCTTAATTATATTTTGTTGGCCCCCGCCACACTTTTGGGCTTTGGCATTGTATCGGAGAAAGGAATATGAGAAGGTCGGGATGCCTATGCTCCCTGTGACACACGGTGAAAAGTATACGAGATTACAAATCGTTTTATATACCGTTATTTTAGTTATCGTGACCATGATGCCGTTCAGTGTCGGGATGACAGGATTAATTTATATCATCTTCGCTACCTTGCTGAACGCTTATTTCTTGTTCTATACAGTGATGCTATATCGCGAATATTCTGATAAACTAAGCATGAAAATATTTCGATATTCAATATGGTATTTAGGGCTAATTTTCTTAGCTTTTCTGATTGACCATTATTTTAAATTTAAATTTATATAGTTTTAGATACAAAGGATTGTTATGAGTAAAAATAGTGAATTAAGAAGTGTGATTGAGACAACTGCAGTGGTGATTGGTAGTTTTGTGGCTGCTGTTATTTTAATTGTCCTTCTGACTAAAGATTATTCTTCAAATGAGCCTGCTGCTGAGAAAGTAGTAGATGCTTCAACAACAGAGCCTGTAGCTCAGGTAGAAGTTGACGATCAATCAGAGGATGCTTCAGACAAAGTCATTGATGCTAAACAAATTATTGCAGCCAACTGTGCGATGTGCCATGAGGGTGGTTTAATGGGAGCGCCAAAAATTGGCAGCGAAGAGCAATGGGCTCCAAGAATAGCACAAGGTAAAGATACACTTGTAAGTCATGCAATTAATGGTATTCGTACTATGCCTGCAAAGGGCGGAAACGCTAAACTGAGCGATGAAGAAGTTGCTGCGGCTGTTATCGATATGGCTAATGGAGCTGGCGCAAACTTTTAATTTATAGATCTAACAATCCATTTACATGGCAGTCTACGCAATCGGTGATGTGCAAGGTTGCCATTTTTCTTTTCTAGATCTTCTTCAAAAGATAAAATTTAAACCTGATAGAGATGAACTTATCTTCGTTGGTGATTTAGTAAACCGAGGTCAAAATTCACATTTATTTTCTCAGTGGTGCTTAGCTAATCAATCAAATATTCAAACGGTCTTAGGAAATCATGATCTCCACTTAATAGCTATCTATTTGGATCAAAAAAAACATCAAAAAACTGATACCTTAAAAAAACTTTTAAATTCAAAACAGTTAGATCATTTTATTGAATGGCTTATTAAAAAACCTTTAGCTATATTGAGAGGTGATTATCTTGTGGTGCATGCTGGAATTCATCCTAATTGGTCTATCAATAAATCTATAAAATTAGCAAACAAGGTTCACTTGGCCTTGAATAAGGACCCGGCTAATTTTTTAAGTAAAATGTATGGTAATCAACCAGGATATTGGAGCGATGGTTTAAAAAAATCGTTGAGAAGAAGGATGACGATTAATATTATGACCAGAATGAGAGCCTTAAATTTAGATTTAAGTTTAAATTATGACTTTAAGGGAAAAATACCAAAAAAAATTGATAGTGAGCCTTATCGACCTTGGTTTGATTTTGAAAGAATAGATAACTCTAAATACATCATTACTGGCCATTGGTCAGCAATAGGGGTACACAAACATAACCATGGAATATCAATAGACAGCGGGTGTGTTTGGGGTCAGAAATTAACAGCTTTTTGTTTGGAGAGCCAGAAAACTTTTAAAGTAGCAGCTAACCCAAAAGATTTAGTTAATTAATATTGAAACCAGCTAGACTTTGAATCTCATCAATACTTGGATTATGGTTTTGTCCACCCTTATAGTTGACTTTTAATGAGGCAAGGGCAGATGCCAATTTGCCACTCTTCTCCCAACCCCAATTATTCACTATTCCAAAGGCAATTCCAGCTCGATAAGCATCACCACATCCTGTGGGATCAACCGGGTTTTCGACATTAAACGCGGGTATTTGTATATTATCTGACGTGGTCATAATTATTGAACCACTTGAACCTTTTGTAATAATAAGAGCATCAACTTTTTTTTGTATTTCTTTTAGGGACATATTAGAGTTTTTGCTCAATAATTCAGCCTCATAATCATTTACTATAATGTAGGTGGCTTTCTCAATAAAATCTTTCAATTCTTGCTCGTTGAACATAGGCAGACCCTGACCTGGATCAAAAATAAAAGGTATCTTTTTGTTATAAGCTTCATTGGCATGTTTAATCATTCCCTCCTTACCATCTGGCGAAATAAGGACAATTTCAATATTTTCACTCATACCTGATAGGGAATTCACTTCACTCTGAGTCATTGCACCAGGATGAAATGCAGTGATTTGATTGTCATCTAGGTCAGTTGTAATAAAGGCCTGAGCTGTGAATTGATCACTAAGTTTTTTAATATATTTTGTATTTATTTTTCTTTTTTGCAGCCAATTACTGTAGGTATCAAAATCTGTGCCAACGGTACTCATGATAAAAAAATTGGTTTTAAGTAGATGTAGATTATGCCCAATATTACCTGCTGTACCACCATAATTTTTTTCCATCTCAGGAGTATAAAAAGCCACACTGAGTTTATGAATTTGATCTGGCATGATATGGTTTTTAAAGTAATCTCTGAATACCATAATTGAATCATAGGCCATTGAACCACATACTAAAATACTCATTCAGAACTCCGTTAAGGTTTATAGATAACTAAAAAAATAATTGCAATGAGCATTATCACAGGAATCTCATTAAATATTCGATAAAAAACATGACTATGATTATTCATATTATTTTTGAATAAATTTAAATATTTCCAGCAATAGAAATGATAGATGACCAACAGTGCGACTAAAATTAATTTATAGGTTAACCACACACCTTGATAGTCGAAATTTATGATTAATAATAAGCCAAAAAAAATTGTGAGGATCCCGCCGGGGGTCATGATTCCGTAAAAAAGTTTACGTTCCATAATCTTAAATCTTTCATCACTGATCTTATCTTTAGATTCAGCATGATAGACATACAACCTAGGAAGATAAAACAAACCGGCAAACCAGGTGACCATAAATATAATGTGTAAAGATTTCATCCAAAGCATATATAATCCTTAAAAAATGAATAACCCTACTGTAATCAGCGTTGATACAAGTAAGCCTGCATGGTATTCTTTGGTTTTAATTCAATAAGATTAATGAACGCACCAATTTCAACAGATTTTCTCAAAGCGCAATCAAAATTTGCTAGCAAAATTCGAGAGATTCCCTACAACTATACTTCCTTTTCTGACAAAGAAATAGTCTTTAGATTTCTTGGGGAAGAGATGTGGAATGCTATTGAAGAACTTCGCGCTGAGAGAAAAACAGGAATTTCAGCCAGAATGCTCTTTGAGGTCCTTGGGGATTTGTGGGTCGTAACCAGAAACCCTTATCTTCAAGATGATTTGTTAGATAACCCTAAAAGGCTGAAACAGCTGATTGAAGCACTGCATCATAGAATAAATTCAATTGAATCACGAAGTTTTGGAAACATCAAAGTTTCACAATTGGTTGTCTCTTCTAGAAAAGCTGTTGATGATTTTGAAGAATCATTTAAAACAACTAAGTTGATGCGGAAAAAAGTTTTCAAGAGTTTAAAAAAACATACGAATAAGGACAATATTCAATTTGATGGGCTTGCTCGTGTTTCTCATGTAACTGATGCTACTGACTGGAGGGTTGAATTTCCCTTTGTCGTCCTTAATCCTGACAATGAAGATGAAATTCCTGCATTGGTTAAAGAGTTAATCGAGCTAGGCTTAACAATTATTCCTAGAGGCGGCGGGACTGGATACACTGGAGGAGCCATTCCTTTAACGAGTAAATCTGCAGTTATAAATACAGAGAAGCTGGATTCCATTTCTGAGGTTTCAAATGTTGATCTTCCTGGAGTTTACAGCAAGGTGCCTGTGGTTCATTGTGGCGCTGGTGCGGTTACTAGAAGAGTCATGGAAAAAGCTAGTGCGGCAGGTTTAGAGTTTGCAACTGATCCAACCTCAGCTGATTCATGCTGTATTGGTGGAAATGTTGCTATGAATGCTGGAGGTAAAAAAGCTGTTCTATGGGGAACAGCCCTTGATAATCTTGCTTCATGGAAAATGGTGGATCCTAATGGTGATTGGATCATCATTGAACGTCTGGATCACAACCTTGGAAAAATCCATGACATCGATAATGCAAGATTTCAAATATCCTTTATTGATTCAAAAACTTCTAAAGAGATTAAAGCTAAAGAAATTTTAGAAATCCCAGGGCATAAGTTTAGAAAAATTGGACTTGGTAAAGATGTTACAGATAAATTTTTAAGTGGACTCCCTGGTGTTCAAAAAGAGGGATGTGATGGCCTCATTACCTCTGCTACATTTATTTTGCATAAAATGCCAAAATTTATCAGAACGGTCTGCTTAGAATTTTTTGGTCAAGTTGGTGATGCTGTTCCATCGATTGTCGAAATAAAAAAATACATCGATGAGACCTCCGGGGTTGTTCTTGCTGGCTTGGAACACCTTGATGATCGTTATATCAAGGCGGTAGGGTATTCTACTAAGGCGGCTAGGGCAGAAAGACCTAAAATGGCCCTGATTGCAGACATTGCCTCTGATAATGAAAATATCGTTGGTCAAGTATGTTCTCACGTGGTTACCATTGCCAATCGAAGATCTGGTGAAGGTTTTATTGCTGTATCGCCGGAAGCAAGAAAAAATTTCTGGGCTGATCGTGCGAGAACCGCTGCGATAGCCAAACATACCAATGCATTCAAAATTAATGAAGATGTTGTGATTCCTTTGGAGAGGCTCGGTGAGTATTCAAATGGTATCGAACGATTCAATATCGAGTTATCTATAAAAAATAAATTATCGATACTTGATGACGTTAAAGATTTTATAAATAACTATAAACCAGTTATTGAGGATGAAGACTTTAATGAGGACCTTTTTGAAGATAAATCCATTCTGGCATTCAATTTAATTGAAAAAGTAAAATCTAAATGGTATTGGATTATCAATTCTCTGGATTTGGTGGGTGATGATTTGAATAAATTTCTCAATTATGAGACTCAATATCCAAACACACCAATTATTAATCTTGTTCAGAATCATGAGATTATAATTTCATGGAAAGCTGAGGTGTTGGTTCCTTTAAAAGAAATATTTATTGGTCGAGAATTTGAAAAAATAATTACAGGCATTGTTAAAGTCCACCAACAAAAATTAAAATCTAGAGTCTTTATTGCTTTACACATGCACGCTGGCGATGGGAATGTGCATACCAATATTCCTGTAAACTCAGATGACTATCAGATGATGAATGACGCTCAAATTGCTGTATCCAAAGTAATGAAGCTAGCTAAGTCTCTGGATGGGGTTATTTCAGGTGAGCATGGTATTGGCATCACTAAAATGGAATTTTTAGATAATGAGACGATTGAGGTCTTTAAGAAATATAAAGACAAAGTTGATCCTAATGGGCATTTTAATAAAGGTAAACTCCTTCCAGGATCTGGTCTCACAAAAGCATACACCCCAAGCTTTGGACTACTTGAAGAAGAGTCTATTATTATGGAACAATCTGAAATGGGGGAAATTGCCGATTCGATCAGTTCGTGTTTAAGATGTGGAAAATGTAAACCAGTCTGCACCACTCATGTACCAAGAGCTAACCTGATGTACAGCCCAAGAAATAAAATTCTTGGAACATCGTTATTAATTGAAGCATTTTTATATGAGGAACAAACTCGTCGAGGTATATCACTGAAACATTTTGATGAGTTTAATGATATTGCAGATCATTGCACCGTTTGTCATAAATGTTTAAATCCTTGTCCGGTAAATATTGATTACGGTGAGGTAAGTATTCAGATGCGAAACTTTCTGCGTAAGCAAAATAAGAAAAAATTTAATTTAGGCAGTTACGTGGGGATGACTTATCTTAATTTAAAAGATCCGAGAACAATCAAGGTCATGCATCAATTGATGATTAACATTGGATATCGCTTACAAAGCACCATCCATAAAGTGGCTAAAAAATTAACATTCGGTAGTCGAATGTTTACTAAAAATCCACCTTCAACTGTGGGTAAAGGAAATGTGGCATCTCAAGTCATTCACTTTATTAATCGTCCGATGCCTAAAAATGTTCCAACAAAAACATCAAGAGCGATGCTCGGAATTGAAGATGACAAGATCGTTCCTATCATTAGAAATCATAATAAAGTAACTGATGAGTCTGATGCCGTTTTTTATTTTCCTGGATGTGGGTCTGAAAGACTTTTTTCTCAAGTTGGTTTAGCCACTCAGGCGATGTTATATGAAGTTGGTGCAATTACCGTCCTGCCACCAGGTTACTTGTGTTGCGGCTACCCTCAAACCTCCTCAGGAGATATTGAAAAAGGACATGAAATATCATCTGATAATAGGGTGCAGTTTCATCGGATTGCAAACACTCTTAATTACTTGGATATTAAAACTGTGATCGTCTCCTGTGGCACATGTATGGACCAACTCACTAAATACCAATTTGAAACTATTTTCCCTGGTTGTCGCTTGCTTGATATTCATGAATACTTAATGGAAAAACAGGTCAAGATGAATGATGTATCTGGTGTGCAATATATGTATCACGAGCCTTGCCATAATCCTATGAAAACTTATGCATCTACAAACGTTACCAAATCACTATTAAATAAAGATGTTAAAAAGAATGATCGATGTTGTGGCGAGTCTGGGACTTTTGCTGTGACTCGACCTGATATTGCAACTCAGGTAAAAATGAGAAAATCCGAAGAAATTACAAAAGATAAGAATACACTTATTAAAGATAATAAAGATGATGTCAAAATTCTTACATCTTGCCCGTCATGTTTGCAAGGTTTATCTAGATATGGGGATGAAACTGGAACGGATGCTGATTATATTGTTGTTGAAATTGCAAAAAATAACCTAGGAGCTAACTGGTTACAAGAATACGTGGAGAAGGCAAATAATGGAGGAATTGAGAAGGTTTTACTATAATTATGGAGAGGATCCAACTTTTTTCTTAAATGAATGGTAAAAATAGCCTTGTGGACACACTCTGTACTGCCCTTGTGATGGTCCGTTCTGTTTTTTCAGACAGCGTGTAGGCGAAATAATCTGTCCGCCCAATAATTTTTCCAAATTCTCTTTCAAAGCTTAAATTTTGTTCGTTTTCATTGATTGAGTTTGAAATTAAAAAAGGTTCTCCATTCACCATTTTCTTACTAGAAAGTTTCCACAAGATCACTTCAATATTTCGAGCTACATTGTAAATATTTTGCGGGTCTAATTTATCAAAAAGATAGAAATCTGTTTTATTGCCATGAGATTTAAGGAGCATGGTCTTAAGACCAATCATCAAAGCCAAGACCCTATCCCCATTAAAACTTTCATCAAAAACCAAATTCAAAGACTCAACATCTTTTTTATTTTGTAATTGCTCAAATTCATCACTATGATCACCATGGAAAATCCAATTTACCATTTTTTCTGCATCATCTTGCGTCGTTTTTTTTAACTGATTAGGGTTGCGTTTATAGAATTTCAAGGCCAAGATTTCTAGGCTTTGCAGATTTTCTCTAATCTCAAGATCTGCCATCCGATCAAAGTCTGTTTTTGCGAATTGATTCACTGAGCTTTTATCATATTGTGATGTAGGGGATTTAATTTGGTTTGAAGAGCATGAGGAAATGAAGATTAATATAATTAGATAAAATATCTTATGAAACATTTTTTATATAACTCTTTCTTTGGGAAAGACAAGCCAAAAGGTACTTCCTTTATTCATATCGCTTTTAATGTCGATTGATCCATTATGATGATCCATAATATTTTTGACGATCGCCAATCCCAAGCCTGTTCCCCCTGTATTTCTGCTTCTATCGGCGTCAACTCTATAAAATCTATCGGTGATTTTATCAAGATGTTCTTTTGAAATCCCTATGCCTGTGTCGGTAACAGACAAGACACCTTGTCCTTTTAAAACAAACCAGTTAATCGATATAGAACCTTTATCCGTATATCTAAATGCATTTGAGACTAAATTTTCTAGCGCGCTATAAATTTCAGAAAATGATCCAAGAATATTTTTTTTAGAGTCTAGGTTAAATTCAAATGAAATACCTTTTTTCTTTTTCAAAGATGATAGATTATTTAGAATTTGATCTTTCAAATCGTCAACGATGACTTTATTATTCCTCTGTATATTTTTTGTTGAGTCAATACTGCTAAGAGAGATAAGATCGGTGATTAAAGCATTCATTCTTTGAGTTTGCTCTAAAGTTTCTTGTAATAAAACTTTTTGTTGTTTTTTTTCGATATCAGCATTAAGCATCAGCTCACTGTTGCCCATAATTACCGTTAATGGAGTCTTTAATTCATGTGAAACATCTGAAATGAATCTCTTACGATTTGTTTCAGATTTTTCTTCATCATTAATATTTCTACATATTAATAATTTATTTTCAATTCCAAATTCAATTAAATTGATTTGATATTTATTGTCATCGATGATTATTGATATTGATTTATTGTTATCATTCGCTTCAATAAGACCTAACAACTTGGTATCCCTAAAAATATAAGTAATTGGTTTATTGAGATCATCTGGCAGCCTGATTCCCAACATATGCTGAATCTTTTTATTGGCCCATAAAATATGATTTGATTGATCAAGTGACAACACGCCATCGGGTAACGCTTGTGCGCCGAGTATAAATTGATCTAATGCTAGACCTAAATCCTTTTTCATTTTGAGGGTATTTTTATGAAATTTATAAAGTTTTGAAAAGGTAGGCTCCCATACACTATCCCCAATTGGAACAGTATGTTGCGATGGACGATTAAGCCATTTATCCATACTTACTAAGGAATAGGCTTGTTTGAGGGCGTAAAGAATCAAAAGAAAAACAAATAATAATAAGCCATATACTTTTGTAAAAAACATCCCTACAAAAAAAGAGACCACAAATAACACAATCAATTGCGTGATAACTTTGATGAATATCTTATTCAAAATTTATTTCATCCGCTAACTTATAACCAACACCCCTAATAGTTTCAATACTCTTTTGAATTCCATGGGATTTTAATGTTGATCTTAGTCTTTTAACATGCACATCGATTGTTCGTGCATCAATTTCAGATTCGTTATTCCAGATTTTATCAACAATAACTTCACGAGAGAGGACTCGATTTTTATTCATACATAACAGAAATAATAATTTAAATTCCGTGGGTCCAAGTTTTATAAATTTAGATTGATAAAATACTTCATGACTATCAGGATTAACTTGCAGATTTCCATGTTTAATTTGTTCAGCAATAGATTCTGGATTCTTTCTTCTGAGTATCGCCTTTATTCTGGCAATTAGCTCTTTTTGACTAAATGGTTTTGCTAAATAATCATCAGCGCCAACATCAAAACCTTCAATTTTATTTGTTTCTTCATTTTTGGCGGTGAGCATCATTACAGATATATCTTTGGTATCAGAGTTTGTTCGAATCCGCCTGAGAAAATCAATACCATCCATGCCGGGTAGCATCCAATCTAGTAAAATGAGATCAACTTCATTTTTCTTTAAAAAACTTTCAGCAATCTCAGCATTGATTGCTCTTAGTGGTTGAAAATTATTGTGATGAAGATTTAAAGCTATCATCTCCAGTATAGACTCTTCATCTTCAACGATTAATATGTTTGCCTTTTTCATAATTTTTTAAAGAAATATATATTGCTTAACGTAATTGTAAACTAATTAAAAGCCATCAAATAGGAAAATAGGCTTTGATTTTTTTTGGATTTTTCATTAAGGTTTAGGTATTAATTTAAATAGAGACGATTAAGATGTTTAGTTCATTGAATAAAGAAAATATTATTGCTGATAATAACTTTAACAGATGGTTAGTCCCCCCAGCAGCGCTTTTAATTCATTTGTCGATTGGTATGATTTATGGCTTCAGTGTTTTCTGGAAAAGACTCACAGAGGTTGTAGGCCAACAATGTGCGGACAATATTACTTTCTTTGAGAGAATTTTTATAACATCATGTGACTGGAAAATGAGTGATTTGGGATGGACGTTTTCCTTAGCCATTGTTTTTCTTGGCGCTTCCGCTGCAATTTTCGGGCACTGGTTAGAAAAAGCAGGACCCAGGAAAGCTGGAGTCGCTGCAGCTTTAGCATGGGGTGGAGGATTAATTGTGACCTCCTTAGGTGTTTACACCCATCAACTTTGGGTTATTTGGTTGGGTACTGGCGTTATTGGTGGTATCGGACTGGGCTTAGGTTACATTTCTCCTGTTTCAACTCTAATCAAGTGGTTCCCTGATAGAAGAGGTCTTGCAACTGGAATGGCAATTATGGGTTTTGGCGGTGGAGCAATGATTGGTAGTCCTTCTGCAGAATATTTGATGAATCATTTTTCCTCAGTTGATGGCGGTGTTTGGCAAACCTTTCTTATTATGGGAACAGTCTATTTAATTGCTATGCTTCTTGGTGCATTTGGCTATAGAGTGCCAGCGGATGGATGGAAACCATCTGGTTGGGTTCCAAAGGAAAAAACAAATAAATTAATTACTAACAACCATGTACATGTAAAAAACGCTCATAAGACAAATCAATTTTGGTTTTTGTGGATTGTTCTTTGTCTAAATGTCTCTGCCGGCATTGGGGTGTTGGGTGTGGCCTCACCAATGTTCCAAGAAGTGGCAGTTAATGTATTTGATCAAGGTCAGATTGTGGCGATTGCAGCAGGTTTCGTTGCACTATTATCTTTATCTAATATTCTTGGAAGAATTTTCTGGGCTTCATCATCTGATTATTTGGGACGAAAGAATACCTATTTCATATTCTTCGCTTTGGGTTTTTTAATGTATGTTAGCTCACCCTGGGCTGGAACCACTGGAAATATTCCCTTATTTGCTCTAATTTTTTGTATTATCCTAACAATGTATGGAGGAGGCTTTGCTACCATACCTGCTTACTTAGCAGATATTTTTGGAACGCAGCATGTTGGTGCTATTCATGGCCGCTTACTCACTGCCTGGGCTACAGCAGGTATTCTTGGCCCAATGTTAGTTTTTTACCTTAGGGAGTATCAAATTGAACAGGGTGTCGATCCCTCTCAGGCCTATAACTTAAGTATGTATATATTGGCTGGGTTATTAGTAATCGGTTTAATTTCAAACCTGCTTGTGAAACCAGTTAACAAAAAATATTTTATGAACAAATCTGAGCTAGATAAAGAAAGAAAGGTAATGACTTCATCAAATTCCAGATCCATTAAAACACAATCCAGCAATGTCGGAGTACAAAAACTTATCTTACCTATTGCTTGGATGGTGGTGGGTATTCCATTGGTTCTTGCAATTTACAATACGCTTGATAAAGCTTTAGTCATCTTCTATTAACCTAAATACATATGGACTATAGTAATTTAAAGGTTGCACTTTGCATTTCAAAGTTTAATTATGAACATGTTTCAGTTCTGGAGAATTCTGTTTCAGATGAGCTCCTAAGTTGTGGTTTCCAGCAGGATAATATAGATAAGTTCTATGTGCCTGGTGCCTTAGAATTACCACTTCTTTTATCAAGATGCTGCAAATCAAAAAAATTTGATGCATTGATTGCAATTGGTGCAGTAATCAGAGGTGAAACTTATCATTTTGAAGTTGTATCTGATCAATCTGCGATGGGGATCATGAATGTTCAATTGCAATATGATATTCCTATTATGAATGCAGTCTTAACCACGAATAACGATGATGAGACTATTCAAAGGACAGGCACAAAAGGTATTGAAGTGGTAAATAGCTTGATTGAAACACTAGATACCTTAAATTTAATTAGTTAATATTTACTCAATGAAAAAAATCAACAGCAGAAGGAAATCAAGGGAACTGTTAATGAAGTCAATTTATCGGGGAATCATGAACACATTTGATTACGCTGACATTAAAAAAGATATTCTAGAGGACCCTGATTATTGCAGATGTGATGAGGAATTTTATAACTCATTAATTGATGGAATCAAAGAGAGCTACCAAGACATTATTGAAGATTTAAATAATTTCATGGATAAAAAGAAAGAAGAACTAAATCCAATTGAGTTATCAATTTTAGTGGTTGCTTATTATGAATTAAAGACAAGGATAGATATACCTTTTAAGGTTTCAATTAATGAAGCGTTAGAGATCACAAAGAGTTTTGGCGGTGAGGAAAGTTTTAAATTTGTAAATGGTTCACTTGATAAGGTGGCAAAAAAGTTTAGAGCATTAGAAATTAACTAAACGTTTTAAATTCAAAACCCTTAGCTTCTTTCCATATTAAATAATTTCCTTGATTTTCTTTCCAATCACCTAAAACAAATCTTGTAAATGCATTATATCGATGGGTATTCTGGCGATGAGTATGCCCATGAATTAATATCTCAATTGGAGGATTCTTCTCAATTACTGAGTTTACTGTTTTTTCATTTACATCAATAATATTTTCTGGCTTGTTAAGGTTTAATTTTTTACTTTGTTCCCTAAGGTCAGAAGCAATACTGATTCTTTCATCTAATTTTTTAGCTAAAAAATTTTCTTGCCACTTTTTTGACCTCACTTCTTTACGAAAAGCTTGATAATCTGAATCATCACTGCAAAGAGTGTCACCATGCATAAGTAAAACTCGATGATGACCGAGAGTAATTTGAGTTTCATCATCAAGAATTGTTATTTGATTTTCTCTAAAGTAGTTTCTACCAATTAAAAAATCTCTATTCCCATGAATGAAATATATATTTTTTTGTTCGCCGAACTCCCTTAAAGCACTAATTTCATTTGAATACATTCCGGAATCATCACCGACCCAGTAATCGAAAAGATCGCCTAAAATAAAAAGGTTATTTGTTAAAACTGAACTGTGTTCAAGAAAATTTAGAAATATATTATTTGATGCATTATCAGTAAGATGCAGATCAGATATGAAAACAGCACTATCAGTTATATTAATTTTTTGAGCCTTCATCAATAGTAATTGATTCTTTTGGCACATCTTGATGACCTGACGGGTGATTACCTGTAGGTACTTTTGCAATCTGGTCTACTATATCCATACCTTCAATCACTTTACCAAATACACAATACCCATAACCATCTTGTCCTGGATAATCCAAGAATGAA
>MDSZ01061634.1_pt1 | contig 65415 bp, 59 predicted proteins | sample 811201 | NCBI WGS metagenome assembly MDSZ01 (sample SAMN05326647, study PRJNA326480) | marine metagenome | isolation source: seawater | place: Indian Ocean: North | collected 2010
GTGTCTCAGTCCCAGTGTGGCCGGTCACCCTCTCAGGCCGGCTACCCGTCGACGCCTTGGTGAGCCATTACCTCACCAACAAGCTGATAGGCCGCGAGCTCATCCCTGACCGAAATTCTTTCCAGCTGCTGAAGATGCCTTCGCAGCTCGTATCCGGTATTAGCAGCTGTTTCCAGCTGTTATCCCAGAGTCAGGGGCAGATTGCTCACGTGTTACTCACCCGTTCGCCACTGATCCAGAGAGCAAGCTCTCTTTCACCGTTCGACTTGCATGTGTTAAGCACGCCGCCAGCGTTCATCCTGAGCCAGGATCAAACTCTCCGTAAAGAATTTTTGCTGTTCCGAGCGGAATAGGCCCGGCGCAGCGAGTTTGATCTGACCAAAGGGATGTCATTGCTGACTATCCGTTGCCGGCACCGAAGTGCCGGTCTTTGATCCAAAGGAATCCCAGATCAGCCGAAGCTGATCACGAGGTTATTTGGCATTTGACAAGTGCACGCTGTTGAGTTCTCAAGGATCGGATGCTCCTGCCTTCCAGCCTCTCGGCCTTCTCTGCAGGGCAACTTCTCTATCTTATCCGTCTCGTTTCGCTTGTCAAATCCGGCGTGTCGCGCTTGGCAATCTGGGATCCGACTACTCGACGAGTAGGAACCCCATCGTAGACATGACGTCTCAGACTCTCAAGGAGTCTGTCTGATGGGGTTTGTCTCCGCTTGAGGAGGGGAGGCTTTCTCAGCCTCACCGCGCTCCTTTGGGGCGAACAAGTAATACTTTACGTGGGCCCCCGGGGTCGGGCAAATCACCGCCGCATCCCGGGCGTGTCGCGGCATCCTCCCGCGGAATTCCGCGGCTCATGCGAGCCAGGTGTCGGCAGCGGATCGGGGCGTGCGCCACTGGACACGCACGCACAGCGCCACGGTGACGGCACCCCACAGCGCCGCTGCGGGTGGGAGCACCCGGTAGGCGAGATGCTGCGGCGTGTACTCGTGCGTGAAGCCGCCACCGATCACGAGACCGCACACCCACGCGAGTACGAGGATCGCCGGGAGACTCGCCCACCACGCGAGCCGCAGGTATCGGTTCGCCCGCGGCGCCGGCATCCGGGGCGACCGCGCGAGGGTCATGGTCGCCCAGACGGCGAGAACCAGAAGCCCGAACGCGCTCGATGTGTACTGCACCCAGCGGTATCCATCGAGGGGTCCCCACATCTGCGCGAGCGCCGGGATGATCGCGCTCCCCCATCGTCCTTCGTGACTGAACGCATCCCACACCAGATGTGTCGCCACCCCCATGGCGAGCGCCAGCACCCACCACGCGATGACGGTGACGCGTGCACGCACCGTGCGGGCGGCGAGAGTCTCGAACTGACGGCGGGGCGAGGCATCCCAGGCCTCGGGAAGGCGGCGTGCGAGCCAGGTCGGCGCGAGCGGACGCACCGCGGGACGGAGCACCACGCGCCACACGAGCCACAGCACGGCGGCCATCGCCGTCGTCACCAGGATCGCCCGCGGGTCGTGCGTGACCACGTAGGGAATCGGAAGCTGACGGGTGAACAGCGGGAGGTCGGGGGTCATCGCCCCGACCGCGACAGCGGATGCCGGCAGCACTGTGCGCGCGAACGGGAGGGCGACGACAGCATGGCTCGGTGTGAACGGCATCGCTCCCCCGTGTGGTCAGCCGGGGAGGAGTCCGGCGAGCGTCTTCTTGCCGCGCCGCAGCACCGACACCCCGCCGGGAAGGCCGAGTGGCACGACCGCCGAATCGTCGTCGACCTTCTCGCCGTCGATGCTCACGCCGCCCTGCGCGATCGCACGACGCGACTCGGACAGTGACGCCGTGAGGCCCGTGTCGACGAGCGCCTGCGCGACACTCGATCCCGCCACGACCTGCGCGCTCGGGAGTTCATCGATCGCGGTGCGCAGCACCGCGGCATCGAGCGCGCGGAGATCACCGGACCCGAACAGAGCGTCGGAGGCCGCGATCACCGCGCGAGCTGCCTCCACGCCGTGCACCGTCGTCGTGACCTCGGCCGCGAGGCGACGCTGCGCCGCCCGCCGGAACGGCTCGTCGGCGACCTGCCTCGCGTAGTCGTCGATCTCCGCCTTGGTCAGGAACGTGAAGATCTTCAACCTGTCGATCACATCGGCGTCGAGCGTGTTGAGCCAGAACTGGTACATGCGGTACGGGCTGCACATCGCGGCATCCAGCCAGATCGCGTTGCCCTCGCTCTTGCCGAACTTCGTGCCGTCGCTGTTCGTGATCAGCGGTGTGCCGATCGCGTGCGCCGACACGCCCTCCACCCGGTGGATGAGGTCGGTGCCGCTCGTGAGGTTGCCCCACTGATCGCTGCCGCCGGTCTGCAGCACGCAGTCGTAGCTGCGGAAGAGCTCGAGGTAGTCGAGGCCCTGCAGGATCTGGTAGCTGAACTCGGTGTAGCTGATGCCGGCCTCGGAGTTGAGGCGGGCGCTGACGGCATCCTTCTTGAGCATCGTGCCCACGCGGTAGTGCTTGCCAATGTCACGCAGGAAGTCGATCGCCGAGAGCGGTGCCGTCCAGTCGAGGTTGTTCACGAGCCGCGCCGCATTGGCGCCCTCGAAGCTCAGGAACTGCTCGACCTGGGCGCGCAGCTTCGCGACCCACTCCCCCACGGTCTCCTTCGTGTTGAGCGTGCGCTCGGCCGTCGGGCGCGGGTCACCGATGAGACCGGTGGACCCGCCGACCAGGCCGAGCGGCTTGTGCCCCGCGAGCTGAAGCCGGCGCAGCAGCAGCAGCTGCACGAGGTTGCCCAGGTGAAGGCTCGGTGCGGTCGGGTCGAAGCCGCAGTAATACGTGATGGGGTCTCCGCCGAGAAGCGCGCGCAGCGCATCCTGATCCGTGGACACATGCACGAGGCCCCGCCACACGATCTCGTCCCAGACGTTCGGGAATGCCGGATCGTTGGCGGGCGCGAGTGCGCTCAGTTCGGGCGTTGACACGCGTTTCAGGCTATCGGATGCCGCGGGCCGCCCTCGGCTCGATGGCGCGGTGTCGCAGGAGACGTGCCTCGATCGCGGATGCCCCGTCGGGGCTCCGTGCCACACTGAGGCCATGGTCGAGATCACCGGAGGCTGGATCGCCGCCGTGCTGGCGGGCGTCGTCGTGACCGTGCTGCTGGGCGCGGCCCTCGTGCTCACCGTGGCCGCCATGCGCCGCCTGTCGACGGCGCTGCTCATGACCGCGGGTGCCGCTGTCGTCGCCGCCCTCGTCGTCGCCGTCGTCGCCCACGTCGAAGCGCCCGCACCGATCGGCGTACCGCTCGCGCTCGTCGGGATCGCCGCCGCCGTGGTGGGCGGGGACCCCGTCACCAGGCGCGTCCTGGCGATCGCCGCCTCGGGCCGCGTGCGGGAGACCCCGGACGGGGGCATCGTCGTCACGGACGACGCGGGGGCCGGGGCATCCGAAGAGGTCGTTCTGCTGCGCGGCGGCGCCACGATCGGCTACCTCGAGCGCATCGCCACGGCGGCTGCGATCATCGCCGGGTATCCCGAGGCGATCGCCGCGGTCGTCGCCGTGAAGGGGGTCGGCCGCTTCTCGGAACTGTCGGGATCGGAGACCCGCGAGCGCTTCATCGTCGGCACCCTCTCGAGTCTCGTCTGGGCCGCGGTGGTCGCCGCGGCCGTCAGGCTCGCGCTGTTCTGACGGCGCTCACGCCGCCGCGATCATCCGAAGCGCCCGTTGACGTAGTCGTGCGTGCGCGGGTCGATCGGGTCACCGAACATCGCCTCGGTGTCGCCGTGCTCCACGATGTGTCCGGGCTGCCCCTGGGATGCGAGGAAGAACGCGCACTGCTGGGACACCCGCTGCGCCTGCTGCATGTTGTGCGTCACGATGACGATGGTCACCTCCTGCGCGAGCTCGAGCATGGTCTCCTCGATCACGCGGGTGGAGGTCGGGTCCAACGCCGAGCACGGCTCATCCATCAGCAGGATGCGCGGCTTCACGGCGAGGGATCGCGCGATGCACAGACGCTGCTGCTGCCCGCCGGAGAGCCCCCCGCCCGGCGAACGCAGGCGGTCCTTCAGCTCATTCCACAGACCCGCCTTGGTCAGGCAGCTCTCGACGAGGATGTCCTTCTCGGACCGAGTCGCCCCCACGCCCGCCAGCTTCAGGCCCGCCACGACGTTGTCGTAGATCGACATCGCCGGGAACGGATTCGGCTTCTGGAACACCATGCCGATCTTCTTGCGGGCATCGACCAGGCGGTGGCCCGCGTCGTAGATGTCGTCGGCATCGAGCAGGACCTCACCGGCGAGCGCCGCGGACGGCACCAGCTCGTGCATCCGGTTCAGGATGCGCAGGAAGGTCGACTTCCCACACCCGGAGGGGCCGATGAGCGCCGTGATCTGCCTGGCGGGCATCTGGAGCGAGACGTCCTGGAGCACGAGGTGATCGCCGAACCACGCCGAGATCGAACGCGCCTCGAGCCGCGACGGCGGCACGAGCGCGGCGGTTAGCGCCTCGGCCTGCGCCAGGCGCTCGCGCGTGGCCGAGGCCCCGCCGAGGAACGAGACCGCCGAGGCGCGCGCCTTCGCCGCCGCGCCACCGACGAAACGCTGCGGAGGGCCGAGCGGGCCACCGGACGCGCGGCCGAGGAACGGCGCTCGTCGCTGATCGCGCCGACGAGTGACCTCGCCGGGGGGAACCAGCGACGGCTCGGCCGCCGCGGCCTCCAGATCGTCGATCTCGGCGGCGCTGACCACCTCGGTCACCGTCTCATCGACCTCGACGACGCGCGTGACGTCAACGGTCGACGGTCCGCCGACCGTTGTCTCCTCGGGGCCCGGGCCGGCATCCGCCGGACGGGCGGCCGCGGCCTGCAGCGGGATCTCTGGGGTGTCACTCATCACGGCTCCGGGTCACAGAAGGTTCGGAAGGAGGCGGACGAGCTGGTCCGCCACGAAGAGATTGGCGAGCACGAGGATCGGGACGAGCACGATCCACGTCTTGCGCGGACCGACCCGCCGGAACGACCACACCGCCGCGATCTCGGCCGCGACGAGGAACTGCAGCGCGAACACGAGGGCCCAGACGGTGGACGTGTCGGTCGCCATCGCCGTGTCGGACGGCGGGAGGGTGAGCGAGGTCGTCTGCCGCGTTCCCGCCGTCTGAGCGTCGCCGACCAGCCTCGCATCGACGTAGGCGACACCCACGGGCACGAACGGAAGGCCGCGCGCGGTCATGAGGATCACCCGGCTCTCCCCCGCCACCGGCGCCGGTGGGGTCGGGTCTCCGGCGTATCGGAGGCCGATGACCACGAAGGTGCTGAGCCCCTGGCCTGTGCGCACCTCGAACTGGTCGCCGGGCTGAAGCGCCTGAAGTCCGGAGAAGGGTCCACCGAAGCCCGCAGCGCGTCCCATGATCACGCTGACCCCCGCCTGGCCGGGGAGCACCGTGTCGCGCCGGTGGCCGGGGCCGAGCCGCAGATCTGCGCTCGAGGTTCCCTCCACGATCACTTCCGACACCCCCAGGCGCGGAATCGAGAGGATCGCCACGGGCGCGCCGTCGGCGAGCAGCACGTTGTTGTAGTCGCCTTCGCTGACCGGCGCCGTTCCCGCCGACAGCTGCGACCGGAACGAATCGCGCAGCTGCTGCTGCGCGGCGAGGTGCTGGATCGGCCCGAAGACGAGGAGATCGAGGATGAACATCAGCAGCAGCGTCGCCACGAGGGCCAGCACGCCGCGGACGAAGGCCTGCCACGGTGTGAGCGGAGCCCGCGGCCGTACTGGCCGCGGCACGTAGCGGCGGGGCGGCCGAGGGGGCGGGGTCCCGCGCCGCGGCGCCGGCGCCGCGCGCGGGGTCGCCGGCGGGGTGTCGGTCGTCGTCATGCCACGCTCACCGCCGCCGGGGTCGCATAGATGCGGCGCACGACGTACCAGGCCGCGAACGAGCCGAGCACGGCGAACGCCCCGGTCGTGCCCAGCCAGGGGAACACGTAGGCGACCGCGTCGCGGGTGACGGGAGCCACGGCGATTCCGTCGATGGATGCCGGCGGCGTGAGCGTCGCGTGGGCGTTGACGAACCCCCACTGGCCGACACCGTGGAGTTCAGTCGTCACGACCTGGATCGCCCCCGGCTTGAGTGCGCTCACCCGCACGTCGGCGGCATCCAGCTGCCATCCGAGTGGGTTGGTCATCCAGAAGTGGACGTCGGCGTCGATCGTCGACTGCGAGATGTTGCGCAGGCTGAACCAGAGGATCACGGAGCCGTCGGCCGGATTGACGGCCGGCACGCCCTGGGACTCGAGGCCGCTCATGTAGAGGATGCCCCCGACCGAGGTCCCGCCGGACACCGTCGTCGATCCGCCGGAGACCGTCGTCCCGCCGTCCGATGTTCCGCCGGGTGCGGTGACGCCTCCCCCGGAGGAGCCCGATCCGCCCTGACCGACAGATCCCGAACCCGAGCCCGACCCGTCGGATGCGGGAGTCGAGGAAGATGTCGGCGACGGACTCGGCGTGCTGCCGTCGTCCACGGTCACCGAGACGTTCCCCCCGCCGCCCGAGGAGTCGTCGGCGTGCGCCGCGGTCACCCCTGAGATCACCCAGAGCGCCCCCAGGGCGACACAGACCAGCACGCCTCCGCGACGACGTCCGGCGGGCGTCACGAGGCGGTCCCGGCGGCAGGGGCGACCAACTCGTCCTCGCGCGCCGCCTGATTCTGCTCCTCCATGTACTCCAGCCAGGCCTGCGCACGCGCCTCCTGACGCCGACGCCACCACCGGACCAGGAAGAACACGCCGACACCGAGACCGACGAGGATCAGGAACACCCACGGCGGGGTGAACACGAACGTGTCGCGCGAGATGACGGGGGCCGGAAGCCCGAGCGCGGCGTCCTGCGTCTGCACGAACGGACTCACCGTCACGCCCGGGTTGACGAACCCCCACTGCGCGATGCCGGTCAACGGGACATCCACCGCCGCCGCAGAGCCGGGCAGGAGTTCGGCGAGCGGCGACGACACAGTCGTTCCGACAGGGACACCGAGCCAGGTGTGCACCGCCGCCGTCGTGTTCGCGGCGAGCGCGATGTTTCCGGTGTTCTTGACGACGTAGTGCAGCGTCACGGAGCCGTCGAACGGATTCCACCAGTCGCCGCCCCAATCGGCGCTGATGCTGGCGACCGTGAGCATCGGCTGCAGCTGTCCGGCCACGCGCGCGTACAGACGTGTCGCCACACGCCGATCGAGGCTGACCTCGGCACCGGGGGTGACGACCGAGGCGAGAAGACCGCCGACGTGATCTCCGGGGGTCGCATCCGCCGGGATCTCGAGGGTGAACGGCACCGCCCGACTCGCGCCCGGGGCGAGCGGGAAGGAGATACGGCCCGAACCATCGGCGAAATGCACCCATGTGCCGACGCCGGTGGGCTGCTGCGAGGTCGGCAGCAGTGCGTAGTCACCCTGGGCGTCGTTGAACGCATCGGTGCCGACGACCGTGAACGTCTGCTCGGTCGTTCCGGTGTTCGAGACGAGGAAGGTGTCCTTGACCTGTTGCCCGGGGTTCAGCTCGTACGAGAAGCGCGTGCGACCGTCCGCCTTCCCGTCGGCGCCCGCCGGGACCGTCGAGATGCCGACCTCATCAGCGTGGGCGGCGGCCGGCGCGAGGGTGGCCGCACCGGTGAGCGCGACAAGGAAGACGAGCGCGATCGCCAGCGCGCGGCCGGCGCGCGAGCCGAATCGGGACAGGGCAGTGGACACGGGCAAATCTTTCGCTGAAGTCATGACGGAGCGGCAGCGCCGACGTGGCGCGCGGGTGAACGAGACGTGTTCGCGAGGCGACTAGGACGCGGGCGCGACCCACGTCCAGGTGGCGTCCGACGGGTTGTCGGCGGGCGCGAGGGTCACGGAGGCGAAGTCGGCCTCGATCACCCGGCCGCCGGCATCGAGGAAGGCGATGCCGAGCGAGTAGTCCCCGCCCCGGCGGGCGACGGCCTCGGTGCCCGAAGGGTCGCCGCTGCCGGCAGTGGTCAACCCGCTGATCTTGACGTTGGGAAGTAGCACCCCGTCGGTGGCGATGCCGAGCCATCCCGAGGCGTCCCAGCGGGACGTGGTCCATTCGCCCCCTCGAGGCGAGATGAAGGTCGCGGCCGACGCGGCGCCGGAGGGCACCGAGAACGGGTGCGAGAACGTCGTGTCCGACTCGACCGGCGACGCGAACACATCGTCGCCCCATCCCCGCCCGGTCGTGCCGGGAAGCGGCTTGCCGTCGACGTCGACGAGGTGGACCAGGTGGGCCGACGGTGCGGCCGACGACGAGGACGTCGCGGACGTCGCGGGACCGGTGCAGGCGGCGAGGCCCACGGTGGCGCTCAGCACGATGACGGCCGCGGCGACGCGCAGGTGTCGAAGAGGAAGGGCACGCATGAGGTCGAACTGCTTTCTGTACAGACGGGGCGACGGATGTCGCGGACGCACCGTGTGGGGAAGACCCGAGGTCTCCCCCACACGGTGTGGTTACCTTCGGCCGCAGCCGTCGGCTCGTCGAAGGATTACTTCGAGGCGAGCGTCAGGGTGAGGGTCGAGGTGTACGTTCCCGACACGGCGTTGTTGGGCGCCTTGAACGTCAGGTCCGCGTTGAGCGAGGTGCCCACGGCGAGGGTGCCGTAGCCCGCCGCCGCCTGCGCCAGCGTCGCGACCGGGTAGGACGCGGAGCCCGCGACCTGGGCCGCGCCGAGCGTGATGCCGTCGGTGACGCCGCTCACGATGTTCGGGGCGATGCCGAGCGCGCTCTTGGCGATCGTGTTCGAGCCGCTGGTGAAGTCGGACGCATCCGCCTTCAGGGTCCAGCCGAGCAGCGCGTTGCGGTCATCGGTCACCTTGATCGCGCCCAGCGGGACGGCCGTGGTGGTGGCACCACGGGCGACCGCCGCGGCGGGGGTCAGGTTGATCGAGGAGGCCACGCCCTCGAGCGCGAACTTGCCGGAGTTGGTGACATCGGCGGTCACCGTGCTCGAGCCCGCCGTGGGGCTCGTGAGGGTGAACGTACCCCACGCGACGTACGCACCGGTGTTCGGGTCGGTCAGCGCGACGGTGTGCTGGACACCGGGCGCGAGGGACGAGACATCCACCGTGGCGTTGCCGCTGCCGTCGGTCGTGACCTGGCCGAGCGACGTCGGGTTCGACCACGCGTAGACGTTGTACGTCTTGTTCGCGTTGCCCGCGCCCGCCGGGACGGAGATCGTGGTGGCGCCCGATGCCGGGTTGGCGACCGTGACCTGGGTCGACGGGTCGGTGGTCGAGTTCGGCGCGGTCGTCGGGGCCGCGACAGCGGCCGCGGTGATCCACGCGTCGACGACGGCCGGAGCCGAGCCCGAGTCGGTCAGCGCCAGTCGCGTGCCCGCGGTCAGACCGGTGATCGAGGTGTAGATCGCGTTGCCCGAGGCGTCGAGCGTCAGGGTCGCGGCCTTGCTCGACGCGCCCTCCAGCCAGACATCCACCGTCTTGTTCGCGTTGGCGGCGGTCGCGCTGAACTGCACCGCGGTCGCACCGACGACGGCGGAGGCACCCGACGTCGCAGCGAAGCCGGCGAAGTTCGGCTTCGGCGTGGCCGGAACCGGAACGTCGAAGGTCCACGTCGCGAGGTTCGCGTTGGCGTTGGCCGTCACCGTGATGAAGGTGTAGTCCGCCTCGATGACCTGGTTGGCGTTGTTCAGGAACGCGATGCCGAGCGAGTAGTCACCACCGGCATTCGCCACCGCACCGCTGCCCGAAGGCGAGCCGAGGCCCGCGTTCGTGTTGCCGCTGGGCTTCAGGTTCGGGAGCAGGATGCCGCCGGGGGTGAGCCCGAGCGCACCGTAGGCGTTCCAGGACGAGACGCTCGACTCCTGACCGCGGGGCGAGATGAACGTCTTCACCGACACGGTGCCGGAGGGCACCGCGAAGGAGTTCTGGTAGTTGGGGTCGGAGGGCTGCGGGTCGGCGAGGACGCTGTCGTTCCACCCCTTCACCGTGCCGGCCGGGAAGCCCGAGCCGTCCTCGTCGGAGATGAGATACAGCGGGTGGGCCGAACCCACCGTGGGGACGACTGCGGCGTTGGCGGCGAAAGCCGGCACAGCCACGAGCGTCGCGGAGAGCACCGCGGCACCGAGACCGATGAGGCCCCGCTTCGCGAGCTTGCTGTTCATGTGAGTGATTCCTCTGATTCAGTGATCGATCGAGTGGGTGGGGATCAGCCGTTACGCGTGACCGCGGTACCGGTGGGAGCGCTGAAGCCGAACTTCAGCTTCACGGCCTTGCTCGTCGTGGGAGCACCCGAGCCACCCCAGTAGGTGAGGCTGGTGGACGACGACAGGTTGGTCAGGTCGTACAGACCCTGGTCGTAGAGCGCGTTGCCCGACGAGATCTTGGCGGTCGGCACCACGATGTAGACGGTGCGGCCCCAGTCGGAGCTGTTGTAGTAGGCGGTGTTGGGGACGAGCGACGGTGCCGTGCCGGTGTACGGCGCGACGCCGTCGATCGAGCCGACCGTGGCGCCGGCCATGGTGTTGATGCGCGCAGCGCCGTTGACCTGGCCGACGTAGTTCGCGATCGACAGCGGGATGATCTGAACCTCGTTGGTACCCGGAGTCAGCACGCGGCCGTCGTTCTCCGGCGCGGTGTTGCTGCGGGTGTCCACGGCCGAGCCGAGGGTGCTGACGCCGATCTTGCTGAGGAACGTGCTCCACGTGCCCGAGCTCGACTGGAGACCGACCGGGGTCAGGGTGTATCCGCTGCCGCTGAGCACGGCGCTCGCGTCGGAGCTGTTGTTGGCCGAGTAGATCGCGGTGAGCTGGGCCTTGGTGAGCGCCTGGATCGCCGACGTCGCGGCCGCGGCGTTACCGCTGCCGGATGCCGTACCCACCTTGAACATGTAGCCGATGGCGTCCTGACCGAACGGAACGTAGGTCAGGTTCGTTCCGGCCGTGCCGCTCACCGAGGACGAGCGGGCGAGGTCGATCTGGTTCTGCACGTTGACCGAACCGGTGCCGTAGCCGAACGCCGGGGTCTGGGTGCTGCCCGACATGAACGCCGTGCCGCCGTTGGACGCGATGAGGGCGTTGCGTCCCGCACCGGACCCGTTCGGACGGTCGAAGACCGGGCCGAAGGGCTTGGTCTGGATGCTTCCCACACCGCCGGTGACGCCGAGCGTGAAGGCGTCCCAGGACGCGAGCGCCTTGCCCGCGCCGCTGACCTTCACCGACGAGCCGGTGATCGTGGTGCCGTTCGCGAGGGCCGCGACGGCGTCCTGCAAGGTGTCGGATCCGACGATGGAGTATCCGTCGGACACGGGGTCGGCGTGGGCCGCGGTCGCCGCGCCGAAGCCGGCGATCGCGACTCCGAATGCCGCGCCGAACGCGGCGATCTTCTTGAGTTTCACCTCAGTACCTTTCGGGTGTTTATGGACGTTGCGGTGTTCAGTTGCTTCACGTGCTGGTCATGCGATTACTGCGGAGGGGGGATGCTGTGGCGCGAGCGGGGTCGCGGGTCTAGAGGCGTCGACGGAATCGACCGAGGACGGGGAAGGCGATCGCGCAGCCGAGGGCGCCCGCGAGGCTCGCCGGGACCGCGGCGGCGATGCCGCCGACGGCCGGGTCGGCGGGGGTGGTCGCCGCGGCGAGTGCCCCGGACGGGGTTCCCGACGCGGCCGGTGTCGGCGCTGAGGTGTCCGGCGTGGTCGACGTCGACGAAGACGACCCGACGACCGGCGCGGGGGCGTTGTTGTACACGTTGGGTTGGGAGCCCACGTAGGTCGGCGCCGGCGGCGTGGTCGGCGTGGTCGGCGTGGTCGGCGCAGTGCCGTTCTCGATGGCGGTCGCCGCATCGGTGGCCTGCGATACCCAGCTCTGAGGCAGAGCGGCATACCCGTCGGGCAACGCCCCGACCTGGGTGCCCGGGGTCTGCGCCGGGGAGCTGACCGCGTACCGGATGAACGCCGCGTAGGCCTTCCGCAAGTCGGCACTGGTCGTGACCGGGTTGTTCGCGGCGTACACCGGAAGCGTGAGCGGGTAGGCGGCCGGCGCGGAGGCGGCGGTGGTCGATGCCGGGTCGTAGAGCTTGGTGCGCCCCGTCGAGTTGACGCTCGTCATCGCGTCGGCGGCAGCGAGCATCCCCGCCGACGTCGGGGCGACGAACGATCCGGCGGCGTTTCGCAGGGACGCGGTGACCACCTGGTATCTGGCGGCGGCGGAGGTGCTCGTCAGCCCGATGAGGCGTTGGACGCCGGGGAGCATGCGTGCGCCCTTGCCGTACTTCGGCGGGATCGAGTACGGATCCCAGGTGCCCAGAAGCTGGCCGTCTCCGCGCAGCGTGAGGTAGGCCACGCTGGCGAGGTCGTTGGCGAACGGACGCCACGTGATGAGGTTGATCGGACCCTGGTTGGCCGGTGTGACCGTCACCGGGTCGGCCTTGGGGAAGTCTTCGCGGGCGGTCGAGAACGCCACCTGGTTCGGGTTCAGCGAGGCATCCGTCGAGAAGTACGGATTGACGATCATCCCCCACGGGTCGGGCTTGCCCGCGAGGAAGGCGCTCGCATCCTTGTCCGCCGCGATGTAGGCCCACACGGCACGCGCCGCGTCGGAGCGACCCTGCGGGACGATGATGTCGGCGATCGCCGGCCCCGAGAGCACCTGTGCCGCCCACTCCTTGTCGTTCACGGCGAGGAAGTCGGGATCCTGGGTCAGGTTGTACACCGCCGTGCCCTTGAGGTAACTCGTGTCGGCACCCGTCGGTATCGCCGAGCGGTACGAGTACGTGAGCAGCTTCGCGAGGAGGCGGGGGGTGATGTTGATGCTCGTGAACGCGGTGCGCGCAGCGTCGAGATAGGCCTGCGAGACGGTCTTGTCGTTGGGGTTGGGGAATCGATCGATCGCGATCGAGATCGAGATGCCCGACAGTGCGATCGGCGCGTACTGCAGAGGATCCGCCGCGCCCGAGTCGGTCGACACCGGGTAGCTCGTCAGTGCGAGCGGCGCGTCCGTGGCGGTCGACGCCTGGGACGCGGCATCCGATTCGGCCTCGGTGATGAGCGAGTACACCGATCCGCCGGCCTGGTTGCACACCACCGGCTGCCAGGAGCTCACCGCGAGGGCGGCGAGCTCACTGCCCTGCAGCTGCTTCTCCACCTGGCCAGACGGGCACCGCGTTCCCACGGGGGTGAATCCGAGCTTCACCGCGAGGGCGTGCCGCCACGAGTCGATGAACAGACCGGACTGGGTGATGTTCACCGAGCCGTTGTCGCCCGTCCCCCGGGGCAGCACGACGAGCCAGCAGCTCGCGCCCGTCGTGGTGGTGCCGGTCGTGACGGGCGACCCGCAGCCGAGGGCATCCGACTGCACCGCCGTCTGCACCTCGAAACTCACCGAGCCCGATCCGTCGTTGCCGGATCCGGCCCACGGGATCTCATTGGTCGAATACGAGGTGATGAACTGGTTGTTGTTCACATCGACACTCGTGTCGATCGTCTTCTTGCCGGTCGTCGCGTCGGTCTTGATGCCGTCGACCCGATCGCCCTTGCGCGAGACGAACGGGATCGCCGTGTACGGCGGGAGGAAGGGCACGGAGTTGGGCGCCGAGTAGGCCTGATCCTCGGTCGGGATGTCGGCGAGAGCCGTGTTGCGGAAGGCATCGCGGGTCGCGCCCACCGCCCCGGTGCCCCCGTACTCGCAGGTGGTGCGGTCGGGACGCGACGCGTCGGTGGGGTCATCCCCCCAGCACATGAAGACCTGGAGGAAGTTCTCGCCGCCGTTGCCGCCCGCCGACGGTGCGATCGACTTCTTGCCGCCCGTCCACGTCAGCCGGATCCCCTGCGACGTGAGGTTCTGGGTCTGCGACACCGTGACCGCGAGGTCGGGCATGGGCGCGTCGGCGACGTCCGGATCCTGCTGCGCGGCGGTGATCGTGACCGCCGACGAAGTGTCGGTCGCGGCGTGCGCGGGCGGCGCGGAGGCGACGCCGATCGCCGTCGTGGCGCCGAACGCGACCAGTCCGCAGATGAGCCCGGAGGCGACAGATGCGAACCAGCGCTGACGGTGCAGACGCGGGGCGGTGGACACGACTTTCCTCCAGGCAGGGGCGAGCGTTCGCCCGAACGGCTTCACGCTAGAAGTGGGGTGTGTATGGCCGATGAACCGGCCGGTAACGACGACACTCGAACCGATCGTCGGGGGGCAAACGAGGCCGCCTCAGGGAGGCGCCGCGTCGGGGCGTCAGCGCCTGGTTCCCGGGTGATGTCGCCGGCGACGGATGAGGGTGGGCGGCAGGATGACCGCCGCCAGCAGCAGCACGCCGGCCGCGAGCATCAGGTATTGCTCGGCTCCCCAGCCGTCGGAGGCCAGCGTGAACGGCGAGGAAACGGCGCTCTGCCCGGAACCGCCCGCAGCCGCCCCCGAGACGAGGTTGCCGTTGGCGTCGTACACGGGGGTGCTCGATGTTCCCCCGGAGGTCGTGCCGCCCGTCGCACCGGTCGTTCCGCCGGCGGTGCCCGACGTCGCCGTCCCGCCGCTGTTGTTCACGGCACCGGACCCGGTTCCGGCGGTGGCCTGCTGGGCTCCACCCGTGCCGCTCGTGCACTGGGTGGGGCCCTGCTTGTCGCACGCGGCAGGCTGCGGAGCGGTGGATGCGAGCTGGTTGCTCGACGGCGAATCTCCGGCTTTGAAGGTCGGGTTGTTGCACTTGTTCAGGTCGACCGCGCCGACGGTTCCGGGGATCTTCGCGATCACGGCGGATGCCGCCTGCACCAGGTTCATCGGCAGGGGTGAATATCCGAGCGCCGCGGCCTGCTGCTGGCCCTCGCAGATCATGTAGTTGGCGAAGGTGCTCAGCGTCTTCCCCTTGTCGGTGGTGAACACCTTGGTGGTCTGCGTCGGCACGATCATGTAGGAGTAGCTGGACATCGGGTACGTGCGGGCATCCGCGTTGTTGTAGACGCCCGTCAGGTTCTGCGTGAGGTCGGGGTTGATCGTCGCCGCCAGGAGCGCGACCGCCACCGACTGATAGGTCGGCTCGACGAAGTACCCCGCCTTGTTGAGCACCTTCGCCACCGGGAAGCCGGACTTCATCGCGTAGGAGTACTCCACATACGTGATGGCCCCCTCGCCGTAGTCCTGGCTGACGTATCCGGCGACGCCGAGCGATCCGTTCTGGCCCTTGAAGGTCGGGTTGACCGCCGGGAACTGCGACCGCATGCCATACGTCCAGATGGAGGGGAACTGCGACGACATCCACAGCGTGAACTGGGCGCTCGTGCCGGAGCCGTCCGAGCGATAGACGGGGGTGATGGTGCGGTCGGGCATCGCGAGACCGGGGTTGTCGGCCTGCACGGCGGGGTCGTTCCACTTCGTGATCTGGCCGGTGAAGATCTTGGCGATCACCTCGCCCGACAGACGAAGGTTCGTGACGCGCTTGCCACCGATCTTCAGGTTGTACATGAGCGACGTGCCACCCGCGACGATGGGCATGTAGGCGTACGACACCGGCGGCACCTCGGGCGCCGATCCGTCCTCGGGCTTGGACTGGAACGGGATCTCACTGATCGCGAAATCCACGGTCTGGTTGATGAAGTCGGTGCGGCCGGCGCTGGAGCCCGTCCCCGAGTAGTTGACCGTCATGCCGTAGTTGCTGGCGACGTTCTTACGCCACTGGTCGAGCGCATTCTGCGACCACGTGGAGCCGGAACCAGAGATCGGTGCGTACGAGTCCGCCTGCGCGGGGGTCGCGATCGTCGTCAGGAGGATGACGGCGGCGAGGGCGGCGGCGATGCGGGTCCGGGCGTTCACGAGGGGTTCTCTTCCGACGTCGGTGGGGCGGGCGGTGGGGTGCTGCCGGGTTGCGGCGGGATCGCACCCGATCGGCGGTCGGCGTCACGCTGAGCCATCCGCCAGCGCAGGTCGGCGGGCGGCTTGCCCTTGGGCTTTCGGGTCGTCGACGGGGCGCTCTCGTCGATCGCGAGCGCGACTCGCGCGTCGCTGATGCGCTCGAGGTCGCGTGCGGAGGCCGCCGCCGCCGCCCGGCGCTGTCGATCGGAGAGCTGGCCGGCGCCGGTGCCGCCGATCAGGCGGGCGACGATGAAGAGGGTGAGCACGAGGAGCACGAGCACGGCCGCGGCACCGAACCCGCGCGAGATCATGTTCGGCTCGGGCGACTTGACGAAGTCGAAGACCTGCAGCGGAAGCGAGATCATCGGCCCCTGGAAGGGGTTGAGGTTCATCTCCGCGGTCACCCCGGAGGTGAGCAGCACGGGCGAGGTCTCCCCGATTCCGCGTGCGGTGCCGAGGATGACCGCCGTCACGAGTCCCGATCGCGAGGTGGGCAGCACCACGTGCCAGACGGTGCGCCACCGGTTCGTGCCGAGGGCGTACGACGCCTCGCGGAGGTTGTGGGGCACGAGACGCAGCTGCACATCGGACGCCCGGATGATGATCGGCAGCATCATCACGCTGATCGCCAGCGTGGCGGCGAACCCCGAGCGCTGATGGGTGATCAGCGTGACGACCGCGGCGTACACGAAGAGCCCGGCGACGATCGAGGGCAGCGCGGTCATGGCATCGGAGATCGTGCGCACGAACCGCGCGAACGGACCGCCGATCTCGTTGAGGAAGACCGCGGTCGCGATCCCGAGCGGGATCGTGATGACGAGCGCCATGCTGATCTGGATGAGCGTTCCCACGATCGCATGGGCGACACCGCCGACGCTCAGCGGATCGAGGGGACCGGCGAGCGTCATCGTCTGCACGAAGAAGTTCGGGTTGATGAGCGCTGGGAGCCCACGGATGATCGTGTACCCGAGCACGAAGACCAGCGCGCCGAGCAAGAGCACGCCGGCGGAGTAGAACAGGGTCGTCATGATGCGGTCGGCGACGGCGAGGCGGTCGGCGCGCAGCGACGCGAGCACCGCGTAGATCAGGAGGAAGGCGAGGAACGCGACCACGATCCAGCCGACGTAGCCCGTCATCGGCGTCAGCCAGCCGAACAGCAGCGTCGCCACCGCGAGCCCGGCCGCCGCGGCCCCGAGCACGTTGAAGGTGTCATCGAGCGGGACGCCGTGGAGGTCGCGCTTCGCTCCCGTGGTCACCGCGCCACGCGCGGGTGTGCGCGTACGGCGCGCCGCGGAGGCGCGAGGCCCGTCCTCGGCCGGGCCGCGTTCTTCGGATTCGACGATGGTCATCAGCCGCTCTCCGCCCCGGACCTGCTGCGGGCGACGATCAACGACGCCGTGAAGTTGACGATGAGGGTGAGGATGAACAGCACCAGGCCCGCGGCCATCAGGGCCGAGAGCCCGAACTGGCTGGCCTCTCCGTAGCGCAGCGCGATGAGTGCCGAGACCGAGTTCGTGCCCGACTTCAAGACCTGCCAGTTGATGGAGAAGATCGGCGAGATGATCATGACCACCGCGATCGTCTCCCCCAGCGCCCGGCCGAGGCCGAGCATGGTGCCGCCGATGATGCCGCCGCGTCCGAACGGCAGCACGACGGTGCGGATCATCCCCCAACGGGTCGACCCGAGGGCGAGCGCTCCCTCACGCTCGCCGAGCGGCGCCTGCGAGAACGACTCGCGCATGATCGAGGTCTGCGTGGGCACCACCATGAGTGCGACCACGATTCCGGCGATGAACGCGGACGAGGTGAAGGCGCCGGCATCCGTGATTCCCTGTCCGGACTGGTCGGTCACGGCGAAGAACGGGATCCAGCCGAAGTAGGTCGAGATCCACTGGGCGACCGGGATGACGTTCGACTGCAGGAAGAACACGCCCCACAGGCCGAACACCACGCTCGGAACCGCCGCCATCAGGTCGACGAGGGTGATGAGGAAGCGCTTGGCCCGCGCGGGCACGATCTCGCTGATGAGCAGCGCCGTGCCGAGCGCCAGCGGCACCGAGATGCACATCGCGATGGTCGCGATCGTGATCGTGCCGAACAGCACGGCGGCGATGCCGAACGTCTGCGTCTCCGGGGTCCACTCCTGGGTCGTGAGGAAGGAGAATCCCGCGACCCCGAGGGCATCGCTCGCGCGGAGCGACAGGAACAGCCCGACGGCGAGCATGATGGCGACCGTCGTGCCGCCGGCGGAGTAGGACACCAGCCGGAAGACGCGGTCTGCGCGCACCGGCCGCGATCGCAGTGATCGCGGCTGCGGGCCGCCTGCGTCAGGCAGCACCTCGGTGAGAGCTTCGCTCATGAGCTGATTCCGTTCTCCGCCATGAAGCGAGCCAATCGGGACACAGGAAGTGTCAGCCGTTCCGGTGAACCCGACGTGTACGGGGCATTGAGGAGATGTATCGGGCTGAGGTGCGGCGAGTTGCGCGGGCGCGGGTCACGGCGTGGGGGTGGGTGTGCCGGTCGGCGTCGGCGACGGGGTCGGGGTCATCGACGGCGTCGCCGACCCGGGGGGCGTCGGCGTCGGCGATGGCGCCGATGCGAGCGTGAGGGCGACGGCGGTGCCGAGGGGCACGCTGCCCGTGGGTGAGTACGAGATGACGGGCTGTCCCGGGACCCCGCCGACGACGGCGCTCGGGAACCCCGCCGCCGTCAGGCGCGCGCCCGCTGTGTCCGCGTCGAGACCGGTCACGTCGGGCACGGCGTTCCTCCCCGACGCCACCGCGAGATCGACGGCGGAGCCGGCCGCGAGCCGAACGCCCCGGGTCGCCGACGCGGTGACGACGGTGTCGGCGGATGCCGCGGCATCCACCGATTCGACCCGCCCCACACGCAGCCCCGCACGCACGAGCGCGGCCTCGGCATCGGCCCGGGAGAGCCCCACGAGCTCGGGCACCACGATGGTCGGTGCCGCCGGCGAGGGCGCTGCCGACGTGGTCGGCTCCGCGGAGGAGGCCGTCGGCGCGGGGCCCGCGTCCCAGGTCGTCGGTGTCGCCGCGGCAGACAGGCCGACGATCACCGCCCCGGCCACGAGCACACCCACCACGATGACGGCGACGCCGCCCGGCCGCCGCCACCGCACCGCACCCGCGCGCGATCGCTGCGACACGGCGACGGCGGCAGGCAGGAGGGCCGTCGTTCCGACGGCCTCCTGCCACCCGTTCGCGGTGCGCGCGGGCGACGGGTCGCCGGGCGTCTCCGCCGCGCCTGCACGCAGCAGCGCGGCGCGCATGTCTCGCGCCGACGGGCGGGAGGCGGGATCTTTCGCGAGCGCGCGCGCGATCGCCCGATCGAGCGCCGGGTCGATGCCTGCGAGCACGTCGCGCAGGCGCGGGGCGGGCGACGTGCGGTGCGCGAGGGACACCGCCTCGCTGTCGCCGGTGAACGGCGGCGCACCCGTCAGCGCGAACCACAGCACCGCCGCCACTTGATAGACATCGCTCGCCTCGACGACCGACCTTCCGGTCAGATGCTCGGGCGACGCGTACGGCACGTTCGCGACGACGCCGCCGCCCGCGGCGCTCAGCAGCGGATCGGCGCCGTGCGTCGAACGCCCGGAGAGGTCGGCGAGCCCGAAGTCGAGCAGACGCACCGAACCGGGACGCACGCCCGCCGCACCGAACTGCATCTCGACCATCACGTTGCTGGGGCTGATGTCCCGGTGCACGATCCCCGCGTCGTGGGACGCCTCGATCACGCGCAGCAGCGCGTCGGCGACGATCAGCGCGTCCGACCGAGCGAGGGGTCCCCAGCGGCGCACGTGCTGCCCGAGGGTGCTCCCCGGCACGAACTCCATCGCGATCCACGCGGACGGCGCGCCCCCACCCTGGTGCACGCCCCAGTCGACGACCTCCACCATCGCCGGGTGATCGATCGCCGACGACGCCCGCACCTCTTCGAAGAACGCATCCCAGGTGCGCTCGTCGTCTGCGAAATGCGGGTGGAGCACCTTCAGCGCGACGACCTGTTGCGTGCGTTCGTCCACGGCCTCGTAGACCGTCGCCGTACCTCCCGCGCCGACGATGCGCACGACACGGAAGCGCCCCGCGACGAGCTCGACGCTCACGTCGCGGGCTCTCCCGCAGCGGACACCGAGTCCGCGTCGGGCCCGAGCGCGCCGATCGCCGCGAGCGAGCGTACTGCGAGGGCGCCCGCATTGCGTGCCGTCACGCGGTTCTCGTACGCCCGCGAACCGACCAGCACGATCTCCTCGTCGAGGGTGGCGAACCACCGGCTCGTGCGGGTCTGGTGCTGCCGGGCGGCGTGCACGACGAGCTCCGCCGCGCGCCGCGCGAGCGTCGCGGCATCGAACCCGGCCGCCCGCTCACTCGGGTGGAGCCTGCTCCCCCGGGCGATCTCGCGATGGTTGTCGCTGACGAGCCGCCACCCGACCACCGAACCCGCCCGGCCCCGCTCGGTCGACGACGTCACGACGGCCGAGGCGCCGCTCTCGATGATCAGCTGCGTGGCGCGCAACCACTCCTGAGCCACGCGATCCTGCGTGCTCGGGAATCTGACGTAGTGCACCTGCGCGACCACCTGGCACCCTCCTATGAGCTGCGCCAGATGCAGCTGGACACGTCCCGTGATCGTGCCGACAGCGGGCGTCGGCGAGAGGAACGCGAGGTGAACGACGGCGGAAAGCAGCGCGGAGGAGACGTGAACCCCGCCAGCCGCCGAGCGGGATCAGCCGATGAGCGCGGCAGCCGCAGCCTGCGCCGACGCGATGAGCGCCGTGCGCTGCTCGGCCACCCGCACCGGGGCAGTCCCCCCGATCCCGTCGCGCGAGGAGACCGAACCCTCGATCGTGAGCACGTCGCGCACGGCCGGGGTGAGGCGCGGCGATACCTTCGTGAGCAGGGCGTCGGAGGCATCCTCGAGTCCGATCCCTGCGGACTCGCACGCCCGCACGAGCGCACCCGAGATCTCGTGCGCGTCACGGAAGGGCACACCCGCGCGTACGAGCCAGTCGGCGACGTCGGTGGCGAGCGAGAACCCCTGCGGCGCGAGCTCGGCCATGCGCGCCGTGTCGAAGCGCAGGGTGGCGACCATGCCGGTGAACGCCGGCAGCACGACCTCGAGGGTGGCGACCGAGTCGAACACCGGCTCCTTGTCCTCCTGCAGGTCGCGGTTGTAGGCGAGCGGCAGCGCCTTGAGGGTGGCGAGGAGCCCCGACACGTTGCCGATGAGGCGGCCCGCCTTGCCGCGCGCGAGCTCGGCGATGTCGGGGTTCTTCTTCTGCGGCATGATGCTCGACCCCGTCGAGTACGCGTCGTCGAGGGTCACGAAGGAGAACTCGCGGGTGTTCCAGAGGATGATCTCCTCGGCGAACCGCGACAGGTCGATGCCGATGAGCGCGGCGATGAACGCGAACTCGGCGACCACGTCCCGCGAGGCGGTGCCGTCGATGGAGTTCTGGGCAGGCTCGGCGAGCCCGAGCTCGCGCGCGACGAGCGCGGGGTCGAGACCGAGCGTGGAACCGGCGAGCGCACCGCCGCCGTACGGCGACAGACGGGCGCGCACCGCCCAGTCGCGCAGCCGCTCGAGGTCGCGCGTCAGCGCCCAGCCGTGCGCCTGCAGGTGGTGCGCGAGCAGCACGGGTTGCGCGTGCTGCAGGTGCGTGCGACCGGGGAGGATCGCCGTCTCGTGCGCCTCGGCCTGCGCGACGAGCGCGTCGATGAGCGCACGCACCTCACGCGCGATGACCGCGGCGTGATCGAGCAGGTAGAGGCGCACCAGGGTTGCGATCTGATCGTTGCGGCTGCGGCCGGCGCGGAGCTTGCCGCCGAGCTCGGCGCCGACCTCGGCGATCAGCGCCTGCTCGAGCGCACCGTGCACGTCCTCGTCCGAGGGCTGCGCGACGAGCTCCCCCGACGTCACGGCCGCGAGAAGCCGGTCGAGGCCCGCGTGCATGCGCGCCGCCTCGTCGGCGCTCAGGTAGCCCGCCGCGGTCAGCGCGGTGGCGTGCGCGTGCGAGCCGGCGATGTCGTACGGAGCGAGCACCCAGTCGAAGTGCGTCGAGCGGCTCAGTGCCTGCAGCTCGGGCGACGGCCCGCCGGCGAAGCGGGCGCCCCAGAGAGCACCCTCATTGGTTCCGTGCGCGGACTCAGCGGTCACAGGTTCGACCCTTTCGTGCGGGATGGACGAGCGGATGCCGCGGCTCACTGCTGGCGCAGCAGCCACACCAGCAGGGCTTTCTGGGCGTGCAGGCGGTTCTCCGCCTCATCCCAGACGACGCTCTGCGGGCCGTCGATGACCTCGGCGTCGACCTCGTAGCCGCGGTCGGCGGGCAGGCAGTGGATGAAGATCGCGTCGGACGCGGCGAGCGCCATCGTCTCGTTCGTCACCTTGTACGCGCCGAGGTCGCGCAGGCGCGCGAGCTTCTCCTCCTCCTTGCCCATCGACACCCAGGTGTCGGTGACGACCACGTCGGCGCCGGCGGCGGCCTCGAGCGGGTCGGTGTAGAGCGTCACCGAGCCGCCGGTCTCCTTCGCGCGCTGGTCGGCGTCGTCGATCACGTCGTCGCGGGGCGCGTAGGTGTCGGGCGAGGCGACGCGCACGTGCATTCCGGCGGTGACCCCTGCCAGCACGTACGAGTGGGCCATGTTGCTGCGCCCGTCGCCGAAGAACGCGAGGGTGAGCCCGGCGAGCTCGCCCTTGTGCTCCTTGATGGTGAGGAGGTCGGCGAGAAGCTGACACGGGTGGAAGTCGTCGGAGAGCGCGTTGACCACGGGCACGCGGGTGCCGCGGGCCATCTCCTCGAGCCCGGCCTGGGCGTAGGTGCGCCACACGATGGCCGCGACCTGGCGCTCGAGCACCCGGGCGGTGTCGGCGGGGGTCTCCTTGCCGCCGAGCTGGCTGTTGGCGGTCGAGATGATGAGCGGCGAGCCGCCGAGGTCGGCGATGCCCACCGCGAACGACACGCGGGTGCGCGTCGACGACTTGTCGAAGATCACGGCGACCGTCTGAGGACCGGCGAGCGGCTTCTGCGCCCACCGGTCGCGCTTGAGCTCGACGGCGAGATCGAGGATCTCGGCCTGCTCGACCGCTGTCAGGTCGTCGTCGCGGAGCAGATGGCGGGTCATGCGGACACCTCCGGGGAGAGAACGACGGATGCCGCGACCTCGGCGAGCGCGGCGGCGAACCGCTCGCGGAACTCGTCGATCTCGACATCGCCGATGATGAGGGGCGGCGCCAGCCGCACCGTGCTGTCGTTGGCCGCGTTCACGATGAGGCCGTGCCGCTGCGCGGCGGCGGTGACCTCGTTCGCGACCGGGTCGGTGAGGGCGACGCCGATGAGCAGCCCCTGGCCGCGCGTGCCGGTGACGAGCGGGGATCCGATGCCGTCGATGGCGTCGCGCACCTGGGCGCCCCGCACGGTCGCGGCCTCGACGAGGCCGGCGCGCTCGATCTCGTGGAGCACCGCGACCGAGACGGCGGTCGCCAGCGCGTTGCCGCCGAACGTCGACCCGTGGGTGCCGGGGTAGAACAGCTCGCTCGCCGTCGGGAACGTGATCAGCGCGCCGATCGGGAAGCCGCCGCCGATGCCCTTGGCGACAGTGATCGCATCGGGCACGATGCCCTCGTGCTGGAAGCCGAACCAGGCACCGGTGCGACCGGCGCCGGTCTGGATCTCGTCGATGATGAGCAGCGCGCCATGGCGTGCCGTGATCTCCCGTGCCGCGGCGAGGTACCCCTCGGGCAGCGGCACGACGCCCGCCTCGCCCTTGATCGGCTCGACGAACAGGGCGGCCACCGTGTCGTCGACGGCGGCCTCGAGGGCCTCGATCGTCGACGGCAGGAACTCCACGCCCGGCACCATCGGCTCGAACGGCGCGCGCATTCCCGGCTTTCCGGTGAGCGCCAGCGTGCCCATCGTGCGGCCGTGGAACGCACTCTCGAGCGCGAGGATGCGCGGCCGCGCGCTGCCGCCGTGGAGGCGGGCCAGTTTGAACGCGGCCTCGTTGGCCTCCGCCCCCGAGTTGCCGAAGTACACGCGGCCGGCGGGGCCGGTACCGGCGAGCCGCTTCAGCAGTGCCGCGAGCTCGAGCTGCGGCGGCGTGGCGAAGTAGTTCGACACGTGGGCGAGGGTCTGCGCCTGCCGGGTCACCGCGTCGACGAACACCGGGTGGGCGTGCCCGAGCGCGTCCACAGCGATGCCGGCGAGGAAGTCGAGCAGGCGGGTGCCCGCGGCATCCCAGACGTAGGCGCCCTCGCCACGGGTCAGCAGGGCCAGGCGGTCGCCGGAGTTGCGCACCAGGTCACGCCCGGCGGCCTCCTGCCAGATCTCGGTCTGCGCGTCTGCGTCGCTCATTTCGCCACCACTTCCGTTCCGATGCCCTTCTGAGTGAAGATCTCGACGAGCACCGAGTGCGGCACCCGTCCGTCGATGATCGCCGCGGTCTCCACGCCGCCCTCGATCGCGTCGAGGCACGCCCGCATCTTCGGGATCATCCCCGACTCGAGCGACGGCAGCATGGTGCGCAGCTCCTCGGCCGTGAGGCTCGAGACGAGCGACTCCCGGTTCGGCCAGTCGGCGTAGAGCCCCGGCACATCCGTGAGGATGACCAGCTTGGATGCCCCGAGGGCCACCGCGAGTGCGGCGGCCGCGGCATCCGCGTTCACGTTCAGCGACTGCCCGGGGTGGTCGAGGTCCGGGGCGATCGAGGAGACGACCGGGATGCGGCCCGCCGTCACGTGGTCGAGCACCGGCTGCGGGTCGACCTCGACGATGTCGCCCACCCGGCCGAGGTCGTGCTCGACCCCGTCGACGAGCACGCCGCGACGGCGCCCGCCGAACAGGCCCGCGTCCTCGCCCGACAGACCCGCGGCGACCGGGCCGTGGGCGTTGATCTTGGCGACCAGCTGCGGGTTCACCTGACCGGTGAGCACCATGCGCACCACCGAGATCGCCTCGGTGGAGGTCACCCGGTAGCCGCCCTTGAACTCGGTCGGGATCGCGAGCCGGTCGAGCATGTCGGAGATCTGGGGACCGCCGCCGTGCACGACGACCGGCTTGACCCCGACGTAGCGGAGGTAGGCCATGTCGGCGGCGAAGGCGTCCTGCAGCTCCTCGGAGACCATCGCGTTGCCGCCGTACTTGACGACGACGATCTGGTCGCGGAAGCGACGCAGCCAGGGCAGCGACTCGATGAGGGTCGCCGCCTTCGCGGAGGCCTCGGTCGGGTCGGTGTCTTGGAGGGCGGGATCGGTCATGAGGCGTACGCGCTGTTCTCGTGGACGTAGTCGTGGGTGAGGTCGTTGGTGAGGATCGTCGCCTCGGCGGTGCCGACCTTCAGGTCGATGAGCAGGTCGGTGGCGCGCGGGGCGAGGTCGACCTCCTCGCGGGGACGGTCGGGTCCGCCCTGGCTGCACACGCGCACGCCGTTCATCCACACGTCGACGTCGTACGGGTCGAACGCGGCCGCGGTGGTGCCGATGGCGGCGAGCACACGCCCCCAGTTCGGGTCGTTGCCGAAGATCGCGGCCTTGAACAGGTTGTTGCGCGCGACGGAGCGCCCGACCTCGACCGCGTCGGTCTCGCTCTCGGCGCTGACCACGCGGATCGTGATGTCGTGGCTCGCGCCCTCGGCGTCGCCCTGCAGCTGCCGGGCGAGGTCCTGGCAGAGGTCGGCGAGCACGGCGGCGAACACGTCGAGATCGGGATGGATGCCGGTGGCCCCGTTCGCGAGCAGGGTGACCTGGTCGTTCGTCGACATGCACCCGTCGGAGTCGAGCCGGTCGAAGCTCGTGCCGGTCGCGCGGCGCAGGGCCGCATCCGCCTCGGCGCTCGTGAGCTCGGCGTCGGTCGTGATGACGACCAGCATCGTCGCGAGGCCGGGCGCCAGCATCCCGGCGCCCTTCGCCATACCGCCGATGGTCCACCCGTCGTGGGTGCGCACCGAGCGCTTGGGCCGGGAGTCGGTGGTCATGATCGCGAGGGATGCCGCCTCTCCCCCGTCGTCCGACAGCGCCGCCACGCCCTGCTCGACGCCCGCGAGCACCTTGGCCCGGAAGACCTCGTCGCCCGTGCCGATGAGGCCCGTGGAGCACACGACGACGTCGCCGGCGCTCACCCCGAGGAGCTCGGCGGCCTTCTCGGCGGTCTGATGGGTCGTCTGGAAGCCGAACGAACCGGTGAAGCAGTTCGCCCCGCCGGAGTTCAGCACGACCGCCTCGATGACGCCGTCCGCGACGACCTGCTGCGACCAGATGATCGGGTTCGCCTTGGCCCGGTTGCTCGTGAACACGGCGGCGCCCACCTTGCGTGGGCCGCGGTTGACGACCAGCGCGACGTCGGGCTTGCCGGTCGACTTCAGTCCGACGGCGACGCCGGCGGCGGCGAATCCCTGGGCGGCGGTGACGCTCACGGGGCGACTCCGTTCACGGTGAGGGCGCGGTCCTCGGGGAGGCCGAGCGCGATGTTCATGGACTGGATGGCGGCACCGGCGGTGCCCTTGACGAGGTTGTCGACCGCGGCGGTGACGACCACGCGGTTTGCGTCGCGGTCGATCGCGAGGGACAGCAGCGCCGTGTTCGCCCCGAGCACGTCGGCGGTGCGCGGCAGCACCCCCTCGGGCAGCAGCTGCACGAAGGTCTCCCCCGCGTAGGCGCTCTCCCACGCGTCGCGCAGCTGCGCATCCGTCACGCCCGCCCGGATGGGGGCCGTCGAGGTCGCGAGGATGCCGCGGGCCATCGGCACGAGCACCGGCGTGAAGGAGATGCGCACCTCGTCGGCGCCGGCGCCGCGCAGCGCCTGCTGGATCTCGGGGATGTGCCGATGCGTGCCGCCGACGGCATACGGGTTCGCGGTGCCGAGGATCTCGCTGGCCAGGAGGTTGGTCTTGAGGCTCTTACCCGCGCCCGATGGTCCGACCGCGAGCACGCTGACGAGGTCGGTGGCGTCGATGACGCCCGCCGCGACGCCGGGCGCGAGGCTGAGGCTGACGGTCGACGCGTTGCAGCCGGGGGCGGCGATGCGGGTCGCGCCCACGAGGTTCGCGCGCTGCTTCCCGCCCGCCACGGCGAGCTCCGGCACGCCGTAGGCCCACGGCTCGTGGAAGTCGCCGCCGTAGAACCGGGCCCACGCGGCCGGATCGGTGAGCCGGTGATCGGCACCCGCGTCGATGACGAGCGCGGAGTCCTTCAGCGCGTCGGTGTACTGACCGGACTGCCCGTGCGGCAGCGCGAGGAAGACGACGTCATGGCCGGCGAGGACCTCGGGCGTGGTGTCCTCGAGGGTGAGGTGCGCGAGGGAGCGCAGGTGCGGCTGGTGCGCGATGAGCGGCTGGCCGGCGTTCGCGTGCGCGGTGACGGTCGTGATCTCGACATCGGGATGGGCTGCGAGGATGCGCAGCAGTTCACCGCCCGCATAACCGGAAGCGCCGGAGACGGCGACCGAGAGCGTCATGGATTCCACCTTAGTTTCTGGGAGGGATGCCGCTCATGCACAGAGCACGCGCGGCGAGGGCCGAACGCGGCGACACCCGCGACGGCTCCCGGAAACGGGGGACGCAGGGGTCGCCTAGAGTCGGCGGCCGCCGCGGCGTCGGCGCGCGCCACCGAGGCTCACGGGGAGCACTGCGAGGTGGAGGGACGCCGACGGCATGCCGCGAGGGTATCGGGATGCCGCATCCTCCCGCAAATCCGGGCCGTCACCCGGCGTCGAGGTGGGCGTCGAGGAAGGCCTGCACCCGCGCCCAGGCGTCGGCCGCCGAGGCTGCGTGGTAGCGGCGGCCCTCGTCGTTGAAGAACGCGTGCGCGGCATCCGGGTAGACGACCGTCTCGAGGGCGACACCCGCCTCGCGAGCCGTCTGCTCGACTGCCGGGAGCGCCTCGATGAGCGACGGATCGTGCTGTCCGTAGAGCGCGAGCACCGGCGCCGTGATGCGCCCGAGCTGCTCGGCGCCCGGCGCGGAGCCGTAGAACGGCAGCGCCGCGCGCACGCGCGGGTCGGCGGCGGCGAGGAGGAACGCGAAGGTGCCGCCGAAGCAGAAGCCGATGACCCCGATGCGTCCGTCGACGCCGGGTTCCGTGGCGACGAGGTCGACGACGCCGGTGAGGGCCCCGACCGCCCACCCGGCGTACTCGGGAGCCCGGGCCTCGGTGATCGCGTCGCGCATGCGGGGCTGGGCGGCGACCCGCGCCTCCTCGTCGTCGCTGTTCATGATCGCGAACAGCTCGGCGCCGATCGAGGGCTCGATGCCGCCACGGCTGAGGATGTCGGGGGCGGCGGCGAGGTAGCCGAGGGCGGCGAACCGGTCGGCGACGTCGCGGATGTGGTCGACGAGCCCCCAGATCTCGTGGATCACGATGACCGCTCCGCGCACGGGCCCGTCGGGCCGCGCCAGGTACACGTCGATCGCGGGGCCGTCGGGGGTCGGGATGCTGCGCGTCTCGGTCATGCCGCCACGCTACGCCCGCGCGCTATGCACGGCGTGCACGTCACTCCCGCAGGGTCGCGCCGAACCGCTCGGTGGCCACGGCCACGCCCGCGAGCTTCGCCTCCGTCGCCTCGGCCGCGGTGAGCGTGCGGTCGGGCGCGCGGAAGCGCAGCGCGAAGGTGAGGCTCTTGGTGCCCTCGGGGAGACCGTGCCCGCGGTAGTCGTCGACGAGACGCAGCGACTCGAGCAGGTCGCCCGCACCGGCCACGAGCGCCGCGGCGAGGTCGGCGGCGGCGAGGTCGGCGTCGACGATGAGCGAGACATCCTGCGTCGCCGCCGGGTAGCCCGAGAGCGACGGGGCGACGGTGCGGGTTCCGGCGGCGGCGACGAGGGCGTCGAGATCGAGCTCGGCGACCGTGACGCGGCCGGGCAGGTCGGCGTCGGCCGACACCTGCGGCAGCAGCTCGCCGACGTAGCCGATCTCCACGCCGTCGACCGACAGCACGCCGGCACGCCCCGGGTGCAGCGCCGCGCGCTGCGCCTGGGCGACGTCGATCGTGACGCCGGCAGCGGATGCCGCGACCCGTACCGCGTCGAGCACCTCGGGGAGTCCGGCGGCCTCGGCCGACCGGCCCGGCTGCTTGGGCGCGACGTGACCGGTGACGAGCACGGCGAGGTGGCGACGCTGCGGTGGGATGCCCGCGTCGAGCGCCGCGAGCGTCGCGGCGTCGGGACGTGCGGCGGCGGGCGGCACGTCGGCCGTGCCGTAGACGACGCCCGGCTCGGGGAGGAACACCGCGCCGGTCTCGAACAGCGACAGGTCGCCGAGGCCGCGCGCCGCGTTGCGGTGCGCGACGGCGAGCAGTCCCGGCACGAGGCTGCGCCGCAGCGCCGGTGCGAGTCCGTCGAGCGGGTTGGCGAGCAGCACGCTCGGCACCGCCTCGCCGTCGGCGGAGCCGTGCAGTGTGTTCGCGTCGACCGTGGTGAACGGGAACGACGGCGTCTCGACGAAGCCGGCGGCGGCGAGCGCGTTCGACACGCGACGGCGGGCTGCCTGCGCAACGGTCCAGCCGCGACCGGTCGGCGCGACAGGGAGCACCGCGGGGATGCGGTCGTAGCCCTCGATGCGGGCGACCTCCTCGGCGAGCGTCCACTTGTCGGTGAGGTCGGGGCGCCACGTCGGAGCGATGACCAGCCTGTCGTCGCCCTGGTCGAGCAGGGTGGCGCCGATCTTCTCGAGCGCGCCCGTGATCTGGTCGTCGGTGTAGTCGACCCCGATGAGCGCGGAGATGAATCCGTCCGGCAGCAGGATGCCGTCGCGCTGGTGTGCGGACTCGACTCTCGCGAGGCCGCCCTCGACCGCGCGCGTGCCGCCGGCGAGCTTCTCGAGCAGCTCGACGACGCGCTCGGCGGCGACCGACGCGACATTCGGGTCGACGCCGCGCTCGAAGCGCCGAGACGCCTCGCTCGGCAGCTTGTGGCGACGCGCGCTGCGGGCGATCGTGACCGGGTCGAACGTCGCCGCCTCGACCAGCACGTTGCGGGTCGTCTCGCTCATCTCGGTGCTCGCGCCGCCCATGACGCCCGCGAGACCGATGGGGCCCGAGGCATCCGTGATCAGCAGGTCTTCGACATGCAGGTCGCGCACCTTGCCGTCGAGGGTCTCGAGCGTCTCGCCCGGCGCCGCCCGGCGCACGGTGATGCCGCCGGAGAGCTTGTCGAGGTCGTAGCCGTGCACGGGGTTGCCGAGCTCGAGCATGACGTAGTTGGTGATGTCGACGAGCACCGAGATCGAGCGGATGCCGGCCAGCGCAAGCCGGGCCACCATCCACGGGGGCGTCGGCCGCGACGGATCGACGCCGCGCACGACGCGTGCCGCGAACTGCGACGCACCGACGCGCCCGCGGATGGGTGCGTCATCCTCGATCGCGATCTCGACGCCCGCACCCGGGTCGACCCACCGGCCCCCACCCGCGGGATCGCGGAAGGCCGCGCCGGTCGCGTGCGAGTACTCGCGTGCGGCGCCGCGCAGCGACAGCGCATACCCGCGGTCGGGGGTCACGTTGATCTCCACGGCGACGTCGTCGAGACCGAGCAGGGCGATCGCATCGGTGCCGACCTCGGGGTCGAGGCCGAGCTCGGTGAGCCGCAGGATGCCGGAGTGGTCCTCGCCGAGGCCGAGCTCGCGCGCCGAGGCGATCATGCCGTCGGAGACGTGGCCGTAGGTCTTGCGGGCCGCGATCGGGAAGGGTCCCGGCAGGACGGCGCCGGGCAGCGTCACCACGACCTTGTCGCCCGCGAAGAAGTTGCCGGCGCCGCACACGATGCCGCGCACGCCGCCGTTCGCCTCGCCGACGTCGACCTGGCACCAGCGGATCGTCTTGCCGTTGGACTGCGGCTCGGGCTCGAACGAGACCACCTGGCCGACGACGACCGGACCGGTCACGTCGAAGGAGTGCACGTCCTCCTCTTCGAAGCCGACGCTCACGAACGAGGCGAGCACGTCCTCCGGGGTCGCGTCCGCAGGGACGTCCACATATTCACGCAGCCACGACAGCGGAATGCGCATCACACCACCATCCCGAACTGCTCGCTGAAGCGCACATCGCCCTCGGCCATGTCGCGCATGTCCTGCACGTCGCTGCGGAACATGAGGGTGCGCTCGACCCCCATGCCGAACGCGAAGCCCGAGTACACCTCGGGGTCGAGACCCGCCGCGCGCAGCACGTTGGGGTTGACCATGCCGCAGCCGCCCCACTCGATCCAGCGGGCGCCGCCCTTGAACGTCGGATGCCACAGGTCGAGCTCCGCGCTCGGCTCGGTGAACGGGAAGAAGTTCGCGCGGAAGCGCGTCTTCGCCTCGGCGCCGAACAGCTGCTTGGCGACGTGGTCGAGGGTGCCCTTCAGGTGCGCCATCGTGATGCCCTTGTCGACCACGAGCCCCTCGAACTGCGTGAAGACCGGCAGGTGCGTGGCGTCGAACTCATCGGTGCGGTACACGCGGCCGGGCGAGATGACGTAGATGGGCACATCACGCGAGAGCATGGTGCGCATCTGCACCGGGCTCGTCTGGGTGCGCAGCACCAGGTGGCGCTCCACCGGGTCGACGTAGAAGGTGTCCTGCATCTGGCGCGCCGGGTGGTCGGGGTCGACGTTCAGCGCGTCGAAGTTGAACCACTCGTGCTCGAGCTCGGGACCCTCCGCGATCTCCCACCCCATGCCGACGAAGATGTCGCCGATCTGCTCCTGCAGGAGGGTCAGCGGATGCCGCGCCCCCACGCGCGTGCGCTGCGGCACGGCGGTGATGTCGACGCGCTCGCCTTCGAGCTTGGCGGCGAGCTCCGCTTCGGCGAGCGCGGTCTCGCGGGCGGCGAGCGCCTGCGTGACCTGCCCGCGGGCCTGGCCGACGAGCTTGCCGAACTCCGCCTTGCGGTCCGCGGGCACGTCGCGCATGCGCGCGTTCAGGCGCGCCAGCGGCGAGCCCTCCGCGACGTGCGCCTGTCGCGCCGCCTTCAGTTCGGCGGAATCGGATGCCGCGGCGATCGCCGCGACCGCGGCCTCGGCCGCAGCCGTCACCGCCTCGGGCGTGATCTCGTTCTCGGGTGCGTCGGACACGGGAATCGAGTCTACCGAGCGCCCCGGCTGTCTCAGGGCGCGGGCGGGGCGGCGAGGGGCTCCGTGGTCGTCGCGGGGGCCGCGGCATCCGTGCCCGTCGCTCGCGGCGACCGGCGGGTGCGGCGCTCGACGACGTACGCGACGTAGGAGAGCGCCAGGCACAGGGCGACGTAGATCGCCCCGGCGATCAGCGCCGAGGGGATCAGCGGCGAGCCGAACTGCGGATTCGAGCCCAGCAGACGCGCGTAGTAGAGCAGCTCGGGGTAGGTGATGATGAAGCCGAGCGCGGTGTCCTTGAGCGTGACGACCAGCTGCGCGATGATCACCGGCAGCATCGCGCGCAGCGCCTGGGGCAGCAGGATCAGGCGAAGCACCCCAGCCTTGCGCAGCCCGATGGCGTATCCCGCCTCCTTCTGACCGCGCGGCAGCGCCTCGACACCCGCGCGGATCACCTCGGAGAGCACGGAGCCGTTGTAGGCGATCAACGCGATCACCACCGCTCCGTAGCTCGGCAGCCGCAGCCCGAGCACGGGGAGCCCGTAGTAGAGCAGCAGCATGAAGACGAGCACCGGGATGGCGCGCAGCACCTCGACGACCGCGGTGACCGGGATGCGCACCCACGCGTGGTCGGAGAGACGCCCGATCGCGAGCACGAAGCCGAGCACGACCGAGCCGAGCGCGGCCGCGGCGAACGCCGACAGCGTCGCGATGGTGGCCTGTCCGAACTGCTCCCACACCCGGCTGTAGGTGAACAGCTCCCACTTCCGGGCGGAGAACTGACCGGTCTCGGCGAGACGCCAGATCGTCCAGGCGACGCCCGCGGCGGCGACGAGCACGGTGACGACGCCGAGGATCCGGTTTCGCAGTCGCGCCCGAGGGCCGGGCACGTCGTAGAGGACGGAACTCATCGGGCCACCTTCCAGCGACGTTCGAGCACGCGCTGCAGCCACGCCAGCAGCAGCACGAGCACCACGAACACGACCATTACCCAGAGGATCGTGACGAGCTGGTTCTCCCCCAGTTCGCTCATGTTCGCGCGGATGTTGCCGAGGTTGACGACCGAGAAGCCGCTCGCCACGGTCGTGTTCTTCAGCAGGGCGATGAGCACGCTCATCATCGGCGGGATGACCGATCGGGTCGCCTGCGGCAGCACGACGTAGCCCATCACCTGCCCGAAACCCATCCCGAGGGCGCGCGCGGCCTCGGCTTGCCCGACCGGCACGGGGTTGATGCCCGAGCGCACGGTCTCGGCGACGTAGGTGGCCGTATAGATCCCGAGGGCGGTCGTCGCGAGCAGCACGAAGTCGGCGCGGCCGGGCACGAGGAGCGGGACACAGAACGCGAAGAAGAACATCACGAGTGTGAGCGGGGTGTTGCGGATCCAGTTGACGTACACCGCGCCGACCGCGCGCGCGATCGGCACCGGGGAGACGCGCATGGCACCGACGATGAGCCCGAGGAGGAGCGCGATCGCGCCGCCGCCGAAGAACAGCACCAGAGTGCCGCGCAGTGCCTCACCCCACAGATCGGGGTAGTCGGTGAGGATGTTCACCGTCGTCGTCCTTTCGGAGGGAGCCGGGGCGGCCGCTGCGCGGCCACCCCGGCGATGATCACGAGACGGGATCGACGGCAGGCTGGGTGGCCTGCACGCCGGACGCGCCGAGGTTCTTCTCGAAGATCGCGGTCCAGGTCGGCCCTCCGTCGGTGAACATCGTGTTGATGAATGCTGCGAACGCGGTGTCGTCCTTCGCGAGCCCGACACCGTAGCGCACGGTAGAGAACGGCTCCCCGACGACCTTCAGGTTGTCGGGGTCGGCCGCGGCATAGCCGATGAGGATCGCCTCATCGGTCGTGACCGCATCGGCCTGGCCGCTGATGAGGTTCTGCACGCACTCGGAGTAGCCGCTGAACTCGACGGTCTTCGCCTCGGGGTGCTCGTCCTTGATGCGCTGGATCGACGTGGACCCCGTCGCCGAGCACACCGTCTTCCCCGCAAGCGAGTCGACGCCCGTGATCGAGTCGTCGGACTTGCGCACGAGCAGCCCCTGCCCGGTCACGAAGTACGGGCCCGCGAAGCCGATCTGCGTCTTGCGCTTGTCGGTGATCGAGTACGTGCCGACGTAGTAGTCGATCTGCCCGTTCTCGATGGCCTGCTCACGGTTCGCGGAGGCGATCGCGGTGTACTCGATCTTGCTCTCGTCGTAGCCGAGCGACGCCGCGATCCACCGGGCGATGTCGATGTCGAAGCCCGACCTCTCACCCGTGGTCGGGTCGAGGTAGCCGAGACCCGGCTGGTCCTCCTTGACTCCGATCTTGACGACGCCGGCGGCCTTGATCTTCTCGAAGGTCGGGCTGCCGGCGATCTCGACATTGCTCGCGACCTCGAACAGCGGCGCGGCCGAGGCATCCGCGCTTCCCGAGGCACCCGGGGTGCCGCTGTTGCACGCGGTGAGCGCGAGCGCCGCGACCGCGAGTCCCGCAGCCGCTCCCATCATTCGTCTGATGCGCATGTGAATCTCTCCTGTTTCGTATCTCTTCTTCTTCGTCCGGCGCCGGGGACGGGCGCGCGGGTCTGGGGGCGTCAGTGGGTGATGAGCTTGGAGAGGAAGTCCTTCGCTCGGTCGCTGGCGGGGTTCGTGAAGAACGCGTCCGGAGTCGCCTGCTCGACGATCTGGCCGTCGGCCATGAACACGACCCGGTCGGCGGCCTTGCGCGCGAAGCCCATCTCGTGGGTGACGACGATCATGGTCATCCCTTCGTGCGCGAGCGAGGTCATCACGTCGAGCACCTCGGTGATCATCTCGGGGTCGAGGGCGCTCGTGGGCTCGTCGAAGAGCATCACCTTCGGGGTCATCGCGAGCGCCCGGGCGATGGCGACACGCTGCTGCTGTCCGCCGGAGAGCTGCGCCGGCAGCTTGTCGGCCTGCGCCCCGACGCCGACGCGGTCGAGAAGTCGACGAGCGGATGCCTCCGCCTCCGCCTTCTTCTGCTTCTTGACCTTGATCGGTCCGAGGGTGACGTTCTCGAGGATCGTGAGATGGGAGAACAGGTTGAACGACTGGAACACCATGCCGACGTCGGCACGGAGCGCCGCCAGCGCCCTCCCCTCGCTCGGAAGCGCCACGCCGTCGATCGCGATCGTTCCCGAGGTGATGGTCTCGAGCCGGTTGATCGTGCGGCAAAGCGTCGACTTCCCCGATCCGGAGGGGCCGATCACCACGACCACCTCGCCTCGGTTGACCGTCAGGTCGATGTCCTTGAGGGCGTGGAAATCGCCGTAGTGCTTCTGCACGCGCTCGACGACGACCAGCGGATCGCCGCGTCGCACGCTGATGTTCGATGTCGCCGGGCCGGGGGAATCCTGGGAAGACATGATGTCCACCCTATGAACGGGATGTGGACGATCGCGACCCGTGGCGGATTCTCCCAGGGGGATGTAACCTCCGCGGAACCTGCCTCGGCCGGGTTCCGTGACGCGGCATCCGGCCGGTCAGCCGCGCTGGGCGAACGCCGATTCGTAGAGGCAGACGCTCGCCGCGGTCGCGAGGTTCAACGACTCGGCCTGCCCGTAGATCGGCAGGCGCAGCGCGGCATCCACCCACTCGAGAGCCTCATCGGGCAGCCCGTGCGCCTCGTTTCCGAACACCCAGGCGGTCGGGCCGTCGAGTTCCCCGGCTCGCCGCGCGTCGAGCAGATCGTCGCCCTTGACGTCGGCGGCGACGACGCGCAGTCCCGCCGCACGTGCCGCATCGATCACGTCTTCCAGTGACTCGACGCGCGCCACCGGCAGGTGGAACAGAGACCCGGTCGTCGACCGCACGACCTTCGGGTTGTAGGGATCCACCGTGCGCCCGGTCAGAACCACCGCATCGGCGCCGACGGCGTCGGCCGCGCGGATGATCGTGCCGAGATTGCCCGGATCGCGGATCTCTTCACAGATCGCGAGCAGTCGCGGTGCACGGGCGAGAACGTCGTCGATGGATGCCTCGTCCTGGCGGGCGACAGCGATGATGCCCTGAGGAGTGACGGTGTCAGCCATCGCCTCGATCACCGCGTCGGACGCGAGCTCGACGCGGAGCCCCGCGCGCGATGCCGCCTCGCGGAGGTCGGCGTGGCGATCCCAGGCGGCGGGCGTCGCATAGAGCTCGACCAGGCCGTCGGCACGGAAGGCGAGCGCCTCGCGCACGGCCTGCGGACCCTCGAGGAGGTACAGGCCGGTCTCGTCGCGCGCCGCCCGTTTGGCGAGCTTCGCGACCGCTCGGGCGCGCGGCGATCGGGGATTCTCGAGCACGCGGCCAGTCTAGAGCGGTGGGGTGGCTCGCCCGGGAACGACGAACGGGGCGCCCTCCCGAAGGAGGACGCCCCGTGCAGCGTGTGACGCTTAAGCCGAGACCTTGGGCGCGTTCACGTCGGCCGGAAGGGCGGCCCTCGCCGTCGCGACCAGCGACGCGAACGTCGCGGGCTCGTTCACCGCGAGGTCGGCCAGGATGCGGCGGTCGACCTGCACACCCGCGAGGCCGAGGCCCTGGATGAAGCGGTTGTAGGTGATGCCGTTCTGACGGGCAGCGGCGTTGATGCGCTGGATCCACAGACGGCGGAAGTCGCCCTTGCGCTTGCGACGGTCGCGGTACGCGTAGACGAGCGAGTGGGTGACCTGCTCCTTCGCCTTGCGGTAGAGGCGCGACCGCTGGCCACGGTAACCCGAGGCGCGATCGAGGATGGTACGACGCTTCTTCTGGGCGTTGACGGCCCGCTTGACTCTAGCCATTTCTTGTCTTCCTCACGTGGGTCGGCGCGCTCAGCGGCCGAGGAGCTTCTTCGCGACCTTGGCGTCGCCCGGGGCGAGCACCTGCTCCTGCGACAGACGGCGGGTGCGCTTGGTGGGCTTGCCCTCGAAGTTGTGGCGCAGGTTGGCCTGCTGCTTCATGAGCTTGCCGGTGCCGGTGATCTTGAAGCGCTTCTTGGCACCCGAGTGGGTCTTCTGCTTCGGCATGTCGGTTTCCTTCTGTGTTGTGTCCCGCGGACGGGAATCGTGGCGCCCTACTCGGCCGGAACCGGAGCGGGCTGCTCGTCAGTGGGGGTGTCGCCGCGGGCGGCCGAACGGGCGGCCTCCTTGTTCGCGGCACGCTGGGCGTTCTGCTCCGCCTTCGCCTCGGACTTGTTCTTGTGAGGCGCGATCACCATGACCATGTTGCGACCGTCGATCGTGGGGTTCGATTCGACGGTGCCGAACTCGGAGACATCCTCGGCGAACTTGCGAAGCAGGCGCACACCCAGTTCGGGACGCGACTGCTCGCGACCGCGGAACAGGATCATCGCCTTGACCTTGTCACCCGACTTGAGGAATCCCTCGGCGCGCTTGAGCTTGGTGGTGTAGTCGTGAGCCTCGATCTTGAGGCGGAACCGCACCTCCTTCAAGACCGTGTTCGCCTGATTGCGCCGGGCCTCCTTGGCCTTCTGCGCGGCCTCGTACTTGAACTTGCCGTAGTCCATGATCTTGACGACGGGCGGCTTCGAGTTGGGGGCCACCTCGACCAGGTCGAGGTCTGCCTCCTGGGCCAGACGCTGCGCAACCTCGATACGGACGACGCCTACCTGCTCGCCGTTCGGACCCACGAGGCGGACCTCGGGGACGCGGATGCGCTCATTGGTGCGGGGATCGCTGATGCGGAACTCCTCTTACGTAGCGGGTGCCACCGCGACGCGGGTGCGAAGCGGGCGGAAGATTCGCACACTCCACCCACGCGACGTCACGACGTTCGCGCCAGCACGCGCCACAAGGCCGCCACCGGAGAACCGGAGCTGTGCGTTCGACCCGGTAGCCTTGAGCGGCAAGCGCGGGTGGGATGTGATCCACTTTCGATCCGAAGCAGACGCTCGGATGCCCGCACAGTCTAGCAGAGAGAACGACGTGCACACGAGCCCCGACGACAACGCCTTCACCGACGACGAGCGCCACGCTCGCTGGGAGGAGCAGGAGCGCGCCGCGTCGAGCGCCGTGCGCGACATCGCCGACGTGGCCGCGGTCGAGATCATCACCACGACCGCCGTGCACCTCATGAGCGCGGCCGCCGTCAAGGTCGGCCTCGCCGACGACCCGGAGTCGCAGACCGACCTCGACGAGGCCCGCAAGCTCATCAACGCCCTGGCCGGCCTCATCACCGCCGCCGCCCCCGAGGTCAGCGACATGCACGCCCGGTCACTCCGCGACGGCCTGCGCTCCCTGCAGCTCGCCTTTCGCGAGGCATCCGTCGTTCCCGACCCGATCGGCAAGGGACCCGGCGAGAAGTGGACCGGCCCGGTCACCTGACCCCGACCCGGCGCGCACTCGTCCGGTCGCGATGGCAGAGCGGCGGCGCGACGCAGCTCAGCGCGCGCGGTGCAGCTTGACCGACAGCGAGTCGACCAGGGCCGCCACCGCATCATCGGCGGCCCACCGGCGGGCGAGTCGCGCGAGCACGGCGTCGAGCTCCTGCTGATCGAGGCCCGCCGCGAGATTCAGGTGCACGACGAGTTCGGAGCCCAGACCCCGCGCGCGCGGATCCCCGGGAGCCACCTGCAGATCGAGCACCGCGAGCTCGTGCGCGATGCTGCGCTGAAGGCCCAGGAACACCGCCGGCGAGGCGAAGGACGGCTCCCATTCCTCACCCTTGGCGATCGCCCACACGGCGGGGCGCCGCAGCACGAACTCTGTGTTCGAGCCCGGGTCGATCACGATCAGGTCGGTGTCGTCGTTCGCGGCCGCGAGCGCCGTGCGCACGCCGTCGGCGGGCACCGGGCGAGCCGCGGCATCCCAGGCGCGCATGGTCGCCACCGATGTGAACACCGGCAGCACGCGTCGCCCGTCGGGCGCAGCCACCGTGACGATCGACAGCTCCTGCGTCTTGTCGACGACGAGGCCGGTCGGGCCCACACCCTCGTCTCCCTTCTCGGCGATGAGCGGGATCAGCAGGCGCGCCGTGCGGTACGCGGTCGCGACGGCGACCTGATCGCCCTCGCCGGCATGGAAGGCCTCCAGCGCCGCCCGCAGAGCGGGGTCGGCCGAGCCGTCGTCGCCCGCGTGCGGGTTCGGCTCGAAGCTGCGACCCGCCCACGGAGTGCCCGCCGAATCGGTCAGGTGAGGATCGTGCGCCGAGCCGTGGTCGTGGCCGCAGGCCCCGCCGTGACCGGGATGCCGCGACTCAGGCTCCGGCGACATCCAGCGCCTCGCGCAGGGTGAACGCCCCCGAATAGAGCGCCTTGCCGACGATCGCGCCCTCGACACCGTGCGGCACGAGCTCGCGCAGCGCCGCGATGTCGTCGAGACTCGAGATGCCGCCGGACGCGATGACCGGCTTCGGCGTGCGGTCGGCGACGGTGCGCAGCAGGTCGAGGTTCGGGCCGCGCAGCGTGCCGTCCTTGGTGACGTCGGTGACGACGTACCGCGTGCAGCCGGCCTCCTCCAGCCGGTCGAGCACGGCCCACAGGTCGCCGCCGTCGCGCGTCCAGCCGCGGGCGGCGAGGGTCGTTCCGCGCACGTCGAGGCCGACGGCGACCGCGTCACCGTAGCGGCCGATGACATCCGCCGCCCACTCCGGGTTCTCCAGGGCCGCGGTGCCGAGGTTGATGCGCGCCGCGCCCGACTCGAGAGCCGCCTCGAGCGAGGCGTCGTCGCGGATGCCGCCGGAGACCTCGACGTTCACACCCTTCACGTGCGTGATGACCTTGCGAAGCAGGGCCGCGTTGCTGCCCCGACCGAACGCCGCGTCGAGGTCGACGAGGTGGATCCACTGCGCACCCTGGCGGGCCCACTCGAGGGCGGCCTCGACGGGGTCGCCGTAGCTCGTCTCGCTGCCGGCCTCCCCCTGGGTGAGGCGCACGGCCTTGCCGTCGGCCACATCGACCGCGGGAAGGAGGATCAGTTCGGGCGTGGAAGCGAAGTCGTTCATGGGTCCTCGGGTGAAGCGAACAGGCGGATGCCTCGGCGCGCCGACGCGCGCCCGGGAGAGGTTATCCCGCGGAGAGCGAGCCGATCCAATTGGACAGCAGTCGGATGCCGGCGGCCCCCGACTTCTCCGGGTGGAACTGGGTCGCCGACAGCGCGCCGTTCTCCACGGCTGCCAGGAACCGGGACCCGTGGGTCGCCCAGGTCAGCGACGGCGTGGGGAAGGGCGGCTGCACCTCGAGCGACCACTGCTGCGCCGCGAAGGAGTGCACGAAGTAGAACCGCTCGTCCTCGACGCCGGCGAACAGCGTCGACCCCTCGCCGGGCTCGACGGTGTTCCATCCCATGTGCGGGAGCACCGGGGCATCCAATTCGGTCACCACGCCCGGCCACTCCCCCAGACCCGGGGTGTCGTCGCCGCGTTCGACCCCGCGGCCGAACAGCACCTGCATGCCGACGCAGATTCCGAGCACGGGACGTCCTCCGGCGAGGCGCCGGTCGATGAGGTCGTCTCCCCCGCTGGCGCGGAGCGCCTCCATGACGGCTCGGAACGCGCCGACCCCGGGCACCACCAGACCGTCGGCCTCGAGCACGAGCGCGCGATCGGCGGTGAGGCGCGCGTCGGCGCCGGCAGCCGCGAGCGCCTTCACCGCGGAGTGCACGTTGCCCGACCCGTAGTCGAGCACCGCGACGAGCGGCGTGCGCGTCACAGAGCGCCCTTGGTGCTGGGGATGCCCTCGACGAGCGGGTCGAGCGCCTTCGCCTGACGGAACGCTCGCGCGAACGCCTTGTACTCGGCCTCCGCGATGTGGTGCGGGTCGCGACCCGAGAGCACGCGCACGTGCACGGTGAGGCCCGCGTTGAACGCGATCGCCTCGAACGTGTGGCGCACGAGCGAACCGGTGAAGTGGCCGCCGATCAGGTGGTGCTCGTACCCCTCCGGCTCGCCGGTGTGCACGAGGTACGGACGGCCGCTGATGTCGACCACAGCCTGCGCGAGGGCCTCATCGAGCGGCACGAGCGCGTCGCCGTAGCGCGAGATGCCGGCCTTGTCGCCGAGCGCCTGGCGGATCGCCTGACCGAGCACGATTGCGACGTCCTCCACCGTGTGGTGCGCATCGATGTGCGTGTCGCCGCTCGAGCGCACGGTGAGATCGGTGAGCGAGTGCTTCGCGAACGCCGTCAGCAGGTGGTCGAAGAACGGGACGCTCGTGTCGATGCTGCTGCGCCCGGTGCCGTCGAGGTCGAGGGTGAGCTCGACCGACGACTCGCTGGTGCTGCGGGTGATCGACGCCGTACGGGATGCTGCGGGTGCGGCGCTCATGCGCCCGATTCTAGCGAGGCCAGGGCATCGAGGAACGCCGTCGTCTCCTGCGCGGTGCCCGCCGTCACCCGCAGGTGGTGCGGAATGCCGACGTCGCGGATCAGCACGCCCCGGTCGTACAGCGCCTGCCAGGTCGCCCGCGGGTCGTCGACGTCGCCGAACAGCACGAAGTTGGTCCACGACGGGTGGGCGCGGAAGCCCAGCGCCTCGACTGTCGCCGAGATGCGGTCGCGCTGCGCGACGATCTCGTCGACCATCCCGAGCATGACGTCCGCGTGACGCAGCGCCGCCGATGCGGCGGCCTGTGTGAGCGCACTCAGGTGGTACGGCAGGCGCACGAGGCGCAGCGCGTCGATGATCGCCGGGTCGGCGGCGAGGTAGCCCACGCGCGCACCGGCGAAGGCGAACGCCTTGCTCATGGTGCGGGAGACGACCAGGCGCTCCCGGCCCCCGAGGAGCGAGATCGCCGAGACCGCGTCGCGCGGGGCGAATTCGATGTAGGCCTCGTCGACGATGACGATGCCGCGGCTCGCCTCGTAGACGGCGGTGATCACATCGATCGGCAGCGGCGTGCCGGTCGGATTGTTGGGAGCGCACAGGAAGACGACGTCGGGGTCAGCGGCGGCCACCTGGTCGGCCGCGGATTGCGGAGACAGCGTGTAGTCGCTGGCCCGCTCGCCGGCGACCCACTCGGCGCCGGTCGCGCGCGTGAGAAGCGGGTACATCGAGTACGTCGGCGTGAAGCCGAACGCCCGACGTCCCGGGCCGCCGAAGGCTTGCAGGACGTGCTGGAGCACCTCGTTCGACCCGTTCGCGGCCCAGATCTGCTCGGGGAGCAGCCCGTTGCCGAGATAGTCCGCAAAGCCCTCGCGCAGCGCGGTGAACTCGCGGTCGGGATAGCGGTTGACGTCGCGCAGCGCGCGGGCGATGGAATCGAGGATGTCGCTGGCGACCTCATCCGGAACCGGATGCGTGTTCTCGTTGACGTTCAGAGCGACGGGGAGCGCGACCTGCGGGGCGCCGTAAGGGACGAGCCCGCGCAGGTCGTCGCGTATCGGAAGGTCTTCGAGACGGGTCACCGTTCCATCGTAGAGGCGAGATACGCGCCGACCCGACGGTCGAGATCAGCGAGCCGGAGCGTACTCGGCGGGGATCGACAGCTGCTCGCCGGCCACCACCGTGCCGTTTCCGAGTGCGTTGAGCCGCACGAACGCGTCGACCACGTCGCGCGGATCTGCCTGCGGCGCGACGCGCTCCGCGATCGACCACAGCGAGTCACCGGCCTCGACCGTGACGGTCTGGTAGGTGCCCGCCGGAGCACCGGCGTCGCGTGACGCGAGAGCCGCCCCGCCCGACACGATGCCCGCCGAGACCCCGATGAGGAAAGGCAGTGCGGCGAGGAACACGAGCACGCGGCGGCCACGACGCGTCATCCGCAGTCGGGTGCGCGGTGCGAGCGTGAGCGGGATCGTCGTCATGTCTGCCTCCTCAGAGTGGTGAAGTGTCGCAAGACCGGACCCGGCCGGGGGCCGGTCTTGCGAACTTCTTTTCCGAATCTATCTTCGATATTGTCGAGTGTCAACCGGCTCTCGCCTTCGAGGACTTTCGAACGCGACACGCGTGCCCGCTCCCGCGAAGGGCGCCGAGAGCCGGATAGGTTTTCGACATCTGAAGCACATCACCGACCTCCGACATTCGAACGAGAACGACGAGGCGGCCCAGGGAAGGAGCGTGCGATGCCCGGTCGGGAGAAGCCGCAGACGCGTCGGCGCAAGAGCCTCAGCGACAAGCAGCTGGCGATCCTCGAGGTCATCCAGCGCTCCATCGCGCGCCACGGATACCCGCCGAGCATGCGCGAGATCGGCGACGCCGTGGGACTCAAGTCGCTCTCGAGCGTCACGCACCAGCTGAACCAGCTCGAGCTGAGCGGCTACCTGCGTCGCGACGCGGGCAAGACCCGTGCGATGGAAGTGCTCATCGACCTCCCCGGTACCGCGGCCGAGAACCCCGCCGACACGGCCCCCTCGGTCGGCGACGCCGCCATGGTGCCCCTCGTCGGGCGCATCGCCGCCGGCATCCCGATCACGGCCGAGCAGCAGGTCGAGGAGATCTTCCCCCTCCCCCGCCAGCTCGTCGGCAAGGGCGACCTGTTCATGCTCAAGGTGCAGGGCGAGTCGATGATCGACGCCGCCATCTGCGACGGCGACTGGGTGGTCGTGCGCTCGCAGTCCACCGCCGAGAACGGCGACATCGTCGCCGCGATGCTCGACGGCGAGGCCACCGTCAAGGCCTTCCGCCAGCGGGACGGCCACACCTGGCTGCTGCCGCGCAACTCCGCGTTCGAGCCGATCCTCGGCGACGAGGCGGTCGTGCTCGGCAAGGTCGTCGCGCTCATGCGCGCGGTCTGACGACACCGAGACGACGAGAGGGCGGCGACCGGAAGCATCCGGTCGCCGCCCTCTGTCGTTCGCGAGGCGCTCAGCCCTGCGGGGCGCCCACCTCTTCGCGCACCGCGACGGTCGCGGCGACGAGGTTGCGCAACGAGGCCTTCGTCTCGGCGTAGCCACGGGTCTTCAGACCGCAGTCCGGGTTGACCCAGATCTGGCGGGTCGGGATCGCCTTGACCGCGCGCTCGAGGAGCTCGGTGACCTCTTCGACGCTCGGGATGCGGGGCGAGTGGATGTCGTAGACACCCGGGCCGATGCCGTGGCTGAAGCCCGACGCAGAGATGTCGTCGATCACGTCGCCACGGCTGCGCGCCGCCTCGATCGAGGTGACGTCGGCGTCGAGGGCGGCGATCGCGTCGATCACGACGGCGAACTCCGAGTAGCACAGGTGCGTGTGCACCTGGGTGGCTGTCTCGGCTCCCGCGGTCGCCAGGCGGAACGATCCCACCGACCAGTCGAGGTAGGCGGGCTGGTCGGCCTTCTTCAGCGGAAGCAGCTCGCGCAGCGCCGGCTCGTCGACCTGGATGATCGCGATGCCGGCCTGCTCGAGGTCGCCGATCTCGTCGCGCAGCGCCAGGGCGACCTGGTTCGCGGTCTCGCCTAGCGGCTGGTCGTCGCGCACGAACGACCACGCCAGGATCGTCACCGGGCCGGTCAGCATGCCCTTGACGGGCTTCGCGGTGAGCGACTGGGCGTACTCGGCCCACGCCACCGTGATCGGCGCCGGACGCGACACGTCGCCCCAGAGGATCGACGGACGCGTCGCACGCGAGCCGTAGGACTGCACCCAGCCGTTCTGCGTCACCGCGAAGCCGTCGAGGTTCTCGGCGAAGTACTGCACCATGTCGTTGCGCTCGGGCTCGCCGTGCACGAGGACGTCGAGACCGAGATCCTCCTGCAGCGTGATGACCGCGGCGATCTCGTCGCGGAGGAACCCGTCGTACTCGGCCGTGGTGAGCTCGCCCTTCGCGTGGCGGGCGCGGGCACGACGGATGTCACCGGTCTGCGGGAACGACCCGATCGTGGTCGTCGGGAGCGCCGGAAGGTGCAGCGCGGCATCCTGCGCCGCGGCACGCTCCGCGTAGTCGCCGCGCGAGAAGTCGGCGTCGGTCAGGGCGCCGGTGCGGGCACGCACCGCGTCGACACGCACGCCCGGTGCCGAACGACGGTCCTCCAGCGCCGCCGTCGCGGCGGCGAGGTCGTCGGCGATCGCGTCACGACCCTCGGCCAGGCCACGCGCGAGCACCGCGATCTGGCCGACCTTCTGGTCGGCGAACGCGAGCCACGAGACGAGACGCTCATCGAGCCCAGGCTCGTCGGCGACGTCGTGCGGCACGTGCTGCAGCGAGGTGGTGGTGCCGGCGACGACGGATGCCGCGCCCAGCCCCTTCAGCGCCTCGAGCTTCTGCCAGGCGGCCTCGAGGTCGCCACGCCAGATGTTGCGGCCGTCGACGACGCCGCCCACGAGGGTCTTGGACTCGAGCCCGGGGACGGCCGCCGGAAGCGCACCGCGGCCGAGGTCGATCGCGAGCGCCTCGACGGGGGCCGCGGCCAGAACCTGCCACGCCTCGGGCGAGAGCTGCGCGTAGCCGGCGGTCACGAGGATCGACGGGCGGTCGGCGGCACCGCCGAGCACGGCGTAGGCGCGCTCCGCGAGCGCCGCGAGAGCGGCGGGGTCGACGTCGACGCTCTCGCTGACGAGGGCCGGCTCGTCGAGCTGCACCCACTCGGCTCCGGCCGCCTTCAGCGACGCGAGCAGCTCGACGTAGACGGGCAGGAGGTCATCGAGGCGGCTCGTCGGAGCGAAGCCGGCGGGCGCGGCATCCGTCGCCTTCGCCAGCGCGAGGAACGTGACGGGGCCGACGACGACGGGGCGCGTGACGAAGCCGTCGGCGCGGGCCTCGGCGACCTGGCGGGCGAATCGGTCGCTCGTGAGCGCGAAGCGGGTCTCGGGACCGATCTCGGGAACCAGGTAGTGGTAGTTCGTGTCGAACCACTTGGTCATCTCCAGCGGCGCGTCATCGCCCTCGCCGCGGGCGGCCGTGAAGTAGGCCGACAGCGGCACACTGCCGTCACTGTCGCGCAGACGCGTGAAGCGGGCGGGCAGGGCGCCGACGGTCGCGGTGACGTCGAGCACCTGGTCGTAGTACGAGAACGACTCGGGGATCGAGGAGTCCGTGCGGCCGAGACCGAGCTCGGCGAGACGCTCACGGGTGGCGCGGCGGAGGTCGGCCGTCGTGGCCTCGAGGTCGGCCTCGGAGAGCGCGCCCGCCCAGTGCGACTCGACGGCGCGCTTGAGCTCACGGCGGCGGCCGATGCGGGGGTAGCCGAGGATGGTTCCCTCGGGCAGGGCGGGTGCAGTCATCGACGTGACTCCTTCACTGGGGTGGAGGCGGGGCCGGAGGCGCCCGCGGTGAGAATACCTGCTTCACGGAGGACCGAGAGCACGGTGTCGTGGTTGTTGAACGCGTAGAGGTGCACACCGGGCGCTCCCCCGGCCAGCACCTCCTCGGCGAGACGCGCGGCGTGCGCGATGCCGATCTCCCGCTGGCCCTCGGCGGTCGGCTCGACCTCGAGCGCGATCGCAAGGTCGGCGGGGATCTCCTCGCCGGTCAGCTGCAGCACACGGCGCAGCCGTGCCGGGCCGGTGATCGGCATGATCCCCGGCAGGATCGGGATGGTGACTCCCGCCGCACGGGCGCGGTCGACGAACCAGACGTAGTCGTCGGCGTGGAAGAACAGCTGGGTGATGGCGAGGGTCGCACCGGCGGCCTGCTTCGCCAGCAGCGCGTCGATGTGCTCGCGCGGGTGCCGCGACCGCGGGTGGCCGTTCGGGAAGGCCGCGACGGCGATGTCGACCCGCGGGCGCGGATCGACGCGGGCGGCGCCGGGCATGCCGGGGATCCCGGACTCCTGGTAGGGGGCGCGCTCGGCCTGGACGCGGTCGATGAGCTGCACGAGCTGGGCGGCGCTCTCCAGGTCACCCAGGTACACGTCGTCCTCGGAGGTGCCCGCGGGCGGGTCTCCGCGCAGCGCGAGGAAGCTGCGGATGCCGGCGTCGAGGAACTCGCGGATGAGACGGTTGGCACCCGCATAGGTGTTGCCCACGCACGTGAGGTGCGCCAGCGGCTCGACATCGGTCGTGGCGCGAATGTGACGCAGCACCTCGAGCGAGCGTCCGCCGGTGGATCCGCCGGCACCGTACGTCACCGAGATGAACCGCGGCCCGACCTCGGCGAGGCGCGCGATCGTCTCGTGCAGAGCCGCCTCTGACGCCGCCGTGCGAGGAGGGTACAGCTCGAACGAGAACGGCGCAGGCGCGGGCACGGAGTCGACGGAAGAGGTCATTTCACACGGTGGAAGAGGTGCGCAGAATGCGCATACGGGTGGGATCAGAGCATAAAGCACCGAGCGATGTGCGCAGCCGTGTGTGACGCCCGGAGTCACGCGAGCACCGCGCACGCGTCTCCCGCTCCGCGCCGAGCGGGCGGATGCCGCGGCCCGCGGCTAGCGTGGAGGGATGCCGCAGACTCTCCCCCACGGCTCCTGGCCGTCGCCGCTGTCCGCCTCCGACATCGCCGGTTCCTCGCCCCGCTTCGACGGCGCGCGCCTGGTCGGATCGGAGATCTGGTGGGGCGCGTCGGTGCCCGAGGAGGGCGGCCGCGGCACCGTGCGCCGGCGATCCGCGGGCGGAGAGGTGGCGGAGATTCTTCCGGCACCGTGGAGCGCACGCTCGGCGGTGCACGAGTACGGCGGCGGCGCGTGGGCTCCTCGCGGCGACGGCGGGCTGGTGTTCGTCGAGAAGGGCGACCAGCGGGTCTACTCGCTCACCCCGGGTGAGGAACCTCAGCCCCTCACGCCGGGCGGGCTCGGACAGCGCTTCGGTGGACTCACCGTCACGGGCGGTGCGCTGCTCGCGGTGCGCGAGACCCAGGACGCGCGCGGCACGACCCACGACGCCGTGCGCATCCCGCTCGACGGATCTGCCTCCGACGACCCGACCGCGCTGCAGGTCGTCGCATCCGGCACCGACTTCGTCGCCCAGCCCGCGCTCTCCCCCGACGGGGGTGAGATCGCCTGGATCGGCTGGAACCACCCGCACATGCCGTGGGAGCGCAGCGAACTCCGGCGCGCTCCGCTCGGGCGGCCGGACGAGGCATCCGTCGTCGCCGGCGGCGCGAGCGCGCCGGTGCAGCCGACGTGGGAGCCGGACGGCGCGCTGCTCTACTCCGACGACGAGACCGGGCGCTGGAACCTCCGTCGGGTGCGCGGCGGCATGGTGACGGAGGTCGCGCCCGCCGACGCCGACACCGGCGGCGCGCTGTGGGTGCTCGGCAGTCGCTGGTTCGCGCCGCTCGGTGGCGGCCGCATCGCCGCCCTCCGCACCAACGGCCGGGACGAGCTCGACGTCATCGAGGCGGACGGGACGAGTCGCGGCATCCCGCTGCCGGTCTCGAGCCACCTGCTCATCGAGGATGCCGCGGGCTCGCGCGTGCTGCTCACGGGCGCGGGCTCGGCCGTGTCGAGCGGACTGTGGCTCGTCGACGTCGAGACCGGCGCCGCGGAGGCCGTGGTCGGCGGCGCCGCACCGCTGCCCGACGCCTGGCTGCCGACCCCGCGTGCGGTCACCTACCCCGGTCCGCACGGGCCTGTGCACGCGTTCGTCTACCCGCCGACCGCTCCCGGAATCGTGGCGCCCGCCGGCGAGCGCGCGCCGTATGTGGTCACCGTGCACGGCGGACCCACCTCCCACGTCGCGGGGGGCTTGTCGGGATCGATCGCCTACCTCACGAGCCGCGGCATCGGCGTGCTCGACGTCAACTACGGCGGGTCCTCCGGCTACGGACGCGCCTACCGCGAGCGCCTCGACGGTCAGTGGGGCATCGTCGACGTCGACGACGTCCTCGCCGCGGTGGCCGGTCTCGTCGCGGAAGGCGACGCCGACGCCGCCCGCATCGCGATCGCCGGCGGCTCCGCCGGCGGATGGACCGTGCTCGCCGCCCTCGCCGGCAGCGACGTGTTCGCGGCGGGCATCTCGCGCTACGGCGTGGCCGATGCGCGCGCCCTGGCCGCCGACACTCACGACTTCGAGTCGCGCTACCTCGACGGCCTCATCGGTCCCCTGCCGGAGGCGGAGGCCGTCTATCTCGAGCGCTCCCCGCTGTCACACACGGACCGGTTCGCGGCGCCCGTGCTGCTGCTGCAGGGCGCCGACGATGCCGTGGTGCCGCCCGCCCAGTCGGAGGCCATCCGCGACGCGCTGGCGGCGCGCGGCATCCCGCACGCCTACCGTCTCTACGAGGGAGAGGGGCATGGCTTCCGCCGCCGGGAGACGATCATCGACGCCGCCGAGACCGAGCTCGCCTTCCTCGGCGCCGTGTTCGGATTCACTCCACCGGGGGTGCCGCCGCTCGCGCTCGACTGAGCGCCGAAGGGTCGCCGCTCACGACTGACGGACCTGAACGCTCAGCGCGCGAACGGGGCGAGCTCAGCGGCGAGACGCTCGGAGACGTGAGCGTGCAGCAGAGTGCCGGTCTCCTCGTGCGACTGGCTCACGATGAGCCCGGTGTCGTGCACCGCGGAGACGAGGTCCCCGCGACCGTAGGGCACGAGCGCCGTGATCTCCACCGCCGGCAGCGGCAGCGCGGCCTCGACAGCGGCGCGCAGCTCGGCGATGCCCTCACCCGTGCGCGACGACACGAAGTACGCGCCCGGCACGAGTCCGCGCAGCACGAGGCGCGCGTCGGCATCGACGAGGTCGGCCTTGTTGAAGACGACGAGCTCCTGCGTGGCGCGCGCGCCGACTTCGCCGATCACGTCGCGCACGGTCGCCAGCTGCGCTGCCGGGTCGGGGTGGGAGCCGTCGACGACGTGCACGATCACATCGGCGTCGCCGACCTCCTCCAGCGTGGAGCGGAACGCCTCCACGAGCTGATGCGGCAGGTTGCGCACGAACCCGACGGTGTCGGTGAGCGTGTAGACGCGTCCATCGGATGCCTCGGCCCGCCGCACTGTCGCATCGAGCGTCGCGAACAGCGCGTTCTCCACGAGCACACCCGCGCTCGTAAGCCGGTTCAGCAGGCTCGACTTCCCCGCGTTCGTGTAGCCGGCGATCGCGACGGACGGGATCGTGTTGCGCTTGCGCTCGGCGCGCTTCGCATCGCGGGCCGGCGCGAAGTCGCGGATCTGCCGGCGCAGCATTGCCATGCGGGTGCGGATGCGGCGGCGATCGAGCTCGATCTTCGTCTCACCCGGTCCGCGCGAACCCATGCCGGCGCCGCCGGCGCCCACCTGGCCACCGGCCTGACGGCTCATCGAGTCACCCCACCCGCGCAGGCGCGGGAGGAGGTACTCGAGCTGGGCGAGCTCGACCTGGGCCTTGCCCTCACGAGACTTCGCGTGCTGGCTGAAGATGTCGAGGATGACGGTGGTGCGGTCGATGACCTTCACCTTCACGACGTCTTCGAGTGCACGCCGCTGGCTCGGTGCGAGCTCGGTGTCGGCGATCACGGTGTCGGCGCCGACCGCGGCGACGATGTCGCGCAGCTCCTCGGCCTTGCCGCGACCGACGTAGGTCGCGGGGTCGGGGTGCGGCCGACGCTGCAGCACGCCGTCGAGCACCGCGGCACCCGCGGTCTCGGCGAGCGCGGCGAGCTCGCGCAGCGAGTTCTCGGCGTCCTCCTGCTCACCCTGCGGATGCACGCCGACGAGCACGACGTTCTCGAGTCGCAGCTGCCGGTACTCGACCTCGGTGACGTCCTCGAGCTCGGTCGAGAGCCCGGGTACGCGCCGCAGCGCGGCGCGCTCCTCACGGTCCCACTGCTCGCCGTCGGTCTCGCCGCCGTACGCGGTCGACGCGTCCTGCAGAGCCTGCGCGGACCCGAGCTCGTCGAAGCGACGCACTCCCGCCCGCGCCTCCGCCCGAGCGAGCACCCGCTCCACGGCGTCATCCTGTCGACTCGCGTGCGCGGTGTCGATGTCGTCCGTCATCAATTCCTTTCGAGGATGCCCCGTGGCCGCGGCATCCGCTCACTCTAGCCTCCCGCCCAGACGCGCTCTCCGCTACGCTCGCACCATGCCGAGCGACCACTACTTCAGTGCGTCTCCGGCCAGTCCCGAACAGCAGCGGCTGATCACCGTGACGCTCGGGGGACGCGACGTGCAGGTGACGACCGCGAACGGCGTGTTCAGTCCCGATCGCCTCGACGCCGGAACGTCCGTGCTGCTGGCGAACACGCCCCCGCCGCCTCCCGGAGGTCATTTCCTCGACCTCGGCTGCGGGTGGGGTCCGATCTCACTGTCGCTGGCGATCGAGTCGCCGCGCGCCACCATCTGGGCGGTCGATGTCAACCAGCGGGCCCTCGGACTCGTCCGCGCCACCGCGGAGCGCCTGGGCCTCGAGAACGTCAACGCGGTGACGCCCGACGATGTTCCCGACGACGTGGTGTTCCGCACGATCCGGTCGAACCCGCCCATCCGCGTCGGCAAGAACGAGCTGCACGACATGCTCGAGCGCTGGATCCCGCGGCTCGACGAGCGCTCCGACGGCTGGTTCGTCGTCGCCCGCAATCTCGGGTCGGACTCCCTGCAGCGGTGGATCTCGGCGACCTTCCCCGTGGGCTACAGCGTGCACCGCGCGGCGACCGCGCGGGGGTACCGCGTCCTCAAGGTGCGCCGACACGGCACCCCGCCGACCGAGGCGATCGAGCTGCCCTACCCGGTCGACTGATCGGGCGTTTGTCGGCCGATTCCCCGCGGTCGCGCTCGAGGCGATAGGCCGCCGCGAGCAACGTCCGTCGAACGCGCACCCGCCGGTCAGGCGAGCGCGACGTCGGCCCGGAGCACCCGCCGTTCAGGCGAGGGCGACCTCGCCCGTGTAGGTGAGCACGGCTGGGCCGGAGAGCAGCACGTGACCGTCGACGACCCGCACGCCGAGTTCGCCGCCCGGCACGGCGACGCGCCAGCGGTCGGGGGCGGCGGGGCCCGCCCAATGGCGCACCGCGAGGGCCGCGGCGGCGACGCCGGTGCCGCAGCTGAGCGTCTCGCCGACACCGCGCTCGAACACCCGCATGCGGATGGAGCCGACCCCGTCGACCACGAGAGGCTCTCCCGGAACGACGAACTCGACGTTCGCGCCCGCCGCCGGTGCGGGCGTCAGCTGGGGAACGTACGCCAGCTCGAGGCCGTCGAGCTCGTCATGCGAAGGAAGTGCGACGACCACGTGCGGGTTGCCCACGTCGATGCCGAGACCGGGTCGCGCCACCGGCAGACCCTTGGCCTGCACCAGAACGTCGGTCTCGTCGACGACGAACACGCCCAGGTCGACCTCGAAGCCGTCGCCGTCGCGGCGCACGGTCTTGACGCCGGCGCGCGTGCCGATGCGCTGCTCGCCGAATGTCGCGAGTCCCGCCTGCTCGAGGTAGCGGGCGAAGACGCGGATGCCGTTGCCGCACATCTCGGCCGCCGAGCCGTCGGCGTTGCGGTAGTCCATGAACCATTCCGCGCCCGACGCCGCCGCCTCGGCGCCCTCGGCGATCGCCGCGGAGCGCACGACACGCAGCGTTCCGTCGGCGCCGATGCCGAAGCGGCGGTCGGTGAGAGCCGCGACCTGGGCGTCGGAGAGGTCGACGACGCCGTCGGGGTCGGCGATGATCACGAAGTCGTTGCCGGTCCCCTGGCCTTTGGTGAACGGCAATGCGGGCATGGGTCGAGTCTACGGGCGCCGTGCGAGGGCCGCGTCGAGGGCGTCGGATGCTGCGGCATCCGGCTCGACCCACGCAAGACCGTCGTAGCGGCGGAACCAGGACACCTGCCGCCGCGCATAACGGCGGGTGAGCGCCTGGGCCTGGGCGATCGCCTCAGCCTGGGTGAGCACGCCGTCGAGCTGATCGAGCGCCTGTGCGTAGCCGATCGCGCGGCGCGCGGTGACGCCCTCGTCGAGTCCGTCGGCGCGCAGCCGCTCGGCCTCGGCGACGATGCCGTCGCGCCACATCCGCTCGACGCGGGCGTCGAGGCGGACGACGAGCTCGTCACGCGCGACCCCAGGGGCCATGAGCAGGGTGTCCGCGCGCCACAGCACCGGGGCATCGGGAAGCGCTGCACCGTGCGTCGCCTCGCCCTGCGCCAGCACTTCGAGCGCGCGCACGATGCGCCGCCCGTTGGCCGGGTCGATGCGCTGCGCCGTGGCCGGGTCGAGATCGCGCAGACGCGCGAACAGCACGCCGGGTCCGTCCTCCGAGAGCTCCGCCTCGAGGCGCTCGCGCACGGCCTCGTCGCGCGGGGGGAAGCGGAAGTCGTAGATCACGCCGGAGACGTAGAGTCCCGAGCCGCCGACGAGGATCGCATCGGCGTCGCGCGCGTGGATCTCATCGATGAGACGCCGAGCCTCGGTCTGGTACCAGGCGACCGCGGCGTCGTCTCGCACGCTGAGCACGTCGAGCAGGTGATGCGGGATGCCGCGGCGCTCGGCGACCGTGAGCTTGGCGGTGCCGATGTCCATGCCGCGGTAGAGCTGCATCGCGTCGGCGTTCACGATCTCGGCGGCACCGCCGGTCGCGGCGAGGTGGTCGGCGAGCCGCAGCGACAGATCGCTCTTGCCGGTGCCGGTGGCGCCGACGACCGCGATGACGCGGCCGCTCACACCCCGACGCGGAGCGTGGGCAGCCCCAGCCGCACGGGCGCGCCCGGTGCGGACTCGCCATGCGGAGACGGGATGCCGCACGCCTCCGCCTGCCCGCGATCCCAGGCGTCACCGGCACGGGTGCGACGGATGCGCAGGGCGCCCTGCTCGCCGTCGGCGAGGAGGTAGAACGGCGCCGCCTGCGTGATCTCGACGGTCACGACGTCGCCCGGGCGCGGTTCGGGCGAACCGGCGGGCACCGCGAAGTGCACGAGCCTGTTGTCTTCGGCGCGCCCGGTCAGACGCAGGGTCGCGGCATCCTTCTTGCCCTCACCGGTGGAGACGAGCACGTTGACGGTGCGTCCCACTTGGCGTTGGTTCTCCTCGAGGGAGATGCGGTCCTGCAGCGCGACGAGGCGCTCGTAGCGCTCCTGCACGACCGCCTTCGGCACCTGGTCGGGCATAGTGGCCGCCGGCGTGCCCTCGCGGATCGAGTACTGGAAGGTGAACGCGCTCGCGAAGCGGGCCTGCTCGACGACGCGCAGGGTGTCCTCGAAGTCCTCGTCGGTCTCGCCCGGGAAGCCGACGATGATGTCGGTCGTGATCGCCGCGTGGGGGATGCGGGCGCGCACCCTGTCGAGGATGCCGAGGAATCGCTCGCTGCGGTACGAGCGGCGCATGGCCTTCAGGATGCGGTCGGAGCCGGACTGCAGCGGCATGTGCAGCTGCGGCATGACAGAACCGGTCTCGGCCATCGCGTCGATGACATCGTCGGTGAACGCGGCGGGGTGGGGGCTCGTGAAGCGGATGCGCTCGAGACCGTCGATCTCGCCGGCGGCACGCAGGAGCTTGCCGAACGCCTCGCGGTCGCCGAACTCGACGCCGTAGCTGTTGACGTTCTGACCGAGGAGCGTCACCTCGATGGCGCCGTCATCGACCAGCAGCTTGATCTCGCTGAGGATGTCTCCGGGTCGCCGGTCGCGCTCCTTGCCGCGCAGGCTCGGCACGATGCAGAACGTGCAGGTGTTGTTGCAGCCCACGGAGATCGACACCCAGCCGCTGTGGGCGCTGTCGCGCTTGGTCGGGAGGGTAGACGGGAACACTTCGAGCGATTCGAGAATCTCGAGCTCGGCATCGCCGTTGTGGCGTGCGCGCTCGAGAAGGGTCGGAAGGGAGCCCATGTTGTGCGTGCCGAAGACGACGTCGACCCACGGCGCCTTGTCGAGGACGACCTGCTTGTCCATCTGGGCGAGACATCCCCCGACGGCGATCTGCATGCCGGCGCGGGCGTCCTTGCGGGACTTCAGGTGGCCGAGAGTGCCGTACAGCTTGCCGGCGGCGTTGTCGCGAACGGCACAGGTGTTGATCACGACGACGTCGGCATCCTCGCCGTCGGCCGCGCGCACGTACCCGGCGCTCTCGAGAGAGCCGGAAAGCCGCTCGGAGTCGTGCACGTTCATCTGGCAGCCGAATGTGCGCACCTCGTACGTGCGCGCGTGCCCGTCGACGTCGAGGGCTGCCGACGACGGCGCGATGAGAGTCGGGGTACTGCGAGGGGAGGTCATGATGCCTGTCATTCTACGGTCGGCTCCACGACAGACGGCCTGACCAGCACGCGACGGAGTCAGTCGGTGAATCGCACCCCGGAGGTACGGGGTCGCTCGCCCAGCGCCTGCCGCGCGACCCGCATCGACGTCGCCCCGTTGAAGCCGCGGCGCTGCAGCTGTCCGACGAGACGGCGCAGCCCCACCTCGGGAGGGAGTGAGCGCAGGGTGCGGGCCTTGCCGAGCGCGAACTCGAGCGCGCGCTCCTCCTCGTCATCGGGCAGCTGGTCGATCGTGACGTCGATCACCTCGCGGTCGAGACCGCGCTGCACGAGCGCCTGACGTACGGCGCCCCTCCCCTGCCGCTTCTGAAGCCCCTTGTGCACGAGCTGCTCGGCGAGGGCCGCGTCATCGAGGTAACCGCGATCGACGCAGGCGTCGATGATCTCGTCGATCTGCATCTGATCAAGTCCTTCGGCCCGCAGCACACCGTGGGCCTCACGCACCGACAGACTCCGCCCCCGCAGGCGCTTCAGCAGGGTCTGCTCCGCCGCCGCAGCGTCGATCGCCGGTGACGGTGTCTCGCCGTCACCGGGGCCCGCGATCGCGCGACCCGACGACGGGCTGCGCCCGCGATCCGGCGCGCGCGTCGAGTCGTCGACGGCTCCCAGCGCGTGCAGCCCCCGGGCGGCCGGTGCCGTCCAGGTGGTGTGCCACCGCGTGTCGGGTTCGGCAGGCGCGTCGGGAGAGGCATCCGTCGAGGAGGACGCCAACATCGGACGCGGCAGGCCGGCCGACGCGGAGCGCCCGAAGAGGGGGATGACGGGGGCGAGCCCGTCGGGCTCGCCCCCGGGAGGTACCGTCATGATCAGGCCGGACGACGCTTCGCGAGCTCGTCTTCGACGGCGGCATCGGCGTCCTTCGGGACGCCCACGCCGAGCTTGGCCTTGATCTTCTGCTCGATGTCAGCCGCGATGTCCTCGTTCTTGAGCAGGAACGACCGGGCGTTCTCCTTGCCCTGACCGAGCTGCTCGCCGTCGTAGGTGTACCAGGCACCCGACTTCTTGACGATGCCGTGCTCGACACCGAAGTCGATGAGGCTTCCTTCGCGCGAGATGCCCGTGCCGAACAGGATGTCGAACTCCGCCTGCTTGAAGGGCGGCGCCATCTTGTTCTTGGCGACCTTGACGCGAGTGCGGTTACCGACCGCGTCGGTACCGTCCTTCAGCGTCTCGATGCGGCGGATGTCGAGGCGTACCGACGCGTAGAACTTGAGCGCCTTCCCGCCGGCGGTGGTCTCGGGCGAGCCGAAGAAGACGCCGATCTTCTCGCGCAGCTGATTGATGAAGATCGCGGTGGTCTTGGTCTGGTTCAGGCCACCGGTGAGCTTCCGGAGCGCCTGCGACATCAAGCGCGCCTGCAGGCCCACGTGCGAGTCGCCCATCTCGCCTTCGATCTCGGCCTTGGGGACGAGGGCGGCGACCGAGTCGATGACGACCAGGTCGATTGCGCCCGAACGCACGAGCATGTCCGCGATCTCGAGCGCCTGCTCACCGGTGTCGGGCTGCGAGACGAGCAGCTGGTCGATGTCGACGCCGAGCTTCGCGGCGTAGTCGGGGTCGAGCGCGTGCTCGGCGTCGATGAATGCGGCGATGCCGCCCGCGCGCTGCACGTTGGCGATCGCGTGGAGGGTCAGCGTGGTCTTACCCGACGACTCCGGACCGTAGATCTCGATGATGCGGCCGCGAGGAAGACCACCGACGCCGAGGGCGACGTCGAGGGCGATGGAACCGGTGGGGATGACTTCGACCGGCGCGCGCTCGTCGCTGCCCAGCCGCATGACCGAGCCCTTTCCGAACTGGCGGTCGATCTGGGCGAGGGCCGACTCGAGGGCCTTCTCGCGCTCGACGGGTGATGGCATGACGTGCTCCTTCTGCTCGCGTTCCGCTGCCTGTAGGCTGCCGGGCCGCCCCCACGGTGAGGGTGTTCCCGGCAAGGCGTCTGGTGTCGTTCGACGTCCCTCACGCTAGGCCGCACCTCCGACATCGGTCGGGGGCGTTGCGGCATTCCGTGAGGGCGACGAGAACGTCACCGGATGTGAAGGAGACTACGCCGACATCGAACGGATCTTCGACTACACGCCGAACGACACACCGTCATTCATCGGAGCGACGGACGGGTCAGTGACGCTTCGGCTCGAGGCGTCCAGCGCCGTGGCGGCGCGAGAGCGGGACATCCGTCGCCTCGCACAGGGCGAGCCAGACGTCGCGCGTCGCCAGGCCGGCATCGAGCGCCTCGACGGGGGTGCGCCCGCCGAGCTCGGAGAGCACCAGGTCCGCGACGATCGCGGGACCGCGCGCTCCGAACTCGTCGGACACCGCGCGTTCGAATTCGCTGCGTCGCACCTCAGCGCAGCGAGAGCTCGGGCTCGACCGAGGCCACCAGCTCGTCGGGGACGACATCGGGGAAGACCTGCAGGCCCTCGAGCACCAGGAGTCGGTCGGCGACTTCGCGCATGATCATCGCGATCGACACATCGAGCGCATCGGCGACCGCGGCGAGGATCTCGCTCGACGCCTCCTTCTGCCCGCGCTCCACCTCGCTGAGGTAGCCGAGCGCGATGCTCGCGCGGCTGGCCACCTGACGGAGGGTACGGCCCTTCTGCTGGCGCAGGTCCCGCAGGACTTCGCCGATCTCATGACGTACCAGGATCATTCGGGTCCCCTCCTCACTCATCTCGGGTCGCGGTCCGGGGGGACCACGCTACCTCACCGGTTGCAGTCAATCTAACCCGCGCCGCTGGGCATCGGGCCAGAATCACCGAATGTAACCGACCGGAAACAGGCCCTATTCCCCGCGCCGCGGTGACCCCTCAGAGGGCGTCGAGAGCGAGCCGGATGACGCGGCGCACCGTCTCTGCACGGATGCCGTCGCGGTCGCCGTCGAGCTGCAGCGATTCGACGCGCGTGCCGAGGGGGGTGGACACGGCGATGTGCACGGTTCCCACCGGCTGCCCGTCGGGCGAGGTCGGCCCCGCGATGCCGGTCGTCGCGATGCCGACCTGCACCTCGACTCCTGGGAGGGCGAGCGCGCCGCGCACCCCTTCCGCCATCTGGCGGGCGACCTTGGGCTGCACGGCGCCGTGGAGCGCGAGCACCTCGGCATCGACGCCGAGCAGCGTGGCCTTCAGCTCGGTCGCGTAGGCGACGATTCCGCCCTGCACGTGAGCGGATGCCCCGGGCACCGCGACGAGCTGGGCGGTCACTGCGCCGCCCGTGAGCGATTCCGCGACACCGATGCGCCAGCCGAGGTCGTCGAGCCGGGCGATGAGGCGGGCCGCGTCGGAGGCGGGCGCCGCCGGTCGGGAGCGCACGAGCGTCTCCTCCGCGTCGGCGCTGCCGTCGTGCGCGTCGATGTCGGTCACGTGGCCGACCGCCGCGCCGCGCGGGCGCCGCGGATCTCGGTCACGAGGTAGTCGATGCCACTCGCGATCGTGAGGATGACGGCGATCCACATGGTCGCCACGACGAACCATGAGACCCAGCCGCCGAGCACCGTCCACAGCGGCGCGATGGCGAGCGTGATCGCGACGGCCTGGGCGACGGTCTTGAGCTTGCCCATCCACGCTGCGGCGAGCACGTGGTCGCTGATGACGATGAAGCGGTAGACGGTGATGCCGATCTCGCGCACGAGGACGACGATCGTCACCCACCAGGGCAGCTCGCCGAGGATCGAGAGGCCGACGAACGCGCAGCCGGTGATCACCTTGTCGGCGATCGGATCGAGGATCTTGCCGAGGTCGGTCACGACCTCGTACTTGCGGGCGAGGTACCCGTCGATGCCGTCGGTCGCGATCGCGACGACGAACAGCAGAGCGGCGGCCCACCGCAGGCCTCCGTCGGTGCCGCCGTCGGAAAGCAGCAGCCACAGGAAGACCGGCGCGCAGAGGATGCGCGCGATGGTGATCGCGTTGGGCAGCTGTCGCGGAATCGTCGTCATGGTCAGTCGCGGCCGGTCAGGCTCCAGGCATCCTCGTCTCCGTCGGAGTCGAGGACATCGTAGCCGTCGAACTGCCGCTCGACCGGATCGTCGGCGTAACGCTCATCGACCCCAGCGGGGGCGGATGCCGCGGCCGGCACGTCGTCGCCGCGCAGACGCGCGAGCACCTCGGGCAGCTGCTCGGGGGTGACCAGCACGTCACGGGCCTTCGAGCCCTCCGAGGGCCCGACGATCTCGCGGGACTCGAGGAGGTCCATGAGGCGTCCGGCCTTCGCGAACCCGACCCGCAGCTTGCGCTGCAGCATCGAGGTCGAGCCGAACTGGGAGCTGACGATCAGCTCGGCGGCGGCGAGGAGCAGCTCGAGGTCGTCGCCGATGTCGGCGTCGATCTCCTTCCTCTCCGCGGCGGCCTGCACGTCGGCACGGTAGTCGGGGCGGGCCTGTCCGGTGACGTGGGCGACGACCTTCTCGATCTCCGCCTCGCTGACCCACGCGCCCTGCACGCGCAGCGGCTTGGACGCCCCCATCGGCAGGAACAGCCCGTCGCCCTGTCCGATGAGACGGTCGGCGCCCGGCTGGTCGAGGATGACGCGCGAGTCGGTGACGCTCGTGACCGCGAACGCGAGCCGCGAGGGCACGTTGGCCTTGATGAGACCCGTGACGACGTCGACGCTCGGACGCTGGGTGGCGAGCACGAGATGGATGCCGCTGGCCCGGGCGAGCTGCGTGATTCGAACGATCGAGTCCTCGACGTCGCGCGGGGCGACCATCATGAGGTCGGCGAGCTCGTCGACGACGACCAGCAGGTAGGGGTAGGGCTTGAGCACGCGCTCGGAGCCGGCCGGCAACTCGACCTGACCGGCGACGACGGCGCGGTTGAAGTCGTCGATGTGGCGGAACCCGAACGACGCGAGGTCGTCGTACCGCATGTCCATCTCCTTCACGACCCACTGCAGCGCTTCGGCCGCCTTCTTCGGGTTCGTGATGATGGGGGTGATGAGGTGCGGCACGCCGGCGTACGAGGTCAGCTCGACGCGCTTCGGGTCGATGAGCACCATGCGCACGTCGGCGGGCTTGGCGCGCATCAGCAGGCTCGTGATCATCGAGTTCACGAAGCTCGACTTGCCGGAACCGGTGGAGCCCGCGACCAGCAGGTGGGGCATCTTCGCGAGGTTGGCGACGACGTAGGAGCCGCTGACGTCCTTGCCGACGCCGATCGTCATGGGATGGGTCTGCTGCTGCGCGGTCGAGGAACGCAGCACGTCGCCGAGGGTGACGATCTCGCGGTCGGTGTTGGGGATCTCGACGCCGATGGCGCTCTTGCCGGGAATCGGGGCGAGGATGCGCACCTCGTTGGAGGCCACCGCGTAGGCGATGTTGTTGGTGAGCGCCGTGATGCGCTCGACCTTCACACCGGGGCCGAGCTCGATCTCGTACTGCGTGACTGTCGGTCCGCGGGAGAAGCCGGTGACCCGCGCATCGACCTGGAACTGGTCGAGCACCCCGGTGATCGCCCGGACGACCTCGTCGTTCGCCGCCGAACGCGCCTTGCCGGGCGCGCCGGGCGCCAGGGTCGTCACGGCCGGCAGCCGGTAGGGGGCGGCGGGCGGGAGGCCCGCGGCATCCGATCCGAAGCCGACCACATCGGGCAGTGCCTCCTGCGGGCCGGTGTCGCCGTCGTCGACGAGGGAGGTCGCCGCGTTGCGAGCCGCCTGCGTGCGCGCCGCGCGGATGATCGAGGGATCGACGACCTCGGTGATCGCATCGGTGGGCACCGGTGCGACGGCCTGGTCGAACCCGCCCTGGGCGTCATCGGTCGTGAAGAGCAGCTCGGTGAGGTCCTGCGACGGGGAGGTCGAGGCATCCTTCTCGCGACGCCCGCGGTTGCGACGCCACGCCGGCAGCGTCTCATCGGCCGCCTCGGCGGAGGCGTCGGGCTCGGACACGCGCTCGGTGCCGAACATCCACGCGTACAGGTCGCCGAGCCTGCGGCCGATGCGGTTCGGCGGGGTCTTGGTGAGGATCAGCACGCTGAGCGCGGCGAGGAGCCCCAGGGCGAGGTACGCGCCGATCGGGGAAAGGAGGTAGGCGAGCGGCTCGGCCACCATCCAGCCGAAGAGGCCTCCGGCGCCGCTCAGCGCCGGAAGACCCTGGGAGGGAGCAGGCCGTCCGCCGGCCACGTGGCAGAAGCCCGCGATCGCGACGACGAACAGCAGGAAGCCGATGCCGATGCGACCGTTGTCGTGCACCGAGGCCGGATGACGGAACAGCCACCCGGCGAGGAGCACGAGCAGCACCGGCATGAGGAACGCGAGCCGTCCGACCAGCCCGCCGACGCTGTAGGCGGAGACGGAGGCGGAGACATCCGTGCCGATGAGGAACCACTCGACCACGGCGCCCGCGACCGCGAGGACGACCAGGAGGAACGGGAGACCGTCGCGGCGCTGCTCCTTCTCGAGCGTCTCGGGCCCGAACGCGCGGAACAGCCCGCCGACGCCGTGCGCGAGCCCCATCCAGGCGCGCACCGCGAGGGCCGGCCTGTCAGGCTCGCCGACGTAGCCGCGCGGGGTCGGTTCGGGCTTGCGAGCGCGCGACGCACCGCTCTTCGCGGGCGCGCGGCCGCTCGAGGTGGCGCTGCTGCTCCTGGGCATGCCTCCACGGTAGGCGTCCGGGCCGACACTGGCCGGTAGCGACGCGGATGCCGCGGCCACACGCCGCCACGACCCGCACCCCCGCGTGCGGTGGGAGGATGCCGGAAGGCCCGCGCCGACGCGGGCACGGAGGATCCCCCATGACCCCACCCCGCCCCGTCGCCGTCTACGGCGGCCGACGCATCCCGTTCGCACGCTCGAACACGGCCTACGCCGACGCATCCAATCAGGACATGCTCACGACCACGCTGCAGGCCGTCGCCGACGCGTTCGACCTGCACGGCGAGCGCATCGGCGAGATCGCGGCCGGAGCCGTGCTCAAGCACTCGCGCGACTACAACCTGACCCGCGAGTCGGCGCTCAGCACGACCCTCTCCCCCGCCAGCGCCGCGTTCGACGTGCAGATGGCGTGCGGCACCGGGCTGCAGGCGGCGGTGACCGTCGCGAACAAGATCGCGCTCGGGCAGATCGACTCGGCGATCGCCGGCGGGGTCGACACGACATCCGATGCCCCCCTCGCGCTCGACGAGGGGCTGCGTCATCTGCTTCTGCGCGCCAACCGGGCGCGCTCGTTCGGTGCTCGGGCGAAGCTGTTCGCCGGCTTCCGCCCGCGGATGCTGCGCCCCCACGTGCCCAGCAACGGCGAGCCGCGCACGGGCCTGAGCATGGGCGAGCACACCGAGCTCATGGTGAAGGAGTGGGGCATCACCCGCGCCGCACAGGACGAGCTCGCCTACGCGTCACACCGCAACGCCGCCGCCGCGTGGGAGGCGGGGTTCTTCGACGATCTCGTCGTGCCGTACCGCGGGCTCACCCGCGACAACAACCTGCGCACCGACATCTCCCTCGAGCGGCTCGGCGCGCTCTCCCCGGTCTTCGATCGCACGAGCGGACGCGGCACGCTCACGGCCGGCAATTCGACGCCCCTCACCGACGGCGCGTCGGCGGTGCTGCTCGGCACGGAGTCGTGGGGTGCCGAACGGGGCCTTCACCCCCTCGCGTACGTCATCGACGCGGAGACGGCCGCCGTCGACTTCGCCGGCCCCGGCCCGGAAGGCCTGCTGATGGCACCCGCCTACGCGGTGCCGCGCCTGCTCGCGCGCAACGGGCTCACCCTGCAGGACATCGACGTGTACGAGATCCACGAGGCCTTCGCCGGACAGGTGCTGTGCACGCTCGCGGCGTGGGAGGACGCCGACTACTGCCGCACCCGGCTCGGACTCGACGCCCCGCTCGGGCCCATCGACCGCGCGAAGCTCAACATCAAGGGTGGGAGCCTCGCCACGGGGCATCCGTTCGCGGCGACCGGCGGGCGCATCCTCGCCGGCACCGCGAAGATCCTGCACGAGCGGGGCGGCGGCACCGCACTCATCTCGGTCTGCGCGGCCGGCGGCCTCGGCGTCACCGCGCTGCTGAAGGCGGCGTGACGACGAGCGGATGCCTCACCGCAGCCGCTTCACCATGATGTCGCGGCCGCTCGTGGGCTGAGTCACCGCGAAGCCCTCGGAGCGGTACAACGTGGCGGCGAAGTTGCCGCGCTCGACGCTGAGGCTCAGACGCTGATAGCCGGCGGACGCGGCATGGGCGGCGAGACGCTGGAGCAATGCGCGGCCCACACCGTGCGCCCGCCAGATCGGACGCACCCCGATGATCAGCTCGGGCACACCGGTGGCGAGATATCCGAAGCCGGGGTCCGAGCGCGGGAACATGCGATACCAGGCCGCACCGATCGGCTCACCGGTGGGCGAGGTCGCGACGAATCCCGCGTCGCCGGGGCGCATCCAGCCGGCGAGATAGCGGCTGTGCTCGGGCGAGCCGAGCACCTCGTGCCGAGGGCGCGCCGAACCCGGTCGCCAATTGGCCGCTTCCACGACCATGTCGGCGAGAAACGCTCCGTCCGACCTCGTCGCCGGCCGGATCGCGAACGACTCGGGCATGCCTCAGATCGTAGTCCCGCCGATGCCCGCGCCCGATCCGCTCAGGCCTCGATGACCAGCGGCACGATCATCGGGCGACGACGCAGCGACTGGTTGACCCAGCGACCGATCGTGCGCCGCACGACCTGCGACAGTGCGTGCGTGTCGCGCACGCCCGACTGCACAGCCTCGGTGAGAGCAGCCGCGATCTTCGGCTTCACCGTGTCGAAGACCGAGTCGTCCTCGGCGACACCGCGCGCGTGGATGTCGGGCCCGGAGACGATGCGGCCGGTAGCGGCATCCACCACGACGATGACGGAGATGAACCCCTCCTCGCCGAGGATGCGGCGGTCCTTCAGGTCGGCGTCGGTGATCTCGCCCACGCTCGAGCCGTCGACGTAGACGAAGCCCACGTCAAGCTGGCCGACGATGCGCGCTCGGCCGTCCTTCAGGTCGATGACCGTGCCGTTCTCGGCGAGGATCGTGCGCTCCGGCTCGACGCCGGTCTCCTGCGCGAGCTTCGCGTTGGCCATGAGGTGGCGGTACTCGCCGTGCACCGGCAGCACGTTGCGGGGCTTGAGGATGTTGTAGCAGTAGAGCAGCTCGCCCGCGGCGGCATGACCCGACACGTGCACCTTGGCGTTGGCCTTGTGCACGACGTTCGCGCCGAGCTTGGTGAGTCCGTCGATCACCCGGTAGACGGCGTTCTCGTTGCCGGGGATGAGGCTCGACGCGAGGATCACAGTGTCGCCCGGTCCGGGTTCGATGGCGTGGTCGAGGTTCGCCATGCGGCTGAGCACCGCCATGGGCTCGCCCTGCGATCCGGTCGACATGAAGACGACCTGGTCGTCGGGAAGGTTCTGCGCCTTCTTGTAGTCGATGAGCACGCCGTCGGGCACCGTCAGGTAGCCCAGGTCCTCGGCGATCGTCATGTTGCGCACCATGCTGCGTCCCAGGAAGGCGAGCCGACGGCCGTGAGCGGCAGCGGCGTCGAGCACCTGCTGCACGCGGTGCACGTGCGACGAGAAGCTCGCGACGATCACGCGGCGCGGGGCCTTGGCGATGACCTGGTCGAGCACGGGGCCGATCGAGCGCTCGAGCGGCGTGAAGCCCGGGACATCCGCGTTCGTGGAATCCACGAGGAAGAGGTCGACGCCCTCCTCGCCGAGCCGAGCGAACGCCCGCAGGTCGGTGAGGCGGCCGTCGAGCGGCAGCTGGTCCATCTTGAAGTCGCCGGTGGCGAGCACGAGGCCCGCAGGTGTGCGTATCGCGACGGCGAGCGCGTCGGGGATGGAGTGGTTGACGGCGACGAACTCGAGGTCGAACGGACCGACCTTCTCGCGCTGCCCCTCGGCGACGGTCAGCGAATACGGCTTGATGCGGTGTTCCTTGAGCTTCGCCTCGGTGAGGGCGAGCGTCAGCTGCGAGCCGATGATCGGGATGTCCTGGCGCAGCCGCAGCAGGTAGGGGACGGCGCCGATGTGGTCCTCGTGGCCGTGGGTCAGCACGACCGCCTCGATGTCGGCCAGCCGGTCCCGCAGCGGACCGAGGTCGGGGAGGATCAGGTCGACGCCGGGCTGGTGCTCCTCGGGGAAGAGCACGCCGCAGTCGACCACGAGCAGACGCCCGTCGTACTCGAACACGGTCATGTTGCGGCCGACCTCGCCGAGTCCGCCGAGGGGCGTGACGCGCAGGGTGCCGGTGTCGAGGGCGGGCGGATCGTAGACCTGGGTGGGCATGCAGAGCCTTTCCGGGATGCCGCGCCTCGCGCGCATCCGTCATCTCGCCGCGGGGGCGGCGTCTCGGTATGGCCGCTCGCGCGGCGTTTGTGTCCGCACTCGCGGCGGACGGTGTCAGCGGGTCGTGCCGTGGACCTTCGGCAGCGCACCGCCCGCGGCCGCGTTGCGGTCGGGGCGGAAGTTGGAGAAATCGGCGCCGGGCACGCCGGTCACGAGGGCGAGCTCGTCCTCGATGATCGCGGCCTCCCATTCCTCGGGGCCGACGAGCGGCAGGCGCACGCGGGGGCTGCCGATGCGGCCGAGGCCGTGGAGGATGTACTTCGCGCTCACCGTGCCGGGCACATGCGTCATGACGGCACGCACGAGCGGCTCGA
>MDSZ01179503.1_pt1 | contig 65364 bp, 46 predicted proteins | sample 811201 | NCBI WGS metagenome assembly MDSZ01 (sample SAMN05326647, study PRJNA326480) | marine metagenome | isolation source: seawater | place: Indian Ocean: North | collected 2010
ATCCAAGGGGATTATGATCGTTTAAAATATTATATCAAACAAAGCCTAAAGATGAAAAAACACCTTGTAGAGATAGATGAATTTGATAATTCCGAAAGAAGAATATATAATTACGGTCACACTTTCGGACATGCGATTGAATCATTATCTAACTATAAAATACCCCATGGTCAGGCTGTTACATTAGGTATGGATATAGCAAATTTTTTGTCCTACAAACTAGACTATATCAATTATCAAAAATATGATAAGCTGCATCAAATAATAAGAAAAAACATTCCTGACTTTAGTATCCGAACTGATCAACTAAAAGAATATATGAACATACTATCAAAAGATAAGAAAAATATCAACGATAGTATCGTATGTATTTTACCTGAAGGTGATAAGATCAAGGTAAAAAAGATAACCAATAAAGATAAAATAAAAAAATATATATCTGAATACTTTAAAATGGTTATGGAGGGAAAATGAGCATAGCTACAAATAGTAAATTTAACATAAAAATTGATTTTGATAAATCTCATGATTCTTTTCTATATGACAAGAATACAGAAAGAGAATACTTAGATTTCTTTGGTATGTACGCATCTCTTCCTCTAGGATACAATCATAAGATATTTCAAACTGAAGAATTTAAGAATGAAATCTTATCAACTTCTGCTTTTAAAATCAATAATTGTGAATTTGTTTCAGATGAGACTTTAGAGTTTGACAGATTGTTTTCTGAATACGCCGGTAATGGTAACTACAAACATTTTCATTATTGTTGTACTGGGGCATTAGCAGTTGAAGCAGCAATTAAGGCATGTTTACAATACAAAAATTTTCATTCACCAAAGATAATATCTTTCAATAATAGTTTTCACGGTGTGAATAGTTATGGTGGTTTTGTTACGTCTCGTTTCTGGCCTGCTAATTTAAAATTGGATGGATTTCCAGAGATTCTATCTTGTAAATTAGCTGCTTCTCTAAAAAGAGTGGAAGAAGAATTAATCAAATCTCCCACAACATGTATTTTAGTGGAGCCAATTCAGTGTAGTGCAGGAGATATTCATCTACGAAAGGAATTTCTTGTTGGATTGCGAGCTTTAGCAGATTCTTATGATGTGCCGCTAGTCTTTGACGAAATACAAATTGGTTTTGGCGCAACCGGCAAATTATGGTATTATGAACATCTTAATATTGAGCCCGATATTCTGATATTTGGCAAGAAAACTCAATTGTCTGGAATCATGGCCAAAGATAAACATAGTCAAATATTTCGAAAAAATAATATAACTCGTCTAGACGTTACATGGAACTCAGACGTTGTTGATATGGTTAGATGCAAACATATTATCAAAGCTTATAAAAAATATAATATATTAGAAAATGTTGAAAATATAAGTCAGGTTCTTATCTCTTCATTAGAGAAAAATAAAAAGATAAAAAATCTTCGCAACGCAGGATTGATCATTGGGTTTGATTTAGAAAACACTCAATCAAGAAATAAATTTGTTAAGGATCTTTATGATGTTGGCCTTCTGTGTAATTCCACTGGTCGACGGTCTATAAGATTAAGACCAAATTTAAATTTGACTCTTGAAGAAGCTGAGTTGGCCATAGAAAAAATTAATAAAATTAGTAAGTAAGAGGAAAAAATGTTAATAGATTTTGAAAATTTAGAAGCTAAGTGCACATCTGCAGTTGATTCTGAGGAATACCAAGCGCTTGTTGACAAAGTAAATAAAGCAAAGAAAATTTATTTATTAGGAAATGGTGGTTTGCATTATGTGGCGAGCCATATGTCAACAGATTTGTCTAGATTGATTCCGGACAAAACAGTTTATTCATTTGATAGTGTTGGCTTTATAACATCTAATGCAAATGACCATGGGTATGAACAGTTATTCGTGAGGTGGCTTGAAACAACTGCCGCTATTGAAAACCCTGAAGATTGTTTAGTGGTTGGAATGTCTTGTTCTGGCAACTCAATAAACGTTGTCAATGCTTTGCATTGGGCTGATGAACATTCTTTTGATACGTTCATGATATCTGGCCAGACATCCGAAGTATTAAATCAAAATATTTCTGAAATGTCTTTTAAGTGCGAGTATTTTCATACAGTAGAAGTTATGTGCATGATTGTGTTTTATGATTTAATTCATCGTACAGGAAACCGGTGCCCGTCGATCCGAGGAGAAAAAAATAGAATGAAGGATTCACCCTTAAGGAGTTCCTCGTCATGAAGGTTTTGGTCACGGGTGGCTCTGGCTTCATAGGCCAATCATTAAAAAAGATTAAGCCTGATTGGATTTATATATCATCAAAAGACTATGATTTGACAGATCCATATCATGTGCGCGGAGCGATAAGAGATCATCGTCATCTAGATGCAATTGTACACTTAGCTGGTAAAGTAGGTGGCATTAAAGACAATGCTACGAAACAAGCGGAGTATATGTACCAAAACTTGATGATAAACACAAATATAATTCATGAATCTTATAAGGAAAATGTCCCAAGAGTATTGTCTGCGTTAAGTACGTGTGTTTTTCCAAATCAGGTTGAAAATTACCCTTTTGATGAAAATGATCTACACAAAGGAGCGCCCGCTGTAAGCAATCTGTCTTATGGATATGCAAAAAGGTGCCTACATGTAATGTCAGAGGCTTATAAAAAACAATATAATGTAGATTATAGCACGTTTTCTCCCTCCAACGTATATGGTCCAGGAGATGATTTTAACCTTGAAACGTCTCATTTTGTATCTGCTTTGGTTAGGAAGGTTGCAGATGCTAAAGAAGGAGATACAATTAGTTTCTGGGGCAATGGAAAACCATTGAGACAACAGCTTTATGTTGAAGATTTGGTTACTATAATACCATTATTACTAGAAAAACATCATTCGTCAATGCCAATTATTGTTTCCCCACCAGAGAATTTAAGTATTAAAAAAATGATAGAAATGTGTTTAAATATAGCTAACAAAGATTTGAATATTAAATTTAACAAAAAACTTGACGGCCAATTTAGAAAAGATGGAAATAATAAAAAATTATTGGATTTAATTGGAGATTTTAAATTTACTCCTTTCGAAGAAGGTTTAAGGAAAACATATGAATGGTATCAACAAAGAAATAAATAAAAAGACAGCTTTTATTACTGGCGTCACCGGTCAGGACGGCTCGTACCTAGCGGACTTTCTTTTATCTAAAGGTTATTTTGTTGTAGGCTTAAAAAGAAGAACATCGGAAATTAGAACAAGCAGAATTGATCATTTATTTAATAACAAAAACTTTGTTTTAGAATATTTTGATCTTAATGATTTTAGTTGTATGTGGCATCTTTTGAACAAATATATGCCAGGTGAAGTTTATCATTTAGCTGCTCAATCGCATGTTAGAGTCTCGTTTGATGTCCCAGTCAGTACAGTCGATGGCATTGCAATGGGCACTTTGCGGCTTTTAGAGGCAATTAGGCACATAAGCCCAGATACAAAATTCTATCAAGCCTCCTCATCAGAAATGTTTGGGGATAACCCAGAACCTCCATTTGATGAAGAATCAAAATTGATGCCAGCATCGCCTTATGCTTGTGCTAAGGTATTTGCGCACAATTTAGTACGGAACTACCGCGAATCCTACAATTTGCATGCTTCAAGCGGAATACTCTTCAACCATGAATCTCCTCGCAGAGGTGAAACGTTTGTAACCAGAAAAATCACTATGGCTGCAGCAAAGATTAAATTAGGTTTACAAAATAAACTTAGTTTAGGAAATCTAGATGCTGTTCGAGACTGGGGCTATGCAGGAGATTTTGTTGAGGCAATGTGGCTTATGCTGCAGCAGGAAACACCTGATGATTATGTTATAGCTACAGGTGAAACAACGACCGTCAGAGAATTTTTACACCATGTTTTTGAATATGCAGGTCTTGGGGATCCTATGCAGTATGTCACCATCGATCCTAGATTTTTCAGACCCCACGAGGTACCTTTTTTAAAAGGAGATTCCTCGAAGGCAAAAACAAAGTTAAAATGGGAACCTAAAGTAACAGTTAAAAAATTAGCCGAGTTGATGTATAATTCAGACTTGGCCTTATTAAAAAAGGAGAAATTATAATGTCTTTAGAGCACGCACAATTATCAGATCAGGCTATGGGTACATTAATGATGTGTCTACAAAAATGCTTAATGGAGCAGTCTGATATTACTGAAATTTTAAAAAATCTTAAATTTGTATCAGGTGAAGGAAAACTTTATATTTCAAACCCACCGGTTGTAAAGTTTAATGATGAAAACATGGATAACATGTTCGGTGAAGGAACAGAAGGAGAAGAAATTGCAACTACCAAAGATAATTGATAAACCATGGGGTCGCGAAGTAATCTGGGCTCACACTGATGATTATGTTGGAAAAGAAATTTTTATCAAGTCAGGACACAAGCTTTCAAAACAATATCATGTAGAAAAAGAAGAAACTGTTTATGTTGCCTCTGGTGTGTTAGAGTTACAGCTTAAAGAAATTACAAAAATTTTGACACCTGGCAGTAGTTGTCATATTCCTCCCGGCACAATTCATAGATTTTGTGCAGGTAACGAAAGTGTTACATTGATTGAGGTTAGCACAACTCATCTAGATGATGTTGTGAGATTAGAAGATGACTATGGGAGAGAATAATGACAGGTAACAATATTAATCTTACTTTAGATGAGCGACTAGTCAAGGTTTTATATTCTCATTTAAACAAGTATTTACATTCTTTTGATGAAAAAGACTACGATGATTGGTGTGATTTATTAAATCTTCGTGAACTTAGTTATATAAGAAATGTTTTATTTGAAAACCAAGAGGTTAGCTAGGTGCCACGGTATTCATATATCTGCAAAGAGTGTGAGGAATTATTAGAGGTGGTTCACTCGATGAAAGAAACATTGTACGATTGTAAAAGTTGTGGTAAAGAAAATGTTCTACAGAGAGTACCGTCTTCTTTCTTGTATAAAAAAAATTCTACTAATAAAATAGAAGGTAATACAGGCACCGTGGTAAACAAAGCCATAAAAGATTTTAAGGAAGAGTTAAAATCTGAAAAGACAAAATTAAAGGAGGATAGAATCAATGTTGAATAATAAGTATCTAATATTTTTGTCGCTAATTCTTAATGGAATATTGTTGATATTTTTATTTGGACTAATTCCTTTTTTATTATATTTATCAACTGTAACAAATTTTTTGTTATTGTGGTTACTTAGGAGAACATACAAACAAATAAATGAAACCAACGAAGACATGAACACCTTGTTTGACAATACATCATCTTTTCTAGAACACTTAGAAAGAATTTATGGGATGGAAATGTATTATGGGGATCAAACCTTGCAAGGTCTTATAGAACACAGCCGGGAAATGAGCAACGAAATCATAGATTTTCAAATAAAATATTCCTTAGCAGAAATAGATGAGGAATCTCCACCGGTAAAGGAAGAAGAATTTGGCGAGGCGTAAGAGAAGCAAAAACAATTATTTTACAAGAGTACACCAAGAAGCGATTGTTGAATATGCATTAACTAAAGATCGTGGTGTAAGAACGACACTTTATATCAATTTGATAGAACCTGCTTTTGATGAAATGGTAAACAAGATTGTCTATACGTACAAATTTACCAATTTGCCAAATATAGATTATCTTAAAGATGAGTGTAAGATATGGTTGACAACCATTTTAGACAAATTTGATCCGGAAAAAGGCTCAAAAGCTTTTTCTTATTTTAGTGTCATAACAAAAAACTGGTTTATTCACAAAGTCAAGAAAAACAATCGCTCTTTAAAAAGAGAAGTGCATTACGATGATGTCAATTCAGATGATGTGCAGCAGTACATGACCGTTGAAAACACTTACATGGAAAAAAGAATGAACGCTGAATTTTGGCTTCTATTTTGGAAGGAAGTTAATCAGTGGGAAAAAACTTTAAAATTAAAAGAAAATGAAAAAAAAGTTCTCGAAGCAATAAAGATGTTGTTTTCTCAAGCAGAAGATATAGAAATTTTTAACAAAAAAGCTATTTATTTGTATATGAGAGAAATAACCGGCTTAAATACTAAGCAAATTGTTAATAATCTTAATAAGATGCGAAAAAAATATACGTTGTTTAAGCAAAAGTGGGATGAGGGCTTAATGTGAGCAAGAAAAGTCACAATCTAGATGGTTTCATAGAAGAGGCCAAAGAAAACATAGCGAACGACCGGGCGATTGCATTAAAACTTTTAACAGATATGATGCAAGGGATGCAAGCTATGCATGACCATAAAGAAATGGGTTTGATTGCATCGAAATATCTTGAAACATTGCAAAGGTCAAATGAGCAATTAGTTAAATTATCTAGCCTTATTCAAAAAAATAGTATAAAATCTGCCGGTTTGTCAGAATTAGATAAAAATGAGATTTACGATCTAATTCAAAACAATCCGGAGGATTAAATTAAGTGGCCAGAAAAAAGAAAGATGCAAATGTTCGTTATCCTCGTGGTCTTCTAAACTATGTTGACGATGCAGACAATTTAGATGGATTAGAGTACGTACAAGGCTCAACCCCCACAAGAATGCTTGGCAAGCTAATAGGCAAGTCGCTGACACCAAACTTAGCCAATGAATTTAGGGGCCGTAAGTTGGTTGGAGAGGTCATATCCATTACAAACCACAACAAAGATCCTGCAAGCGCGGTCGCTCCGTCTAGACAAGGTGAATATGCTGATGGTAACATTTTAATAATAAAAGTAAATGTTCCAGAACTTTCAGTTATGCCACAGATTGATACTCCAGGAAGAATAATTCCTGGGTTTATAAATATTATGGAGCAGCTGACTCCAAGCTTTTCTGCAACAACAGAGGCGATGCAACATCCGCCCCCAGCAGTTGGAAGCTTGGTTTATGTGACGTTTCATGACACAAACCGTCCTTCTGAAGGTGGTTATTATCATGGTCCTGTTGATAACAAGCCAACATTCAACGGAGTGCCAGTTCAAGATACAAACAAACCTGCAAAAAATCACTTTAATCCTCCATGCCCTCCTGGATTTCTGTGTGACGCGCCAACTGGCGATCCAATTTTATTTGAAGGAAATTCATGGGGCTTTTCTGCAGTTAGTTCCTCACCTCAACAAAGCTTATTAACTAAAAGTATGAGCACAAACATTGCAAGCGCAGGCGGTTTTTTGTATCCGGTTGGTCCTGGAATTATTGTTAATAATTTTAATCAAGAAACAGCAAATAAATATGGCATGCAAACTCCAATCTCAGTGAGAAAAAAAATGCAAAATGTTGGCTTGAAGTATCTTGTGCTTGAAGTCGTTGAGTTTGGTTCTAGCGGAAAATCCAAAATGCAGACAGAATCTTTTTTGAAGCCTTATGTTGAGGAATTGAATAAGTTTGGAATTACAGTTTATTTTTCTTTTAAATTTATGCCTGAGTGTTTTAATTCACTTGGTCAAGAACCAACAAATGTAGAATTATTTAAAAATCAAAATAAAGATCTTAGAAAAGCTCTTGATTTAGTTACAAACTGTAGTGCGCAAGGAGTCATTGCGAAAGTGTATCCAGTTTCTACGACCAACATTGGCTGGAATCCTGATATTGCTGAACAAGTCAACAAGCTAATGTCTGACTTTAGTAGAACTTCAAATACGACGTATGGTGCAATAATGCCTGCTTTTTTAAAACAATTTGGAAAAATGTTTATATATGATGAGGATTCAGGCACAGGAATATATCAACAATTTAGTCTACCTCACTTTATTATGATGGAGTTTAACTCCAATACACAAAATGCAACAGATCAGATTGTAAGTGCTTTTAAAAATCAAAACATCCAGGCTTATAATGATCCTGAATATTCTCCCACATACGGCACTGACACACCATCCGGGGTCGCGCAATCTCAAGACAGTGGTCAACCTGTCTTAATACCTACAATCAGCTTAGGAGGCAGAGGATATGAATCAAACATTAATGGTCAAACAAATCAAGAACCCAATAAAGAAAAGCCTCCAACACATTTTATAAGAGAAGCTGGTGTTTATACAAAAAGTCAAACCGTGTTTAATAACAAGCAAGGTAAAAATTTAAGAGCGTTGGGTTATCGACATTGGGAAGATGCTGAATATGGCGATGCAAATCAAGGCTATAAAAAGTGGAATTGGATTTCATCTAGATGGGACGCAATTAGGAGTGCTCACGGAATCGTTGAAGGGTTGCCAGAAAGCGTAGATGAAGCTAATCAAAAAAATATGTCTGTGTGGAGAAATCCAACAACAGGTCATATTGCAATATTACCGGTGCAAAGATCAACACTTAATAAAACAGGAAGATCAAAGCCTGTTATACCACTGATACCGACTACTGGTTCAATTCCTCCTGGCGAACAACCTGTAGGATCCGAAGATTGTCCTGGAAAAAAAGATGCACCTGGAGTACCTGATGCCGGTACCCCACCAGACCAGCCGGCTGATCCAACTCCAGCTACACCAGCAACCCCCACTCCTGCAACTCCAGCAACCCCCACTCCTGCAACTCCAGCAACCCCGGAACCAAAAACACCACCATCAGTGCCCTCCGCACCAACTGGCTCTACAAAGCCTTCTAACCCAAATTTATCGCCTCAACCCACTTATTCTGGAGCGGTACCGCTTGATGGACAAAACAGTGCAAAAAGATGTGCTAGAGGTTACAAATCTCTTTATAGTGATTTTCAAAAGAAAGAAGGTGCCAAAGCAAAATCAAAATATGGTCGGTTTCATATCCCAAAAAACAAAAGAGGCATAGTCAAAGGTACGACAGCTGTTCAAAATGGTGTTTTTGAAATGTATTCTAACACTGGTATGGCTCCCGTGCCAAAACCTGATGGGTGGGGTTTTACAAATGATAATAAAGCCCCGAGCGCAGACAATTATCAAGTAACCAAAGGCACGGGACAAGGCTTGAAATGGAAATTTCAGGATAAATGGCGTGGGATAAATATTACTTACTATAAGGCAGGCTCCGGCGGCGCTGTAACTGGTGAAAAACGACTGCAGATGGCGCATGATATGGCCACTAATCCAGACAAGGCTGTAGAAGGCATGCAGACTTGGTATTCTAATCCTGGAAATATGTATGGTGGTTGCATCGTAGGCCAAGCAAATCGTAATTTTTTGCATGAGTTTAGAACAATATTTGAGGTCGCTTGCAGAGTTTCTGGTTATATTCCTGGTAATGTTAATCGTTGGAAACTCGAAAGCGCTTACGAAAAAGCCAAAAAGAAAGGATTTAAGGGGAAGAAAAACAAGCCATGGAAAAAAACAAAAAATGGATTTTCCGTAGGAGGCGCAAAAAGAATAATTGGATGGGTTCCAAAAGGAGTTGTTAAAAAGGGCAATACTCCCTCCAAATCATGGTATATGAGTATGTGGGGTAAAGTATCACAAGCCATGGTTGCGGTCAACACAGGTACCCCCGATAAAAAAATGAATGAGATTAAGAAAACAAAAAAATGGAATAAAACTTTGGAATATGGCGGCAAAAAATTTGTATTTAGTGGCGAGCAAACGGCGACTCAGTATCTTACTACTTTTAACAAAGCTGCAGATTATTACAGAAAAAATATTAGACCAAAGCTCCCATCCGGAAAATATCAGTATAAATATAGTATGCATGCCACTGGATGTGCTTTTGATATTGCGCCCACCGAAAATTGGCTACCAACTCTTTCTACCACAGGCACAAAAAATTTAAAAGGACTTATGTATAGCTTTGCTTCACCTAATGTTTGGAGAATAACTGGTGGTATTCTTATGAAAGGAAACAGTTATTGGGGTGAGGGAAATCCGTATGGAATTAAGGATAAGAAAGAATTTAAAAATGCTTTAAAGGTTAATAAGCTTGGAAAAGGCAATGTTGTTAAAGTAGCAGAACCAAACAAAGCAGGAAATAAACTAATATTAACAAAAGAAGGCGCAAAGTTGTTTGCTGAAGTAGTTGAAGATATTTCATATGGAATGTGGTCCAAATGGAAAGACAAAGGTTTTGATTTTGATGAAGGAGACGCATTTCCAAGTTTTAACCCTTCAGCTTCGAAAATTATGAACTTTAATATGGCCTCCAGTATTTCTGGTAAAGGCTATATATTTGCTTGGAAAAAAGGAAGGGCGAAGAAAAAGTATATTAATGCTGGTCAAGTTGAGCCTGAAGCCACAAGCAAGAAAGATCTTGGCGCAGTATACGCGATAAAACAGCACATACCACAATCTGCAGTGCGACAATTTCCAGCCTTTTGGCAAACTTTTGTTCGTGCCGGCTGGTCTTGGGGAGGATGGTTTTCGGGCTCTGCATTTAAAGATGATCATCATTTTTCTAGAAAACAACCAAGTAATAGTATTCGAAAAGCCATTGCAGGAAACCCAGGATACAAATTTCAATATTGGACCGGCACTGGTGTAGCTGACTTTAAACCTGTTGATATTTTTGATTTAAAGACGGGTAAAAAGGTGCCCTCGCCTACAAAAACTTTATTGCCTGTTAAAAAATCTTCTAAAGGGAATTTTGTAGCTTATCATCCAGCTTGGGATCGTCGCCATGATTCGAATTTTATATATATACATGGACTAGGTAATTTTGCTAGAGATACGAATAGCCCATTGATGAGTGCTGCAGCTCAAAATATTTACTCCGCTGGACAATCTAAGACTGCAGTTGATGTAACTCAACTAATTGATTTGGCTTCTGAGGCTGAATTTGTTGGTCAAGCTGCAAGTGATCTTGCAGAGTTGGCTGATACTGAAAGAGAAATATGGGCAAAACGACTGGCAAATTATGAACACAAATACAGTCGAAAATAAAGGAGTTTTCAATGGGCAAAAGTGTAAAAAGATCAGATCAGAAAAAAGGTGCTTCTATAGCTAAAAAAGAAGCATTAAGAGCGGCTGAAGATAATCCCGAAGAAAATTTTGATGCACAACTAGGTCTTATGCACGGTAAAACAATTGAAGCTGTGCCAAACCTTTATAGATCCCAGTGTGAAAAAATCATTAGTGGTGAAAACAATGCTTTTATTCGTCTAACTAGAGATGGAATTGGACCACCACTAGATATTAAAAAAGGCGGAAAAGTAACTCAATTTGGCGCTGTTGGCGCAACCCAAGCGGGAGCAATTGATATTGTTGCTGGTGTTAGTTCTGCAGATGTAGAGGAAGAGGATCAAAATCAAGATTCTGTAAGAACTACAACATCAATCACGAAGGACGCATCTCGCCTTTATCTTTCTCAAAAATCTAACATTGATGATCTTTTTAATCTTACCAGTGGCAAATTTGGAAAGTCTGAAGCTAAAGCAGCTGCTGTCTTAAAATCTGATGTAATTCGTGTTATTGGTAGAGAAAATATTAAATTAATTACAGGCACCGACGCTGAGCTTTCTCCTGGAGCAGAATCTCAAGCAGTTAAAGGAATAGAAATAATTGCAGGTAATAACAGAACCGGATTGCAGCCACTCGTTAAGGGAAAAAATCTTGTTAATGCACTAGATGAAATGTTTGAACACATAGATAATTTAACGGGTATAGTTATAAATACTTTAAAATATCAAATGGACTTTAATTCAGAGGTCGCAAAACACACACATGTAGGCTTTATGAATTATCCAACTTTACCCTCAGTGCCTGTTATGACAGCTGGTCAAATATGTGATGCTAAACACATTGTTAATAGTTTGATTAGTCTTGAGCTTCATCGGGCCGAGGGACAAATATTAAAAAATAAATATTTAGAACAATATGGTGAAAAATATATCAATAGTAGGTATAATTATTCAAACTAGGTGAAAACATGCAAACAGATTGGAAGAAGAAACAGACACATGAATTTGAATTTAATATTCATGATTCGAGTGAGAAAAATAAAATAAGCCCTTTCCCTAATTCAATAGATTTAAAAAGTGGGTGGTATGAAATGACTTTCCGTACCAATATCACTAACAATAACATACCAGGCGATACTCCCGATATTAAAAATGAAGAATTTCAAACTATTTTATTTAATGTTGGTAGAAACGCAGTAAGATATATTTTAGATCATCTAGATAAAGGTTGGTTTCACAGTGGTCAGGATGCCGACTGCAAATTTATAAAAGGAAAATTTCAGTTTATACCAAAAATGTTAGAATTACATGCTACCGAAAGTTTAAATTATTGGAATTCATATGGTATAGACACTGATACTACGATTGCAATCCCAGAAGAATTTTTTCAAATGGCGGTGCCACCACTAAGAAACTATTTAATTGGAGCTGAAAAAATACCAGATGATCTTCCAGCGAATGTAGTCTTTCCTTTTTTAATAAATCCAAACAAAGATATTTTCGTGGAGCAAGAAAAAAATATAGGTAAATTGCTTGTTAGAGTAAGAGTTGACAGCCGGTTCATCTCTCAGTTCTCCAATACTTATTCTTTTTTAGATTTTGCAAAACAAAACAATGAAAACAACTTAGCGCAAGAAGCTTATAAAAATATTTTAACCGGTCGCATTCCTTATGCGATGGTGATGAAGCTGGGTGGTGATCGATCGATTAAAAAAGATATTGAACTGGTGATTGAAAAAATATTTCCACACTACATGGATAGAATAGAAGAAGCCAAAAATGAAGGATGGGAGTTTGCTAACTTAGATTTAAAAAAAGTTGGAGAAGAATTGCAAAAATTTCCAGAAGCTATAGCTAATTATTTAAATAATCTTTCTGAACTTGCCCTTGCATCTGACATTACCGGAGTTTCAAAAGATTTTTCACTTTTTACTGGTATGGATGAAGATATTGATGATAAAGAGGATCTTATGGAAATAGGCTTCAACAAAGACCTAACAATTAAATACATTGCTTTAAAAAAATCTGATCAGGAAAACGCAGTAGTTTCACAAATTGGTGCTAATGCATTGAGTAGAACACCACCGTTTAATAATGCCCAGGCGGTAAACCTTTTTATGAGGTTATATAATATGACCACAAATTAAGGAAGTAAAATTTATGTCTAGATCTAACAGAAGCAGAGGAATGGTTGATTTATGGTTGCAGAATACTAGTGCGCCCAAAGAACAACTTCCGTTAATAAACTGGATTAAACTATATTTTGGGGCTCTTGTAGAGGCAAAACAGACTAAAAAACCTGCGGATCCAAAAGATAAAAAGGAGCAAGGCTCAGCCAAAAAAACAAAATTAGGTACAAAAGACACTGCGAATGTTAAAAAAGCAGCTAAAGATAAGAAACTACGTCAAGATTTAAAAGATTTAAAAAAGAAAGCCGATAAAGTTTCTGATTTTCCTGATATAAAAGACGTGATTGATAAAGCTGTAGGCGTTGATACTATATATACAGAAGTGCTTAACCAACTAGGTGTAAGGCCCTTATTGATGGAATTGATTGCTTGTATGATTAATGCCGTTGGTTGGGATGAAGAGGCACGAAAGAATTTTTGTAAAGGCATTATTGAAAAAACTATTGTAGGTCTAATAGCAAATGCTGCGAATGAAATAACTAAAATATTTAAGCCTGAGTCTGCCGGCGGTTTTATTCCGGACGATATCATGAACGGATTTACCAATGCATTAGATAATATACCAAAATCGGTTGACGCTAATTTTAAAGTAAAACAACAAAGAAATGAAATAAAAAAGTTTTTAGACCAACTTGATAAATTTTTGGACATAGGGAAACTTTGTGAAGATATAACAGAGCTTGCAGCTAAATTACCTCAAACTCTTGTAGGCCCTGGAGGTCTTAACAGAGCTAAAGCAGACTGGCAAGGCTTTAAGTCAGATCACAAGTTTCCAGAAACACCAACTATTGGCTTACCCAAAGGATTTAAATTTGATGATTTTGGAAAAGACTTTTCAAGAGAAATCAATAACGGCATTCGAGCCGGCGCACTGCAGGCTTTGAAACAAGGTGTCGTTGGTATATTACAGCTTATTGTTGAGAAATGTGAAGAGGCTCTAGAAGATGCAAATAAAGAGTCTGGTCCATCAGGCGGCGCTGATATTAATGATATGTTAAAAGACACTATCGATAGTGACGTCGCCCCAATTCCGCTTCCGGACCATCAAAAACTAACTGCAAGAAAAGCAGCTGCTAAGGCTTTACAAAGAGTTCCGCAGGATAAAGTCGACGAAATTTCAAAAGATTTTCTGACAGATGTGTCAGCTTCTTTGACTGCAAAAGCGCTTTGTAATCTGTTAGAAGGTGAGCCTACTCGCAAAACTTTAGAAGTTATTAAACAGATTGTTTTAACACAGCCGAAATATAAAGCTTTTAATCCAGCAATGCTAAACAACGCTACTATCATTACTTATTTTAAGGAGATTGGCGAATCAATTTCACCGGGCATCTGCCAGGAATATGTAGAGGAAGAAGAAGCAATCACTCTTTTAAATCAAAAGACCAGTATTAATGAGACTGATTTTTTGTCAGACCTTAAACTTTGCTTGCCAGAAGATGATCCAGGAACAATAGACGAATCAATTTTAGATGACCCAGATGAAGAATTAACTTTAGGTGAAAAAAATCAGATAGCTGAGTATCTTGAAGATTTAGACAATATTAGAAAATTGGGAGAGTTCTTTGCCTCAGATCCAGACGAAATGTTGAACGATTTGATGCCACCGATTTTGTGTTCCCCAGGAAATCCAAATGGAATTATACCACCAATTGGTCCAGTTGTAGCGGAACAAATAAACAAAACTGTTGATTTAACAATCGACAACATAAAAACAAATTTTTCAGAAGAAGGGCAAGCGTTTCTTAAAGGGTTTAGAGATGTTGAGTATAAACCATCGGTAATTACCCTGCCAAAATTTGATGATGACGGCGACCCAACCGGAGAGTTTGAACTAAGGAAAATTCAACAACCCATTGTTACAATTTATGATAACTTAAACGCTGGTTATACTGATCCACAAACAATTAAGCCCGTTGTAGGAAACGAAAACTATTTTAATTTTGGTGAACTTTTAGAATTAGATCAGCTTTATGGAGAAATTTATTATCAAGGATTTGGTATTAGATTTACCAAAAAAAATAAAGTTGAATATGTAAAAGAAACTAAAAAATTTGAAACACCAGCCGGCGCAGATTTAGGGTTTTTACCACCAAAATTACAAAAACTTCTTAACAAAGGCATGCCGGTTATCGACACGAAAGATTTAACCTCTAGAGTTGTAAGCTATTTTTTACCACCAGCTAGTGAAGTTACAAAAGCCGACGAATTCAATGTAAGGATCGAATCAACGATTGTTAATTCAGAGACAAAAGAAATTAATGGAATAGAATATCCTTCTGAACCCAGTATTGAACAGGCGGTAAAAATGGACAATACTTACAGTAATGATTTAAATAGTGAGGTAAAAACGGCCATAACTAGCCTAATCAGCCCTTTACATGCTTCAGATTTTGATTTTGATTATGATGAATATATTGATTTAATCGAAAAACCAATTGTAATGTATGGAACCGAATTACTTGAAGATACCGATGTTCTTGCTGGATTAAATGAAAAAGGAATCTTATTTGACGGCCTTGATTTTTTCAACGATGACGGCACTGTTAGCGAATCTATGAAAGAACTTGCGGACTCTTTACCAGAAACCATAAAACTTTTTTTAAACGAACCCACACAAGATTTTTTAAATCCTGTAGACCCCGATGCTGGAGGTGATCTTTTTGGAGATTTAGGGGTGGATACTTTACTTGAACCAAACGCCGAGGGTTACAGTGCAGATGCAGACACATCAATTTTGCAAGAGATAGTAGGAGAGTATTCTGACAAGAAAGATGATGAAAATTTTAAGTTTTATATGGCAAAAGAAGCTGAATTATCTAAGTATATTACTCTTTTGCAGGGGATAATAATCTTTATTATAAAAAATTATCCGGATAGCTACATCGACGAGGACGGTAACCTCTACCCCCTCGACGAAGATGGTAAACCCGATCCCGTGTTGATGGGCGATGAAGACCTTGGTCCCGAACCAAATCTTGCAAATGAAGACGGTGTTCTTTTATTAGAAGTGCAAAGTTTGCTACAGCAAAAATTAGATGAATGGAATGCAATGCAAAATGATGCGGCATTCTTGTTAGAAAAGTACAAACAATTAATGTTAGAAATTGCAAACGTGGCACCCGATACAGATTCTTATACAGCGCTGGTTCAACAAAGCGAAGAAATAAAAGAAAAATTTTATGTAATCTTGTCCTCAAATACTGAGGATCCAAAAGGTATTTATCCTCGTCCTGCTGACGTGTTTTCAAAATTGGCTTCTAGATATTGGATTAGTGTTTTTGATTCTTCTGCGGTGACAGATTATTTTAATGACGCGGATAATTCTTGGATACGAACTTTTGCAAAAAAACATTATATTGAAATTACAGAATCCCTTATTGAAGAAATGTTTAGGCAGTTTTCCATATCGCAGTTTTTTGATAAAGATATAATGGCCACAGTGCCTGTCACACCTCCAACATTGGAAACAATTAGAGGAGATTTATGCGAACCTAATATTGAGTTTGGAGAAAGTGTGTTAATGCTAGATACCATCAAAGAAGGATTCAGAGATGGTTTTGATAAATTGCTATGTGAAAAAGAATTAAATACAGCCATAGAGGATTCGATAAAAGATCTGCTTGCTACAGCCCTGACTAGACTTATGATTGCTGAACAAGCACTTCAAGCTATTTTTGTTTTTGGATTGTTCGATGCCAAAGACATTTTTCAATCACAAATTTATTTAGATTATATTGTTGCAGATATTGAAGAAACTTCTAAAACCCACAATATAGATTTTTTCACTGCTTATGTCAAAAAGTATAGAAAAACCTTGACAGACAATATAAAAAGTTATAAGTCTATCAGCGAACGTCTAGAAAAATTAAACATGGCGAAACAACACCTAGACAACCAAAATTTAGAAAATGCAATATTGGTTGTTTCAGATCTCGCCGTCTACCGCGGCAAAAGCTTATATTTGGCTAAAAGTAAAATCAACCAACTTATTCAACAATCTAATGATCGATTAATCGATTTTACTTTTATAAACCCATTTACAAAACAACCTATAGAAAGTGTTCCATCAAGTGATGCAGAAGTAATAAAGATTTTCATATCGAAAGAGATAGAAAATATTGCTGATAAGCTGTCCGACATTGTAGATTCTCAGACATCTGTGGAAGATTTTATTATTGGAACCTTAATGCGACCTTCTAATAATGATATTAAAAATGTTTATAATTACGAAAATTTATTAACAAAAGAATTCATAGACAATATGCCTAAAATTTCTGATTCACCTCACTATGATAGTTTGTTGTCGCTTGTGTCCGCGGGCAGTCTTTATAATGCTTCTGTTAAAAATTATTCAGACTTTGTAGAATATGTGGAGGCAATACAGGGCAAAGTCACCCAATTCAGTCAAAAAGATTTTGAAAAGTTTTCTAATCAAGGAACTAACAAATTAATACCTTATGGACAATCATGGTGGAATCTAAAAGAAGTTGCTGAATCAAATAGAAGATACTATGCAGAAAACAATGTTTTAGATTTAAATGCAATGCCTGCACTCATACAAGGAGCCACCGCAGCCGGAAATTTGAAAGTTTCAGACACAAGTTTTACTGAGTTTGGATTAGTTCACAAGCTTTCATCAAAAATGCACCTACAACCTTATTTTCACATAACCAAAACAGAAAAGTTCCCGACAAAAGAATTCATTGAAAATATAGGTGCTGTTCCAATCTCCCAAGAACTCCCTCCAGAATATTTAAATGCAAAGGAGGATTATGAAAAATTCTTGCTTTTCCAAGAAAAAGCAATTAATGAGGCTCCTTTCGGTTGTTTATTTAATCCAGAAATTGAAGGATATTATAATATTGGAAGAGCGCAATACCTAATGTCAATTTTTTCAGTTGAAGATAGTGACCTACATATTCCTATAGAGCGCTTTCTTACATATTTTAAATTTCATTATGGTCTTAGAATTGTTAGTACCGAACCTTTAGCAAATGATCTTGTAATTAAAAAAGATCTTGATAGCTTTTATGAAGATTTTGATCAAAACCAAGAAGAAAGTTTTCAGCCTGGATATTATGCCACCGCACAAGAATCTTTAGAATCAATTATTAGACCTCATAACAAAACTCAACAGGGAAGTTATTTCTCATCCTTAATTGAATCTCCGGAAAAAAATGGTTGGGATCCTAATAATCCTTCGTTAACAGAGGAAGAAAAAAGTTTGTTCTTTGCAAACGCAAAAAAAGAAAAATCATATCGCATTAGAGAGATTGTTCAAGAAGAGAGAAATAAAAATTTGGGTATTTCCGGACTCCCCGGTCCCGCACCGCCGAACAAAGAAACTATACCTGTGTTGGGCGAAAGAATCATATATGAGACACCTTTAGTGGATGTCCGCGAAGAAGTGCCGGCTTTCATTATGGCGTTGGTTGCGAAAGATATGTCAGACAGATGGGCTGACAATTGGCTAAAAGATCAAAAAGGTTTCCAACAAAAGCAGACTGCAGAAAAAGAATATAAAATATATGAAGACAATAAAGTCTTCGTGAATCTTGTTCAAGAAAATCCAATAAATGATATTTTTGGTGGTGTTGAAGGTACAACAAAAGCAGGTCTATATCAGCCAACAGAGACAGATTTTAATGGCCCGCTTATACAATTGTTGGTAAATAGAGAAACACAAATATTTGATAATCTAATAACTAAAATGAAAAATTCTCAAGAATTTAAAATTTTGTTTGATTATATATTCCCAATTGATAGGTTTTTAGCATTGTCAGCAATTTATACTTCAGAATGTGCAAGAATAGACAAAGGGGACCATTTTTCTAACGGATTTAATAAAACAAAAGAGATGATTATTTCTGCTTACATGGCCTTCGAGCAAGGGAACAAAGATTTCAGATATAAAGACCCATCTGTACAATCAGATGGAGGAAGTGTAGGAAAACTTAAAAAATCTTTAGAATCTGCTGGTCAAAACTCCGGGGTTGAAGGCAACGACGCTCAAAGACTATTTGAACACATGATGTCTATTTTTAAAGCTGTGGCAATGATGTCAGACCCAGCGGTCGGTACTGGACACACAACTTTTGAGATGACTAATGCAATGTTACCAGAGGATTCAAAAATGCCTGGTCAGGTTGCTCATGGATTTTCTATACTTGCTGGAATGGTGCTTGGAGGTGGTTTGTTCCCAATGCTAACACCAGTAGGATGGGCGTATACTGCAACAGGCTGGACTCCCGAGGCTTGGAAAAGCGCGGATAAGGCTCAAAAATTGAAAGAAAAGAGAAAGAAACAAAAACAACTTAATAAATCTTTAGAAGAGGCTTTAGCATGTAGATATCCACCAATGCCTCCCCCTACGAATTTGGAAAAGCAACAACAGATTAAGCAAAAAATTGATGAATTGTTTGAAAAAAGCCAGTCTGCCGCTGGGTTAACTATTAATGAAACTATTTTGTTGGCTGCGCTACAGTCTGGAGATTTTTCATCCTTTGGCATCGGTAATCAAAAAGTGGGAGATAACCCACTTCCTGGATATGCCATCCAAGGTGACAAAAACGCTTTTCTTTTTGATTTGCTTGGTGACGAAGCTGTCCCAAAAGGTGGACCAAACCAAACTGGCGGGTACGTACCATCTGATGATAGTGCTATTTCCGAATCCGATATTGAAGCTTTAAAAGGAGAAGGTGGATTAGTACCTAAAATTCAGAAAGCAGTCGCTAAAATGGGTCCCAATGAAGGAGTTTTAGCATCCGAACCTATCGTAATATCGCAGTCTGACGAGAGTGAAGATGAAGATCCTGAATTTACTGGCAGCGCTTTTACACAAGGTAATCCATTTTTCGAAGACGATTTATAATTTAAATTATAAATTGATTATTAGTAACATACTATTTATTAAACAAAAGAGGTAAAATACATGCCATTACATAACAGCAAATTTGGTATTGCCCCTGCTCTTCCGTTGAGACCAGATAAGCAAGACGGCCACTATGCGTTGACAAAAAACTTGTCTGAAAACACTGCACAAAATTTGAAACATTTAATATTGACCTCTCCTGGAGAAAGAATGATGGACATATCTTTTGGTGTCGGGTTGAGAAATTATGTATTTGAGCAAAATGATGCGATCACGCGGGAACAAATATCAGAGGCAATTAGTGAACAAGTTTCAAAATATTTACCTTACGTAAACATAAACGAGATAATTTTTACAGAGCTTGACGAAGCGCTTTTATCTTCAGAGATAGAAAAAGGAAATACAATGGGTGTGCGTATTGTTTACAACATCACTGGCGATTTTTATGGAGAATCAAATATACTAGATGTTACCTTTTAAAGTAATATAAAAAGGAATTAAATTATGAGCAACTTAATTAAACCACAAATAAAATATACTGCCCGTGACTATTTTACAATTAGAGCAGAATTAATTAATCACGCAAAGAGGGTTTATTCTAGTACTTATAAAGATTTTGGTGAAGCGTCGTTTGGTTCTTTGATGCTGGACACAGTTGCATACATTGGCGATGTAATGTCTTTTTATCTAGACTATCAAGCGAATGAGTCGTTTCTTTCTACAGCAATTCAATATGAAAATATAGCTAATTTAGCAAAAGGATTAGGCTTTAAATTTCCTGGCGCTCCCGCTGCGCATGGTATAGTTGCAGTTTATTGTCAGGTTCCCGCTTCTAATCTTGGTGCACGTCCAGATGAAAGATATATGCCTGTAATGTCAAAGGGTACTACTTTTTCATCTCAAACAGGAGTAACCTATCAATTACTGGAAGATATAAACTTTGCAGACTCAAAACATGAAATTGTTGTTGCTCAGGTAGATGAAGACACTGGAGCACCAATAAATTATGCAATAAAAGGTTATGGACGAGTCGTTTCTGGTGAAATGCAAATGGAAAACTTTACATTGGGTGATTATGTCCCGTATTTGAAGCTTGATTTGTTAGGAGCAGGAATTACCGAGATATTAACTGTGTTTGATGACGATGGTCACATATATCACGAGGTTGATTATTTATCGCAAGATGTAGTATTCCAAGAATATGCGAACTATAATTCAGATACGGCTGATACTAGATCTGTTATGAAACCAATTCCCGTACCAAGAAGGTTTGTTGCTGAACATCTCCCCGGAGGAGGTTGTTCAATACAGTTTGGTTTTGGAATTGAAGAAAGTAACGCGGCAGACTCACCGTCTAGTTTGTTGGTTTCTGACCCCGCAGACGTTGTTTTAAAACGGCATGCAAAAAGCTACGTAGCTGATAAGTCGTTTGATCCATCGAACCTCCTAGAAACAGACAAATTTGGCATCACACCATGTAACACGACTCTTACTGTCATGTATACTAGTAATCGATATGGCGACAACTCATCCGGTGTTGGAGCAGTTAATGTTGTTAAATCTGCTGAATTAAAATTTGGAGATACCAGTGATTTGGATACTGCAGTGATGGGTCAAATATACGACTCTTTGCAGGTTGACAATGAAGAGGCGATTAATGGTGCAACAAGGTTTATTGATTCTGGGCGGGAACTTAAACTAATGGCATATGATAGTTTTGCATCGCAAAATCGTGCTGTGACTAAGCAAGATTATTTAGGTTTAGTTTATCGTATGCCAGGAAGATTCGGTTCTATTCTTCGAGCTAATTTAGTACAAGATACTGACTCTTTCAAAAGAAACTTAAATATGTACGTCATAGGAACTGATCAAGAAGGATTTATGGCTAATGTTAATTCTATAACTAAAAATAACTTAAAAACATATCTTAATCAATATAAAATGATAAACGACACAATAGATATTTTAAATGCAAAAGTGGTTAATTATGGAGTTGAATATACAGCAGTTGGTCGCCGCGGCTTTAACAAATATGACTTAATAAGCGCTGTTTTCACAGCTTTGTCAACCTATCTATCAAGAACTATGGATATTGGCGAAGGAATTAATATTTCAGATATGTACAAATTAATTAACTTAACACCTGGGATCGTCGACACAACGGAAATTATAGTCACTCAAAAATTGTCGTCTACGCACTCACAAGTTCCTTTTGATATGGAACTAGCTACTTCTGCAGATGGAAGGTTTATTTCCGCTCCACAAAATGTTGTTTTTGAATTAAAATATCCTGATCAAGACATCAAGGGAACTATACTATAATGGGTATCAAGAGATTTTACGCTAATAGTGATAATACAATCACAAATGCTTTTAAAGCTAATTTATCAACAAGAGGTACTGGCTCAAATATGGGCGAGTCTGATATATTAGAAGTATTCTCAATTTATGGCCAAGCTGATTCTGGATCTCAAGAACTATCCAGAATTTTAATTAATTTTCCGTTTGATGATGTTTCCACTGCAAGAACATCTGGAGATATCCCGGCTAGCGGAAATGTTAGTTTTTATTTAAGAATGTTTAATGCTAAACATTCAGATACCGTACCAGAACAATTTAGAATAGTTGTTTTGAATGTCTCTTCTTCTTGGGATGAAGGCGTTGGATTGGACATGGAAGAATATGAAGACGAAGATGCCTGCAATTGGGAATATAGAACAGATTCTCAAACTTGGTCTAGTATAGGTGGGGATTATTATAATACTTTTAATACCGATGCATCGGCTAGTCAGTATTTTGACGTTGGCAATGAAGATGTTTTTGTTGACGTTTCTGAGCTGGTAGAAAGAAATTTGTTGTCTTCCGGCACCGAGAAAGCACTTCCAAACTATGGATTCGGAGTAATGCTTTCGTCCAGTTTTGAAGCTGCTTTCACAACGGACACTAGTGCAAATAGTGCTTCAATAATACATAATCCAAACGGAGCATCAAGATCTTATTATACAAAAAGATTTTTTGCCCGCGGTTCCGAGTTTTTCTTTAAAAGACCAATTTTAGAAGCGCGATGGGATTCAGCAAAAAAAGATGATCGAGGAAGATTTCAGGTTAGTAGTTCGCTTGTTACAGGTGAAGATAATTTAAACACACTTTATTTATATAATTATGTACGAGGCGAATTAAAAAATATTCCAGGGGTAGCAGATGGTTCTGGAAAAATATTTGTTAAATTACATACTTCGGTTGATGGCACTGAAGCGCTAACACCTGTAGGTAGCGGTGCGTTTACAGTTAAAGATAATTTTATTACCGGTGGATTTAAAGAGACAGGAATATATACTGCTTCTTTTGCTTTAGATACAACAGCCTCCACGGTTTATGACCGTTGGCAAAGTGGTTCTACAGTGTTTCACACAGCATCATTTTCACCAACTAAGTTTGAAGCCTACAACCATAATCCAATTCCCACATATTTTTCTAATATCACCAATCTTAAACCAGTTTATCATAGAGATGAAAATCCAAAATTAAGAGTGTATAATAGACAAAAAGACTGGTCACCTACTGTTTATTCTGTGTCTTCAAAAGATATTTCACATGAAGTTGTAGAAGAATCATATTATAAAGTAGTGAGGGTGGTCGATGCACAAGAAATTATACCATATGGGACAGGAAGCGATAAGTTTACAAAACTTTCTTATGACGTATCTGGAAATTATTTTGATTTTGATATGGATATGTTAGAAGACGGTTACGCTTACATGTTTAGATTGCTATACAAAGTAAACGGCGCGTATATTGAACAGCCAGAAACTTTTAAGTTCAGGGTGGAGTCGGAGCAATAAATGAGTTCAAAAAAGTATTTTGAGGCAGAAGAAAAAGAAGCTTTTCAGGTAATACGGCCTTCCACTGTAAAAGACTTGAAAAGCGAATTAGAGTCTATAGAATATGTAAAAGCTTACTTAGAAGATCGTGACAAGTTCTTACCTCATATAGATTTTAATTTCCCACGCAACTTCGCCGTATATGGATCAGCAAAAAAATATTACGAGGATTCTATAGAGAGAATTTATAATACGTATCCTTATGACGGCTCACAAAGTGAGAAAATTCTTTGGCACAGCGGTTCAACTTATCTAGATATTCATATTTTTGAAAATGAATATCCACGAACGACGGGGTATGCATTATTATCTGCAGATGGCTGGGGCTCTTTATCAGGTTCACAAAGCAACAGTATTTATGGTTTGGCAGCGACTCCGGAACATATCTTTATAAAAGGTGGCCCTCATAAAGATACAATTTATAACACAGGTTCTTACCAAGATAACAATTTACATTTTGATTTATCAAATTCCGGTTCTACTGTGGAATTTTGGCTTAAAAAAGATGCGTTTGTAGGGTCGGCTCTTACTAAAACTGAGGTCATTTTTGATTTACACAATGGCACTTCTACTGGCAGTAATGGTGTTGCTCTAGGACACTCTGGAAGATTTAGGGTCGAACTACAAAGCGCGTCATCCGGACCTGTTTTCTTAGTCACAGCAAATTCTGGCACTAGCGGGTTTTACAGAGAATCAATAGGCACTAGCATATCCGGCGCTTATGTTGTATCTGGCGATTGGAATCATTATGCTTTTGCACTAGCCAATACAGGCAGTAGCATTAAAACCGAAATGTATGTCAATGGAAAATTTATTGAAGAAGTTGTCACTGGTAGTAGTATTGGCAATGTTACTGGTGCGATGGTCGCAACAATTGGTTCATTAGTTGCCCCACCTTATAAGAGTGGTTCTGCTAACGGATCTCTCGGTGCATCGGACGTTTCTGCCATGACAGCATCTGCAAATAGCACTTTCCTTGGCCTTGGCTGGGGTAAGCTTTCCGGCTCTATTGATGAATTTAGGTATTGGAAATCACATAGAACGGGTAAAGATATTGGTAAATTTTGGTTTACACAAGTTTTTGGAGGCACTAACAGCGATCCCGCTAATGTAAATTTAGGTGTTTATTACAAGTTTAATGAGGGAATAACTACAACATCTACTACTGATTCTGTTGTACTGGACTATTCTGGTCGTATTAGTAACGGTACCTGGACAGGATATACATCAAATTCTAGAAATACAGGTTCTGCGATGGTATCATCATCGGCTGCAGCATACGAGTGGGAAGATCCAATTGTATATTCTTCACACCCTACAGTGGCCAATTATTATGATAATAAAATAGCTACTGGAACAATGTACGATGATAATAACGACACAGCTTTATATCACACTCTCCCAGGTTGGATTATAGAAGAGGATGACGAAAGAGGCCAACACGTACTTAAACTAACACAAGTTTTAGGCAGTTATTTAGATACTCTACATTGTCAAATTAAAGAACTTCCTAAAATAGCATCCGTACAGTATTATAACAAGGAATCTACTTTAAGTGGCAGCGAGGTTCAAAGAAAACCATATCCATGGTCAAAAGAACTTTTAGAATCTAAAGGGTTTGTGGCTCCTGATATATTTGTGGATGCTGATATTTTAGAAATTTTAGGTTCCAGAGACTTTGAAAAAGAGTTTAAGAAAAAACTTCACGATGTTAAAAATTTAATTTACAACAACATAAATAATAATTTAGCTTACATTAATAAATCTAAAGGAACAGAAAAAGCATTTAGAAATCTTTTAAGGTGTTTTGGCATAAGCGATGAAGTTGTAAAGCTTAATATGTATGCCGATAACATAACCTATGATTTACAGGACAATTATAGAGGTGCAACAGGAAAAAAACGTTACGTTAACTTTAATAATCCTGATCGTCATGAAGCAACAATTTATCAAACAGCTAGCGCTGATAATGTTAATTCTGTTAATTTTGTTTCTGGTTCAGGTATTTCTGGATCCTTTTTACAAGAAAAAGGAATGGGTTTAACTACTGAAGTTGAAGTAATATTTCCAAAAAAATTAGGCATAGAACACCAAAATCATTTTCATTATTTTGACCTAACTTCTTCTATTGCAGGTTGTCACACTGTTGACATGTCAAAAAACTCTACTGATATGGCTTGGGATGCCAGTGATTTTGCAAGTTTTCAGATTATTGCTATAAAAGATGAGGCTGAATCTAAAAATGTAAAGTTTATGTTAACAGGTAGTGGTGTTCTGCCTCGCCTAACTAGTAGCATGGTTCTTGATGTCTATGACAATCAAAAATGGAATTTTGCAGTTAAGATTAAACCACAGGGTTATCCATTTGGGCAATCAGTGACAGGCGCAACAGATCACTATACAGTAGAATTTCAAGGTGTTAATTCTATTTTCGGTGAAGTCTATAATGAATTTAAAGCCACAGGATCAATTTCTGCAGCCAACGCAGAATATTTTCTATCCTCTCCTAAAAGATTTTTTGTTGGTGCATACAAAACTAATTTTACAGGCAGCACGATTCTTCGTAGTGATGTAAAAATTTCTTCGTTTAGACATTGGATGGATTATCTTACTGATGACATTGTTAGACATCATGCGCATGATGCAACTAATGCAGGAACGGATCATCCTTACAGAAGTGCATTTTTAATGCAAGAAAGTTTGCGTGAATATCACATACCTCAAGTTAGCACTTTGGCAATCGACTGGAATTTTGAAACTGTTAGTGGTTCCGACGCATCCGGAGAATTTATCGTCGAAGATTCTTCTTCAGGCTCCTTAACTAACAAAAACTCAAAACGTTATGGTTGGCTTAGTGATATCGTCGATGCACAACACACAGCTAGAGGAGTTGGTTTTTCAGAAAATGACAATAAAGTAGCTCCAAGAGAATATTTGTATATTGCAAAAAAACGTTTACCTGAAATTATTAATAGTTCTGACATGATTCAGATCAGAAATGAAGATGATCAAATATTCACAAAAGACACACGCCCAATAGAATATTTTTTCTCAATCGAGAAAAGTATGTATCAAAATATCTCTGATGAGATGACCAAGATGTTTTCTACAATCAAAGATTTAAATAATTTGATGGGTGAAATGCCAAATCATTACAGGCCAGAATATAAAGATTTAACAAAATTACGTGGCAAATTTTTCGAAAAAATTGAAAATGATATTGATTTTGATAAATACGTTTCTTACTACAAGTGGATTGATTCTGCTTTAGGTGAAATGTTGATGAATTTAGTCCCGGCTTCTGCAAATTCTACAGACAGACTTAGAAATGTCGTCGAAAGCCATGTACTAGAAAGAAACAAGTACCCTGCTAAGTTTCCCACGATGGAATTTAAAACTCCAGAACCAGAAGGCAGAATTAAAGCAATTAAAGAATTAACATATAACTGGAAATACGGTCACGCGCCAGTTGATGATTTTTACTTTAAAGAAAATTTTCAACGCCGCGCTATTAATTCAGATTATTGGGATGCTAATTATCCAACTGGCTCAATCGCTGGTGAACCTGTACCAGATATTCGACAAGGTGCAGGCAACAAGCGTGCGTTTTGTTTTAGGGGTGCGGCAGAAGAACGATTTTTAACATTCAAAAAACCATTGCGTGGCGACGTTACAGTTAGATTTGATTTCATAAAAGGTGATAATACCGAGTATAGTTTAGAGGAACCAGACCAGGCCGACGCCACCGACAACACACTATTGTTACAATATAGTACTAATGGTGGTGCCTCTTGGACCACAGGTCTCACTATTGAAGTGACCGATGGCTCAAACTCGTCATTTACTGAAGCTCAACATGTTTTTTCTGGAATTTCTGGAGATTATATAATTCGTTGGGCTCAAACAAGCTTTAGTAACTTTTTCCCAGAGTTCACGAATGATTTTGACAACTGGGCAATATCTAATATTAGAATAATTGGAAAACCACAAAATCGAAATTGTTTTTGGTGGAAAGAACGCGCCGATCGAGATATTTTTGAAATTACAACACAAGTTTCTGATACTGATGCTGCAAGACAAAAAGTTAAAAATATCATTGTGCGCGACGTATCTAGTTCAGCACCTCAATTAAGAACAACTGATAGCACACAATATGAGGGTTCTGCATACGTTCTAAACCGTCTTACAAAACCATACAAATTTTCTACAAAGCTTAATAATCCTGTTGGTGGAACTAACTTCAGTCCGAATAAGAAGATTGATTATTACAAAAATGCGATTGGTTTTGAACAAGACTATCAAAATGTTAATTCAGCAGATTGTCATCATGATAAATTTATTCATATTCACAGGCATAATTTTGATCTACGAAAAGATTGTGATGATGCATTGTCTCCACCGGTTCTTATAAAAGAAAAGGTGTCTTATAAAGCTACATCCCACGCTTCAAGACGCGACGTCAATGTAGGTGGAAAAAATGTTGGCCAACAAGAAGATGATTACTTGGTTGGTAAAGGTGATCTATTTTTACCTTTTAATATTGTAAGACGTCAACATCCAGATGTGGCATATGATAACATTGCGGACGATCCTCATATTAATAGGACCGGATATGCTAGGTTGCTCGAAGGGTATAAATCAGATATCGATATTACTAATGTTCACCATGATTTATATGCCGACTTTAAGGATTCACCTCTTCAAGGTCCTTTTGCAGAAAAACATGTAGGAGGCGGTCAACATAGGCATGCAAATTTAAATGTTTCAGGTGCACGCCAAGCTGAAAATGCTGGTGGGTTTGATACTAGTTTCGACAGAGCAGAAGCATGGCACTTAAAAATTCCAACATTTTTGACCGGTGCTGTTTCTGGTGGTATATTCTTTAAGACTTTGCTATCAACCAATTTTGGAACAGATGGAAATTTTGATTCGTGTTGGACAACTGTCTCTTCAAGTCAGCTGTTACCATGGTCTTTAACTAATGCTGAAACCCCATCTAGTGGAACTGGACCGTCTGGATCTTTCGATGGTGGTACATATTACAGTTTTACTGAAACCTCGCTTCCAAATATGCCTGGGAAAACTTTTGCATTACAGACACCACTAGTTGATGCTATTGATATTACACCCACTAATTTTGAGGCTAAATTTTATTATCATATGCACGGTCATGATGCTGGTGTACTAAAACTTCAATTAGGAACGGATGCTGATTTTAATCATGCCACTGATTTAGAGGTCGACTGGAATGGTGTTACGGCCAGTTATATAGCTGGAGAGCAACATGCAACCTCTGATGCTGTTTGGCACTCTGCATCTGTTAACTTATCAAATTATGCATTTAGTAGTTTTTATCTCAGATTTTTGTACGTTGGTGGTGCCACACATGAAAGTGATGTTGCTGTTGATTCATTAACTATCGAAGGTACTGGCTCAGATTCCTTTAGACTTTATGATCATTCTTATTTAAGCACGTCTTGTCCTCGCGCCCCTTTTTATAGAGAGGAATATGCAAAAAGACCGGTCAATGTTAAAAATATTAAAATGACTGCATCTGGCCCAACAATTGTTGGTAACTACATGCAAACGTATGAGTATTTTAATACAACAGGTCGTGCCGACAACAATATTTGGTTTCATGATGTGGGTGATGGGGAATCAGGGCCGTTTGTAACACAGTCTGTTTCACAATGGATATCCGGAGTTCTTGAATATACGCTTCCGACAAGATCAGTAAACAACTCAATTATTGTCGATAGATTTTCTTCTCCTGGCGGGCCAGAAGTCATGAGTCGTGGGCAATTGGACGCAGAATCTGAAACTTACAGTCCTTATAATGCATTACCATACAGAAATAGAAAAGTAGTCAACCAGTTAAATTTCTTAAGTTCTTTAACTTGTTCTCAGTTTGGTTATTTTAATTCAAGTTCTATTTCGACCTTAGCGTATGGCACAGAAGATTATCTCCGCGGCCCCGGTAATTTCACTGCAACAGCTTCTTTCCACAAAACACATCGTAACGCATTAAGAAGAATAATAATGCCCGACGATGGTGTCGATGCTATTCATAATACTTCCGCAGGTTTAACTTCACCATTTGTTACCGGCGTTATGTATGATAACTTTTTTGTTACACACCAAATTCCAAGAAGTGTGCGACAATATGCTTGGATAACTTCTTCACTTTCTTCCAGTCGCCATGGCGTTGGCTGTCCTTTTGGTTTTGAGCGACCTGGAAGTGGTTCTGCTGTTAAACGTAATAGGGCATCAAATGAAATTATATTTGTAAGTGGTGCTCTTATTGGCCAAGAACAGCCTCATGGCGGCGTTACACCATGGGGTTGGGGCGAAGGTTCATTTATTCTTACTGGATCTGCTTATGGCCGTGTTTTCCAGGGTGCCATCTATGATGATTCAATCTCACCACCAACTGCGTCTCATTTATACATACAGTCGCAGCCAAACGATGTTCTTGGGCTTGAAACTACTATATATGATATTTTTAGACCTTCGGATAATACGTTAGGCTGGCCACTAGATTTTGATTTTTCCGATCCGTCACCTTATGTAATATCACATAGAGGCACATTCAATGATTATGCCGCTGCTCAAAATACAGGACTGCAATATATTAACGGATTGTATATTTCTGCTTCTGCTCCTCCAGCATTTAAATTTGTAGGTGGAAACATACTTCACAACATTCTTTTAAATCGAGGATCACAATATGGTTACCCTTCGTGGAAACAAACAAGAACAGGTCAGCATCCTATTGCCAGGTGGCTTAGTCGCAACAATGTTGTTTCCATTCACCAGTTAGATCCAGAAACTCCGACTAATAAATTAAATACTTTTCTTAAAGTACCAAGGTTGACACATTTTTCTGAATCTAATATTACTACAAAATACAGACCTTTAGTTCATTTAATGGATATTAAAAGTACAAATGATCCTATAGCTGTTTCCCCTAACATTGAAGTTGTTTCTTCTTATGGTAATAATTTGTGCGCTTATAATCATGAAAAGATTAATTTAATAACTGCAAAATTATTTGCTGATCGAAAAATAGACAATTACATAGAGAAAAGACAAACATATAATGATTTGCTTGAAATCTACAAAGAGGACCTTCTCAATAAAGGATTTGGTACAGAACCAAAACCTTTTAATCCAATATCAAAATTTAAATCGATAAGATATGGAGAAACAATTTATCCCAGGGCTGTTAATACATATTTAAAGAAAATTAGAGGTAGACACGGCTGGGCTGAAGTTTCAGGCACTGGCGAAAACGGTTACGATGGCTTGCCGACAGAATATCGTAATTTTTGGCGTGATGATATTTTTGATCGTCGCAGAAATTATGGTTTTATAAATGGCGCTTATTCGGCAAACAGAGTGCGAATCACTGATGATCGCTGGACTGAGAATTCTCTTCTTTCTACTGTAACAACTGAGGCCCGCACACCAATCGTAGTAAATTCTCAAGGTCATCTTATTGTTCGTAAAGAGTTGCAGCAATCAGCTGGTGGCGGGCCATACACGGCATCATGTGGAGGGGATAGTATATGGCCATTAGACGATGGCCGCGAAGGCTCTGGCGATAGAGGTGTAACTGATGACAGCGAATCACAATATTGGCGACATGGATTGGGTATTCATTCAGGTGCTGTTGGAGAACTTTATTTTGGTGCAGGTTTTTATAGCATGCTCTCCACCGTAACCTTCCGAGTTAGCGAAATCTTAGTTACAACTGCCTCACAAGCTTATCATGAAACAAACAACCTCCAAGTTTACAATTCCAGGCCACTATGGAGAACAAATAAAATAGCTGGAAGAAATCCTTGGTATGATTCATATGAAGAATATTCTAAAGATATACGCTACATGGCACAAGATCACACGATTATCCCAGAATTTATAATATCTGAACATATGGATTATTATGTAAAACAAAAAGGTGGCAATTTCTTAGCAGAAAACACTAAAATATTTAAATTGAAGGGGGTCTCAGGAACAATCTCTGCAAGTGCTGATTCTGAAGAGGATACTTTTAATACAGACTTCTACACAACTTACTCACATTCTGACTTTATGAAACATTTTCAAGTAATTGCTGAAGACCATAAAGATATTCCAGATGTTGGAGTTAATAGAATTACTTTAAAATGTTCGGGTATAAAAAAGCTGCTTCCGTATAATGGTTTTTACCCTGTTAATAGATGTATGCAACTAGGACAACTATTTTCACAATCGTATGGAACTTATTTTACTGGCACACATTCAGCCAGCGTAACGTTTGGAAATGCCATCGATCCTGGCACCAATTTGCAATTATCTCAAGATATAAACAGTGCAGGCATCATGCAAACAATGTTGAAGCCTACCTTTTCTCCAGGAATTATGTATAATACGATTAAAGCAGGAATCGCTGTTGATTATCCATTAGTTACTGGCACGTTAGTACATATCTCATCTTCAGCTTCTGGCCGGGGTGTGTCCAATGATCCGAATAATCATCCAATGATTTCAGGAAGCGTATTTAATTATCGTCTTCCATTTGAAGCAATAATAGATTTACGTAATGGTATGCCAATTTCCTCTTCGGATGGAGAGGGACAAATTAATCTTTATGGAAATTATGACGCCGGTATTACCTGTCACGCTGCTTGGAATCATGGTGCTGCTGTAGACCCATTATATACAATGGCAGCACACAATTTCTTTGCAGAAGTTCCTAACTTCTTTTTGAAAGAAGGTAAATTTAAATCCTTCCGTTCCGCTAAAAGAAATGATTTTAAAGCTGTAACACCAGGTAAAACATATTATATGGATGTAAGCTTGCGCATATCAGACGATTGGATTCAGAGTGAAGGTGCCCGCGAGGCCAATGATGTCGATTTTCGCGCCCGTCGCGGCGCTATTTACGGACCAAATGTTCGTTTTCAAGATGATAATGCAAACGATATCGTTGTTGCTACCTCCAACGTAGCCGCCTTGAAATCCGGGGATCCCGCGCCGGCACCATACACACCACCTTATTTTTATGGTAAATCCACAGCCCGTTTATCTTATTATGCACACAAGCCAAACCCAACACTTGATGAAATTTTGGCAGACATACAGTTTAGTGCGTCTATTGCCGGCGCACGCTCTGATGGTTCCGGTGATCAATCGCTACCTTACTTTAACAATTTAGATTATTTTAAGTCACGACCAACACATAGGTTAAATAACGGCCACGGATATCCAGATGATGGCTGGGTGTTGCCAGATATGGCAAGAGGCACTTCGACTTCCGATGACATGATTGAATTACAATCACCAGCACTCCAACATATGATGGCGATTAGTGCATCTGTTAATCTTTTTGGAAAAAAAGTTTTGCCAATTATGGGTCCAAACGGAGATCTAATAGAACCAGAGCTAGCTGACGAACACAAAGTTTGGGTTATTGCTCCTAAGTTTGAATGCCCAATATTAAATTTCTCAGCTTCAAGTGATTATCACAATGGTAAAACTACAAAAGGAATTTGGGCTGGGTATAGTACAGAAACACCGCAAGGAGAGTCTGGAATAATTTTCTCTCTAGAAGAAAGCTATCCCAAAAAACTAGCATCATCCAACCCAAAAGATTCTTTAACTGGATCACTTATTGATTTGTTAGGAATGGAGGCAGTAGGTGCACCCCTTGGAGACTCACATGAACTAACAAAAGCTTTAAGATTGGGTGAAACAGCAGATGATTTTGAAAAAGAAATTAGTGAGGCAGTCGTTTGCATTCCTTTCGTAAGAAATCCAAACAAAAAATTCACTGTTGAAAAACCTTTTGGAAATCATTATTTCTTTAAGATTAGAAAAGATATATATGACCACCAGTTAGCAAACGTTAATGCAGGTATGCCTGCAGTTGAAAATTTCCCAGGGAGCGATGCAAAAATTGGTGCTACTTCGATATCTATGCTAATTCAAAAAATGAAAAAATATATTCTACCGCCTCGTTTTGATTTTCTTAAAAATCCAAAAAGTGTTGAACCTTTTGTTATGTATATGTTTGAATTTACCCACAAGTTAACAAGAAATGATCTTGTAAATATTTGGCAAAATGTTATGCCAGACATCGCGATGAATGCAGAAAAGCAAGAAGTTGTAGTGTCGCACAAAACTGGTCTACATCAATTTTTTCACGGTTCTGATCCTTTTAATAATGATAATGATAATTTTTCGCAAGAACAAGTTGAGTGGATGGTGTTTAAGGTGAAAAAACGAGCAAAAACTAATTATTATGCAGCAACACAAGATATTTCTGATGATAAAAAATTTAAATTTATGTTCGGTGAAGATTTTGTAGAAAAAACGCCCCCTTATAGTTTCAACTGGCCGTACGACTTCTTTTCACTAGTGGAATTAGCAAAAGTAGACGCAGCAGTTGAAATTGGTTTGGAAAAACCCTTTAAGAAAGATAATATTCAAATGCAGAAAGAAAAACTAGAAGTTCCAGACGATGATGAAAAACCGGCTCCTGATCCGAGTGGTCCAATTGAAAAAATGAAAATCCCGGACATGCAGGGAGGTTTTAATAAATGAAATTTCTAGACAAAAAAGAACAGGTAATAGATGTTCAATTAACTCAACACGGAAAAAGACTATATCAATCTGGAAAATTCAAACCAACATTTTATGCTTTTTATGATGATGATATTTTGTATGATGCTGAATATGGCGGGTTTACAGAAACACAAAATCGCACTGTTGAAAGAATCAAAGATGAAACCCCACGATTAGAAACACAAGCCATATACAGTGGCATTGAATCAAACGTAAAACAAGTGATAAAAGACATACGTGACGATTTAAAAAAAGACATAGGCGAAGCATTTAAAATACAATCTACACATGACAAACATTATGCTATGCAATATCCTTTGGGTAACGCAAAAGTAGGCTCCAAGAGTCAACCTGCACTGCAGGTTAATTTTCATTATGGTATTCTAAGCGGAGCGTTACCTTGGATGTCTGGTTCACAATCTTGGCGGTCTAATTCTGATCATAGACACAAAGTTGTAATTCCTCAATTGGATACTGAAATTGTTACGATAACACAGCCTGATTACATAAAAATGGATTATGTTGGACCTGAAGAATATTTCACGTCTTTAGCAGGTCTTGAAGGTCCATCTGTGGACTGGGGACTACATGGTATTTCCGATCATGAAGCTTATGACGTGGCAGAAGTTGTGTTTCATAATGATGGCACTTTTTTAAAAGTTTTAGGCAATGGTTTGCTTTTAGAAGTCACTGAAGATAGTGCTGTGTATCAGAAAGAAAATTTTGAAATAGAAATTTATGAGGTTGAAAAACAACAGATAGAGCAACCAAATGGTGAAATAAAAGAAAAGGAGGTTCTATTGCCCTTATATTTTAAAGAAGATAACGAACTTATTATGGATGGTATATTGGTTAATCCATCCTCTTTTAATGGAGATTTTTCACATTTCAAAGTTAATGAAGAATTGCTCGCTTCGTATTATTTTGATGTTCAAGTTGATGAAGAAATAGACGACGAAATATATTGTGAGCACATTGTCAAAAAATACGACATTAGACAAAGAAAGTCTGTATTCTTGGAACGACAAATTGTGTGTCCAGACTTTGATAAACCCGTGCAAGAAACATTGTATAATGATGTCCATGCTAATAATTTCTTAGGTGAAGATAATGATCCTGGTGGAGGTGAATGCTAATGTCAATTGATAACATAGATCAAAATAGTTTAATTGATGGCATGCTTCCAAAAGTTTTTTTCACAAGAATTACTTTAGAAAGCTCAGCTAAAAATAAAAAGCCCTCCCCGGCTGAAAACCCACACATCGATTTTGAAAATGAAAATATATATTCTAGTGTAGCAACTGATAAATTGATTCAACAAACTTCTGGTAATAAACTAGCCGTATCTCTTGACTTGAGTATTAAAGAAATGATTGACCCTGAGTCTCTTTCAGGATATTGGTTTGATAATGAAGATTTCTATAAATATATTTCAGTTGTTGTCTTGAGAAGTAATGATCCCGAGATTACCAATGGCCTTGCAACAGGCGTCATGAAACACCCGACTGATAAAAAAATGATTAGTCCGTGGAATATTGATCAATTTAATTATTTATTAGATTCCAAACTTTTAACTCATGTTAGTACACTGGGTTTAAACAATTTTCTAGACTGGGATAAGGCATTTAATTATTCAGGTTACAAAACTTTTCAACAACTTAAGGCTCTTCACAAAACACAAACACCTGACGGTATAACAGTTTATAGTTTTAATAAAACGCTGAATGATTATGAATTTGACAATAAATCTAAAGATAACCCCAGGCATGTTGCATATATAACTTTTGCTTTTATTGATTCGGAAGCGATTGAAAACGATTTTGATGTAGATATGTATGATCCAAAAGAAACAGGCGCTAGCTTTTATTTACCTAATGGCAAGCGCGTGTTCAATAATTTTATGGGTCCGCTATCTTTTGAGGTTGTAATTGACAAGTATAAACTTAATAGCCATTCAACTGTGTTCATCGATGACAAGGGAAAAGTTTGGGCCGGGGCTGTCCATGCGATGAGTGGGCAAAACAAGCCTGTCGCACAAAATATTAATACATTCGGGGTTGAAGATCCGCGTGATATGATAGATAAAGAAAAAATAACATGGATGGCAGGTGCATATCATGGAGAAATACAACCTGAAAAATACTTGAAAAAAACGTCCGTCATGACAACTAAAGTTCAAGATTTTAGAATATTAAATGAAATACAGAAATTAGAAATTGATGTATCAAAGCTACGTAACTTTTTTATTGACGGCGGCGCTCGAAAACAGCACAGCTCGCATGGCTTCGGAGATCCAACTACAGGCAAGCTCACAGATATGACAAGATATTTTTCGCAAATGTGGCTTAGCAAGGATCAGCTTGCGCGTCCACGTTTTGCTTTTGCTTTTCATAAAAGAAATTTTGTTTTAGACAACTCACAATTTAGTGGTTTATTCGATGGTGATAACTCTGGTGTCCTATATTCATTTTTAAAACACAGCTATATTCGATCGATAAGATTGTATAGAAGAAGAGTTAATGAGTCATCAACGGAACAAACTCGAAAAATTTCCTCGGTGGCTGGTCCTATAGAAGATATAAACAATTCTGTTTTTAAACATGGGTATGAAAGATTTGACAAGGAAAGAGGATCTGCAGATATTTTAATTGCAGAATCTGTTATGAACCCAAGTATAGGCACAAATATAATCCCACAAGGAATTAGTATAAATGGTGGTATATCTGAATTTAATTTCGGAACAAACAATATTCAATCTGTAAAGCATATTACTGGGTTAGACACATCTTTAACAGACATTACAGAAGGAGAATATCAATATTATGTTGATATAGAGGTTGTCGATGGAACGCGCAAGTTTTTAGAAAAAACAGCTAATGAGTTTGCAAAACACATAAAAACATTTAGATCAGAATATTTTAACATTGCAGAGGAATACATTTTACAAAACTCAAAAAGAGCAGACCAATTTGGTGTTTTAAGTTATATTAGAAAAACCAACCGACTCCCGCTAGAATTTATAAATGAAATAAGATCTAAATATCCAGATGCCGGCAAAAATCCATGGATAAGTTTAGTGGATGGGATATACAAAGTTTTAAAATTAATATCTCCAACTGTTAAGCTTAAAAATGTAGAAAATTTGGCTCAGTTGAAAATGTGGCTAAATTCTTTTGTTTGTCCAGAAACTTCTAATTTGGATACGATGAATACAATATTGACTTTTGCAGACAACGTTCTGTTTAAAATAAGGAGTCTTTTAAACACTTCATCACCTAGCATAAAAACAAGAGGAGATATTACACACGCTGGATATCCAACAAGTGGTCCAGTTGTCCCAGAAAGATCTATGAAAATAAGACATTATTTTGAAGATACATGTAATATTACAGATGCATCGATTAGTGGATATGATTTCTTGCAACTTTATAAAGACAATAGTGGTGGTATTACGAATCAAGATGTTTTAAGCTCTCGTAAGGCACTGGCTTATTCTAAATACTCTTTATCTAGGTATCCACTAGAATTATATATTAAAAGAATTGATCAAGAAGTTTATAAACACTTTGTGGACGGTGCGACAAGTTGGGACTGGAAATCACAAAATAGTGTTTTGTTTGCTGGAGATAGCACTGAAACAACAAAAATGACTTACTTATCACCACAACTTTTGTATGTAACTCGTGGGCAGAATGATGGTGATCATACCACCGTTCACAACATAGCTCAAGGTATTGTAGCAGGTCAGCCTGGATACAACAAATTACTCACTGCTATGCTTGACGTCATTTCGTTTAACATAGGACGTCAAGGATCTTTTTCAATAGCTTCGCATGGTGAAGTCGACGGAGTTAGCAAAGTTAATGGTAAGTGGCAAGCCAATAGACAAAGGGCAACAAAGACCAAGTTAACAAACATTTTAGCGGATACAAATGTTAGTATCCGCCAACTTCAAAATTTTGGCAAAGATTATCTTTTGTTACCAGCACCTGTTCCAGTTATGGGTGAGGAGCAAGAAGCACTAGAGATGCAATTCGATGAAATCAAAAAAGACCCACTAGGCTTTTTTGATAATATTGATGCTGATCCTGAGAAAAAAGCAAAAAATGAAATGCCTCCTAAATTTCACACCTATAATGCGGATGGTATCGCTTCATCAAATTTGTTGTTATTATTAATGGGGATGAAATATTTAAATTCCTTAAATAAAAATCTATACAGGTACAACTTAGAATACGCTGGTCCTTTGCAAGAGTTTAAGGACTACTGGGGGGCTGTAGGTGCTGCAAATGATCCTGCTTTCATAAACCCAACACAAATGCCTAATCAAATAAAATCTCTTTATGTAACAAATATGAAAAATGTACAGGTCTTAACTCGTCCAGAATTCCTTGACACAAATCCTGCCTTGGAGCCAGCTTATTATGCACCTTACTATTTTGGAAGTCAAAAAATTACAGAAGTGCAAGCTTTAGTGGGATACCAGGTCGATGCTCAAGGCAGTCCAATGTTAAATGCTCCGATATGGTCGTCTTTAACTCAAAACGTTCTAGATAGTAAATCATTAACAAAAAATTTACTTTGTAGGCTTAAACCGTGGCACGATACTCAGTATAATGACAATATGATAAAAGAATTAGAATTACCAACAATAAATGAATATTTTATTTTAGAAAACAAAAACTTGCAAAACCCGGCCATAGGAAATGTGTCTCTCGACTTGAAGGCACCAACACCAGAAAGCATTGCTGAAGAAATGAAGCAAACCTTAGACCAAGATTTAATTGCACTCGATAAACAAATAATTTCTTTTAGTCCTGAATTTATTGCGAGTGGTGTCGGTGTGGGACACCCACCTAATCAATTTAAAGAACAACTTTTTGGCGGTCAACAAAAAATGCAATCTTTACCAGGTGATGCTCCAAAAAAGAAAAAAAGCGCTTTTGAAATTCCAACGGCAGACCCAAAAAATCCCCCAGGTGCAGGTGCTCCCGCAAACAAAAAGAAAAAACAAGGCCCGGTTGGTCAAATGCCTGGAGCTGGTTCTCCTGGTCAAAAGAAAAAAACAATTGGAGCTGGAGCTTCTGGTAAAAAACAAAAATCAACAATATATTAAAAGAGTGAATAAATGGCCGAAGAAGAAAAAAATAATGTAGAAGCAGAAAACTTAGATATGGAAGCACTGAAGGCACAAGCAATTGCTGGAAGTGAAAATATGCTGGGTAAAGTTTTAAAAGGTAGAAAGAAAAACTTTATCGATATATCAACCCCTAAAGAAAATGTTGATATTCCAGATGTATCAGGTATGAAAGGCCCATTAGCTATTAATAAAAGATACAACTCTGCGTACTTAAACGATATTTTTAGAGCTGCCACTGGTAAGCTTTTATTGGCAACTAGCGAATCAACTGAGCTTGGACCACAAATCGCCGGGACAAAATTAAAACAAGGAGCGACTACAAAGTTTGGTGATGAAATACCTTTTAGTATAGAAGTGAAGTCAGAAGAAATAAACACTGATGTTATAGATCCGGAACATCCGGAACATAAACAGTGGTTGAGATACACTTTAGGATTGTCTGCTTATTACAAACTTCAAGGTGACGAAAAATTTGAAAGAGTCGAAATTAAATACAAACCTGATGTAGGTGGCGATGACATGCAACTCGACGATTTTAAAGAGTATCTAAAAAGTTTGAATTTACCAGTTTATGAAACCCTCCCAACACCAGATAGTTTTGGTTATGGAACAAAAAACAAAAACTATCTCTACACAGCTGGCCTGGGCGAAAAGTATCAGCAGCTTAATAATTTGGAAAAATTTAAAAAACATAGTTTGGAAACTAATAATATATGGCAGCTGGACGACGCAATTTTTAACGGAGACCTAGAAGAAACAACTTCCAATATTCACGAACACGTAAGTTACGAAGATCATGTTTTTTCTTATTCGTCGCCAACCCCATTTAGAAAAATAGAGAAAGATCATTCTAACTTAAAAAGTAGCTTTTATGAAGTAGAGTCAAATTATAATTACAGCATACCTCTTTATGAGCAAGCTGTAAGTAATCCTATTGTAAAAGAGCCACTACTACCCAATATATATAATTTTTTAACATACCAAAAAAACAAAAATGATCAATTCACGAAAACACATTTCACTCATCTTTTGCTTAACGGGTATCTTACAGGCGAAGTTGCAACTGATATTTTGAATGGTTTTTTCTTGAAAGAAAATGCAGTGCTATCGCCTGTAGCTTATTTTAGAGCGCTTTCTGAGTATATATTAGCTGCTTCTTCTGATGCCTCCAATTTTCCAGGATATGATTTATCTACGCAATATCAAAATATTGGTTTCTCACAAGGTGAGTTGTTATCTATTTTGCAAGATGCCAAAGATAAAAAATTTAATTTTCCAATGAGTATTGGTTTAAGGTTTTCTACAGATACTAAATCTGCTATTTCACAGATAATGAAAAAAGCAAAATTTACACGTAATATTATTTCAAACTTATCTTCGCCCACTACCAACAATGTAATGGAACTTATGTACTATCCGGAGGAAATATCTCAACTAGTCTTTGATCCGTCAAACCCAGACTTAGATTATGCTCCTGAAAGTATGCTTATGCCACAAGGTTCCGCACCTTACAAAGTTTGGCATTTAGATGATATATACAAAGTTCATCCTGACGATTCTTTAGTCATCATGGGTTATGACGATGCAGCAAAGCCGTCCGGGATGCAATATAATTTTTATAATATGATGTTAAATAAAATATTTCAACAAAAGGTTTCTGGCGAAATTAGAAAACATACAAGAAACTATAGGCAAATATTTGACAACAAAGAAGCATATAATGAAACTTTGGCGTATAGAATTGAAAAAATTAGAGTTGCAGAAAATGTAATACTCCCTCAAGAAGGAGTTGAAGATTCTGTGCTTCCGGAGGGATCTGAACTAACAACGCAAAATTTTTATATACCAAACTCTAATGAACTCGATATTTTAGAGTTTGTCGACACACAAGTAAAGTTTAACACAAAATATAACTATAAAGTATTCGCATACCAAGTTGTTTACGGCACAGAATATAAATATTGTAGATGTTCAGTTGGCACCGACCATTCAGTTGAAAATGGTCATGGTTATCGAGCAGAATTTATAGTAATGTCCAGGCCAAGCCCTATAATAGTTGAAGTACCTTATTTTGGAGATTTACCATCTGACTTGGTAAATAAAAATATTGTCGATACACCACCGATGCCACCAGACTTTGATATTGTGCCTTATAAAGGTATGGATAACAAATTATTAATCAATTTAAAACATAATACAGGAAGGATGGACGCAATTCCAACACCTATAGAAATAGTAGACAAAGACTTGTTTTTAAAAGCTGCAGAAAGTCAAGGCAAAAACAATATTGAAGTGCCCATAACTTTTGCTTCTGAAGAGGAGCCTCTTTATTATGAAGTGTACAGAACAACTAAATTTCCAGGAAGCTATGAAGACTTCAGAGACAAAAAAATTGCAGATTTGTCAGTGCCACTAAGTCAAACTAGTTTTATAGACGAAGATATAAAACCAAATAAAAAATACTATTATACTTTTAGGTCTTGTGATAATCACGAGTGGAAGTCTAATCCAACACCAATTATTAGGGTTGAGCTTGTTAATAATGATGGTGCTGTTTATTTGTTACAAAACATGATAGAATTTCCAACAGGTTTAGAAAATATTGTTAACAAAAAACATTTTAAAAGGTATATTTATATTAAACCTGAATTTGGACACATAACACCAAGCTATCCAGAAATGGAAGTCGATTTGGATGAATCAGCATTTGATGCTTTCGCAGATGAAGTGCCAGTGCTTGGAGTCAAAAATAAACCGTTGATGGGAAAAACTTTTAAAATTAGATTTAAATCCAAGAACACATCTAAAGTATTTGATTTGAATGTTAAGTTCGAGCATGCACACATTTCGCCTGATCCCATAAAGGTTGAGCAATACAACAATAATCTAACTCTTGATGAAGAAAGTGAAGGTAGTTATTAAACATGACTTAAAAGTAAGTTTTTTATAATATTTATACTAATTATAGTTTAGAAAGGAGAGAATTAATGGCATTCTTAGACAATTCTGGTGATATAATTTTAGATGCAGTTTTAACAGATACTGGAAGATTCCGCTTAGCCAGGGGCGATGGTAGCTTTAAAATTGCAAAATTTGCGTTAGCTGACGATGAGATCAACTATGCGCTTTATCAAAAAAATCATTCAAGTGGTTCTGCATATTTTGATTTAGAAATCTTGCAAACACCTGTGTTGGAGGCATTCACTGATAATGCTGCTTCGATGAAATCGAAATTGCTCTCTATTCCAAGAAACAACCTTTTGTATCTTCCAATATTAAAAGCAAACACATTACCAGAATTAAACCAACAACACACATTACCTGATGGTGTTCGCAAAACATACATTATCACCGTGGACGAAACAACTGAAAAGCTTACAGATGATGGTGGTATTATGTCTTCCACTGCATCAAACAATAAAGGAATTTTGACAGGATTTAAATTAAACAAAGGAAAAAACTTTGTCCGTGTTGATCAAGGATTAGACACAACTGAGATTAGTGCAGATTTTAAATTAGATTCTGATTTGACAGAAACACAATACATTCTTGAAATGGACAATCGTTTTGGTAGTCTAACAGATTCTACTGGCTCACCAACTGCTGTTTCTTTTATTGATGATGATAATATTGCTACATACTACCTTTCACAAGGCGGTCTTGGGGCCAACAATTACGTTTTGTCTAACAATACAGGCAAAGACGCCCAAGAAGAAACAATTGCAGGCCCAAGAGGAACAACACTTCAATTTAAAGTAAAAGCTTCAGTTGAATTAGCTTCTTCAACTTATCTTTTCACACAGCTGGGCGGTCTTTCTAGTGCTACTGACAATAATAGAATTAATTCACAAGATGTTCATTACATTGATACAACAATAAGAATAACGGGTGCTACAACTGGTTACAGAATTGATATCCCAGTTAGATATGTGAAGAAAAGCTAAATAAAATAACAAAAGGATAAAAAAATGGCGACAGTATTTAAGACACTTAATAATAACGATACCGTTAATACAAGGACATTGCTACACGAAGCAATTCCACTTACAGGATCAATTGTTTCTGGGACGTACAATGATGAAAATATTAAAACATTTAGTCACGGAATGTTCCAAAGCGTATACGATTATCCTTACTTAAGTTCCTCCGCAAATCATATTTTTGATATTACAGTCGGATATGCATCCTTGTCGCCGTTGAGTGCCTCCACTTCTGTACAGAATGCCAAAAAGATTAATATTTATAATCAAATGGCTGGTGTGCTTGTAGGTCATGATATTACCGGCTCCATTATGAGATTTGATAAAGACGGTGATCTTACTGGTGGAGAAAAAATGGATTCGTGTATTTTTCTTAATTTCTCTCGCCTTTTAACCAAAGATGAAATTAAGAAAGGTTCTTTCTCGATGTCATTTATCACTGGCGGTGTTTATTCTAGCGTTACCGGTGCAGCTGCAGATTTAACAATCGTTGACACAAACGTAACTAATGGACAAGCAGCGGAACCAAATGGTTACAAAGTTAATTCACCAGCTGGAGAGTATGGTATACTTTCTTCTTCTCTTAGAGGTGCTTGTGGGTTAATTTATTATCAAGCTGGTGTCGTCGTTCTTACTGCTTCAATATTTAGTTCAGGTTCGACTGGAACAGGCGGTACGTTTGCCACTACGGCATCTTTAGGTACTGGAAGTGCTATGAGCTTAGATAGCGTGTTAACCGGCTCTAACATTAGTTATATGTGTGATAGCTTCCGTTCACGGCTGGTGAACCTACAGTTCAATAACACAACAGAGTTGAATTCAACGGTGTATTTCTGCCGAGCAAATCATAACGACTTTAATTACAGCGCAAATCCGTCTTATCTAAGTGGCAGTAAAATGCGTGTGAAACAACAAGCTCTAGATGAGCCAGTAAGTTATATTACTAGCGTTGGTTTATATTCTGCAGATAACGAGTTACTGGCTGTTGCAAAACTTTCTGAACCGCTTAAGAAAACGCCGAATAATGAAGTAACGTTACGTGTTAGATTAGATTACTAAGATATGGTTATGGAAAGTTTATGGCGTTTTACAAATTTAGAAAGAATGATATATTTATCAACAGGCTGAAAGCACACCCATTTTATGAATTTCAGTTCTATGACGGCGCAATATTCTTAAACAATAAAGATCACAATAGAGAAAATAGCAATACTCCAATTGGCCACATCAATCTTTATGAACTTAATGTCAATAGAACAGAAAATTTAATTTATCCTTTTATTCAAAAGGATGGCTCTCTTGGTGCTTTTAAAACGATATCGACAAGTGATTTTTTCGACACGTCACAGTATGCATACGGAGACACGATAACCAGTAGTTATCCTTTGACTGCAACGTTGTCATCAGATTTATTTCCAGCCTATACTGGAGAATTGCCAATTCCCTCTGGAAGCTCTGCTTATAGACCAAGAGCGGAAGCTCTTAAAAATGTTTTTGATTTTTATACTAAGTTCAGCCCACATCATGAATATTCTTCTTCGATCGAATTTGGCAATAAAGCGGTTCAACAAGCTCGTTTAATATCCATACCATCAATATTTTATGGGTCAAATATTAAAAAAGGCACTGTTAACTTAAAATTTTATCATACCGGAACTTTGATAGGAGAAATAGAAGATGAAAGAAGAAACGGGGAATTAGTTCAAGTAGGCCCAGCTGGCTCCACTGGTTCTGGCTCCGTTGCTGGTGTTGTGCTTTACAACGAAGGATTTATTTGGCTAACAGGTTCGTGGGATATATCTGGAGGAGATTTTACAGACGTTTACACACGTACTTCAGATCAACTTACACCACAGTGGGTTTATTTTGGATCTACTGGTTCTTCGGGTGGATTAGTAAAATCTAGTTTTTATCTTTCTTTTGAAGGAACACACAGGATTCCGACAGTAACGATGATGGCGCATGCTAAAAAAGGACATTTAAATCACTCAAATAACCCAACTTATGTTGAGTTTAACAAACCAACATCTTCCTATACTCCCCCAACTTTATCAGTAGCTACCGGTACAATGCCTGTTTCTTCCGGTTCAAACTTTTTTGCAGAACTAACAGGCACCTTAGTTAAAAACACAGTATCAAGTTCGTATACTAATCATGAAGAAAATTTTCAAAGACAAACTTTTATCTCAAAAATAGGAATATTTGATGAGCATAAAAATTTAATTGGCGTAGCAAAACTGGCAAATCCTGTTAGAAAATTAGAAGAACAAGAGTATACTTTTAAAATCAAAATGGATTTATAATGATTCTTGGGCTCGACGTAAGTACAAGCATAACTGGCGCAACAATACTTGACAAAGATGGTAAAGTAGTGTATAATGACGCCTGGGATTTAAGAAAATATAAAAATTTCTTTCAAAAGGCAAATTATGTTGAAACACAAATCAAAAATATCAAACAAAAAATCGAAAAAGTTTTCATTGAACAATCTCTTCAGACTTTTAGATCCGGGTTTTCTTCTGCAAAAACTCTTTCAACTCTTAGTAAATTTAATGGCGTTGTATCATGGATGTCGTATCAAATACTCCAGGTGGAGCCTGAGTTCATAGCTGCCACATCCGCAAGAAAACTTTGCGGCATAAAAGTACCTAAAGGAAAAAAAGGCAAATTGGTTGTTTTAGAATATGTCCTAGACAATGTGCCAGACGTTTCTATACTATACACAAAATATGGTAACCCAAAGCCAGAGTGTTATGACAAAGCTGATAGCTGGGTCATTGCAACCGCTGGCTTAAAATTATGTCAAAAGTAGAAAAATTAAATGTACTAATTGATTTTCTTGGCCACTATCGTTCAGAAGGTATAAACCAACACCTCTTTTTCTGTCCAAGCTGCAAACATCACCGTCAAAAACTCTCAATTAATGTTGAGAAGAACATGTTTAAATGTTGGATATGTGATTATTCAGGTAAATCAATTTTTAAGTTAGTAAAGAAGTTTGGCTCTTACAAACATCGTCAAGAGTGGTCTAGACTAAACAATTATGTTGATTTATCTGATTTTTCTGAGCAATTGTTTTATGAACCCCCTGCAGACGACGAAAAAGAAATCTTAGCTTTACCTAAAGAGTTTATATCTTTAGCAAACAAAAATTTGCCTATCTCTTCTGCGTATGCATTACAATATTTACGTGGTAGAAACATAACTAAAAAAGATATAGTAAAATGGAAAATAGGCTATTGTACTTCTGGCGAGTACAAAGATAGAGTCGTTGTCCCTTCTTTTGCACGCGATGGTAAGATTAATTATTTCGTAGCCAGAAGTTATACAAAAGATTATCAAAAATATTTAAATCCATCTGTTTCAAAAAATATAGTTTTCAATCACCTATACATTGATTGGAGTTCTGATCTTTGTTTGGTCGAGGGAGTTTTTGATGCGATAGTTGCAGGAACAAACTCAATACCAATTCTTGGTTCTGTTTTAAGAGAAGACTCTTGCCTCTTTCAAGAAATAGTAAAGAATGACACAGATGTTTACGTAGCTCTTGATCCAGACGCAGAATCAAAAGCTATGAAATTAATACGCTCCTTATTAGAATATGGTGTTAATGTTTTCAAGGTAGACATTTATCCGCACAAAGACATTGGTGAGATGAGTAAAGAGGAATTCTTAAAAAGAAAGAACAAGGCTGAGATGATCAACCAAACAAATCTTTTTATGAAGACTTTATTTAATTCTTGATAAACAGTTACTATATTTTTAATATTATTGCATCGGAGGAACAATGCGTTTTGCACACATAGCGGACACTCATATAAGAAATTTAAAATATCATAAAGAGTATCGCGCCGTTTTTTCAGAAATATTTAAAAAATTACGTTCTCAGAATGTTGATTATATTGTTCATTGTGGTGATATTGCACACACAAAAACACAAATCAGCCCTGAGTATGTTGAGCTTTGTACTTACTTCTTAAAAAACTTGGCAGACATTGCCCCCACTTATGTTATTTTAGGTAATCACGATGGTAATCTTCGTAATTCTAGTCGCCAAGACGCGATTACTCCAATCGTGGATGCCATGAAACACAAAGACTTGCATCTTCTAAAAAACTCTGGAGAGGTGTCATTAAACAAAGATTTTTCTTTAAATGTGTTATCTGTATTTGATCTAGAAAATTGGCAGCTGCCTTCTAATTCTAAAAAAATAAATATTGCTTTGTATCATGGATCTATCAGCGGAGTTAAAACTGATACTGGCTGGACTATGAGTCATGGCGAAAACCATGTTTCTATTTTTGATCAATACGATTATGGGTTTTTGGGTGATATCCACAAGACAGATCAGCGTTTAGACAAAGCCGGTAAAATTAGATACTGTGGTTCAACGATTCAACAGAACCACGGAGAAACAAATGATAAAGGATATTTACTGTGGGACATCGAAAGTAAAGAGGAGTTTACCTGCGAACATATAGCAATTCCTAATCCAAAGCCTTTTGTTACTGTGGAACTTACACAGAAAGGGAGAATGCCAAAAGGCACTGAAGTACCAACCGGTGCAAGATTAAGATTGGTGTCTAGGAATAATCTTCCTTTGGATAGGGTAAAAAAGGCTATAGATATTGCAAAAGTACGATTTAAGCCTGAAGCTGTAACTTATTTAAGCAGAGCAGCGGGTGAGAGAACAAATGTTGAGAAAATAACGAATTCACTAGTACAGGAAGATCTACGTGATGTTAATATTCAAGAAAAGTTAATTCGTGAATATTTAAAACCTTACGAGCCAACTGAAAATAATTTGGAACATATATTCAACCTGAATAGACGGCTTAACACTGTAATTGAAGAAGAAGAGGAAGTTAAAAGAAACATAAACTGGTCGATCAGAAGATTTGAGTGGGATAATTTATTTAATTATGGTGAGTCAAATTTTATAGACTTTACTAATATGAATGGTATAGTTGGTATTTTGGGAAAGAATTTTTCTGGTAAATCCAGTATCATCGATGGAGTTCTTTATACAATTTATAATTCTACTTCTAAAAATAACCGTAAAAACTTTAATGTTATTAACCAAACAAAAAATTCGTGTCGAGGCTATGTTGAAATCGACATCGGCTTTAAAACATACAAAATAGAGCGCACAAGTAAAAAATATATTAAACGCCTCAAGGGTAAAGAAACTTCAGAGGCCAAAACAGATTTAGATTTTTCTGTTTATGATAGTTCTACTGAAGAGGAGATTTCTCTAAACGGGTTAAGTCGTGGGGATACAGATAAAAATATTCGTAAGATTTTTGGCAAAATAGAAGACTTTATGATGACATCATTAGCCAGTCAACTAGGCTCCTTGTCGTATCTTACTGAAGGTTCTGCTAGAAGAAAGGAGATATTAGCCAAATTTTTGGATCTTGAAATATTCGAAAGAAAGTTTAAAATAGCTAAAGAAGAGGTCGCAGAACTTAAGGCTTCAATCAAAAGACTTGAAGGTCGTCAATTTCCAGAGGAATTAAAAGATGCACGAACATTATTAGCTCGTAATGAAGCTTCTTTATCTCTAAAAGAAAGAGAGTGCAAGGATTTAGAAAAAAAGATAGAAGATTTACAAAAGAAACATGTTACAACATCCTCTTTGATAGAATCAATACCGGCTGAAATTATTGATATAAATGATGTTACAAAACAAATAAAACTTAAAATAAATTCCATTTCTTCTCTAAAAGAAAAAAATAAAAATTATAGTGAAGACATAAAAGAAAAGAGAGCTTTATTAGAAAAAATTGAAACGTTTACAAAGGACTTTCCTATAGATTCAGTCAAAAAACAAAAAGGTGAGGCCGACAAGGTACAAAATAAAATTGAAAACATAGATATTGAATTGAAGCAGATTTTATCTACTTTTGAAAATCAAAAAAATAAGATAGCTCTTTTAAGAGAGGTCCCATGTGGTCCTGAATTTTCTCATTGTAAATTTATCAAAGACGCTTACGAGGCTCAAAAAGAAAAAGACTCTACTGAAATAGAAATTGAAAAAATGAGTATCGGAAAGAAGACACTGAGAGATAGGTTGAACATAATTGGTCCGGACGTAGTTGATCAAAGACTGGAAAAATACGATCAGGTCTTACACAAAAGAAACAGAACCGTTAACGATGTGAACTCACTTGATTTAAGAATCGAAAGAAACAAAACTTCTATTATAAAACTAGAAAATAGTTTGAGTATTCTAGAAAATAAAAAGTTGGAATATGAAAACAACAAAGATGCAATAGAAAATTTGGAAAATCTCTTAGAAGAACAAGCTTCTTTTGCTGTAGAAATTAAATCTTTAAAGAAAAAATACAATATTTGCAAAGACTGTATTGTTGACTTATATAAACAAAATGGTTCTTTAGAACAAAAGTTGATTCAAATACAAGAAGAGCAAGAAGAATTTGAAAGGGTGCAGAATGAGTTTTCTGCGCATGACTTATTTCTCCGTTGCATGCACACAAATGGTATTTCTTATGACATTATTAAAAAACGCCTACCGTTAATAAACAATGAAATAACTAAAGTGTTAACAAACATCGTCGATTTTGAGATACTATTTGAAAATGAGGAAAACAAACTTGATATTTTAATTAAGCATCCACGATTTGAACCAAGATCTATTGAGATGGGTTCTGGAGCTGAAAAAACAATATGTGCCATGGCAATCCGCTTGGCTTTGTTGAATGTTTCAACTCTCCCCAAAGGAGATATTTTTATCTTGGACGAACCAGGCACTGCTTTAGACGAAGACAACATGGAAGGATTTATACGCATTTTGGATATGATTAGTACGCAATTTAAAACTGTATTGTTAATTTCACACCTCGACAGTCTTAAAGATATTGTTGACAGTGAAATTACTATTGAAAATAAAAGCGGTTATGCATGTGTTACACAATGAATAAAATGTGGCGAGGTTTTTCAGAACAACTATTTACAAGTAAAGGAGATTTAAATTATGGAAAAGGTAAAAGCATATTTAGATAAAACAATAGAAAAGATTATTAGTCGCAAGTTTCTTGCTTGGATAACTGCAACTGGGCTGGCTGGATATGGCCTTTTGGAATCTAGTGATTGGGTAGCTGTGACAGTCATGTACATCGGCTCACAAGCTCTTGTTGATTTGGCAACTCAGTGGAAGCACGGGAAATAAATATATGCTGTTCTTAAAAAAAGCGTGGGTGTGGATCAAGAAACATTGGTATGTCCCGCTTCTTTTCTTGTTAATAGCAGCCAGTGGGATCGCTGGTATTTTTGGCTGGTCTAAAAACAAGCAATTAATAAAAATGCTTGAAATTAACAAGAAAAGTTACGAGGCACAAATAAAAGTTATAGAAGATTCCCATGCTGCAGAGATAAAAAAGAAGGATGATTTATATGCCAAATATGTTGAAACAATGAAAAAAATAAATAAACAGCATGATATCGACATCTCTAATTTAGATAAGGAAAAAAAAGAAAAGCTTGAAAAAATGGTTAAGAAATATGAGGGTACTCCAGAGGAATTAGCCAAAGAGTTAAGTGATATATTCGGAGTTGAGTATGTGGAATAAAACATTAACGATGATTTTGTGTTTATTTGTTGTACTACTGCCATTTCAGGTTCACGCAGGACAGCAAGACCCTGATAATTCTTTGCAAACTAATGGTAAAATGATAGTCATTGGTAAGGGAGAGCGAACTCCTTTTTCCGGCATATTGTTTGATATTAAAGGAGCAACCAAGCTTAAGCTGGATACAGAGTTTGCGGTAAAGAAATATCAACTAGAACTAAAATATCAAAAAACTCTTTTAACTTCAGAATTTAAATTAAAATTGGATTTGTTGCAAAGCAAGCACGATTTTTTAAAGCAACGTACAGATTCACTGTTAAAGATAAAGTCTGAGGAAATAGAAAGATTGCAGGAACTAGTGAAGAAAAATCCTAATAGTTATTCTCACTGGTGGTTTGTTGGAGGTATTATTGCTGGGTGCCTACTCTCTGTTGGGGTTTATTATGCAGCAATAAAAATTAATAATGAGTAAAGAAAAAGATTGGGACTACGTTGCAAAGCTTGAAAAAGCCATAGGTAAGAAATATGGCCATGAAACAATTAAAAATCCAAAGTCAAACTGGACAAAAGAAAAAGAGCAAGATTACATAGAACAACTCAAGTCTTTAGAAGAAAAAAACTTGAAAAACAAACTGCAATCTGAAAAGATTGAAATGAATGGTTTTTTAGTATCTAAAAAACTACTTAATAAAGAAGTATTAAGAAAATGTTCCGTTTGCGAAAAATATTCTTTCGACATGAAAGATGATGTTTATATGATAAAATTTGATTGCTGTTTTAAATGTTACATTCAGTATGTTGAAAATCGCGAAGAAAGATGGGCTCGCGGATGGCGACCGGAAATAGGAGAAATTAAATGTCAAAAGTAACGGTAGAGATTGTCCAAGGTATTGCACAAGCTGCAGCTAATGCATATGATGGCGCAGTCGATAAAGATGGTAAACCAATTGAAGTTGGTTTAAAGAGAGAAAAGGGTCACCCAATTAACGACTCAAGAACCATGGACGGATTTAAAGTAAGGGTGGATGGAAATCACTTGATTGTTACTTACCAAACTGACGTTCTTTTAAAGGATGTATATGGTGGAAGTTTTGAAGACGATATGAAAAGTGTGTGCGCTGACATATCAAAATGGCTTAAAAAAGAGTACAAGAAAGTAACAGGAAACACCCTTTCTATCAGCCCCGTAGGTGATATAGACATACTTGTACAGAAAACCTCCAGAATCCGTGTGTTTGCCGTATGTAACCAAACCTATAAAATTGGTGGTTTAGAAAATGTTGAAGACAAGTTAAAACCAAGTGAAATGGATGCAAAATTTAAAAATTTCTTAGAGCTTGGTGATTTAGGTAAGCGCCCCAAAAACGATAAACGAAAAAAAGCGCAGTAGTAAGAGTATGATGAATGACCTATCAATTATCCAAGAAAGATATAGTAAAGGAAATATTGAGAGCAGGCAAAGATCCGGCCTATTTTATTGATACGTATGCCAAGATATCTCACCCTCTTAAAGGCGCAATACCATTTAAAATATATGACTATCAAGCAGACCTTTTAAGAACTTTTAACGAAGATAGGTTTACTGTTATTTTAAAGGCTAGGCAGCTTGGTATTTCAACCATTACAGCCGCGTATGTTGCGTGGCTAATGATGTTTCACAGGGATAAAAACATTCTTGTCATCGCCACCAAATTTAATACAGCTTCCAACTTAGTTAAAAAAGTTAAGTCAATGATTAAGAACTTACCTGAGTGGTTGGCAATTGCAACAATCTCTATTGATAATAGAGCGTCGTTTGAATTATCTAATGGTTCTCAAATAAAAGCGTCTTCAACTTCAGGTGATGCTGGGCGTTCTGAAGCCTTGTCGCTTTTGGTGATTGACGAGGCAGCACATGTTGAGGGACTAGAAGAATTGTGGACAGGTTTGTATCCCACACTTTCAACAGGTGGACGATGCATCGCGTTATCTACTCCAAATGGTGTCGGTAATTGGTTTCACCAAACGTACGTCGATAGCGAAACTTCCAAGAATGATTTTAAATCAGTTATTCTTCCATGGGATGTACATCCAGACAGAGATCAAAAATGGTTTGAAAAAGAAACTAGAAATATGTCTAGAAGGCAGATCGCGCAAGAATTAGAATGCAATTTTAATATGTCAGGAGAGACTGTTTTTCATGGTGATGATTTAACAAAACTAGAAAAAAATATGTGTGAACCCAAGTACAAAACTGGGTTTGATAGAAATTTTTGGATATGGGAAGAATTTCAGACTGGGAGCAATTATCTTTTAGCAGCAGACGTTGCTAGAGGAGATGGAAAAGATTTTTCCACCTTCCACATAATGAAAATTGAAACAATGGAAGTGGTTGCAGAATATCAAGGCAAAGTTACACCAGACATATTTGCAAATTTAATAAACAACGCCGGTAAAGAATATGGTGATTGTATGGTGATTGTTGAAAACAATTCGGTTGGGTTTTCAGTTTTAGAAAAATTAAAAGAATTTAATTATCCTAATATTTATTTTTCTTATAAATCTAGTCACGAATATGTAGCGGCTCACGAGGCAGAGTTTAAATCAAATACAATCGCTGGTTTCACCACGTCAATGAAAACACGCCCCTTGATCATAGCAAAAATGGAAGAATTTGTAAGAAATGGTATAATTACTGTATACTCAAAAAGACTCATTAACGAGATGCGTACCTTTGTGTGGCATAGCGGGAAACCGCAATCTATGAAAGGATACAACGACGATTTAATTATAGCCTGTGCAATTGCATGTTGGATTAAAGATACTGTGTTTGAAATTAACAAAAGAGAAGTAGAATACAAAAAAAGCTTTCTATCTTGCTTTACTAGCACAGCATCAAAACTAAACACCAGCATACCAGGCATGCAACAATATAAACCAATAGCAGAGTCTTCAGAAAAAAGTAAATACAAAGATTTTGCATGGCTCTTAAAAGGATAAAAAATGGTTGATAAAAATAAAAACAATCCGAGAAATCCAACTAGTGACCTCTATAGAAAGTTAACGAGATTGCTTTCTGGTCCTATTACTGGCCATCGGAGGCAATTACCTAGAAAACTTCGCAAAAAAGATTTAGATAAATATAGAAGTCGATTCAAGTCAGCCAGTGGACAGCAGTTTAAAAGAGCTGAGTTTAATCCATATGATGTTTTACAGTACGACACATTAATCAACCAAAACCGTGCAGAGCGATATATTGATTTTGATCAAATGGAATACACTCCAGAGATTGCATCGGCACTTGATATATATGCAGATGAGATGACAACAAGTTCTGAGCTTACACCCTTGTTGACAATTAAGTGTCCTAATGAAGAAATCAAATTTACACTAGAGAATTTGTATACAAATGTTATGAATATCAAATTCAATCTATTTGGTTGGTGTAGAACAATGTGTAAGTATGGAGATTATTTTCTTTATTTAGATATAGATGAAGAGGTTGGTGTGAAACATGTTATTGGGTTACCTCCTACAGAAATTGAAAGACTCGAAGGTGAAGATAAAACAAACCCAGATTATGTACAATATCAATGGAATTCAGCTGGAATTACTTTAGAAAATTGGCAGTTAGCCCACTTTAGAATTCTAGGTAATGACAAGTATGCCCCATATGGCTCTTCGGTCCTAGAAGCTTCTAGAAGAATTTGGAGGCAGTTAACACTTATGGAAGATGCTGTCATGGCATATCGTATTGTCCGTTCTCCCGAACGACGTGTTTTTTATATTGATGTTGGAAATGTTGCTCCGGAGGATGTAGAACAATACATGCAAAGAGTAATGACACAAATGAAAAGACACCAATTGATTAACCCTTCGACAGGTAAATTAGATTTACGCTACAATCCAATGAGCATTGAGGAGGATTATTACATACCCATTCGAGGAGGTGTTTCTTCAAGAATCGAAAGCTTGTCTGGTGGCTCTTATACTGGTGACATCGACGATATTAAATATCTTAGAGACAAACTATTTTCAGCTTTAAAAATACCCGCATCTTACCTTTCTAGAACAGAAGGTGGCGAAGAAGATAAAACAACATTGGCTCAAAAAGATATTAGATTTGCTAGAACAATACAAAGGTTACAAAGGTCTATCGTTGCAGAGTTAGAAAAAATTGGTGTCATACATTTATTCACTTTAGGTTTTCGAGGTGATGATCTTGTTAACTTTAAACTAAGCCTAAACAATCCATCCAGACTTGCAGAAATGCAAGAGCTAGAAAATTGGAGAACTAAATTTGAGGTTGCAGGTGCTGCTACTGAGGGTTACTTTAGTCGTCGCTGGATATCTGACAATATCTTTAATTTGGCTGACGAAGAAATTGTTCGCATGCATCGAGAAATGTTTTATGATCGTAAATTTGATGCTGCTCTTGAAGCTGCAGCCGCAGGAGAGCAAGAGGCTGACACTGGAGGCGGACTTGGCGGCGGCGACCTCGGTGGAGGCGGTGGAGATCTTGACCTTGGTGGTGACCTAGATGCTGAGACGCCTGACGAAGAAACTCCAGAAACTCCTGAACCACCAGCTGGTGAAGACGAAGGACCTCTTTTAGCAACTCCAGGAGATGAGGGTGGAGAAGCTCCAGCACCACCAGCAAAACGTGATGATGGTTATGTTCCTGTCGCTTATCAAAAAGGTAAAATAGATCAAAGAACCAGATCCGGACCAAGGTTAAGAAACATGAAAGCACAGTGGAATCATGAGCGTCGAGGGCGTGCTAACCGTGCTGTGTATCCAGGAGAAGAGTTAAAACGCACTACGTTTATGGTTTATGAGGATCAACAATCTAATTATAATGATGAACAGGAAAAAAATATTTTTGATAATAAAAATGATATTAAAAAATTAATTGAGAACTTGGAGTCAAAATAGCATGAGATATAAACACAACAAAAAACGAAACACTGTTTTTTTATACGAAGCACTCGTTCGGGAACTTACTAAATCTATTGTTAAGAGGGATGAGGTAACTAAAAAAAATATCCTTTCTATTTTTAAAGAACATTTCAATAAAGATTCTCTTTTGGCTAAGGAACTAGAATTATATAATGTTCTTTTAAAGACAAATGACTTGAAGGAAAAATTAGCAGAAAAACTCGTGCAAGAGACAAAAAAACAACACAAAGGACTAGATCAGAAAAAAATCTTTAAAGAGCAGTCGACATTAATCAAAAAAGTAAATGTCAATGTTTCAAAAACTACATTTTCCAACTTTGTTCCTTTTTACAAAGATATGGCCACCATTTATCAGCTTTTTAATCAGGAGATGAAACCAAAAGACAGGGTTCTGCTAGAGGAGAAAGTTGTTGTTTCTCTAACAAAAAACAAGCAAGAAAAAATTAAGGAAGATGTCAAGCCAGTTGATTCTTTAGTTTACAAAACGTTTGTTAAAAAGTATAATTCCACATATGGGTCTTTAAAAGAAAATCAAAAAACTTTACTAAGTAAATATATTTCATCTTTTGGTGGGAGCGATATAGAATTAAAATTATATCTCAACGAAGAAATCGGTCGATTAAAAAATGTAATCAGCAGCTCACTTAGAAATAATAAAGACTTGAAAGATAAAAACTTGCGAGAAAAGACAGAAAAAGTTTTAGAAATAATAAACGAGATGAGCAAAAAAGAAATTAATTCTGAATTAATAAAAATGGTCGCGAAGGTACAAAATTTAACAGAAGAGTTTGCTAACTAATGGATATTAAAATCAATATAAAATCTGCAGATGCAGAAAAACAAAAACAACAGAAACCACCGGTTAAGAAAGAGGAAAAGCCATCAGTTAAGATGAAGCTTGCTATTCGTAAAACACTGGATGGCAAAATTGTTATTTATGATCACAAAGACCTTGATATTGTTATAGATCCAAAAAAAAGTAAGTTAATGGCATTCCCTAAATCGATGATGGGCGATCATGTATACGACTCACAAGATAGGTTGTTTTCTTTCTTGTCAAGAAAAGGTGTTATTGAGCGCGACACGATTCAAAACGGAAATATCTATTTTTCCATGGAAGCAAAAATACCTGACAGTACTGACTTTAATGTATTACAAAATCTTGTTTTTACAATTGGAACTTTTCTAGATGATGAAAAACCATATTTTGAATATGAAGAAAAAATGGAAAGTGAGATGGAAAGACGATTAACTGAACCAGACCCCGAGGATTCTACTGAATTTGACGCTAGGCGACACGCCGAAAGAAAAGGCTCATTACAAAGAGCACGCTATGGCATGTCTTCTATTTATAGAATGTAGAGAGAGGTTTTAGTGGAATTAATATATTTTGTGTTGTGTTCTTATGGTCTAACATTTATACTTGTGTATGGATCTATTTTTAATAATATTAGACCAACCAAGGGAAAATTAGGCGAGTTGTTCAAATGTCCACTATGTTTAGGTTTCTGGACGGGTGTATTTTTGTGGAGTATTAATGATTTTACAGAACTATTTAGTTTTGAATATAAACTAGTAACTGCCTTTTTAATGGGGTGTTTATCTGCAGGGTCAACATATTTCCTTAGCATGATCTTAAATGACTATGGAATAAAAATAAATTTAAGGAGAGATAAAAAATGAGAAGACGAAATGTTCCAGAAACTAGACGTTGCTGCAGCGGCAGCTGTATCATGCCGGGGTGAGCCCGGTATTACAAAACTTTTTATAAGGAAAAAATCTTCATGAGATTGAATAAAAAAATATTAAAAAACTTAGTAGAAGAGGAGATTAAAAAAAACCTTCTTAAAAAAGAGGGGCTTTTTGATTTTTTTAGAAGCAAAAAGAAAGAACCAGAAGCGCCAGCACCTAAAATGGAGCCTGAAGGCCCTAGCGAGGAAGAACTCGCCCGTGAGCGCGAAAAGGCTGAAGAGGCATACAAAGATGCACTTATCAGAGCGGCAAATATGATGAAGCAAAGTAAATGGCAAGATGTTCCTTTTCGTCCACATCCTAAATTGAACAAGTTGATTGGGCACACTTGGTTTCCTGAAGAAATTGAGAAAAACCGCACTCGCCCATGGATGGGAAATTACGCCGCCTGGGAAAAGACTTTGGAAAAAACATTCCCTATGAGCAACAAAAGGGCAATTGAACACTTGAATTTTCTAAGCGATTCAGCAGAAAAGACTGGACTTGCTGATTACAGACCTCCGGAACCCAAGAGAAGAGATCGAGACGACCTCTACACGGATATTTATGGTTCGGAGCATGATGGCGGTCGCCTAGCTTCTTTGACCAGCCTAGAAGAGTCAAAGCAACTTAAAGTAACGTCTGAAGATATAAGAAAGATCGTCATCGACGCTATAAAGGAGTACAAAAAAAATGGGTGATATGAAAAAAATAATGGAAACTTGGCGTAGTTATGAGAAAAAAACGCTATTGGCAGAACAAGAGGCCGACAAAGGCTCGGTTAGGCTTCGAAAGAAAGGTGCTGCGGTTTTAAATAAACAACTGAAAAACGCTGCAGCCACAGAAGTTGTTCCTTTGGTAAAATTCCTTAACAGCCCAGCGGGCAAAGACCCAAAAGTCCGCGCTGCTTTATCTCAAGGAACGGGGGATGGTAAGCCAGGAGATGAAGTTATTAATGTCAAACCTGCTACTCCAGTTGTTTCTGGTATGTCTCCAACACAAAATGAAATTAGTTTAGCAAAGTCAATTGGTTTTCCCCTATCATCGACAGAAACACTTTCAAATGTAAAAACCGGTGACCCTACTGGTAAAGGCATGAAAATTGTTACCGCTGGCGATTTAGTTATTGATGGTCATCATCGTTGGTCTTCGGTTTTCTCAGTAGACCCTGGAGGTAAAATTTTAGCAATTGATATGCAGCTTCCTGGGGATGATGCAGGGTCAAAACTAGCAGTGGCACAAACAGCCATCGCCGCTACAATGGACCCTGGCGCTGGAGACGTTCCTAAAGCTACTACGGGTGGCGCAAACGACAATATCCTTGGCAAGTCCTCGGAAGAAATCGCGGAAATGATTAAAGGCTTAGTTGGCACAAACATGGATAGCGGCCTGCCTCTTCTCGGAGACAAATATCTTGCGGCGGTTAAAAATTCAAAAGAAGGAGCCGACTATTTTGGACTACAGCCAAACATGGACAACAATCAAGCCCGCCAAACCATTATTAATAAAGTTGCACAAAACTTGTCAGCATTACCCGCACCACAGGGACCGGTGAGAGATTATATGCCTCAGTTTGACGGTGGAGACACCCACAAAGGACAGGTAAAACTCGCTCAAGTTGTTGACAAAATGAAATCCGGTGAGGTTAATTACAAAGCACCCTTTGAAGAGTAAACTATGAATAATTCATCCAAAAGACTTTTACAAGAATATTTTGAACTTTGTCCAGATGACAAATGTGTTTTAGATGTATTAACGGAAGGCGAACAAAAATTACGTCAATCCGGGACTGCATTTCTTGTAGGAGTATGTCAACGCGCTGGAGTCAGAAATGGTAATGGCAGGGTTTATCCTCAAAACGTTTTGAAAAGAGAGGTGGAGAATTATCAAAATCTCGTGAATGAACGTCGAGCGTTAGGAGAACTTGATCATCCAGATGATTCCGTAGTGAATCTTAAAAACGCTTCACACTTGTGCACCAAAATGTGGTGGGACAATGACAGTGTTATGGCCAAGTTTCAAGTGTTGGATACTCCGTCCGGAAGAATTTTAAAAGACCTTATAAATGCCAAAATTAAACTTGGTATTTCCTCTCGTGGTTTAGGTTCTGTCAAAGAACAGAAAGGAGATATGGTTGTTGAGGATGATTTTCAATTAATATGTTTTGATATAGTTTCTGAACCCTCTACACCTGGCGCGTTTATGTCACCCATGATGGAAAACAAAAAGAGAAACATTGAGTTTACAAAAAAAGATAAAATTAAACAAGCTTTGAACGATATACTAGGATGGTAATATAAAATATGAACAACCAAGATTTAAAAAAAGTGCTTAAACCCCTAATTAAACAATGTATCAAAGAATGCATTTTTGAAGAAGGAGTTCTTTCTGGAATTATTTCCGAGGTGGTAAAAGGAGTTGGCCCGAGTTTGGTGTCGGAAAAGCAATATGCTAGCAAGCCTGATGCTCTTGAGGAACAACGAGCTTTGCGCGAAAAAGAAATTATGATGGAAAATAAAAGACAAGAAAGGATTAGAAGGCTTAATGAAAGCATGAAAGGCAGAATGAACGATGTAGGAGTTTTTGAAAACACTTCCACAACTTTAGACGCTGCCAAACCTGGAGATCCTTTGGCTGGTGTTTCACCCAGCGACAAAGGTGTCGATATTGATGGAATTTTAAAAATTGCCGGCTCAAAATGGCAAAGAATGGTTTAGAGAGGAATTAATGGCTCACTGCGTAAACATACAAGTAAAACTTAAACCCGGCGAACATCCTGGTAATTTAATTAAAAGATTTATAAAGAAGACTAAAAAAAGTAAATTGATGGATGAATTAAGAGACAGGATGTTTTACGAAAAACCATCGATAAGAAAAAGAAAGCAGAAAAAAAGAAGAAAAGAAAATGCTAGAAAAGCTGCGAAGGAACGCGCCGAAAAACTAAATATAACAAACAAAACTAATCAATAGGAGTTTAAAATGTCCCTCAAATACAAAAGTAGACCAGGAGTTTCCCATGTTGGTTCTTACCAAGTAAGTGGTCGACCATGGATTACTGGATCTTCGGATATCGATAATAATTCAACAAATGTGCACAAATTTCCTGCGGTTGCAAAATCTGTTACAGTAATTAATAGGAGCGCAGTCGATCTTCGTGTACATTTCAATCCTACTGGATCGGAAGGAGGAAACGTTTTTGGTGGCCTTCATTATGTTACGCTCACAGAAAACAGAGATTCAATAACTTTTAATGTAAGGTGTAAAGAAATTTACATTACAGCCCAAGGTAATAATGGTGCTTATGAATTGGTCGCAGAGTTGACAACAATTTCACATGATGAAATGTTCGCCTTGACAGGTTCTGGCCTAACAGATTAATAATATTTTAAGGAGAGGAGAACACAACTAATGGCTAAATTTAACCCAAGTAGTACAGCATCACCAGATTTAGAAGTAGATGGTGGAACTCTTTCAGTCGATGCAGACAATGATAAAGTTGGTATCGGTACGGATAGTCCAAAAACAAAATTAACAGTTGAGGGTACTGTTACTCTTAAAGAACAAGCTAATGCTGAAAGTGATACTGCTGCATATGGACAATTATGGGTAAAATCAGACAGCCCCAATAATCTTTATTTCACTGACGATGCCGGTAATGATGTACAGCTTACAAACGGTGGCTCGATAGCCAGCGGTGGCGGTGGGGAACTTTCTGGCTTAGGTAGCACAGACAATGCTATTCTTCGGGCTAACGGCACCGGTGGCGAAACTGCGCAGGGCTCTGCTATCGTTCTTGATGACCAAGGTAATTTAAGCAGTGTTGGAACCATAGCATCTCAAGGCATTTCTGGATCCAGCACTCTTCAAATTGTTGGCGCGATTACTTCTACCGGCGCGGTTGCGTCCTCCGGTTCTATTACTGCGGGCACAAGCTTTATTATTGGTTCAGCCGATATTAATGAAACCGATCTTGAAAAAATTGATGGGATTACAAATGGCACCGCTGCAGCTAATAAAGCGGTTGTTGTCGACGGATCAAAAAACATAGGAACTTTGGGCGCTGTAACGTTAGCATCTGTCACCGGTTCCAAAGGGCGATTTGATTTAGCCAATGGAAATCTTTTATTTACTGGCTCTATAACTGGTGATGGCTCAGGTTTATCAAACGTCTCTGCTACAAATATTTCTGGCAGCAAAGGCAAATTTCATACAGGTAATGGTAACCTTATTGTTACTGGTACTATAATCGCTACCGGTGACACTACAATCGGTGGTAATGTCGACATCGATGGCACCTTAAGTTGTGACGATAGCATAACGATTGATTCAGTGACAATCACCGATACTGAAATAGGTTACCTAGACGGTTTAACTTTAGGTACAGTGGCCGCATCAAAGGCCGTTACAGTTGATTCTAACAAAGATGTAGGTGACTTTAGGCATGTAACTGTTGCTAGTATAACAGGCTCCAAGGGGCGATTTGACTTTGCTAATGGTAACGCATTATTAACCGGCACATTAGATGTCGGCGGTGCAGTAACTATCGGAGGTAACGTTGACATTGATGGTACTTTGAGTTGCGATGACAGTCTTACAATTGACTCGATTACAATTACAGACACAGAGCTTGGTTATTTGGATGGTTTAACTTTAGGCACCGTCGCCGCTTCAAAAGTGGTAACTGCCGACTCGAACAAAGATGTAGGTGATTTTAGACATGTAACCGCAGCTAGTGTTACTGGTTCAAAGGGTCGTTTTGATATTGCAAATGGAAACTTGCTACTAACTGGCACACTTGATGTAGGTGGTGCAACCCTTATCCAAGGAAATACAACTTTTGGTGTTGATGACACTGGCGTAGATGTTAGAATCTTCAGCGCAACAACCAACGAGGGCGTTCTCTATGATGCATCCGAAGATGAATTAGCACTCTTGCTGACCACAAAACTTAAATTTCATGATGTCGGTGGAGGTGAAGAAATATTTGCATCCGCTGATGGTCACCTAGAAATTAATGCCGGCACCACGTTAGATATAACAGCCCCGACTGTTGACATTAATGCAGCAACTGCTATGACAATTGATGCAGAAACTGTAACTTTTGCATCTGAACACGCAAACGATCCATTAGTTATTATTAAAAATTTCACAAACGATGCTGATGGTGCTCGTCTGCGCTTTGTTAAAGACAAAGGTGCAGCAGGTGCCGCAAATGATGTCGCCGGCGTGATTGAGTTTTACGCAGATGATGCAAATCAAGATAATATATTGTTTGCTAAAGTGGAAGCTGCAGTCGCAGTCCACACGAACGGACAAGAAGGTGGTAAATTATCACTAGGTGTTGCAACACATGATGGAGAATTCCAAAACGGCCTTGTTCTCACTGATGGAAGCGCGGAAGACGAAATCGATGTTACAATTGGTAACGGTACTTCCTCCGTTACAACAATTGCTGGTGTGTTGGATCTAGGAGATAGAAACATTACAAATGTTGGAGATATTTCTCTGGATTCTGTTTCATCTGATGGTTCGCTTGTTACAATAAACGCACCAAGTGAAATTGCTAATGCATCAGACGGTGGTGCTACAGCGCTTATTGTCGATAATGATGATACAGATGAAATTGCTGTTTTGATCGAAGCGGCCAATATTGATGCAGATGTCCTCGATATTTCAGCGGATGCTGTAACAACTGCCAACGTTATTGATATAACTGCGGATGGACTTACGTCAGGCAAAGCATTAAAAATTGAGTGCACAAACAATAGTTTAAATGGTGGTAACTTAATTTATGCTGAGTATGATGGTACTTCAACAAACTTGCAGCAGATTGTTAAGTTAGTGAATGATAATGCTAGCGCTACCAAGACAATCCCTCTTGACATTCAACAAGATTCTGCACATCCTGCCCCTGCAATACGAGCAAATGGGCCAATTCTAACAACGATGTCGCTTGCCATAGATAATACAGATGACGACACTACCATAACAGCCGCACAGCTTGTTGATGGTGTGTTCCTCCGTGGCCAAGACAATGGTTTGACTGCGCACCGTACGTCAACGACACCAACAGCAGCGCAAATTGTTGCTGCAATACCGGGCTGTGTTGTTGAACAACAATTTGATTTTAAGTTTTGTAATGCAGACTCTACTCATAATGCTATCCTTGCGCTCGGAACAGGTGTTTCTCAGTTTGGCAGCTCGACTTACACTTTAACTCCTGGTCAAGCGCGATCTTTCCGGTTCAGAGTTACCAATGTGGGCGGCGGTTCAGAAGCTGTTACAATTATTCCATGGGGACCAGCATATACCTTCACTGCATAATAAATAAGCTTTAATAGGAGCAAAATATAAATGCCAGCAGATAATTTAGTTTTCATTGGAATGGGTAAATATAGGGGTACCTGGAATGCCTCTACTAATAGTGGTACTTTGGTCGACACTGATTCCGCTTATGGCACAGCCGATACTAGCAATTTATTTAATACCGGCTCAGGGTTAGGCGCTACCACAACAAATGGTGGGTATCACTCTGGAAGTAACCTGACAGCCTCTGCAGGTGATTTTTTTAAAGTATCTGTTAATGGTACATCTGAAATAGATGGTGAAACAGGTTGGCAGGCAGGCGATTACTGCGTGGCTAAAAGTGGTTCTACATCTTTTACTTGGGTTAGAATAAACCAACTAGATGCTGTTTCTACTATAGCAGTGGGCTCAACAGATAGTAGTTCTTTATCAAATGCACTATTAGACTTATCAAGTTCTGATAAACAAATTTTATTTAATCAGACCACTACTCTGGGAACTTCATCATTTTTAGGGAGCCCTAATTTAACTTTTAGTAGCGCATCCAATACGGTAATGCTCACGGGTACTCTTAAAGTTTCTGGCACTGTTCAAGCAAACCAATTTAGCACTACAATTGTAGAAACAACCGTTTTATTTAAAAGCGGTTCCACTAAATTTGGCGATGATTCAAATGATATACACCAATTTACTGGTAGTCTATATATCAATCATAATCTAAATGTCACAGGTACAGCTACCTTTGCACAAAAAATATCTGGAACAAAAGGATATCTTAATAATAATGATGGCCTACAAGTTTTAACAGGTACAATTATTGGACCGGCGCTTGAAGCAACAACAATTTCGGGCTCAAGCACTTTACAGGTAGCTGGAAACACAACTTTAGCTGGAACGTTAGGCGTAACAGGTTCATCAACTTTGGCCGGATTAACCGCAACAACAATTTCTGGGTCTAGTACGTTACAAGCAGTTGGCAACACAACTTTAGGTGGAACGTTAACTGTGTCAGGTTCCACAAACGTGTCAGGCTCAATTTCGGGTTCAAGTACTTTACAGGCCGTTGGAAGTACAATTCTAGGCGGGACTTTGACTGTATCAGGTTCATCAACTTTGGCCGGATTAACCGCAACAACAATTTCTGGCTCAAGCACTTTACAAGCAGTAGGAAATACAACTTTGGGTGGCACCCTTAATGTTTCTGGTACCACAACGATAGCTGGACGCTTAACTGGTTCCGAGGGTGGTTATTTTGCTAA